>Ga0306924_10000143_pt1 | contig 52093 bp, 41 predicted proteins | sample sta12Can44000111_FD_203756 | JGI IMG/M metagenome (GOLD analysis project Ga0306924, IMG submission 203756) | Lab enrichment of tropical soil microbial communities from Luquillo Experimental Forest, Puerto Rico - statanox.12C.anox.44.000.111 (v2)... | ecosystem: Environmental > Terrestrial >... | reverse complement strand
GACGCCGAGGCGTGCCCGGGCGTGCGAGGCGACGGCGGCGAGGGACTTTCCCTCCAGCGCGATGGCACCCCCGGTGGCCGGCAGCGCGCCGACGATGGCGCGCATCAGCGTCGTCTTCCCGGCGCCATTCCTCCCGACGAGGCCGGCCATCTGACCGGCCTCGATGCGGAGGTTCACGCCTCGGAGGATGCGGACCGACTTGATGGAGACGTCGAGGGAGTCGATGCTCAGCATGCGCCCTCCTCCACCGCCGCCTCGCCGACCACGTACCGCCGGACGTCGGCGTGCGCGAGCACCGCGCCGGGCGCGCCGTCGGCGATGATCCGCCCCTCGTAGAAGGCGAGGATCCTCCCGACGTAGCGCTTGACGACGTCCATGTCGTGCTCGACGAACAGGACGGTGACGCCGTCGGCCCGGATGGCCGCGAGGACGAGATCCATGAGCGCGAACTTCTCGTCGGCGGACACGCCGCTCGTCGGCTCGTCCAGGAGCAGGATGCGAGGCTTCACCGCCAGCGCCATCGCGACGTCGAGGAGCTTGCGGACGCCCTCCGGGAGCGTGGCGACCTTCTCGTTGCGGTAAGGGCCGAGCCGGAAGCGCAGCAGCATCTCCTCGGCGACGTCGTCGGGCGACCGGTTGCCGAGGGCGCTCCCCACGAACGCCTTCCGGCCCATCGCGACCACACCGAGCCCGACGAGGAGGTTCTCGTAAGCGGTCAGCGAGTCGAAGACCTGCGGGATCTGGAACGAGCGGCACAGCCCGAGCCGTGTGACGCGGCGAGGCGACAGGCCGGTGATGTCCTTCCCGTCGAAGAGGACGGTCCCCGAGGTGGGCTTCAGATAACCCGTGACGAGGTTGATGAAGGTGGTCTTCCCCGCGCCGTTCCCGCCGATGAGGCCGACGATGCTGCCGGTCTCGACGGCGACGTCGAGCGCGTTCGCCGCCGTCACCGCCCCGAACGTCTTGGTCAGGCCGCGGGTCTCCAGGATGGCGCTCACGCGACGACCCCCTTCCGTCGAAACACGGACCAGAGCCCATCGGGGAGGAACAGGATCACCGCCAGCATCGCTCCCCCGACGACGAGCTGCCAGGTGTTCGGCGCGTGCTCGTAGGCGAAGCTCCGGAGGAGCTCGAGGACCAGCGCCCCGAGGAACGGCGCGGCCACGCTGGCCGTCCCCGAGAGGATGGCGACGAAGACGAACTCGCCGGAGGTGGTCCAGTAGGCCATCTCCGGGTCGACGTGGCCGACGGCGAGCGCGGTCAGCGCGCCGCCAGCGCCGGCGAGCACCGCGGCCAGCACGAGGTGCAGGTGGATGACGTTCCGGACCGAGGCGCCCATGTACTCGACGCGGAGCTCGTTGTCCCGGACGGCGGGGGCGAGCCGGCCGAGGTGGGTCCGGAGGTATCGGTCGAGCCCCGTCGCCGCCGCGAAGGCGGTGAGCGCCGCGAGGCCGTAGGTGCCGAAGCGGCCCAGCGATCCCGAGGCGGCGAGGCCGAAGGTGCTCCTCGCGGACACGTTGAAGCCGTCCGTCGAGCCGAGCGCCGAGGTCTTCACGAGGAGCCCGTAGAGGATCATCGAGAAGGCCAGGCTCAGCATGGCGAAGAAGATGGTCCGGTAGCGAGCCAGGAGGAGCCCGAGGACCGCGGCGACGAGGCCGGCCGCGGCGGCGCCGAGCAGCACCATGGGCACCGCGTCGCCGAGCTTCAGGGCGTCGGCCCCGACGCCGGCTGCGTAGGCCCCGATCCCGAAGTAGAGCCCCTGGCCGAAGGAGACGAGGCCGGTGCGCATGAGGAGGAGGAGGCCGAGGGCTACGAGGGCCTTGGCGATGGCGATGGTGAAGAGGTAGGCAGCCCACTTCGGGAGGAGCGGGCCCACCAGCGCCACCGCGACCAGCGCGGCGCCGAGCCCGAGGGCGGTGCGTCGGGACGGGCTCATATCTTCCGGGCCTCCACCGCCACGAAGAGGCCCCGGGGCCGGAAGGCGAGCACCAGGGCCATGACGAGGTAGATGCTGAAGAGCTCGACTTGCGGCAGCCAGTGGACCGCGGCCGAGCGCACGAGGCCGACGATGAGGGCGCCGATGGCCGCTCCGGGCATGCTCCCGAGTCCGCCGATCACGACGACGGCGAAGGCGAGGACGATGACCTCCACGCCCATGCCCGGGACCACCGAGACCGTGGGCGCGGTGAGCGCGCCCCCGATGGCAGCCAGCATCGTGCCGAGGGTGAAGGTCACGAGGAAGATCCGGTTCACGTCGATGCCCAGCGCGGCGCTCACCTCCCGGTCGTGGATGACCGCGACGAGCAGCTTCCCGTAGCGCGTGCTCGAGATGCCCCAGCGCAGCGCGAGCCCTACGACCACCGCGGTGACCACCATCGCCCCGCTGTAGACCGGGTAGGAGAGCGGCCCGAGCTCGACGTTCCCGAGGAGGCCGTACGGCTCGGAGACGAAGTACGCCTCGACGCCCCAGATCAGCTTCACGACGTCCTCGAGCATGAGAAACAGGGCGTAGGTCACGAGGACGAGCACGACCTCGTCCTTGCCGTAGCAGAACCTGAGGAGCCCCCGCTCCAGCAGCGGCCCGACGACGAGTCCGACGAGGACCGCCGCGAGCACCAGCACGGCGTAGCTGCCGAGCGGGGGATGGCCGCCCCGTAGCCAAGCTCCGGCCAGCGAGGCGGCCGCGTAGGCCCCGAGCGCGTAGAGGCTCCCGTGCGCCATGTTCAGGATGCGCATGACCCCGTAGATGATCGTGAGCCCGGCGGCGATGACGAACAGCCACGAGGCGTAGATGATCCCATCCACGAGGACGGCGAGCAGCGTGCTCATCGGGAGGAGACTCCGGCGCGCTTGCGACGAGGGCTACTTCGCCGACTTGAGCGAGGTCTTGATCCAGTCCGCGCTCTTCATCCCCTCGGGCGGGTTCACCTTCTCCGCCGGGTAGGACTTCACGTCGACGAAGGTGAGCTTGCCGTTCACCGTCTTCGCCCGGCCGTAGACGGTACCCTCGACGGCCTGGTGCCCCTTGCCGAGCGCCATCTTGATGGTGCCGCTCGGCGTCTCGAACGCGAGCCCCTCGAGCGCGGCGGACACCTGCTCCGTCGTCGGCGCCGGGCCGCTCCCCTGGGCCTTCTCGTAGGCGGCCTTGAGGCCGAGGACCGCCTGCGCGATGTGGTAGGCCGGGTAGTTCGGAGGCAGCACGAAGCGGTCCTGGTACAGGGACCGGAACCAGCGGTTGAGCTCGACGTCGGGCGCGAAGGCGCCGTGCGGCCCGCGCGCGCCGATGATGGTGCCGTCGGGGATCTGACCCGCGAGCTTGTGCGTGGCGGTCTCGCCGCAGGTGAGCACCGCGGTGCTCTTGTTCAGCGCGCCGCGGGGGACGGCCTGCAGGACGAAGGCGTCGAGGTCACCGCCCCAGAAGCTGGAGTGGATGACGTCCGGGCTCCCCGCCATCAACGCGGAGATCTCGGCCCCGTACTGGCCGGCGAGGAGCTTCGGCATCTGGGAGGTGGTCACCTGGATGCCGGGGCGGATGCCCTTCATGGTGGCCTCGAAGTCGTTCCAGGAGTCCTGGCCCCAGGCGTAGTTCTGGTTGATGCCGGCGATCTTCTTCGCGCCGGGGAGCACGTCGGCGACGTAGAGGGCCGCGGCGATGTTGTCCATCGCCGCGTGGCTCGAGGTCCGGAACACGTACTTGTAGGAAGCGTCCTCGAAGATCCGGGGCGTGCCGCAATCGAAGAAGAGGGTGAGCTTCTTCAGCTCCTCGGCGACCGGAGCGACGGCGAGGCAGTCGCCGCTGGAGATGTAGCCGATGACCGCGTCCACGTTCTGGCGCTGGACGAGGTCGCGGAACTCGGAGACCTGCTTCGTCGTCCCGCCGGCCTCGTCGATGAAGACGAGCTCGATGGGCCGGCCGCCCAGGCCGGGCTTTGCGTAGGCGCCTGGTCCCTTGCCGCCGTTCAGGGCCTCGGCGAGCACCTCAGCGCCGTTCCGGGCCGGGACGCCGAAGGGGCCGGCGGCCGCGCCGGAGAGGAAGGTGACCACGCCCACCTTGAAGGGCTTCGCGGCGGGCGGGGTCTGCGCGGTGGCGGGGGTGCCGATGGCGAGCGCCAGGAGGGCCGGCCACGCGGGGAGGGTGCAACGTCCGGATCGTCTCGTCGTCATGGCTCCTCAGCTCGGAAAGGGGGGCGCTTCCGTGCTCCGTGCTCGATGAGGGGGTGGCTCACCCAAGTGAGCAGGGATCGTGCCGCATGGCAGGGCGCCGACGACGCTGGATTCCCGGGGGAAAAGGAGGCGCCTCCGGACGGACGGAGCGGTGGCGCGAGCGGTTTCCGCTCGGCCCGCTCGAGGCGGAGCGGATTCCGCTCTTTCCGGAGTGCGTTACTCCACGGCGTGGGCGCGCTCGCGCGCCTTCTCCCGCCGCCTGCGGATCACCTCGGGTGAGGGCTGGAGGAGCTCGGGTGCGTACACGGACCACCGGCCCAGCATGACCTGGGCTGGCGGGAACGACGCATCGGGGACGACCTCGCCGATCGCCTGCGCCTGCGCGATCTGGTGGGTGGCGGGGTCGATCCGGGAGCGGTAACCGGGCGGGTCCTCGGGGAGGTCCAGCGTGAGGCCCTCCAGCGCCTTCACGAGCCGGTCCGTACTCCGCACGCCGCCCGCCCGCGCCACGGCGCTCGCGATGGCCATGATCCCGCTGTAGGCGCCCTCCGCGGCGTAGGTCGGGTAGCGCCCCTCGATCGCGTGGAAGGTCGTGACGAACCACCGGTTGAGCGGCGTGTCGGGCCAGTTGTTGTGGTGGCGCGCGGAGAGGATGAGGCCCGGCGGCGGCGTGCTCCCCAGCTCCACCATGACGTCGTAGTTGCCCCCGGTGTCGAAGTTGGCGAGGCGGACGTGCTCGAAGAAGCTCGTCGCCGCCGCCTGCTTGAGGAAGGCGTTGAAGTCGCCGCCCCAGAGCGCAGCGACCACGATGTCCGGCTTCGCGGCCTGCAACGCCCGGATGTACGGGGAGTAGTCGGGCTCGTAGAGCTTGGGCCAGAGCTCGGCGACCACCTCGTACCTGACGCCGAGCGCGTCCAGGCTGGTCCGCAGGTCCTCCAGGGAGACGTGCCCGTAGTCGTAGTCCGCGCCGATGAAGGCGATCCGGCGCCAGGGAGCGCGCTGCCGGAGGTCGGCGAGGTAACGGGCCCCGGCGGCCATGGACGCGTAGGAGTCGTTGGTGACGCGGAAGTAGCGCGGGTGGAGCTCCTCGATGGTCAGCCGCGAGGAGGCGTGGTCCGTCCCGACGAAGATGACGTCGTTCTCGGCCGCGAACCGGCTCACCGCCTGGCCCACGCCCGAGCTGACGACGCCGCAGAGGAAGCGCGCCCGGTCGCGACGGACGAAGTCCTCGGCGATGCGGACGGCGTACGAGACCTTGGATCGGTAATCCTCGACGACGACGCGGATGCGCGGTACCCCCTTGCCTCGGTCCCGCGCGAGCCGCTCCAGCGCGACGCGGATGCCGCCGACGCTGTCCCGGCCGTAGATGCCCGACCGGCCCGTCATCGGGAACATGCAACCCACCGTCACGTCGGCGGCGGCGGCCGGCGCGCCGAGCTCGACCCGGGCGCTCGCGGTGCCGCACCCCACGGCGGCCGCCAGCGCGAGCACGACGCGCATCAGCGTTGGGATTCGCATCGTCGGGCTCCTCACAGCAGTCCGAGCCGGCGCATCCGGCGCTTCAGCGCATGCCGCGAGATCCCGAGGAGGGAGGCCGCCTGGGCCCGCCCGCCTCCGGCGCGCCGGATGGCGTCCTCCAGGAGCTTCCGCTCGGCGCTCGCGAGCTCGTCGTCGATCGTCCCCCGCGACACCCCGCTCCGCGCCGCCCCGGCCGACGCCGCGACGCCGTCCGCCTGGGCCGGCGAGACGGCTCCGGCGCGGATCGACGCACCGGGTCGCATCTCCGCCGGGAGATCGCTCACCGGCACGACACGGCCCGGTCTCAGGATGGTGAAGCGCTCGATGAGGTTGCGGAGCTCGCGGACGTTCCCGGGCCAGCGGTAGGCGAGCAGGGCCTCCACCGCCTCCGTCGAGAGCTGGACGGGAGCCACGTGCTCCTCCCTGGCGTAGCGGTCGACGAAGTGTCGAGCGAGGAGGAGGACGTCGCGCCCTCGCTCCCGGAGCGCGGGGACGGAGATCTGGACGACGGCGAGCCGGTAGTAGAGGTCCTCGCGGAAGCGCCCCGCCTGCACCGCCTCGGTGAGGCTCCGGTTGGTCGCCGCGATCACGCGCGCGTCGGAGGTCTGCGTCCGGCCCGAGCCGACCGGACGATAGGTGCCGTCCTCGAGGAAGTGGAGGAGCTTGGCCTGGACGGGCAGCGGCAGCTCTCCGATCTCGTCGAGGAAGAGCGTCCCCCCGTCCGCCAGCGTGACGAGCCCGACCCGCTTCTGGTGTGCCCCGGTATAAGCGCCCTTCTCGGCGCCGAAGAGCTCGGCCTCGATGAGGTGCTCGGGGAGCGCCGCGCAGTTCACCTCGATGAAGGGCCCCTTGGCTCGCGGCCCGTGGCTGTGGATGCCCCGCGCCACCAGGGTCTTGCCCGTCCCCGATTCTCCGAGGAGGAGCACCTTCCCGGCGCGGCTCGCGCCCACCTGCCGGACCGCCTCCGCGAGCTGGCGCATCGCGTCGCTCTCTCCGATGGGCTCGCCATCGCCCGCCACGGCGGCTTCACGGTAGCGGGCGATCTCGACGCTCATCCGCTCGCGCTCGAGGGCCGAGCGGATGGTGAGGAAGAGATCGTCGAGATCGAAGGGCTTCGTGAGGTAGTCGAAGGCTCCCAGCTTCACCGCGCGGACAGCGGTGCGGGCGTCTCCGTGCGCCGAGATCATGACGACGGGGGTGTCCGGCAGCGCGGCGCGGAGGTGCTCGAGGACCTCGATCCCCGTGGCGTCGGGGAGGCGGAGGTCGAGCAGGACGAGCGCGGGCTGGAGCCGCTCCGCCGCGAGCCGGCCCTCCGCCGCGGTCTGCGCGCTCTCCACCGTGAAGCCCTCGTTGCGCAGGGCGAAGGAGAGCGAGTTCACGAGCGACATCTCGTCATCGATGATCAGGATCGTCGACATGCCCGGTGGGTCCTTGCGGCAGGGTGAGGATCGCCTTCGTGCCTTTCCCGACTGCGCTCTCGATCCGGAGGGTCCCGCCGTTCATCTCGGCTAGCTGCCGCGAGATGCTGAGGCCGAGTCCCGTGCCAGCCGGCTTGGTGGTGAAGAACGGCTCGAACGCCTGCGCGAGCGCCTCCGGCGCGATCCCCGCGCCGCTGTCCGCCACCTCGACGACGACGTCGGGAGAGGCCTCGCGAGCCGAGATGCTCACGCGCCCGCCCACCGGCGTGGCCTGCAGGGCGTTCGTCAGCAGGTTGAGGAGGATCTGGCGGAGGTGGTCGGAGTCGGCGTGGACCGGGAGCTCGAGCCCGGGACCGGCTCCGAGCTCGACCTTCCGCCGCTCCGCCTCCGGAGCGAGGAGGGTCAGGAGGGGGCGCACGCCCTCGGCGAGCGGAACGTGGACGCGCTCGGGAGCTCTCGGGCGGCCGAAGGTGAGGATGGCCTCCATGGCCCGCGCCATCCGGTCGATCTCGCGCTCCATGTCGGCGAGGAGCGCCGCCCGCTGCGGCTCCTTCTCCAGGCGCGCCATCGCCTGGACCGTCGTCTTGAGGGCCGCGAGCGGATTTCGCACCTCATGGGCGACGCCGGTGGAGAACTGGCCCAGGGCCACCTGCCGCTTCATCCGGACCGTTCGCTCGACGAGGCGACCGAGCCGGGCGGCCATGCGGTTGAAGCGACGGGCGAGGAGGGCGATCTCGTCGTGCCCGGTGACCTCGATCCGGTGGGCGAACTTCCCGGCCGCGACGAGCTCGGTCCCCTGCGCGAGGACGTCCACCCGTTGCTTCAGCTTCCACGCCATCCGGGAGAGCAAGGCCGCGATGGTGCCGCCCGCCACGAGCGAGGCGAGGAGGAGCGCGACTCGCGCCTCCTGGAACGGACGCAGGAGCTCCTGCGGCTGGACGACCAGGCAGGGGCGCCAGCCGGGCAGGACCTCCGGCCCGACGACGAGCTGGCCGCTCACCGTGGTGGGGCGCCCGAGGCTGTCGTAGTCGCCCGAGGGCGTGCGCAGCACCGGGGTGAGCAGGTCCGCCTCCGAGGGCGGTCCCATGAGCTCGGTGAGCGACGCGAGCCGCACGTGAAGGGCGATGCTGCCGCCGCCGTCCAGCGTCTCCTGGAGGAGGAACCAGCCCGACCTCCCGTCGCGCGGCGCGGTCGGCCCGACGACGACGGCGTCCCCCATGCGAGCGCGGTTCAGCCGCTCGAGGTCGAGGCCGGCCCCCGCGATGTACGGAGGGCCCGAGGCGGCCTGCCCCATGAACGCCTTCACGAGCCGGTCCCGGTCGGCAAAGACGAGGACGCCGTACAGGTCGGGGTGGTCCGCCTCCAGGCGCGAGAGGCCCGCCATCTCGCGGGCTGCGTGCGGGTCGTCCGCGAGCAGAGTCGGGGCCGCGGGGTGACGAGCCAGCGTCTCCAGCTGGTTGGCCCGGGCGTCGAGGAACGCGCCGAGCCGGCTCGCGGTCGCGACGAGTCGCGCGTTGACGCGCTCCCCGGTGAACTCGTCGACCAGGCTTCGTGCGTAGCGGTCGTAGAGAACGCCGACCACGAACATCGGCACCACGGCCGAGGCGACGAGGAAGAGCGCGTACTTCCAGACCGCGCTTCGGCGGATGGCTCTTCGTCGCATGCTGGCCATCGAGGTCGGCCGCGGTGCTCTCGTGGGACGGGGGGTACCGGAGCTCAGTCTACTGCAAGGACGGCGATCCTCGGATGCGATGCTGCCGGGCGGGCGACGCGATACATCGTGTGCGTGGCACCGCGCCCGAACATCGTCGCCGTCATCGGTGATGGGACGGTCTCCCAGGGGTCTCGAGCGTGGGGCCTCGCGGAGGAGCTCGGGGAGCGGCTCGTGGACGCCGGATACCGGGTCCTGAGCGGCGGACTCGGTGGCGTGATGGAGGCGGTGAGCCGTGGGGCGAGGCGCTCCGCCTCGCACGCGCCGGGCATGGTGATCGGCCTCCTTCCTGGCGACGAGCCGGGCGCTGCCAACGCGTACGTGGACGTCTCCATCGCGACCGGCCTCGGGCACCTGCGGAATTCACTGGTGGCCCACGCCGATGCAGTCGTCGCCATCGGCGGGGGCGCCGGCACGCTCTCCGAGATCGCGCTCGCCTGGATTCACCGCCGGATGGTGCTCGCCTACCGGGTCGAAGGGTGGAGCGGCCGGCTCGCGGGGTCCCGCCTCGACGACCGGGTGCGGTTCGCGTCGATACCCGACGACGAGGTGTTCGGAGTGGACAGCGCGGAGGAGGCCATCGCGCTGCTGCAGCAGCGACTGCCGGAGTTCGCGAGCGCGCGGCTCGCCGGCTCGCCGGTGCGCTAAGGCGCGCGCGACTCGACGAGCTCGTAGTGCGCCGAGCGCGCGTCGAAGCGCGAAAGCAGGCGCCGCGCCTCCGGCGGGACGACGGCAACCTCGTAGTCCTCGCCGGCGAAGACCCGCACCGCGTCGAGCGAGTCGAAGCGCATGACCGTGGCGAACTCGACGCCCTCCGCGACGCCTCGACGTAGCAGCTCGATCCCCCGATACCCCGGGATGTGGCGAGATCCGATCCCGGTGAAGATCTCCGTCCGGAGCAGGTTCTCGTAAGCGTCGGCGTTCTGAACCGACGTCCAGCCGTGCCAGATCCGTACGATCATGAGGTCGTCCTTTCGGTTGGCGTACCGATACTAGAATCTCTGCTCCGCCGACTCTCCACGTAAGCCCTTCAGTCGCGAAGCTGCCAATCGGCCGGAACTCCCACATAGGAGCGGTCGAGCGCCGCGACCGAGCCGCAGCCGAGCAGCTTCAGCGTGCGCACCACGCCGGTCCGCAGGATCTCGATCGCTCTCGCGACGCCTGCCTCGCCACCGGCGCCGAGGCCGTAGGCGTACGCGCGGCCGACGAGGACGGCGCGCGCGCCAAGACACAGCGCCTTGACCACGTCGGCTCCGCGGCGGATACCGCCGTCGAGCAGGATCTCGGTCCGACCGCCCGCGGCCGCGACCACCTCGGGGAGCACGCGCAGCGTCGGCGCGACGGTGTCGAGCTGACGTCCGCCGTGGTTCGAGATGACGATCGCCTCCGCGCCGGCGTCGATCGCGCGCCGAGCGTCGTCTCCGGTGTGGACTCCCTTGACGACGAGCGGCCCCTTCCACGCGTCGCGAATCCACGTCAGGTCCAGCCACGACACGGCGGATCGCTCGAGCATCGGGCCGACGTCCGCGTACGGCGCCGGCCCCTCGGGGAGGATGACGTTCGGGAACTTCATCAGGCCCCCGTCTCGAAGGAACCCGGCCAGCCACCGCGGCCGTGCGAGGAGCTGCGGCAGGTGCGGCAGCATCTTCCAGGGGTTGCGCGTCATCAGCTCCTTGATGCCGTTGCGGAAGTCGCGCTCGCGCAGACCGGCGACCGCCGTGTCGATGGTGACCACGAGCGCCGAGAATCCGGCGGCGCGAGCCCGCGCGATCGCCGCCTTCGCGACGTCGGGGCCGCCGACCAAGTAGAGCTGGTACCAGGCGGGCCCCGTCGTGGCGGCTTTCACCTCCTCCAGGCGGCAGCCGGAGAGCGTCGACAGGATATAGGCCGTGCCGGCCGCTCCCGCGGCGCGCGCCGCCACCGCTTCGCCGCGCGGGTAGAACATCCGGCTGCTCCCGACGGGCGCGAGCAGGAACGGCAGCTCCAGCGTCGTGCCGAGCACCGTCGTCCGGAGATCGGGCGACGGCGTGGCGACGGCGCTGCGCGGCCGGAACTTCACCGTGTCGTAGACGCGGCAGTTTTCGCCCAGCGTCACCTCGGCGTCGGCACCGCCGTCGATGTAGTCGAAGACGACGCGGGGCAGGCGACGCTTCGCGATGCGCCGCAGATCCTCGACGTTCTGCACTTGTGACGATGAGACCGCTCGCGGCATGGCGACCTCGGCTCGAAACGATGTGAAGGAGTGTGGTGCGGAGCGCTTCCCCTCGCCTGAGAGGGACCCTGCCCCTTTCGCTGGCTGCGTGCGCCCGCGATGGCGCGCCCGTGAATTCCGGGGCGCGCGGCAGGTCGCCCGCTCGCCCGCCCGCTCACTTGCCGGCGAGGAACGCCAGGAGGGGCGCGGCGAGACACGGGCGCGACGGACAAGTGCGCTGATGAAGTACCTGCGAAAGCGCGGGCCGAGGATCACGATCCGTCACGCTCGAGCATCTTCAGCTCCCAGCGTTGCTCCGGGTCGTCAAGCCGCAGGAGGTAGATGCCTCCGTCGTCGCCTCGGACCTTGAAGTACCGGTGGTCCAGGCCAAACCAGCGGTCGATCACCTCGACGACCTCCACGCGCCGGCCGTCGAGCTCGAGCCGCCGCGGCGTCTCCTCGTCCCGGTATCCGGCGTAGCAATCGACCTTCACTTCCATGACTGGAGTCCGGGGTCCGACAGCCCCATGCTCCCCGTGACGAGGGCTCACCATGTCACCGCCGCGCATACTCGTCACCGGACCGCCGGGCAGCGGCAAGACGACGCTCGCCCTCCGAGTGATCGAGCTCCTGCCGGGCTGGCGCTTCACCGGGTTCTACACGGAGGAGATCCGCGGCCGCGCGGGACGGACGGGGTTCCGGATCGCGACCCTCGACGGGCGGGAGGCGCGGCTCGCGACGGTGGGCGGGGAGGGCGGGGAGGGCGGCCCACGCGTGGGCCGGTACACCGTCCTCCTCGCGGCGCTCGAGGCGATCTGCGAGGACGCGCTCGAGCCCAGGGCCGGCGTGGACGCGGTGGTCATCGACGAGATCGGAAAGATGGAGTGCCTCTCGCCAGCGTTCGTTCGCGCGGCGCGGGGCGCGCTCTCGGGGATGGTGCCGGTGCTCGGCACGATCGCGGAGGCGGGCGGCGGCTTCATCGCCGAGGCGAAGCGCATGCCCGGCGCCGAGGTGATCGCCTTGTCGCGCGAGAACCGGGATCGGCTGCCCGCCCAGATCGCCGCGCGCTTCGCGGCCGGCAGGGCTCCGGTTCAATGACGGGGGTGGCGCTCGGCTTTCTCTTGGGAGGAAGCGGGCCGGTGCGCCCACTCGCCGGTCTGCGCGTGAGCCTCCACCATCCACAGCCACTTGTCGGTGCCTCGAGAGATCTCGGTGAAGATGTCGGACGTGTCCTGATCCTTGGCAGCTGCCGAGAGCTCGATCGCCTCGCGCGCTGAGCGGCCGAACGCGGCCAGCACCTCCGCCACGGCGTGTACGTGCTCCCGACCGCCGCCCTCTGCGGAGTATTCATCGAGCGAGCTGCGTTCGGCCACCTGGCGAGCCGTGCCGTCGGCCACGCCGCCGAGTTGCACCGCGCGCTCCGCGATGAGGTCGACGTATTCGTCGGCGTCCTCCACGATGTCGTCGAACATCTTGTGGAGCGCGATGAACTGAGGTCCTTTCACGTTCCAGTGGGCCACCTTCAGCTGCAGCCGGAGATCGATGGCGTCCGCCAGGCGGGCGTTCAGCAGCTCGATCATGTTGCTACGAATCGACGGCGAGAGGTCGTTGTGCGTCTCGTACATGGCGGCACCCGTGTGATGTGATCAGGTGTCATCGGTATCCGGTGATGCGAGCGAGCGCGCCTCACAGGAGGGGAACCCCACCCGACCAGGCGCTGGGACGCGCTTCATCCGGACAGGCGAACCGCGGTCGACGGAGCGCCCGAGCACCAGCACGCGCGTCCGGGCACCGCGTTCGCTCGGCCGCGCCGGGGCCCACCCGTGAAGTGTGGGTACACGTGATCGAACCCCGCGACGCACTTGACGCGAGCCTGATGGGTGCATATGCAGCAAGTCATGAGGAAGGCCCGAGAGCTCGACCTGGAGCTGTGCGCGACGGTGGCGGAGACGTGCACCGCAGCCAACCTGCGCAGGGCGACGCGCGCGATCAGCGGCTTGTTCGATGAGGCGATACGGCCGACCGGGCTCCGCATCTCTCAGATGGGACTCCTGGTCGCCCTCGCGCTCGCGGAGGAGGCGACCGTCTCGAAGCTCGCCGGGCTGATGGACCTGGACCGTACCACGATGACGAGGAACCTCGGGCCGCTGGAGCGGGAAGGCCTCGTGGCGAGCAAGACGGGGGACGACGCCCGCAACCGAGTCCTTTGCCTCACCGAGAAGGGCAGGGCCGCGCTGAAGGCGGCGCTGCCGATCTGGGAACGCGTGCAGGCTCGCGTCGTGAAGGGCCTCGGTGACGCGAGGTGGAAGGGGCTCCTGCGAGACCTCGAGGCGACGACCTCCCTCACGCGCAGCTGAGACATTCCCGATCCGGAAAGCGCCTGCGCGGCGTGGCGCCGTGCAGGTCGTCCGAGCGTGGCGGGAATGCGGAGCCCTGCTCGCGTGCTTCGCCTCGCCCTCGACCAGTGTACATGCACCCATCTGGTCCTGGCCGAGCTCGTTGACGGCTCGGATGCGTGTACATACATCCATATCGCCCGAGCGATCATTCTGGACGGACGGGCGACAGGAGACGCCATGACGAAGATCGGTCTCACCGTTGCGGCAATTGCAGCACTGACAGGCGGTTCTGCGTGGGCGGTCGAACGCGATGTGCCGAGGAGTGCGCAGCTCGACATGCGCGACACCCTGAATCGCACCGAACCGACCCACGACGAATCGACCCCAGCCGACCGCGCCTGGCGCGAGCGCGGCGCGCAGGCGCCGACCTGCATCGACGCCAGGGCTGGAAGCGGAGGCGGGGATACGCGGGCGACCGAGGAGCGCGGCGACGGGCGCGCGCAGAGCGAGAAGGAGCTTCAGCAGCGGAGCTGGACCGGCCCGTAGAACGGTTCGCGGCGAGCGCTACCGGCGGGCAGCCGGCGGGGCGCGGTTCCGCCCTTCCACCCGAGGGCGAGCGTGCGGGCGCGTCGTCAGGGCACGACCGCGAACGCGCGCACCGGGAAGGAGCCCACTCCGCTGAACGGCGGCGGCACGGCGAAGAAACGGAACCCCGTGGCCGGTAGCGCTGAGACGTTCGTGAGGTGTTCCACGACGCAGATGCCCGCTCCGAGGAGCACCGTGTGAGCGGGGCGTGCGCCGTCGCTGGTGTCGTCCACGTTGAGCGAGTCGATGCCGACGAGGACCGCCCCGCGGTCGCGCAGCGCGTCGGCGGTCGAGCGGGTCAGGAACGGGTGACCCTCGCCATAGGCGGGCGTCCCGAAGTAGCGATCCCATCCGGTGTGGAACAGGACCGCCTTGTCTCGCACGTCCACGGTCGACAGCACCTCGGGGCCGATGGCGCGCGCCGCCGCCGGCACTGCGACGACGACGCCCTCCAAGCCGGCGATGCGCGCGAGCGGAAGATCGCCGATGTCGGCCATCGTTTCGAACCGATGCGACGGCGCGTCCAGGTACGTGCCCGTGTTCGCGACCATGTCGATCCGCGCGATGTGGAACTCCGTCCCCGGCGCGTAGTGGCTTCGCGACGCGGCCCGCGACAGGTGATCGCTGATCACAGGGGGCGGCAGGCCGGGGTACGTGACGAGGCCATCGCGAATGCGGTGCGAGAGTTCGACGAAGCGCATGCGGTCCCCCCGGCTTCCGGTGATTTATGGTCGTGCCCTCACGTTCGCGAGCCACTCCGGATAGCCGCGGCTCTCGGCCTCGCCCAGGACGAGCTCCGGCATCTCCTGAGCCATCCGCCGGAGCGCGACGTCGAGGGCGCGGCGTCTGGCGGCGGGATCGGGTGCGAAAGCCTCGAACCCGAGGGTGACCTGGTCCCGGTCGACGAGCTCGGTCAGCTCGACGCCACAGCCGGCCTCCGCGATGTCTCCCGGAGACAGCGGACGCGAGGTGACGGCGTCGAGCCTCACGAGCCAGCGGCGCTTCCCGACGCTGGCCCAGCCGCAGCCAATCGGGACCCCGAGGCTCTCGACGTCACTGGCTTGCACCTTGCCCCATTGCTCGAGCCGTCCCGAGATCGCTCCGATCGGCGGAAGCCGACCGGATGAGATGCGGAGCTTGAGCTCGAGGACGCCGCCGCCGCGCTGCTTCACGCCGAGGAGCGGTGAGCACGGCACCAGGTACAGGTCCGTGCGCATCTGGGGCGCGGCCTGGTGCAAGCCAGCCTCCCGCGCCACGGTCCCGAGCATCCAGGACCGGACCCGCTCCGTGCGACCGTCGTCGTTCGACCAGAACCAGCGCACTTCGGTGGTCTCGAACATCGTCGCCATCGGCGCCTCGGGAAGGGAGCGCGAGGACCGGCTCACTCGAGCCGGTGGCGCTTCAGCTTGTAGTAGAGGTTCCTCACGGTGATGCCGAGCGCGCGCGCCGTCGCCTCGCGATTCCCGCCGTTGCGCGCGAGGTGCGTGCGCAGGAGCTGCCGCTCCCAGGCGGCCCTCAGCTCCGGGAGCCCGCGCGGCCTGCCGGAGGCCGGCGCGCCGTCGTCCGGCTCGGCGCTCACGTCCGCGAGATCGAGGTCGGCCGCGCGCAGCACATAGGCCTCGGCCGGCTTGTCGATGACGCCGCGGCGCAGGACGTTCTCGAGCTCGCGCACGTTCCCCCGCCAGGGCAAGGACTTCAGCAGGGCGAGGGCGTCGGGCGCCAGGTCCACCGGCGCCACCCGGTACTCGGCGCAGATCCGCGCGAGCAGCGCGCGAGAGAGGGGCAGGACGTCCTCCCGGCGCTCACGCAGGCTCGGCACGCGTATGGGCATGACGCTCAGCCGGTAGAAGAGGTCCTGCCGGAACGTGCGCTGCGAGATGGCCGCCTCGAGGTTCGCGTTCGTCGCCGCGATGAGCCGCACGTCCACGCGCACCGGCTTGCTGCTCCCGACCCGCACGATCTCCCGCTCCTGCAGGGCGCGGAGGAGCTTCGCCTGGAGCGCGAGCGGCGCCTCCGCCACCTCGTCGAGGAAGAGGGTACCGCCCTCCGCTTCCTCGAAGTGCCCCTTCTGCCCGTGGGTGCGCGCGCCGGTGAAGGCGCCGCCCTGGTACCCGAACAGAGAGGACTCCAGCAGCCCCTCCGGGATGGCCGCGCAGTTCACGCGGACGAGGGGGCCGTCGCGCCGGTCGCTCGCGTGGTGGATGGCGTGGGCGAAGAGCTCCTTGCCCGTCCCGCTCTCTCCGAGCAGGAGCACCGTCGCCGGAGTCCGCGCGGCCTTCCGCGCGAGCTCCTTGGCGCGGGAGATCGCCGGCCCCTCGCCGACGATGTCGTCGAACGAGCGCCTCGCCTCGAGCTTGCGCAAGAGCTGCTTGGCCGAGGCGAGCTCGTCGGAGAGGCGCCGGATCTCCGACACGTCGTGGATGACACCCACGCTTCCGCGGAGCTCTCCGCCGATGAGCAGCGGCGCGGCGTTGACGATCACCTCCCGCGCGTGCGGCCCGACCCTGAGCCGAGCGCCTCGGATCGCCTGGCGCGTGCGCAGCACCCGCAGGTGCACGCTCTCGCCCTCCGCGATGTCGGCGGTGACGGGCCGGCCGATCACCTGCGCCTCGTCGAGCCCCATGAGCCGCGTGTAAGCCGGGTTCACGAGGACGGTCTTGCCCTCCGCGTCGGCGATCGAGATCGCCTCCTGCGAGCATCGGATGATCGCCTCGGAGAGCTCGCGGAGCTCACGCGTGGTGTGCACCATGAGGACCTCCAGGGCGGCGCCTGAAAAAACTAGCATGAAAAGGATTTCAGGGGAGGCGCTCATCCAGGTCCTCAACGTGCCGCCTTTCCACGGTCTGGCCCTGCAAGGGGGCCAGGCGCGCGGCTTGCTGGTCCTGCCGCCATGCGCGAGGGTCCACTTGCCGCCGTCCGAACCAGGGCGTCCGCGCCGTCCCTCGAGATCCGCGTCCACGGGCGCGGCGGCCAGGGGGCGGTGACCTGCGCCAAGCTCCTCGCCTGCATGTACGCGGAGCAAGGGCTCCACGTGCAGACGTTCGGCGACTACGGCTCGGAGCGAGCCGGCGCGCCCGTGCGCGCCTTCACCCGCGTGGCCACCGCGCCGGTCACCAACCGGAACAAGGTCTACCGTCCGCACCACCTCCTCGTGCTGGACGCGGCGCTCCTCGGCGACGACGTCCTGGACGGCGCAGCGCCCGAGGCGGTCCTCGTCGTGAACAGCGCCCGGGGGCTCGCGGCGTTCTCCGAGCGCCACCGGAGCTTCCGCGGCGCGGCCGTGGACGCCACCGCCATCGCGCGCCGGCACGGCATCGGCTCGGCCGCCCTCGTCATCGTCAACACGACCGTCGCAGGCGCCTATGCGCGCGTGGTGGGCCTCCCGTGGGAGGTCGTGGAGCGCGCGTACCAGGCGCTGGAGCTGGAGAGCGATCTCCCCGCCGCCCGCGAGGCGTACGAGGCCGTCGTCGTGCGCGCACCCGAGCCCGGAGCGGTCGCGCCGGCGCCGCGCGGGCCGGCCACCGTGCCGCCCGTGATCGGCATCGCCGAGCTCACCGAGGACATCCCGACCCGCGTCCCCACCGGCACCTGGCGGACGCAGCGACCGCGCTACCGTACGCACGTCGCCCCGTGCAATGCGGCCTGCCCTGCGGGGAACGACGTGGTCGGCTTCGTCGGGGCGCTCAGGACCGAAGGCGTCGAGGCGGCGGCGCGCATCCTCCTCGCGACGCAGCCGCTCCCGTCCGTCTGCGGGCGGGTCTGCCCCGCCCCGTGCATGACCGCGTGCAACCGCTCCGCCTACGACGGCGCGGTCAACGTGCGCGCGCTGGAGCGCTGGATCGGCGACCGGGCCGGCCCGGAGCTGCAACGGGCGCCGGCGGCTATGAGACCGCGGCGGTTCGCGGTGGTCGGGAGCGGGCCCGCCGGGCTCTCCGCCGCGTTCACGCTCCGCTCGGCCGGGCACGAAGTGACGATCCTGGAGGTCGCGCCACGGCTCGGCGGCGTCCTGCGCACCGGGATCCCGGCCTACCGGCTCCCCCACGACGTCCTCGACCGCGACCTCGCGCGCATCCTGGCGCTCGGCGTGGACGCGCGGTGCGGTTACGCGGTGGACGCGGCCGCGGTGCGCGAGCTGGCCGCGAGCCACGACGCGGTGATCCTGGCGGCCGGGATGCAGCGCGCCGGCGACCTGGACGTCCCGGGCCGGTCGCTGCGCGGCGTGGCGGACGGGCTCGGCTTCCTCGACGGGGTGAAGAACGGCAGCGGCCGTACCCTGTCCGGCCACGTGGTGGTGGTGGGCGGCGGCAACACCGCGGTGGACTGCGCCCGGACCGCGCTCCGCTGCGGCGCAGCGCGGGTCACCCTCGCCTACCGGCGCGGGCGCGCGGAGATGCCCGCCATCTCGACCGAGATCGACGAGGCCGTCGCGGAGGGCGTCGAGCTCCTCCTGCACCGGCAGCCCCTCGCCTTCGCCGGAGACGGCCGGGTGGAGAGCGTGACGCTGGCGGAGGTGGAGTTGGGGGCGCCCGACGCGAGCGGCCGGCGCCGCCCGGTGGTCACCGATCGCACGGCGGCCCTCGCCTGCGACGGCGTGCTCCTCGCCCTCGGCCAGGGCGCGGACCTGGGAATCGTTCCCTCGGGGTGGTCGGTGCGAGCCGGCCGCGCCTGGGAGGGAGAGCGGCCGACCAACGTGTGGCTCGCGGGCGACCTGGCCACCGGCGACGGGACGGTGACCCACGCCATCGGGAACGGCCGGCGGATCGCCGGGCGCGCGCTGGCGGCGGCGGAGGGCGCGCCGGCGCCGGCGGAGAGCGTGGCGGGGCCGGAGGAGCGCGTCGCGCCGGCCCACGTGCGCTTCAGCCACTTCGAGGTGATCCCACCGCGGCCGGAGCGGCACGCCGCGGCGGGGGTCCGCGCGCGCGGCTTCGAGGAGGTGAGCCGGGGGCTCGACGACGCGTCGGAGACCGAGCGCTGCTTCTCGTGCGGGCACTGCACGCTCTGCGACACGTGCCTGCTCTCGTGCCCCGAGGGCGTCGTGAGCCGGAGCGGCGAGGGCTACGCGGTGGACGAGGCCTTCTGCAAGGGGTGCGGCATGTGCGTGGCGGAGTGCCCGCGGCGGGCGATGGAGATGACGCTCGAGATGGCGGCGAGGTGACCATGGCTCTCATCAGCGCGAACCACGCCGCCGCCCTCGCCGCCGCCCTGGCCGGGCGGGCCAACCGCACCGGGCGCGGCTTCTGCAGCGGCGTGTACCCCATCACGCCCTCCACCGAGTGCATGGAGCTCCTCTGCAACCAGGAGATCGAGAAGGGCGAGGTGGTGCGCGTCGAGAGCGAGCACAGCGCCATGGCGGTCTGCATCGGCGCGGCGGCGAGCGGCGCGCGCACGTTCACCACCTCGTCGTCGAACGGGCTCGCGTTCATGGCGGAGAACGTGGTCGCGGCGGCGCTGCTGCGCCTGCCGGTGGTGATGGTGGCCGCGAACCGCGCGCTCGGGCCGCCCTGGAACATCTGGGCGGACCACGGTGACACCCTGCTGCTGCGCGACAGCGGCTGGGTGCAGATGTACTGCGCCGATAACCAGGAGGTCCTCGACAGCGTGCTGTGCGCCTACCGGCTCGCCGAGGATCGGCGCGTGCTCCTGCCGGTCCTCGTCTGCCAGGAGGGGTTCGTGCTCTCGCACACCATGACCGAGACCGACGTGCCCTCGCAGGACCGCGTCGACCGGTTCCTGCCGCCGCTCGAGCTGCCCGGCCGGCTCGGCGAGACGCCGCGGGTGATGGGCGGCCTCGACGCACCGCACAGCACCGAGGTCCACCGCGCCCAGCACCACCAGGCCATGGCGCGCGTGTTCGAGGTGTACCGCGAGGTGCAGGGGGCCTTCGAGCGCGAGCTCGGGCGCCGCCCCGCCGACCCGCTGGTGCCCTACCGCGCCGAGGACGCGGAGACGCTGGTGGTGTCGATGGGGACCATCGCCTCGACGGTGGAGCGCGCCGTGGACGAGGCCCGCGCGCGCGGGGAGCGGCTCGGCTCCGTCCGCGTCCGCATGTTCCGGCCGTTCCCGGCGGAGCAGCTGGCCCAGCTCTTCCGCGGCGTGCGGCGCATCGCGGTGATCGACCGAAACCTCAGCCCCGGGTTCGGGGGCGTGCTGTGGGGCGAGGCCCGGGGGCAGGCCGAGCCAGGCGCGATCGTGCAGGGCTACGTCATCGGCGTGGGCGGGGGCGACGTCCGGCCCGAGCACGTGGCGGCCATCGCGGCCGACCTCGCGGCGCGCACCTCCGCTGGCGCGCCGGTGCTCATGGAGGCGGGCACATGAGCGAACCGTCCGTGAGCTGCGTCGCGGCGCCGGCCCTCGCCGCTCCGCTGCTGCGCCCCGGCAACAGCAACTGCCCCGGCTGCGGGATGTCGACGGCGCTCCAGATCTTCGCGCGCGGCATCGAGCAGCGGCGCGTGATGCTGGTCGTCCCGGCCTCGTGCGCCGCGGTGATGGCCGGGCCCTTCCCGACCACCTCCCTGGCGGCGCCGGTGGTGCTCTCCACCTTCGGCGCGGCCGCCGCGGTCGCGACCGGCCTCGCCCGCGTGGCGCGGCTCAACGGCGATGGCACGCGCGTCGTGTGCTGGGCGGGGGACGGCGGCACCTACGACATCGGCATGGCGAGCCTCTCCGCCGCGGCCGAGCGCGACGAGGACGTCCTCTACGTCTGCTACGACAACGAGATCTACGGCAACACCGGTGGCCAGCGCTCCTCCGCGACCCCCGCCGGCGCGAGCACCACGAACACCCCCGGCGGCAAGCCGGAGGAGAAGAAGGACATCCTGGCCATCATGGCGGCGCACCGCGTCCGGTACGCGGCGTCCCTCTCGATCGCCCACCCCCAGGACGCCGTCCGCAAGGTGCGCCGCGCGCTCGACACGTCCGGCTTCCGGTTCCTCCACGTGCTGAGCCCGTGTCCGACCGGCTGGAAGTCGGAGCCCGCGCTCGGGATCGAGCTCGTTCGCCTGGCCGTACGCTCGGGCCTGTACCCGATCGTGGAGATCGTGGAGGGGCGCAAGCTCGTCATCAACCACGAGCCAGACTTCTCGACGGAGGCGCTCGAGCTGTACCTGTCGCTCCAGCGGCGGTTCCAGCGGTCGGGGCTCTCCGCGGATTCGCTCGCCGCCGCCATCGCGAGGAACTGGCGCGACCTTCGCGCGCGCAGCGGCCGCATCGTGCCCGCCGACCGCGAGGCGTGACACCCCGTTCGCCCTTCGACTACGCGCCGCTGCGCGGCGCTACGCTCAGGGCGAACGGAGAAGAGGGTGACGGATCCGGAGGACGGCATGCGCAAGGACATCGGGGAACGCATCCGCAAGATGCGGGAGGTCCAGGAGCTCACCCGGGAAGAGGTGTGCGGGCTGGCCGGCCTGAGCGCCGACCGCCTCGCGGCGCTGGAGGAGGGACGCGAGGTCCCGTCCATCGGCGTGGTCATCAAGCTCTCCCGCGTGCTCGGGTCGAAGTTCGGAGGGCTCCTCCACGGCGGCGCGTCCGCCTCGGATGCGCTCACCGTCTGCCGCGCCGGGGAGGTCGGCGTGGGCTACGATCAGGGCGACACCGACCAGGGCTACACCTACCGGAGCCTCACGCGCCCGGGCACGCCCGGCCACGGCATGGAGCCGTTCCTGCTCACCTTCGACCCCCGCGTGACCGACGCGAAGCCCCTCGCGCACGACGGCCAGGAGTTCGTCTACGTCCTCGACGGCGAGATCGAGCTCCTTTACGACGGGCAGCGGCGCACGCTGCGACCGGGGGACAGCGCCTACCTCGACGCGAGCCGGCCGCACCTCTTCCGTGGGCTGGGCGACACGCCGTCTCGGATGCTCGCCGTCGTCTGGTCGGCGGGGTAGGGCGCCCCGGTCGAGCCGGGCCGCAGACGCTCATCTCGCCAACGCGACGAACGGGTCGAACAGGCGAGCCAGCCACGCCGCCGAGTCCGGGAACTGGATTGCGATCACCGCCAGGACCGGCACGATGCACAGCATCGCGACGCGCCCGGCGAGCTTCCAGTTGACGACCTGGTCCGGCGGCGCGTCGGCCATCCACACCGCGACCTCCGTGCGCTCGAACGCGTACACGATCCAGACGGTCGTCAGCGCCGCCACGGCGACGATGACCCACACCGCGAGCTGCAGGAGACGGGGCGCCGGAAACGGGTACACGGCAGTCGCCATTGCCAGCAGGATCGCTCCCGACACGGTGACCGAGAGCAGCTCGCGGAGGTGAGTCACGATCCACGCCACGCCGAGCTCGAACTGACGTGCGATGAGCAGCTCCTCCGCGGAAGGCGGCCGCTCCTCGTCGATGGGCTCGAGCGTGCGCCAGCGATCCTTCACGTCTGGCCGCTGCGCCAGCCGCTCGGCGATGCGCTGGTGGATGCCGAACGCCTCGGTGCACCACGGCCCGCGACGGTCGGCGAGCGGGCCGACCCCGAGCCTGCTGATCTCGGCGGCGACGGACGCGGCGGCCGCTTCAATCTCGGCTCCCGTCGCGCAGCGCGCGGCGAGCGCCTGGGAGAGCTCCAGCTCGCGGACGGTCGGCCGCATCGAGAGGAGGTTCGCGAAGCGTTCGTGCGGCGCGATGCGCGGCAGCATGCGGATGGCGTGCTGCAGCGGGTGCCGCGCCACGCGGCGGAGGACCGTGCGCAGCGCACGCCACCCGAGCGCGGCGCGCGCACAGCACACGGTGATGCCGACGGCGACGCCGACGAACCCGGCGCGGAAGAGGCCGTCGAACCAGCTCCCCTCGGCCGTGGGAGTCCAGGGCAACACGACCACGACCGACGCTACGAAGCCGAGACCCGCGATCATGCGCAGCGGCGATCGCCAGCCGCCGCGCACGATCCATCGGAGCTGGCCGTCGCCCCACGCGACCGTCTCCGAGGAGCTGCCGAGGAGCCCGGCGAAGATGCCCGCCTCCGTGAAGCGTGCGCCGAGGAGCGACGTGCGCCTCAACTGCAGCGAGATGAGCAAGTGCCCTGCGAGCGCGAGCAAGAGCAGCGGCAGGAGCGGCGACACGCCGGACGCGAGGTTCATCGCGCGGACCGCCAGGAAGAACAGCTCATTCCGCTTCGACGTGAGCGCGTACGCGGCCGCGGCGAGACGGTCCATTGTCACCCCGAGCGCGGCCGCGGCGAGCACGACGGCGAGCCAGTACCGGGCGGCGCCCGCGCCTGCCGGCGCCTTCGCGATGGCGGCCGCGGGCCGCCCGTGGGCGACGAGGACGGCGGCCGTCGCGAGCAGAACGAACCCAGCCGCGACCCGCGTCCCGAACCGGAGCGAGAGGAAGCCGAGCCTGCTCCATGTGAACGGTGTGAACGGCGGTGGCGGCGCGCTCGTCAGCACGATGAACACGAGCAACGCGAGCGTCGCGAAGGCGAGATGCACCGCGGCCCAGCCCGTTCGCGAGCACCCGCGCCCCGGCCAGCAGCGGTAGGCCAACCACGAGCAGTACGCCGCGAGCAGGAGGGTGAGCGTCCGCGTGCCCGCGGGGGCCCGAGGAGGTGACGTCGGCGGCGGCGGCTTGGGGTCTGGGACCGCCGGCGCCATGTACATCGATCCCTTCGTTTCGCCGCTCGGTCTGCCGCTCGGGTCGCCCCTCTGTTCGCAGATTGCGCGCATGGGCAAGATCTGGTTCCGGCCCGCGATCGAGATCCAGATGGGGGGGTGTCGCGAGTCGGAGCGCTCCGTCGAGGGGCCGTGCTCAACCACGCTCGCGGGCGTTCCGTTCGTGAACGATGGGCACTGGTAGTCAATAAGCTCATTGAGGTCGTGCGGCTTGCACGCGCTGTCTGGATGCCGATGGTACATCTCGTCGAGGTGGACGATTGCCGCGTTGTAGATCCCCGTCGCTACCGCGTCGCTGAGCGGCGGGGTGGCGCTCCCGCGCGTGTAGAGTGTGGCGTTGACGGTCGGGACGCGCTCGGTACGTTTGCTCGGATCCCCCTCGCTGCCGTACAGGTGGAAGAGCGGATAGCTCGAAAAGATGAGCGTTCCACCCACGTGTGAGGAGGTATCCGGGTAGGCGAAGAGAAGATCTCCCTGGAAGGTGAACACGAGGGCCCTCGGGCAGAGCGCCCGCACCCGTTCGATGAGGAATCGTTTGTCGCGTGCATCCGTGGCCTCGATCCCGAACGCGCGCGAATGGTCGGCACAGGCGCTCGCGATCTCCGTCGCGAGCGCCATCTCCTCGTGATTCGAGGATGTGGCGGAGAACGCGGGGACGAGATCTCCCGATGCGCTGCTGCTGTCCTCGCGCAGGCCGAGCAGGGTGCGCGGCAGCTCGTAACCGGCGATCTCGACGTTGCCTCGGCGGTCGCGATCGCGATCGAGCGCGCGGCGGACGTCCGATACGTGGAGCGGGAACACGATGCGACGTGGCCCCATCTTGGATTCGGGGTCGCACACGCGAGTGGACTTCGCAGGAGCGTCAGCCGCGGCGGCGTCACCTGGCCGTCCGCCTCGGACGCCGAAGAACGTGCTCGACTCGACGAGATACGTGATCTGCTCGCAACTCATCCCGAGGTCAGTGAGGTGCTTCTCCGCAGCTTCCCGGAGCGCCTCGTGCGTGTGGATCGTTCGCTGGAACTGGTCGCTCGGCGCCGGCTCCTTCTGCGACGCGAGGACGGCGACCCCACCCGTGCAGACCGGCTCCGCTTTCGTCTCTGGCGCAGCCCTCAGGATCGCGCCGATGCCCTCGACGCTCGCGGAGCCGGTGACGATCCGGAATCGGACCTCATGGGAGGCGTCTTTGCCTTTGCGGTGCCGCGCGAGGACCCGGGAGAGTGGGATGGCGGAGCCGGAGTAGCTTGGTCCGAGGACGCGCAGGATCTCGCCGCCTCCGTGCTGAAATTCATCGACGAGGTGGATCGCTTCCTCGAGCGCGCCTGCGTGAACGCCGGCCGTCGGCGTTTCACCGACCAGGAAGATCAGCAGGACGTATTTCGCGGTACGAAAGATGAGCACGCCCGGGTGATGGCGAGCGCATTCGACAGCCGCGCTCTTCGAATCCTCGGGCCGGTCGCGGCCACCCCAGGGCAGCCACGACGTGACGAGCGAGTACTGCACCGCGCCGGCGGCCGCCTGGATGGCGTCCACGGTGAGATCGAACTGGTAGTCGAGGCCCGACGCGACCGGGTCGGGTACGGTCGCGATCAGCGTCTCGACTTTGTCCCCCTTGTCCTTGGACGAGCCCCCGCTCGGCGAGGTTTCCTGCCGAGTCGCCGGCATGACGCGGAGCTCGGCGGAGACGTTCTCGGCCCTGAGTGTCGCCGAGACCTCAGGATCGCGAGTGGCAGGGGCCGCGCCACGTGTCTCCAGGAACGCCAGGATCTTCTCGCGCGGTCCGGGGCAGCGCTCGTCGGATGGCTCGTTGGCCGAGGGCTGCGGAGGTGACGGGGTCGCGGAGGCGGCCGGCTCCCGCGAGCCCGAGCCGGCGTGGCCGGCGACGCCGCCCGCGAGCAACGCGACGAGCAGCAACGCAACGCCCTGGCGCATCGGGGGCCTCCGGCCGCGGCCGCGACCTCGCGGCCGCGCTGAGAGTAAAGGTGCCTCGACGGTTCGAATGTGACCGAGCAGGCGCGAAGATCACTCGCCGTCGCGCCACGCATCTGGGCCACCCGTCGCGCGACCGCTCGGCCAGGGATTGGCGGCGGAGCGGGGGTCCAGGCAGGCGATTGCGGCACTCGAAAGTGCGTGGCCGGCACGCGCCCGCAGCCCTACGCGACACGCATGAGCGGCGAAGGCGCACCATTGACGGGGCCGGACCTGGCGCGAGGGATCGCGCCCTCCGACGTGCCAGAGGGCGGGATGCTGCTCGGGCACGCGCACGGCGAACCTGTGCTGCTGGTCCGCCGGGGCGAGGAGTTCTGGGCCATCGGGCCGCGCTGCACGCACTACGGCGGCCCGCTCGCCGAGGGGTTGGCCACGGACGGCCAGGTGCGCTGCCCCTTGCACCACGCCTGCTTCGACGTTCGCACGGGTCGTGCTGTGCACGCCCCGGCGCTCGATCCGCTGCCGTGCTGGGAGGTGGAGCGTCGCGGGGCGCTCATCGCGGTCGGCCAGCGCCGCCCGTCACCCACTCCGTCGCCTGCCCGAGCAGCGTCCGTGGAGAACGTCGTCATCGTCGGCGCCGGCGCGGCGGGGAATGCGGCCGCGGAGATGCTGCGGTGGGAGGGGTACGCCGGCGCGATCACGCTGATCGGCGCGGACGCCGACCGGCCGGTCGACCGGCCGAACCTCTCGAAGGACTACCTCGCCGGCACGGCGTCCGAGGACTGGGTACCGCTTCGAGGGCCGGACTTCTACACAGCTCACCGCATCGAGCTCGTGCTCGGAACGTCCGCGGTCGCGATCGAGCCGGGGCTGCGGCGCGTCCTCCTGTCGGACGGCACCAGCCGGACCTACGGCGCGCTCTTGCTCGCGACCGGAGCCTCACCGGTCCGGCTCGACATGCCCGGGGGTGAAGCCGTCCATTACCTCCGCACGTTCGCTGACAGCCGCGCCATCATCGCGCGCGCCAAGGCGGGAGCCGCGGCGGTGGTGGTCGGCGGGAGCTTCATCGGCCTGGAGGTCGCGGCTTCGCTACGGACGCGGGGGCTGGGGGTGGACGTGGTCGCCCCCGAGGAACGCCCGCTCGAGCGCGTCCTGGGCGCCGAGCTGGGGGACTTCATCCGCGGGGTGCACGAGGCGCACGGGGTGCGGTTCCACCTGCGGCACACCGTGAGGAGTGTCGAGGAGGGCGCGGCGGTCCTGGACGACGGGACCCGCCTGGCCGCCGATCTGGTCGTCGCCGGCGTCGGGGTGAGGCCGGAGCTCGGGCTGCCGGAGAGGGCCGGCCTCCGCACGGACCGCGGCGTGCTCGTCGACGGGTATCTGCAGACGAGCGCGCCCGGCGTCTACGCCGCCGGCGACCTCGCGCGCTGGCCCGACTCGCACTCCGGTCACCCCATCCGCGTGGAGCACTGGGTCGTCGCCGAGCGGCAGGGCCAGACCGCGGCGAGGAACATCCTGGGCGCTCGCGAACCATTCCGCGCCGTCCCCTTCTTCTGGAGCCAGCACTTCGACGTGACGATCAACTACGTCGGCCACGCCGAGCGCTGGGAGCGCACCGAGATCAAGGGCAGCCTCGCCGCGAGGGACTGCCTGGTGGCGTTCCGGAGCGGCGGACGCATCGCGGCCGTCGCGACCATCGGCAGGGATCAGCAGAGCCTGCGGGCAGAGCTCTTGCTCGAGCGCGACGATCAGGCAGGACTCGAGGCGCTCCTGCGGTGAGCTCCCCGGCCAGGCTCGTTCGGTGGCTGGAGCTAGACGATCGTGTTCAGCGCGTCCTCGAGGTGACCCACGGTGCGCTCGACGTGGCGCAGCTTGTCGAGCCCGAAGAGGCCGATGCGGAAGGTGCGGAAGTCCGGCCCCTCGTCGCACTGCAAGGGCACGCCGCCGGCGGTTTGCAAACCGACCGCGGCGAACTTGCTGCCGTTGAGCACGCCCGGGTCGTCGCTGTAGCTGACGACCACGCCCGGCGCCTCGAACCCCGGCGCCGCGACGCTCGGGAAGCCCTTGCGCGCCAGCAGCGCGCGCACCTGGCGGCCGAGCTCGAGCTGCGCGGCCTCGAGCTTGTCGAAGCCGTAGCCGCGGGCTTCGAGCATCACGTCGCGCAGCTTCACGAGGCCGTCGGTCGGCAGGGTCGCGTGGTAGGCGTGGCCGCCGCCCTCGTAGGCTTCCATGATCTGCAGCCACTTGCGCAGGTCGCAGGCGAAGCTCGTGCTGGTGGTGGCGTCGATGCGCTCGCGCGCCCGCTCGCCCAGCATGACGAGCGCGCCGCAGGGCGAGCCGCTCCAGCCCTTCTGGGGGGCGGTGACCAGCACGTCGGCGCCAGTCTTGGCCATGTCGACCCACACCGTCCCCGAGGCGACGCAGTCGAGCACGAAGAGGCCGCCGACCTCGCGCACCGCCTGGCCGACGGCGCGCAGGTAGTCGTCGGGAAGCATGATCCCCGACGCCGTCTCGACATGCGGCGCGAACACGACGTCGGGACGCTGGCTACGGATCGTCGCCACCACCTCGTCGATCGGGGCCGGCGCGAACGGGGACTGGCGCTGCTCGCTGGTGCGCCGCGCCTTGAGCACGTTCGCCTCGGCGGGGATGCGACCCATCTCGAGGATCTGCGTCCAGCGGTAGCTGAACCAGCCGTTGCGGATCACCAGGCAACGCTTGCCCTGGGCGAACTGCCGCGCCACCGCCTCCATGCCGAACGTGCCGCTACCCGGGACGACGATCGCCGAGCGCGCGCCGTACACCTCCTTCAAGGTGGCCGACAGCTCGCGCATGACGCCCTGGAACTTCTTCGACATGTGGTTCAGAGCCCGGTCGGTGTACACGACCGAGTACTCGAGCAGGCCGTCGGGATCGACATCGGGCAGCAGGGCAGGCATGGAATCTCCGCAGGTGTGGCGACTGGGTACGAGGGATGAACAGCGTAGCAGCGCCGCGGCTTCCCAGGCGGGCATCGGAGCCGGCCGGCGATCTCGCGCGACACCGCCACACCGTGAGCCGATCGGCGTGAGCCTCGTCTACCAGCTCCTGTACCGCGCCGGCGCTGCCGGCGCGGGAGAGACCGTCCCCGCCGGACGGCGACCCGGGTGATGCCGCCCGGATCGCCGCCGGCTCGGCGAGGCCGTCAGCAGGGCCTGCGAAGTAATCCCCGGACCGAGCCAGGCAAGCGAGACGCGAGCAGCGCGAGGCGCGACGAAGCGATGCGACGCGGATCGCTCGACTCGGCGATGGGAGGGGATTTCTTCACAGGCTCTTAGGTCAGCGCCTTCCCCTTCGTCTCGGGGAGCAGGTAGATGGACAGCGCACCGCCCGTGAATGCGATGGCGAGGAACGTCAGCGCGCCTCCGAGGCCGTACTGGATCGAGAGCGCCCCGATGATGGTCGGCGCGAACGCGCTCAGCATTCGGCCGGTGTTGTAGCAGAACCCCACCGCCGAGCCGCGGGCGCGCGTCGGGAAGAGCTCCGAGATGAACGCGCCGAACGCGCTGAAGTAGCCCGAGCCGAAGAAGCCGATGAACGGCCCGAGGACCATCAGCATGGTCGCGTCACGGGTATTGCCGAACACCCACACCAGCACCGCCGAGATGAGCAGGTACGCCGCGAACGTCGGCCGGCGGCCGAACTTGTCGGCGATGAACCCGAACGACACGTACCCGAAGAACGCGCCGATCATCATCGGGATGATCCAGATGGGCGCCTTCGCGATGCCGAGGCCGGCCCCGCCCTTCGCCACCGGGAGCGCGAGGAAGCCGGGCATCCAGGTGAAGAGGCCCCAGTAGGCGAACATCACGAACGCGCTCGTGAGCGTGCTCAGGAGCGTGAAGCGGATCAGGTCGCGGCTGAAGATCTGGAAGAAGCCGAAGTCGCTCTTCTGGGCCGCGGCGTGCTGCTGCTTCGCGGCGAGCCACACCGCCGGCTCGTCGACCTTGGTGCGGATCCACAGGGTGAAGAGGGCGGGCAGGATGCCGACGAAGAACATCGCGCGCCAGCCGAACGCCGGCAGGATCGTCGCGCCGGCGATCGCGGCCAGGATGTAGCCGATGGCCCATCCGCTCTGCATGATGCCCACGGCCTTCCCACGGTGCTGGGCGGGCCACGTCTCGGAGACGAGGAGGGCGCCCGACGCCCACTCGCCGCCCATGCCAAGGCCGAGGAGCGTGCGCGCGATCGCGAGCTGCGTCAGGTTCTGCGCGAGCCCGGAGAGGCCGGAGCAGATCGAGAAGAGCAGGACCGTCGCCATGAGGGCGCGCTTGCGTCCGATCTTGTCGGCGATCGCGCCGAACAGGATCCCGCCCAGCGACGAGGCGAACAGCGTGACCGTCACCATGAAGCCGGCGGCCGCGGGCGCGTGCCCCCACTCCTTCATGATGGTGGTGAGGCTGAACGAGTAGAGCATCACGTCGAAGGCATCGAGCGCCCAGCCGAGCTGGCCTGCCAGGAGCGCGTACCACTGCTTCGACGTGATCTCCTTGTACCAGGGCGCCGCGGATACGGGCGGCGCGGCTTCGGGCCGGGGTCCAGCGACTGCGGGGTCGGACATGAGTGATCTCCTCCGGGTTCGGGGGGCGGTGCTCTCGTCAGGTCAATTCGAGTCGCCGACCAGCGCGACCGAGCGCGGGCCGGCGGCGGGATCGCCGTACACCTCGATCGCGACGCCGTGGCCGGGGGCGGGCCGAACGGACCCGTCGGCCGCGAAGGTGAAAGGCCGGTCGTGACCAGGGACGACCTCTCCGGCCACCTCGCGGACCTTGCGGTAGTTGGCGGGCGCGGTCTCCCGCGAGAAGAAGGCGGGGGGCGGCTCGCCGCGGGCGAAGTCCCAGGCGTTCTTCACGGCGTCCGCGGCGAGGAGCACGCCGTCGTCCTGGAGCAGGAGCCCCGCGGTGCCGGGCGTGTGGCCGGGCAGCACCATGACGCGCAACCCGGGCGCGAGCTCGTCGCCGTCACGGACCGTGACGAGCCGCGGCGCGAGGTACGGCGCCAGCGCGCGCGGCACGAACGGATCGTTCGACCGCAGGTAGCCCGCCTCCTCGACGTAGACGCGCTCGGGCGCGGAGATGGCGACCGGGCACTCGAACAGCTCGGCGTTCGCGACGTGGTCGAAGTGGAAGTGCGAGGCGAAGACGAGGTCCACCTGCGCCGGCTGGACCCCGAGCGCGGCGAGGCGCGCCAGGAGGAGGGCCCGATCGCCGTACGATCCCGTGTCGAAGAGGATGGTGGTGCGTCCGCGCCTCAGCAGGACGACGTTGCACCACCCGAGCGCGCCGCGCCGCGAGGAGACCGGCACGCCGTCCAGCACGATCTCGTACGGAGCGGCCATCGATCTTCCTCCCGGGCCTCTGGCCTCGTCGGAAGCAATCCTCGCTCATCCTCGCGACGATGAGATGCTATCGTACAACGTCCTGGGCCAATTGAATACGGCTCGCGCCCCGAGGCTCCGATGCTGCCAATGCCGCACGATGGCCGTCCGTTCGCGGTGCCGCGCTGGCGCGTGAGCGATTGCTGCGGCCCGCGTGCCGTCCCGGCGCGCCAGGCGACCGCTTCACCGGCTGACGACGACGCGCACGCTGCCGCGGCGCGGCAATATCCGCCCCCGGCGCCCGCGGTCAGCCCGGTCCACGGGCTCATCGATCTGCACGTGCACTGCGCGCCAGACGTGTTCGGAAGGGCGCTCGCCGACGACGACGCGGCCCGGCTGTACCGCGACCGTGGGATGGAGGCGTTCGCGCTGAAGGGCCACACGCTCGTCACCGCCGACCGGGCCTGGCTCGTCCAGCGGCACGTGCAAGGCGTGAAGGCGTACGGCGGGGTGGTCCTGAACGGCGCCGTCGGCGGCATCAACCCGGAGGCCGTCGAGTGGATGGCCCGGGTGCAGGGGTCGCTGGGGCGCCTGGTCTGGTTTCCGACGCTCGACGCCGACCACCACGTCCGCCACTTCCGCAACGGCGCGGCGGGGATCGGCGTCGTCGACGACCGCGGGGAGGTGCTCCCCGCCGTGCGGCGCGTGCTGCGGGCGTGCGCGCGCCACCGGCTCGTCGTGTGCACCGGGCACGTGTCGGCGTCCGAGGCGCTCGCGATCGTACAGGCCGCGCGCGAGGCGGGCTGCGACCGCATCAGCGTGACGCACGCCATGATGGAGGTGCCGAACCTGACCCTCGACGACATGCGGCGCGCCGCCGAGATGGGAGCCAAGCTCGAGCTCGCGGCGATGGCGCCGCTCATGGGTCACGACGCGCACGTCGCGTGGATGCGCGAGTGGCGGCGCGTCACCTACCGCGAGATGGCGGACGCGATCCGCGCCCTCGGCGCGCGCCACTTCCACCTCTCGACCGACCTCGGCCAGGCGGGGAATCCCATCCCGTGCGACGGCTACGCGCTCCTGGTGGAGGGGCTCGTCGCGGAAGGCATCGCGCGCGACGACATCCGGATCATGGGCAGGGAGGTCCCCGGTGCGCTCCTCCTCGGGTGAGCGGCGCTGGCCAGCGCGGTACCTCCCCGTCGGCGACCGGGGGCTCACCGTCGAGCTCGGGGAAGCGATCGACGACGAGATCAACGCGCGCGTGCACCTCCTCGCCCGGAAGATCGAGCGCGAGCTCGCCGAGGACGTCGAGGAGGTCGTCCCGACCTACCGGTCTCTGCTCGTGCTGTTCGACCCGCTGCGGGTCACGCGCGCGAGCCTCATCGCGCGGATCGACGCGTTGCTGACCGACCTCGCGAGGCGTGCGGCGCGGCGCCAGGGCGGCGGGCGCGTCATCGAGATCCCCGTCTGCTACGGCGGCGAGTACGGGCCAGATCTGGCCTTCGTGGCGGAGCACAACGGCCTCACGACGGACGAGGTGATCACCCTGCACAGCGCGCCGGACTACCGCGTGTTCATGCTCGGGTTCACGCCGGGGTTTCCCTACCTCGGGGGCATGTCGCCGCGGATCGCCGCGCCGCGTCTCGACCAGCCGCGGCCGCGCATCGCCGCCGGCACGGTCGGGATCGCGGGCCCGCAGACCGGGATCTACCCCGTCGAGAGCCCCGGGGGTTGGCGTCTCATCGGGCGCACTCCGCTGCGCCTCTTCGACCCCGCCGCGGAGAGTCCGTTCCTCGTCGCCGCGGGGGACACGCTGCGCTTCCGCAAGATCGCGCCCGGCGAGTTCGAGCGCTTGTCGGCTGGCGCCTCGGCGGCGCCGGGGGGCGGCGCGTGATCACCGTGCTCAAGCCGGGGCTCCTGACCACGGTGCAGGACCGCGGGCGTACCGGGTACCGCGCGTTCGGCATGCCGGTGGCGGGCGCGATGGATGGCCGCTCGTACGCGCTGGCGAACCTCCTCGCGCGGAACGAGCCCGGCCTCGCCGCGCTCGAGCTCACGCTCGCCGGCCCGACGCTCCGCTTCGACGCCGCGGCGTTCGTCGCGGTCTGCGGCGCCGATCTCGGGGCGACGCTCGACGGCGCGCCCGTCGCGAACGGCTCCGGGTTCGCGGTGGCGGCGGGGTCCGTGCTCGCCTTCGGCTCCGCCGCCGCTGGATGCCGCGCCTACGTCGCGGTGCACGGCGGCATCGACGTGCCCGTCGTGCTCGGCAGCCGCTCCACGTACACGCGCGCACGCGTCGGCGGCCACGAGGGCCGCCTGCTGCGCGCTGGCGACGTCCTCCGGGCCGGACCCGCGAGCGCCGAGCCCGAGGCGTGCGCGCTGCCGCCCGGGCGCGTCCCGCGCTTCGGGCGCAACATCGCGCTGCGGGTCACACTCGGTCCGCAGGACGACCGGTTCGACGTGGAGGGCCTGCGCACGTTCCTCGGGTCGGCCTACGCCGTCTCGAACCGCAACGACCGCATGGGGTACCAGCTCGACGGAGCGCCCATCCGGCACCGGGACAGGGCCGACATCGTCTCGGACGCGCTCGTCCCCGGCGCGATCCAGGTACCAGGTCGCGGGACGCCCATCGTGCTCATGGCCGACGCGCAGACGACCGGGGGGTACGCCAAGATCGCGACCGTCATCAGCGCGGACGTGCCGCTCATGGCGCAGGCGCGCGCGGGCGACAGCGTCACGTTCCGGGCGGTGTCCGACGAGGAGGCGGTGGCGGCGGCGCGATCCGAGCGGCTGCTCCTCGACGAGGTGGCGGAGGCGCTCGGGACGCCTCGCGCGAAGTCCGTTCGGAAACGGACCCAGAAACGTCTCCGCTGAGCGGGGGGTGCTTCAACCCTGCAGCTCTGCCACGAGCCGCTGCCGCTGCGCCGCGTCGGGCAGCGGCCCGAGGCCCGCGGCGAGATTGTCGCTCGCGTGACCGGGATCCGCCGTGGCCGGAATGGCCACCGTCACCGCCGGGTGCGCGAGGATGAACTTGAGGAAGAGCTGCGCCCAGCTGCTCGCGCCCAGCTCGCGCGCCAGCGCCGGCAGGGGTCGCGCGCGCGCATCCCTGAACAGCGAGCCACCCTCGAACGGGCGCATCACGATGACGGCCGTCCCCGTGTCGAGCGCGGCGGGCAGCAGTCGCTTCTCCGCGTCGCGCATGCCGACGGAGTAGGGCAGCTGGACGAAGTCGACCCTCTCCTTTCGCAGGATGGTCTCCATCTCATCGAAGGCGGACACGCTGAAGTGCGTGATCCCGAGGTAGCGGATCCGGCCGGCGGCCTTCCACGCTCGCAGCGCGGGGAGGTGAGTCTTCCAGTCGAGGAGGTTGTGGATCTGCATCAGATCGATGCGGCCGCCCATGCGGCGCTCCGACTCCGTCATCTGCGCCTCGCCCGCGTCTCGACCGCTCGTCCACACCTTCGTCGCGACGAACGCTTCCCGGGCCCACGGCGTGCCGCGGATCAGATCGCCCACGGCGGCCTCGGCGTTGCCGTACATCGGGGAGCTGTCGATGACGCGCGCGCCCGCGGCGAAGAAGCGTCGCAGCACCTCGCGCAGCGGGGACCGTGCACGCTCGTCGGACCCGACGTCGAAGGTCCTCCAGGTACCCAGGCCGATGGCGGGCAGCATCTCGCCGGTCGATGGTACGCGACGGCTCAGCATGTTCGCGTCCCCAGCACGCGCCCTCGCCGGAGAGGCGACGGCGCACACGCCGCCGGCGGCGATCGCGAGGAACCGCCGGCGTGTCGGATCATGGCCACTGCTCCCGCGCCTGCGCATGGTCCTCCGACATAACGAAGGGGCGGACGGCGCGAGCTCTACGCCGCCTCCCCGGCGCGCCGCCGCTGCTCGCGGCCGAGGTACACCCCGAGCACGAGCCAGGCCACGCTCAGGGGCACGCCCACCCAGGCCGTCCCGGCGATCCCCAACCCCATGCCCGCCAGCGCGGCGTAGATCCATCCGCTCGCCATGTCGCCAGCGCGGAACAAGGCGGTGTCGATGAAGTTCTTCGACTTGTACCGTTCCTCCCGGCTGACGACCGTGAAGAGCATCTCGCGCGAGGGACGCAGGATCGCGTACTGGGCGGCGCGCCGGATGCCCTGGAATGGTGCGAACACCGCCAGCGCCGGCGAGAGCCCCAGCACGGCGTTTCCGACGGCCGTGATGGCCGGCGCGACCCCGAGCCCCACCGCCACGCCGAGCCGCTTCAGGACCTGGCCGGTGACGAGGGTTTGCAACACCAGCGTGCAGACGTTCACGAAGAGATCGATGCGCGCGAAGAGCGCGGTCCTCACGTCGCGGTCGCTCGTCACCGCCGTCACGAGGTGCGCCTGCTGGAAGTAGAGGAAGGTGTTCGCGACCGTGAGCAGCAGGATGTAGACGGCGGAGGCGAGCAGGTACGGCGAGGCGAGCACCGGCCTGATGCCGCTCCACACGGTCCCGCCCACCGGCTGCTCGGCGCGAGCCGCGGTCGCGGCGCCGCGATCCACCGGATGGCGCCGCGCCCAGCGCACGAGCGCGACGACGCACACGACCGACACCTCGAGCAGCAGCGCCGACACGAGGAGGAGGTTCGCGCCGCCGAGCGGCTTCGCCAGCCAGGAGGTGAGGAGCGGACCGGTGAGCGCGCCGAGGCTGCCCCCGGCGGAGATGAAGCCGAAGAGCCGTTTTCCCTGCTCGCTGGTGAACACGTCCGTCATGAAGCTCCAGAACACGGACGTGACGAACAGGTTGTAGACCGCGGCCCAGATGTAGAACGCGAACGGTACCCAGCTCTTGCCCACCCCCGTCTTCCAGAGCGCGTAGAAGGCGACGATGTCGAGCGCGAAGAAATGGTAGGCCCACGGGATCAGCTTCTGGCGCGGCCATCGTGACGCGAGCCACCCGAAGAGCGGCGAGGCGACCGCCATCGCGACGAACGTGCCGGTGAACAGGACGGGGAGCTTGTCGACGCCGCGGGAGATCCCCATCTCGTCGCGGATCGGCCGGAGCACGTAGTACCCGCACAGCAGGGAGAAGAAGTAGCCGAACGAGAGGAGCAGCGCGCCCACCTCGCCGCCGCGCGCGTCGACGGCGCGCTGGAGGAGGCCAGCGCGAGCGGGCCCAGCACGTTGCTCCACGGCGCTCTTCGGCTGCATGCCCGATCCGGTCAAGGGACCACGACGATGGCGATCTTCCCGCGGACCGTCCCAGCGCCGCGCTCCTTGTCCTCGAAGGCCTCGCGGATACGGTCGAGAGGGTACGCGCGATCGACGTGCGGCGTCACGACGCCCGCCTCGACCAGGCGGGTGAGCGCCTCGAGAGCCTCGGTGTCCATCCTGGTGTTCTCGTCGACGGCGGTCACGCCGTAGCGCTGGGGCAGGTCCGTCTCCGGCGGGTGCGTCATGGACACGAGGATCCCGCCTCGCTTCAGCACCTTGAACGATCGTGCGTACGTATCGCCGCCGACCGTGTCGAACGCGGCGTCGTACCCGGAGAGCAGCTCGTCGAAGCGCTGGCTCCTGTAGTCGATCGCCTCGTCGGCCCCGAGCTGCTTCACGAAGGCGAGGTCGTCGCCAGTCGCCGTGGTGGCGACGTGGGCGCCGGCGTTCTTCGCGATCTGGATCGCGACGCTCCCGATCCCGCCTCCGCCACCGTGGATCAGGATCTTCTGGCCGGGTTGCACCTTCATGTGCTCGACGACGGCCTGCAGCGCGCTCACGCCGACGAGCGGCAGCGATCCGGCGTCGGTGAACCCCAGGTTCCGCGGCATCGGTGCGAGCTTGGCGGCGGGAGCGACGGCGTATTCCGCGAAGGCGCCCGATCCCCCCGCCGTGATGGCGGCCTGGCCGTACACGCGGTCGCCGGCGCGCAGAGAGGTGACTCCCTCGCCGAGCTGCTTCACCACCCCGGCGACGTCATAGCCGAGGGTCACCGGGAGGCGCAGCGGGAACCGCTGCTGCCGCTTGCCCTCACGGATGTAGGTGTCGACCGGGTTGATGCTCGACGCGTGCACCTCGACGAGGACCTGCCCCGGACCAGCCGCCGGGACGTCCACCTCGTCGATCGTGACCGCGTCGGCGTGCCCGTACCTCGCGATCTGCGCCGCCTTCATGCGGGCGTGCGCATTCGGCGCGCCTTCGGGATGCGTCACCTGGGCCTGCTGGTGACAGGCCGCGGACGTTGCGACGAGCAGCGCGAACGGCAGCGCGAGCTTCCCCCATCCTTGGCCCGAACCCGATCCGAACTTCATGCCGAACGACTCCTCTCCCCGCGCGCTCCGACCGGCGTCCGAGACGCTGTAAGTGGACGTCACCTCGGCTGCCAAGAAAGCGGACGGGTGCGGCAGCTCGCCACTGCCTCGGGAGAGCTTCCGACGCCCGCAACCCACATCGAGCGGGTGCTCGTCGGGCCGAGAATGCAGCGTCCGGCTGATGCACTCCAGGCCGGAACGCCAGGCGGGGAGTCGGTTCGGATCCGTGTAGCTGCACCTCGGATCGCGTCATCAGGGTCACACCCATGTCGGCGCGGCGGAGTCCGAGCCGTTGTCACCTCGATCGCGAGTGAGAACGTTCTCTGTCTCACGAGCAGGGCGAATGTCGGCCCGCCTCGGGACCTCGGGGTTCGTCAAGGCGCTGCATTGCGGTGCCTTCGCCCGGGAGAGAGCTCCATCGGCCTCCACCTCGGGTCGAGTCGCCCCCACGAGAAGAACACGGAGTGAACACGTACGCACCCCCTGCCATCGCGGACGCGACCCACGACGCACCACGCACCGCGGCTCGGCGCCACCGCCCGACGCGGCGCGCGCCGGGGCTCGCGCGGGGAGCCGCCAGCGCGGGCGCGGCCGTACTCGGAACGGGAGCGCTGGCCATCGTCGTCGTGACGCCGCTCGACCTCCGCTCCCAGGCCGCGCTGGCGGGCGCGATGTTCGCGCTCAGCCTGGCCGTCGGGCGCCTCCGCGGGCCCGCGGCGCGGCTCATGCTCGTGTTGCTCTCGGTGACCGCGACGTCTCGCTACGTGTGGTGGCGGATCACGCAGACCCTCTCGCTGGAGTGGAGCGTCGACGCGGCGCTCGGGTTCGTGCTGTTCGCGGCGGAACTGTACTCGTGCGCCATGCTCGCCCTGGCCTACGGCCAGTCCATCGCGACCCTGAGCCGGGCGCCGGCCCCCTTGCCCGGCGATCGCTCCCGGTGGCCCACCGTCGACGTCTTCATCCCCACCTACAACGAGCCGCTGGAGATCGTGCGGATCACCGTGCTGGCGGCCGCGGCCCTCGATTGGCCGCGCGATCGGCTTCGCGTGTTCCTCCTCGACGACGGCCGCCGGCCGGCGTTCCGTTCGTTCGCCGCGGAAGCAGGCGTCGGATACCTCACCCGCAAGGACAACGCTCACGCGAAGGCCGGGAACCTGAACCACGCGCTGAGCGTGACGAACGGAGAGTACGTCGCCGTCTTCGACTGCGACCACGTCCCGACGCGCTCGTTCCTGCAGGTCACGATGGGAGGGTTCCTGCGCGACCCGCGCCTCGCGCTCGTCCAGACGCCGCACCACTTCTACTCGCCCGATCCGTTCACCCGCAACCTGCGGCTGCCCTCCAGCGTCCCCCCCGAGAACGAGCTGTTCTACGGCGTCATCCAGCGCGGGATCGACACCTGGAACGCCACCTTCTTCTGCGGATCCTGCGCCGTGCTGCGGCGGAACGCGCTGGAGGACGTCGGCGGCATCGCTGTCGAGACGGTCACCGAGGACGCGCACACGGCGTTGAAGATGCACCGGCGCGGCTGGCGGAGCGCCTACGTCGACATCCCGCAGGCGGCCGGACTCTCGACGGAGAGTCTCTCCGCGCACGTCGGCCAGCGAATCCGATGGGCGCGCGGCATGGCGCAGATGTTCCGGATCGACAATCCCCTCATCGGCCCTGGGCTCCGCCTTTCGCAGCGCCTGTCCTATCTCGCCGCGATGCTGCACTTCTTCTCCGGGGTTCCACGGCTGGTGTTCCTGATTGCGCCCATCGCGTATCTGCTGTTCGGCCGGCACATCTTCAACGCCCTGCCGCTCGCGGCGCTCGCCTACGGTTTCCCGCATCTCCTGCACTCGACCGCGACCAACGCGCGATTGCACGGACGTTTCCGCCACTCGTTCTGGTCGGAGGTGTACGAGACGACGCTGGCCTGGTACGTCAGCCTCCCCACGACCCTCGCGCTCCTCGCGCCCTCGGCCGGTGGATTCAACGTGACCGCGAAGGGGGGAAAGATCACCGAGCCCTTCTTCGACGCGGCGATTGCCCGGCCCTACCTCGGCCTGGCGGCGCTCAATGTCGCGGCGATCGCGGCCGCCGCGGGGCGGATCTGGACCGGCACCGGCGAGGCGGATGCGCTCGCCATCAACGTCGTCTGGGCCATCCACAACCTCGTGATCCTGGCCGCGACGCTGGCGGTCGCCTGCGAGCGTCGCCAGGTCCGCGAGAGCCCGCGCGTGGCGGCCCGCTTGCGAGCCGTCCTCCGCACCTCGCGCGGGGACGTGGCGTGCGAGACGGTCGATCTGTCCCGAGGCGGTGCCTGCCTCGAGATGTCGTGGCGCCTGCACGGGCTCTCGCCGCGCGAGCGGGTCTCGATCGCGGTGTCCGGAGCGACCGAGGCGCGCGGGATCGAGCTGCTGCCCGCGTTCGTCGTGGCCGACGAGGGGCGCCTCGTCCGGCTCCGGTTCGCGCCGCTCGAGCTGGAGCACGAAGCGCAGCTCGTCCGCGTCATCTTCTCGCGGCCCGACGCCTGGGCCTCGTCGAGGGACGAGCTACGCCCGGACCGGCCACTCTCCACTTTGGCCCGCATCTTCCAGTGCGGCGTCGGCGGCGTCGGCCGCATGATCTGGCTCTCGGCGCGAGCGACGACGAGCGGACGCCGACCGGTGTCGCTGCCCGAACGGAGTCGCTCGTGACCCCAGGCTGCCGCAGCGGCCGCGGGCGACAACCGCGGTTCCGGATCACGGCGGTCCTCGCCGGGGTGCTCGCGTCCTGGCCCGCGCTCGCGCAGGATCACGAAGACGCGCCGGGCGCCACCGTTTCGACGAGGGTGATGAAGATCGAGCCGAGCTCGGATCGGCGGAGCGCCGGCGTGCCCGTCCTCGAGGTCCCGTTCGCGATCAGGGCGGACGAGGAGCCCACGGGGGCACGCGTCGAGCTCGAGTTCGCCGGGCACCTCGCTAGCGTCGCGGCGGCCGAGGTCGTCGTCAACGACGAGCCGACGATCGTGAGGGCGGTCGCCGGGAGCAAGGCCACCGTCGCCGTCGATCCCGAGGTGCTGGGAGCGCGAAACCTGCTCGCGGTCAGGTGGCTCGACGACGCGGGGCGCGCCCTCGCGGATCGGGGCGCGTGGGACGCGCTCGCCTCGTTGCGCCTCGAGATCGACACGAGGCCCTCGGCGCTCCCGAACGACCTCGCCCTGCTGCCGCTCCCTTTCATCGACGCAGGGGTCGACACCGGGGCGACGGTCGGGATCGTCATCCCACCACCCGCCACCCCGGAGCGAGCGCGCCTCGCGGCGCTCGTGGCGAGCTGGATCGCGCTCGACGCGCCGATCCCGGTCACGTTCACGGCGCACGTCGGCGAGATCCCGGACGGCCGGGCGGTCGTCCTCGTGGACGACGAGGAGCAGGCGGCGCGCCTCGGGATGGCGCCTCTCGGCGGACCGCTGGCGCGGATGGCCGATCATCCCGCACACCCGGGATCGAACGTGAAGCTGCTCGTGGTCGGGGGCCGCACCGGGGAGGAGCTTCGGGTCGCCGTCGAGAGCCTCGCAGGGCGCTCGGAGCGCGTCGTGGGACCGGAGGTCCGCCTGCGGCCGAGCCCGCCGAAGGGGGCCGCACCGCCCTACTCGGCGCCGCGCTGGCTGCCCTCCGGACGTCCGGTGCGGTTCCGTGACTTCCCCCTCGGTGGGACGCCGGCGCACGACGGCGCCACGTCGGCGACTTTGCCCGTCCGGTTCCGCGTCGCTCCCGATCTGGCGATCTGGCCCGCGGAAGCGGTCGTCGTCGATCTCGGGTGGTCCGAGCGGTTGCCGGCCGGCGTCGCGGCGCCGCGCCTCGACGTCGAGCTCAACGGTCACTTCCTGGCGACGCTGCCGCCGCCGTCGGGTCCGGATGAGGCCACGCGGTGGGTCCGGCTGAGGATGCCGCGGGAGAACATCCGCGGGTACAACGAGCTGCTCGTCCACGTCAGCTACCCGGACGCCTCCGGGAGCCGCGCCGGCTCGCGGACGGCCGCGAGCGCGCGGGTCGCGGTCTCGGGCGACTCCGTCCTGCACCTCGAAGGCCTGGGCCACTTCGCCACGCTGCCCGACGTCGCGCTGTTCGCGTTCGACGGATACCCATTCACGCGGATCCCGGACCTCGGCGAGACCGCCATCGTCCTCCCACGCTCGCCCAGCAACTCGGAGCTGTCGGCAACCCTGACGCTCGTCGCGCAGTTCGCGCAGATTACGGGGCGTGCAGGGAGCGGCGCGGCCTTCGTGACGGCGGGCGCGAGGGACGACGCCCTCGCCGGCAAGGACCTGCTCGTGATCGGCGCCGCCGCCGACGAGCCGCCGATCTCGCGTTGGCAGGCGCGCTGGCCCCTCGAGGTCACCGCGGGACGGCGCGTCCAGGGGCCGACCGGCAGCCGCCGCTGGCTCGAGCTGACGGCCGGCCTCGGGCAGGTCATCGATCGGCGGCGTGCCGAGATCGTGCTGGAGCACGCCCGCGAGGTCGGCATCGTGATGGGCACCGAGTCGCCGCTCACGCCGCACCGTTGTGTCGTGGCGGTGAAGAGCGCCCCGGGATCGAGCCTCCCGTCGTTCCGCGAGTTCCTGGGATATGCGGAGAGCCGCAGCTTGACGGGGAACGACCTCCTGCTGCTCTCGGGCGGACGGCGCTGGATGTTCCGTATCGGGTCTCCGTTCACGCGAGGGCAGCTCGAGCCCTTCGATCAAGTGCGGTGGTTCCTCGCGGACCACTGGCTGCTGCTCCTGCCGGTGCTGCTCCTGGGCGTCGCCGTCCTCGGTGGCGAGGCGTCGCGCGCGATCGGCCACCGGATGCGGGAACGGCTGGCCATCGGGGGAGGGGAGCGATGACGGCCCGCGTCGCGCTGGTCGTCCTGGCCCTCGCGTCGTCCGCGGGGCCCGCGGCGGCGGCCTCGCTGGAGTGCGCCGCGGCGTCCGCCTGGCCGCACTGGTCGCGATACGTACAGGCGTTCGTGTCGGGGGACGGTCGCGTCATCGAGCGGACGGCGCAGGACCGCACCACCTCCGAAGGCCAGGCGTACGCCCTGTTCTTCTCGGTCGTCGCGAACGATCCAGCCCTGTTCGGTCGCATCCTCCGCTGGACGGAGGACAACCTCGCGGGAAGTGACCTGGCGCACCACCTGCCGGCGTGGTTGTGGGGGAAGCGCCGCGATGGTTCATGGGGCGTCGTCGACGCGAACTCCGCCGCGGACGCCGACATGTGGATGGCGTACGCGCTGCTCGAGGCGGGACGGCTCTGGTCCGAACCCCGGTACACCGCGCTCGCGCGCAGCCTGCTCTCCAGCGTCGCCGCTCGGGAGGTCGCGAACCTCCCTGCGCTCGGGCCGACGCTGCTGCCGGGGGCACGCGGGTTCGCGGTCGAGGAGGGCCGCGCCTGGCTGCTCAACCCGAGCTACGTCCCACCCCTGCTCCTCTACAGAGTCGCCGCGGCTCAGCCCGAAGGCCCGTGGAGAGAGGTGCTCGCGAGCTCGATCCGGATGGTGCGCGAGAGCGCGCCACGCGGCGTCGTCGCGGACTGGGTCCTCTACAGGCCGAACCGAGGCTTCGCGGCGGATCCGAGCAAGGGCCGTGTCGGGAGCTACGACGCGATCCGCGTCTACCTCTGGGTCGGCATGTTGCCGGCGTCGGACCCCCTCCGCCGAACCCTGGACCCTCCCACCGCCGGGATGCTTCGCCTGCTGGCGCAGCGCGGAACACTGCCGGAGCAGGTCGACGTCGCGTCGCTCGAGGGACGAGGTCAGGCGCCGGTCGGTTTCTACGCCGCGCTGCTGCCGCTCGCGGCGTCCCACGACGCGAACGCGGTGTCGCGACTGGACGCACGCCTGAAGGCCGCGCTCAAGGATGGGTTGTACGGGAGTCCACCGACCTACTACGACCAGAACCTCATCCTGTTCGCGCGCGGCTTCGCGGAAGGGAAGTTCGGGTTCGCGGCAGACGGCCGGCTCGAGCCATCATGGGAACGGGCATGTGGCGCGCGCTGAGCGTGGGCTACATCGCGGTGTGCCTCGCGATGTCCTCGGCAGCCGCTCTCGCCGCCGACGCCGCGCTCGTCGGGGGGCTCGTGCGAAACGCGTGGTACTGGCAAGCGCGCGCCCGCGAGGACAAGGCGGCGGAGGCGTGGAAGGCCGTGCTCGCGGCCGACCCCGAGCAGCCGGATGCGCTGGCCGCGCTGGGAGGGCTGGACGCCCGCGCCGGGCGATTGCAGCAGGCGCGCGACGCCCTCGCGCGCGTGCAGAAGATCGCTCCACGGCATCCGGACCTGGCGGTGCTGCGACGCGAGATCGAGCTCGGGCCCCGCTTCGGCGCGCTGGTGACCGCCGCGCGCAAGCTCGTGCACGAAGGCCGCGTCGACGGCGGCGTTGCCCAGTACCGGCAGGTCTTCGGCGGCGCGGGGCCACCGGGTGACCTCGCGCTCGAGTACTTCGAGACCCTCGGGGGAACGCACGGCGGTTGGGACGAGGCGCGCGACGGCCTGCGTCGGCTCGTGGGCAGGGTTCCGGACGAGGCGAGGTTCCGGCTCGCGCTGGGCAGGTTGCTCACCTACCGCGACGAGACGCGTCGCGAGGGCATCGCGATCCTGGCGGACCTCGCTCACGACCCGACAGTCTCGAAGCAGGCCACCGCGGCGTGGCGCCAGGCGGTCCTCTGGCTCGGTGAATCGCCGGCCGACGAGCCGTTGCTGCGCGCCTACGTGCAGAGCCATCCCCGTGACGCCGCGGTGGCAGCCGCACTCGAGCGATGCCGCCGGGCCGGCCAGGTCGAAGAGGGCTTCGCGGCGCTGCACAAGGGTGATCCCGAGGGCGCCTCACGCCACTTCGCCGCCGCGGGAGACGCCCCCGCCGCGCGCCGAGGGCTCGCCCTCTCTCGCGAGCGGGCCGCGGCCCTGAAGCGGAAGGCCGGCTTCGCGGCGCTCGACCGCGGGGACGTGGCCGGCGCGGAGCGCATCTTCGCGGGAGCGCGCGGTGATCCCGAGGCGCGACTCGGCCTCGCCCTCGTCGCGGTGCGGCGAGCCGCGGACGCGCAGCGCAACCGCGACTTCGAGCAGGCCCGGTCGCTGCTGCAGCGCGCGAGCGCCCTCGCCCCGCAGCGGCCCGACCTCTGGCAGCCGGCTCTGGACAGCGTCGAGTTCTGGAGCCGGGTCGAGGAGGCGCGGCGCGCCAGGCTGCGCGGGCGGGACGATCTCGCTGAACGCGAGCTCAGCGAGGCGCTCGAGCGTGCGCCGCCGCAAGAGCGGTGGAACGCGGAGCTGGCGCTCGCCGATCTGCACCTCGCGCGCGGCGAGCGCGACGCCGCGGACGAGCTCTATGGCCGCGTCCTCGACCGCGTGCCGCGGCAGCCGGATGCTCTCCGGGGCCGGGCCTCGCTGCTGGTGAAGGCAGGGCGGTTCGACGAGGCCCTCGACGTCAACGATGCGCTGCTCCAGACGGCGCCCGACAAGGCGTTCAAGCCCGGCTGGCTGCGCGCCGAGGCACGCCGCAGCCGAGCCGCGCGCAGCAGGGCCGCGCACGATCTCGCGGGCGCGCGCGCAGACCTCGAGGCGGCACGCCGGGAGGATCCGACGGATGCCTGGGTGCTCCACGATCTGGCGAACGTGCTGCTGGAGTCGGGCGCCCAGGACATCGCGGGCCCCGTCGTCGCGGCGTTGCTCCAGGCCGCTCCGGAGATGCCCGAGGCGCGCGTCGTGCAGGCCCGGCTGCTGGCCGCTCGCGGAGAGAACGCTCGCGCCCTGGAGGTGCTCTCGACGGTGCCGCAGGCGAGGCTCGACCACGACCTGGTGGCGCTCCGTCGCCGGCTCGAGGTGGCGGTCCGCGTGCCGGCGCTGATCGATCAGGCGCGCGGGAGCGGGCGCGCCTCGGCCGTCCAGGAGCTGGTGGCCCTGGAACGCCAGGTCGACGAGGAGCCCCAGCTCGCGGGCGCCGTGGCGCTGGCGTGGGCGCAGGTCGGCGAGCCCGGGCGAGCCGTCGCCGTGATGCGACGCGCGATGAGCAGGTCGCCCGCCGACACGCGCACGATGCGGTTGCAGCTCGCCTCGACGCTCCTCCAGGCCGGCGACGACCCCGGCGCGAGCGCGCTGCTCGCGGGCCTGGACCGCGAACCGGGCCTGTCGCCGGACGAGAAGCGCTGGCTCGCCGATCTGCGCGTGTCGCAGGCCGTGAGGGTCGCGGACCGGGAGCGCACCGCAGGGGACGCGCGCGCGGCCAACGCCGCGCTCGGCCCGGTCCTCCTCGACTATCCCGACGACCCGCGGGTGCTCGGCGCACTGGGACGGGTGCTGGAACAGAGCGACCCGCGCCGCGCGCACGCCACCTTCGTCCGGGCGCTGGCGCGCGACCCCGACGACGCGGAGGCTCGCCGCGGGGCGGTCGACACGTCGCTCGCGATCGGCGACGATCGCGAGGGGCGCGAGCTGGCGGCCGAGGGCACCCGGCGCGGGTCTCGCGACCCCCGCATGCACCTGCTCGTCGGGCGCGCCGCCGCCCGGTCGGGCGACGATCCCGGCGCGATGCGAGCCTTGCAGCAGGCGCAGGCCCTGCTGGACGATCAGGCGTCCCTCGAGACCCGAACCGAGATCGCGCGCGAGATGGAGCGCGTCAAGGAACGCCACCCCTCGGGGATCCAGGGGATGGGAGAGATCCGCGTTCGCCAGGGGGAGGGTGGTCTGAGCTCGCTGACCGAGCTCCGTCAGGGCGCCGAAGCGGACCTCGCGATCGCCTACCGGGGGCGAGCGACCGCCCGCGCGTCGCGCGTCGATCTCGATGCCGGGACGCTCACCAGCTCGGCGTCCGGCCGCCTCGGCAGCGGTGCCAGCGCGAGCGGGCCGATCCGGGCCACCGGGACGGCGCTGAGCGCCGGGTACGAGGGTCGCGAGGTCGCGGCCGACTTCGGGACCTCCCCGCTCGGCTTCCCCGTGCACTCGGTGGTCGGCAGCCTCCAGCTGCGGCACGCCTTCGGCGCCGTGCGCGTCGGCGTGGAGGGAGCGCGCCGGAGCGTGACGGAGAGCATGCTGTCGTACGCGGGCGTCCGCGACCCTGGCACCGGGCGTACGTGGGGCGGGGTCGTGTCGGAGGGAGGCCGACTGGAGCTCGGCCTGGAGCTCTCGCCGACGCGGTCGTACGCGTACGGCGAATACGACCGGCTCGTCGGCGATCAGGTCGCGGAGAACACGCGCGCCGTGGCGGGCGTCGGCATCGACGCGACGCTGGCGCGCGGCGACCTGGGCAGCTTGACCGTCGGCCTCGCCGCGCTCGGCATGGAATACGACAAGAACCTGCGCTACTTCACACTGGGTCACGGTGGCTATTTCTCGCCGCAACACTTCGTCCGCGGCTCGATTCCCGTCGGCTGGCGCCGGGAAGGGACCGTTCGCTGGGAGCTCGTCGCCGCGCCGGGCCTCGAGACGTTCGAGGAGGCCGAGACCCCGGTGTTCCCGCCCCTCCCCGGCGGCGGCCCACCCGGAGTGGCGCCGGGCGTGGCGACGTACCCCGGCCAGCGTGTGACGGGACTCACGCTCGATGCGCACGCCTTGCTGGGAGTGAGCTTGGCGCGGACGGTCGAGGTACGCGCCACCGCCGCGGCTCAGCAGGCGCCCGAATACCAGGAATGGCGGGTCGGCATCGCCCTGACGTTCGGGAGCGTGCGGTAATGTGCCATCGCGCGCGAGCGGCGTGCGTCCTGTGCTTGCGCTGGATAAGCCCCCAGGATGTACATCGCCATGAACCACTTCCGCGTGGCTCCCGATCGCTGCGAGGACTTCGAGAAGGGTTGGCGCGAGCGCGAGACGTACCTCCACGACGTCCCAGGCTTCGTGTCGTTCCACCTCCTGAAGGGACCGGAGGAGGACGCTGCGCGCCTCTACGCCTCGCACACGGTCTGGCGCGACGAGGCTGCCTTTCGGGCGTGGACCGAGTCCGAGGCCTTCCAGAAGGCGCACCGCCAGGGTCGCTCGACCGCGGGCACGATCCTGGGCCCGCCGAGGTTCGTGGGGTGGCAGGCGGTCCTGTAGCCGGCGGTCGAATGCTGCCCGACGTCCTCGCGCCTGGCCTGAGCGTCGTGTTCGTCGGCATCAACCCATCGCTCGCATCGGCCCGGGCGGGTCACCACTTCGCGGGCTCGGGGAACCCGTTCTGGAGGCTCCTCCACGCGTCCCGGTTCACGCCGGTGCTGCTCAGGCCCGCTGACGACGCGCGCCTCGTCGAGCTCGGGCTCGGTCTCACGAACGTCTGTCCGAACCCGACGCGCAGCGCGGCAGAGCTGACGCGGCGCGAGTACGAGGCGGGAGCCCGCGCGCTGCTGCGTAAGGTGGAGGCGTTCCGGCCCTCCGTGGTCGCACTCGTCGGCGTGACGCTCGCGCGGATCGTTCTCCCCGGGAGCCCGGAATCGGGACCAGGGCCGAGGAGCGCGCCCATCGCGGGCGCGCGGGTCTTCGTGCTCCCGAACCCGAGCGGTCGGAACGCGGCGTACCCGAGCTTCGAGAGCAAGCTCGAGCACTTCGTGCGGCTGAGATCGTTCGTCGGCGTCGACGCGGGTCGATCGTCGGGCTAGCCCGCCGGCGTGATGTTCTGGTTCTGCCGGAACAGGTTGCCCGGGTCGTACTTGGCCTTGAGCTTCGAAAGCCGCTCGTAATTGGGCCCGTAGGCTCCCCGGCGCACGCGCTGCGCCTCGTCGCCGGGCATGAAGTTGACGTACACGCCGCCGGTGGCGTGCGGCGCCATGCGATCGAAGACCTCTCGCGCCCAGCCGATGCACGCCCGGTCCTGGGAGGCGTCGCCCCAGCGCGTGTGGACGTTCATCACGAAGTTCACGTCGCGGTGGGGATAGGCGGTCGAGGTCGCGGGCACCCGGTTCACGGCGCCGCCGAGCTGCGCGATGAAGAGCTCGCACTCCGGTGACGGCAGCCGGCCGGCGTAGTCGATCATGAGCTCGATGGCCGCGTCGCCGAGCTCGACGAAGTCATGGGACTTCCAGTAGTTGCGCCGGCCCGGCGTGAGCAGCGGGTCGAAGGCCTGCTGCCAGCCGACGAAGGGCATCGGCCCGACATGCTCCGCGACCGGCTGACCCAGCGCCCGCAGCGGCGCGATGGCGGCTTCGGCCTTCGCCGGGTCGCCCACGTAGCACAGCGCGAGGATGAGGACCTCCTTGCCGTGGAACTCGCTCGGGATGAAGGGGAGCGGGGGTGCCTTGCGCATCACGGCCCAGCAGGTGAGGTCGTCCGGCGCGTTCGCGGCCACGCGGCGATAGCCCTGCAGGATCTGCTTTGCGTTCGAGAGCGGATGGACGATGAGACCGGCGAGGACCTCCGGTCCGACGGGGTGCAGGCGGAACTCGAACGAGGTGACGACGCCGAAGTTGCCGCCGCCGCCGCGGATCGCCCAGAAGAGGTCCTCGTTCTCGTTCGGGCTCGCGTGGACGAGCGCCCCCTCCGCGAGGACGACGTCGGCGGAGAGGAGGTTGTCCACGGTGAGGCCGAGCTTGCGGCTCACCCAGCCGAACCCGCCACCGAGGGTGAGCCCGGCCACGCCCGTCGTGGAGTTGATGCCGAGCGGGGTGGCGAGCCCGAACGCCTGCGCCTCCTTGTCGAACTCGGCCAGGAGCACACCGGGCTCGACGCGCGCGGTCCGGTTGGACGGATCGATGCGCACCGACTTCATGGCGGAGAGGTCGATCATGAGGCCGCCGTCGCACACGGCGTTCCCCGCGATGTTGTGGCCGCCGCCCCGAATGGAGAGCAGGAGCTGGCGGTCGCGCGCGAAATCGACCGCGCGCACGACGTCGTCGGATCCAGCCGCGCGGATGACCGCGGCGGGGCGCTTGTCGACCATCGCGTTCCAGATCGTGCGCGCCTGGTCGTATTCCGGCTCGCCCGGGTAGCAGAGCGACCCCCGCAGCTGGCTTCGCAGGAACTCGGGAACGACAAAGGGCTTTTCGGTCACGGGGGCCTCCTCCTGGGCGGTGCCAGCCGCCCTGCAAGAGGAAGCCGGAGAACTGGAAAACTCGGCTCACGATTTCTAGCTTCGCTCCCCAAGGGAGGCGCGATGCCGAAATACGTGATCGAGCGGGAGGTCACCGGCGCGGGCGCGCTGTCCGAGGAGGAGCTGCGCGAGATTTCGCTGCGCTCCATCGCGGCGCTCAATGAGCTGGGGTCGAAGATCCAGTGGATCCACAGCTACGTCACGGACAACAAGGTGTACTGCGTGTACCTCGCTCCCGACGAGGAGCTGATCCGGGAGCACGCGCGCCGGGCCGGGCTGCCCGCCGACCGCATCGCGGCCGTCAGGAAGCTCCTCGACCCCATCAATTACTAGTGGCGCGCGTCAGAACGAGTGAGCGCATGGCGCGCGCGCCACGCGGGTGGGGGTTCGGGGGAGGCGGCGCTCCGCTTCCCCCGGTAGGGTCCGCGTAGCATATCTATGGTCAACTGGCTCATCGTCATTGCGGAGCGGCACTAGGACCGACGGCGACCTGGATGGCCTCCTCCACGGACATCGCCGCGCCTTCCAGCCAGACGGCGCGCGCGGTCTCGGCCCCGAGCCTCTCTCGCAGCATCTTCAAGCTGGGACCGAGCTCCGCCTCCGCGGCCGGTGGGGGCGGGGCGCCGACCCGGTCCCTGAGCGCCGCGGCCGCGGCGGCGAGGCGGACGCCGCGCTCGAGCTGGCCCTCGTCCGCCGAGAGACACGCGAGCGACTCGAAGAGGCGCGCGATGCCGCGCCAGTGGTCGAGCGCGACGAAGCTCGCGAGCGCGTCGCGGTAGAGCTGGCGGGCGGTGGCGTACTCGCGCCGATCCCGGGCGACGGCGGCCAGGTCGGCCAGCGAGCTGCCGATTCCCCAGCTGTCGCCGAGCTCACGGAATGTGGCCAGGGCTTCGCGGTACAGGGTCTCGGCCGCCGCGAGGTCGGCCTGATCTCGCGCCACATCCCCTTCGTGATTGACGGCCCAGGCACGGCTCAGCCGATCGCCCAGGTGCTCGAACAGCTCGGCTGTGTGCCGGTAGTGGATCCGCGCCTCTTCGAAGCGGCCCTTCCGGCGGGCCACGAGGCCGAGGTTCGACAGTGAGCGGGCGAAGCCCGCGCGATCGCCGAGCTCCTGCCAGACGTCGAGGCTCTGCTCGAGCAGGCTCCGCGCGCGGTCGAGGTCGGCCGCGGCGACGGCCTGGTTCGCGAGCGCCACGAGGGAGACGACCACGCCACGGCGGTCGCCGAGCTCCTCGTAGATGGCGAGGCACTCTCGGTGAAGTGCCCTGCCTCGCTCGAGGTCCTGCTGCGTGCTCGCCAGGACGCCTGCGTCGAACATGGCCTGCGCACGTCGCTCCAGGATCGCCCGAGAGGAGGGGAGAGCGAGCAAGGCGTCGAGGCGCCGCCGCCCCTCGGCCAGGTGCTCTCCGCGTTCCCAGAAGTGGAAGAGCGCCAGGGCCAGGCGCAGGCCCCACTCGGCTTCGCCCCGTTCCGTCAACCAGGCGAGCGCCACGCGGAAGTTGTCGTGCTCCGTCGCGAACCGTTTGAGCCACTCCGGTTGCTCCGACGAGGTGAGCGCGGCGCTGCCCTCCTCCGCCAGGACGAGGAAGTAGGCCGCGTGGGCACGGTGCGTCCGGTCGCGCTCGCCGCTCGAGACGAGCTTCTCGAGGGCATACTCGCGCAGCGTCTCCAGCATCGAGAAGCGCGGCTTGCCATCGAGCTGCTCTCGGATCTGGAGCAGGCTCTTGTCCGCGAGCGCCGAGAGCGCCTCCTCGACGGGCAGGCCCAGGTTGTCGAAGGGATCGACCACGGCCTGAGCGGCTTCCAGCGTCAGGCCGCCGGCGAACACGGCGAGCCGGCGGAAGGCGGCCTTCTCGGTGTCGGACAGGAGCTGATGGCTCCAGTCGATGGTCCGGCGCAGCGTCTGCTGGCGGCCGGGGAGATCGCGCGCCCCGCCCGCCAGGAGACCCAGCCGATGCTCCAGGCGAGCGACCATGGCGTCGGGCGGCACGACCCGCGTGTGGGCGGCGGCGAGCTCCAGCGCCAGCGGCAGCCCGTCGAGACCCGCGCACAGCTCCGCCACGGCATGAGCGTTCTCGGTCGTGAGGCGGAACCCGGGATGAGCCGCCTGCGCGCGCTCGACGAACAACGCCACGGCCGGATTCTCCGCCAGGGTCTCCGGACTCGCGTGCAGCGCCGGATCCGGGAGGTCGAGCGTTGACACCGGGAAACCGTGCTCGCCGTAGAGATGCAGGACCTCCCTGCTCGTGACCAGGACCGTGAGATCGGGGCAGGCGGCGAGGAGCTCACCGACCGCGGGAGCGGCGTCGACGACCTGCTCGAAGTTGTCGAGGACGAGCAGCGAGGGGGCGTTCGCGCTCCTCAGGTCTCCGATCACGCCGGCGAGGAGCGGCCTCGCCGTCGATTCGACGACGCCCATGGCCTGCGCGATGGTGGCCACCACGAGGGCGGAGTCGGTGATGGCGGCGAGCGGGACGAAGATGGTGCCTCCCGGAAACGCGGTCGCGACGAGCTCGGCCGCCCGCAGGGCGAGACGCGTTTTGCCCGTCCCGCCGGGGCCGGTGAGCGTGAGGAGGCGCACGCCCCCGGCGATGAGGCGCTGGATCTCCGCGAGATCGCGCTCGCGGCCGATGAGGCGCGTCCGCTGCGCGGGCAGGGAGAACGCGCGCCGCGCCGCTCCGGGCCGCCCCATGGGAGCCGGCGCTGTCCGGCGCAGGGCGCGGAGCTCGTTCAGGAGCTCGCGCGTCGCGGAATAGCGCTGGGCCGGGTCCTTCCGCAGGCATCGATCGACGATCCGTACGAGCGGCGCCGGGAGGTCGGGACGGAGCTCCGCCAGCGAGCGCGGGTCGCTCCGGACCGTGCGGGCCAATGCCTCGACGGACGTCGAGCCCGGGAAGGCCGGAACCCCGGCCGCCATCTCGTAGACGATCGCCCCGAACGAGAACTGGTCCGAGCGCGGGTCCGCCGCTGCTCCCGCCAGCATCTCCGGCGCCGAATAACCGATCGTGCCCTGGATGGCCCCTG
>Ga0306924_10000142_pt1 | contig 52131 bp, 43 predicted proteins | sample sta12Can44000111_FD_203756 | JGI IMG/M metagenome (GOLD analysis project Ga0306924, IMG submission 203756) | Lab enrichment of tropical soil microbial communities from Luquillo Experimental Forest, Puerto Rico - statanox.12C.anox.44.000.111 (v2)... | ecosystem: Environmental > Terrestrial >... | reverse complement strand
TGTCGACCAGCAAGGTCGACTTGCCGCCGCCCGAGACCCCGGTGACGCAGGTGAAGAGGCCGAGCGGAATTTCCGCGGTGACGTTCTTGAGATTGTTACCGCGGCTGTTGACGAGGGTGAGCGTGCGGCGCGTGTTTCTCGGCCGCCGCTCGGGGATTGCGACCGCCATCTCGCCCGATAAATATTTGCCGGTGAGCGATGGGGGCGTCGCGATGAGATCATCGACCGTGCCCTGCGCAACGATGTGGCCGCCGTGGATGCCGGCGCCCGGGCCGATGTCGAGCACGTGGTCGGCGGTACGGATGGCGTCCTCGTCGTGCTCGACCACAATCACCGTATTGCCGAGATCGCGCAGCCGCTTGAGCGTCTCCAGCAGCCGCGCATTGTCGCGCTGGTGCAGGCCGATTGACGGCTCGTCGAGCACGTACAAAACGCCGGTCAGCCCGGAGCCGATCTGCGAGGCGAGCCGGATGCGCTGGCTCTCGCCGCCCGACAGCGTGCCGGAGGCGCGCGCGAGCGTAAGATAGTCGAGGCCCACATCGACGAGGAACTTGAGCCGTTCACGGATCTCCTTGAGCACCCGGACGGCGATTTCGTTCTGCTTGGCGCTGAGCGCTTGCGGCAACTGGGTGAACCATTCGCCAGCACGTTTGACCGACATGTCCGCGACTTCGCCGATGTGCAGGCCGCCGACCTTGACGCACAGCGCCTCGGGCTTGAGCCGGTAGCCGTTGCACGCGGCGCATGGGATATCGGTGAAATATTTCGCCATCTCCTCGCGCGCCCAGTCGCTCTCGGTCTCGCGCCAGCGCCGCTCGAGATTGGTGACCACGCCCTCGAACGGTTTTCGGGTCTCGTACGAGCGCAGCCCGTCGTCATAGACGAAGCGGATCGTATCCTCACCCGAGCCATGGAGAATCGCTTGCTGGGTCTTTTTCGGCAGGTCCTTCCATTTGGTGTCGAGGGTGAACTTATAATGCTTGCCCAGCGCGAGCAGCGTTTGCGTGTAATAGGGCGAGCTCGATTTCGCCCACGGCGCGACCGCGCCGCCGCGCAAGGTCTTGTCCGGATCGGGAATCACGAGATCCGGGTCGATATGTTGCTCGACGCCGAGCCCACCGCAGGCGGGGCAGGCGCCGAACGGATTGTTGAACGAGAACAGCCGCGGCTCGATCTCCGGAATGGTGAAGCCCGACACCGGGCAGGCGAATTTCTCCGAGAAGATGAGGCGCTGTGGTCCGCTCTGGTCGTGAATTTTTGCCGTCTTCTTTGTCGGTCCGGCTTGCTCGGTGCGATCCGCCCCCGGAGGCGGTGCGTCTGCGAACTCCACCACCGCCAATCCATCGGCAAGCTTGAGCGCGGTCTCCAGCGAATCCGCGAGCCGCGTCGCGAGATCGCTGCGCACCACCACCCGGTCCACCACCACGTCGATGTCGTGCTTGAATTTCTTGTCGAGCGCTGGCGCGTCGGCGATCTCGTAGAACTTGCCGTCGATCTTCACCCGCTGGAAGCCGCGCTTCATGTAGTCGGCGAGTTCCTTGCGGTACTCGCCCTTGCGTCCGCGCACGACCGGAGCGAGCAGATAGAGCCGCGTGCCCTCCGGCAGCGCCATGACCCGGTCGACCATCTGCGACACTGTCTGGCTCTCGATCGGTAAGCCGGTGGCCGGGGAATAGGGCACGCCCACACGCGCCCAGAGGAGCCGCATATAGTCGTAGATCTCGGTGACGGTGCCGACCGTCGAACGCGGGTTGCGTGAAGTGGTCTTCTGCTCGATCGAGATGGCGGGCGAGAGGCCGTCGATCTGGTCGACGTCGGGCTTCTGCATCATCTCCAGGAACTGGCGCGCATACGCCGAGAGCGACTCCACGTAACGGCGCTGGCCCTCGGCGTAGATGGTATCGAAGGCGAGCGAGGACTTGCCCGAGCCCGACAGCCCGGTGAACACCACCAGCCGATCGCGCGGGATTTCGAGATCGATATTCTTGAGATTGTGCTCACGCGCGCCGCGGATCGCGATAACGCGTCCGGCTTCACTCGACGCGCGGCGGCGGCTCTGGTCGAAAAGGTCGTTCATGCGATCCGTCAGCGCGATCCCATCGGTGAAGCCAAGGTGGTCATACGCGCGAGGTCAAGAATGGCACCGCTCTTCGCGCAGAAACCCTGACGGAACGTAGTGAGAACAAGGGCATTTCGCCAGTCCGCTGAGCGGCAAAGTCGCCGCCGGCCCGGAACTGTGGACAACATGCAGGCGCGACAGTGCCCGGGGGTGGCCGGGCCGCTTGCTCCCGTACGGGCTTTCTTATGCCGGCAAATCGGATAATGCGATTGGGCCGTCAAGCCCGCGCGCGACGGCGTGGTCGCTCGGAGAGCGCAATGCGAGACATCGTCGCCTTCATCCTCGGCAACTTCACGCTGACCTTCTTCGTCATTGGCCTCGTCGCGTCCGCGATCGCGATTTGGCGTGCGCCTGCGCCGCGCAGCTCTGCGTTGATCGTCGAGGAATTGTTCGCGTATCTCCTCCTGTTCTCGATCGGATTTTCTTATCTCTATAATTTCGTCATGCACGTCTTCTTCGGGAAATTGGCTGCGTCCTTCATCGGATGGGAGGACAGCCCGTTCCAGTTGGAGGTCGGCTTTGCGAGCCTCGGCTTTGCCGCGATCGGATTTTTGGCGTTCAAGGGCAGCTTCGATTTGCGGCTGGCGGCCATCGTCGGGCCTGCTTGCTTTCTATGGGGTGCTGCCGGCGGCCACATCTACCAGATGATCACGGCGCACAATTTCGCACCCGGCAATGCCGGTGCCGTCTTTTACAGCGATGTCTTGCTGCCGATCGCCGGCTTCATATTTCTCTGGCTGCAGCACCGCTCGGCGCCGCTGCAATCGGCGCAGAAGGCCGCCAAGTAAAGCTGCGAAATCGGCTTCGTAGCATTTGCATTCGCCGCTAATCGGTGTTAGAACAAAAAGGGAACATTGTAGCCCGCCCCCGCCACCCGCTGTGGAAAAGCCTGATGGCAGAGGCGAGGGCGGCGACTTCGTCCCGAGGTTGGGATTAGGGTGCTGGGATCGAGAGAACAGGAGAGCGTCATGGCTGGTAGCGTCAACAAGGTGATCCTGGTCGGCAATCTCGGCAAAGACCCCGAGGTCCGGCGCACGCAAGACGGCCGGCCGATCGTGAATTTGAGCGTGGCGACATCGGACAATTGGCGGGACAAGGCCACGGGGGAGCGCCGCGAGCGGACCGAGTGGCACCGCGTCGTCATCTTCAACGAGGGACTTTGCCGGGTTGCCGAGCAATATTTGAAGAAGGGCTCGAAGGTCTACCTCGAGGGGCAATTGCAGACGCGCAAATGGCAAGACCAGTCGGGCCAGGACAAATACACCACCGAAGTGGTGCTGCAGAACTTCAATTCGCAGCTCACCATGCTCGACCGGGCCGGGGATCGCGCTGGCGGCGACTTGGGCGCGGATGAGGATGATTTTGGGTCCTCCGGCCCCTCCGCGCGCGAGAAGAAGCCGGCTCTGGCCGGGGCGGGCAAGCGCGGCGACATGGACGACGAGATTCCGTTTTGACGGGCGCGTGCCGGATTCCGCTGCCGCCCTTGCGGCTCAATTCAGGCAATCCCGCAAGCGCGGCGTGAGGTGAGCCGGAGAAAGGGCCGTGTCGCTCGCGCCGCTGTTGAACGCTGCTCCCGCCATCCAGTTGCATGCCTTTGCCGCCCTGGCCGCCTTCGGGCTCGGCGCGGCGCAGCTTGCCGCTCCCAAAGGGACGCTGCCCCACCGCGCCGTCGGCTGGGCCTGGGTGACGCTCATGGTGATCGTGGCCGGGAGTTCGTTCTGGATCCACGAACTGCGCGTTTGGGGCCCGTGGAGCCCGATTCATCTGCTCTCGATCTATACGCTAGCGATGCTGCCGCTTGCGGCCATGCATGCGCGGCGGCATCGGGTCGAAAAGCACCGCAAGGCCATGATCGCCATCTTTGTCGGCGCGCTTGTCGTCGCCGGCCTATTCACGTTCTGGCCCGGCCGCATCATGCATGCGGTGTTGTTCGGGCAATAAAAAACCGCGCCAAATCGGGCGCAAAACGCGGTGCGCCTGGGCGCTCGGCGCGGCCCTCGCAGCTTGACGATAAGTCTCTGAATCCGCATATGAAAATACCCTTGGCCCGCGCGCGTTTTTGGGTGGCGCGCCGCGGCTGAATCAGTTAAGCACTGGCAACCCCTCACCCACGGGAATTTCCCTTGGCCGACGACAACGACCAACAGCCGGAAGCGGCCGGTCCGTCCGATATTCGCCCCGTCTCCATCACCGAGGAGATGAAGCGCAGTTATCTCGATTACGCCATGAGCGTGATCGTGGCGCGCGCGCTGCCCGATGCGCGCGACGGCCTCAAGCCGGTGCATCGGCGCATCCTCTATTCGATGCATGAGAACGGGCACACGCCCGACAAGAAATACGTCAAGTCTGCGCGCGTGGTCGGCGACGTGATGGGCAAATACCACCCGCACGGCGATCAGGCGATCTACGACGCGCTGGTGCGGATGGCGCAGGATTTCTCCATGCGCCTGCCGCTTATCGACGGGCAAGGCAATTTCGGCTCGGTCGACGGCGATCCGCCGGCGGCAATGCGTTACACCGAATGCCGGCTGGCCAGGCCGGCCATGGAACTGCTCGACGACATCGACAAGGAGACGGTCGACTTCCAGCCTAACTACGACGGCACCGAGAAGGAGCCGGTGGTTCTGCCGGCGCGCTTCCCCAACCTTCTGGTGAACGGCGCCGGCGGCATTGCGGTCGGCATGGCGACGAACATTCCGCCGCACAATCTTGGCGAGGTGATCGACGGCTGCATCGCGCTGATCGAGAACCCCGCTCTTGGGGTCGAGGAGCTGATCGGCATCATCCCCGGACCCGACTTCCCCACCGGCGGCATCATTCTCGGGCACTCCGGCATTCGCGGCGCCTATATGCAAGGCCGCGGCTCGATCATCATGCGCGGCAAAGTCGAGATCGAGACGCTGCGCGGCGAGCGCGAGGCGATCGTCGTCAGCGAGATTCCCTATCAGGTGAACAAGGCGGCGATGGTCGAACGGATCGGGGAGCTATGGCGCGATAAAAAGATCGACGGTATCGCCGCGCTGCGCGACGAGTCCGACCGCGAGGGCTATCGCGTCGTGATCGAGCTCAAGCGCGATGCCATGGCGGATGTCGTGCTCAACCAGCTCTACCGGTACACGCCGCTGCAATCGACTTTCGGCGCCAACGTCGTCGCGCTCGACGGCGGCCGTCCGCAGGTGATGAACCTCAAGGACCTGCTCACCTCCTTCCTCGCTTTCCGCGAAGAGGTGATCTCGCGGCGCACCAAATATTTGCTCGGCAAGGCGCGCGATCGCGCCCATGTGCTGGTCGGGCTCGCCATTGCGGTCAGTAATATCGATCAGGTGATCAAGCTCATTCGCGGATCCAGCGATGCCAATGCGGCGCGCGAGGCCTTGATGGCGCGCGACTGGCCGGCGCGTGACGTCGAGGCCATGATCACGCTGATCGACGATCCCCGCCACAAGGTGTCGACCACTGGCACTTACAAGCTCTCGGCCGAGCAAGCCAAAGCGATCCTGGACCTGCGCCTGCAGCGCTTGACCGCGCTCGGCCGCGACGAGATCAAGGAGGAGCTCGACAAGCTTGCCGTGGAGATTGCCGACTATCTCGACATCCTGCGCTCGCGGGCGCGCATCCAGAGCATTGTGAAGGACGAGCTCAGAGCCGTGCGCGAGAAGTTCGCCACGCCGCGCCGCACCGTCATCCTCGAGCAGGAAGGCGAGGTGGAGGAGGAAGATCTCATTCACCGCGAGGACATGGTGGTGACCGTCTCCCACCTCGGTTATGTCAAGCGCGTGCCGCTGTCGACCTATCGGGCGCAACGGCGTGGCGGCAAGGGCCGCGCCGGCATGCAGACCCGCGAAGAGGATTTCGTCTCGCGGCTGTTCGTGGCCTCTACGCATACGCCGGTGCTGTTCTTCTCCTCGCACGGGCGCGTCTACAAGGAGAAGGTGTGGCGGTTGCCGCAGGCGGCGCCGCAGGCGCGCGGCAAGGCGCTGATCAACATCCTGCCGCTCGAGACGGGTGAGCTGGTCACGACCGTGATGCCGCTGCCCGAGGACGAGTCGAGTTGGAGCCAGCTCGACGTGATGTTCGCCACGACCCGCGGCACCGTACGGCGCAACAAGCTTTCCGACTTCGTCGACGTGCGCCGTTCCGGCATCATCGCCATGAAGCTCGACGAGGGGGAGGGCATCGTCGACGTTCAGATCTGCACCGAGCGCGACGACGTTCTGCTCACCTGCGCGGGCGGGCAATGCATCCGCTTCCCCGTCACCGACGTGCGCGTCTTCCAGGGTCGCACCTCGATGGGCGTGCGCGGCATCGCACTCGCCGAAGGCGACAAGGTCATCTCGCTGTCCATCCTCCGGCACATCGACGCGACCGCCGAGGAGCGCGCTGCCTATTTGAAGCGCGCAAGCGCGGTCCGGCGCGGTCTCAACGGCGTCGAGGGCGAAGAGCCGGCGCTCGACGCCGAGGAGACGCAAGAATCCGCGGACGCGATCGAGCTCGGAGAGCAGCGCTACGTGGAAATGTCGGCGGCCGAGCAGTTCGTGCTCACGATTTCCGAACGCGGTTACGGCAAGCGCTCCTCGTCGTTCGAGTACCGCGTCACTGGTCGCGGCGGGAAAGGCATCGTCGCCATGGACGTGCGCGAGCGCGACGGCAGCATCAGGAAGAAAACCGGCAAGCTCATCGCCTCGTTCCCGGTCGAGGACGAGGACCAGATCATGCTGGTCACCGATGGCGGCCAGCTGATCCGCACCCGCGTCGAGGGGATCCGCATCGCCGGCCGCTCGACCCAGGGCGTGATCGTGTTCGACACCGCGGAAGGCGAGCGCGTGGTCTCGGTCGAGCGCATCAGCGAAGAGGGCGACCAGAACGGCGGCTAGGCCCGGTCACTAGTCTGCAAGCTCGGGCCTCGTGTCGTCCAGCCTAGGCGGCACCGCAAAGCGAATGATCAGTTGGCCTTGAGGCCGAGCGCCTGCACGATCGGCGTCCATTTGCCGATGTCGTTCTTGATGAGGTCGGTGAAGTCCTGTGGCGTTCCGCCCAATGGCTGATTGCTGAGCTTGGCAAGCGCGGATTTGAATTCCGCCGATTTCAGACCTTCGTTGACCTGGGCATTGAGCCGTTCGATCACCTCGCGCGGCGTGTGCGCCGGCGCCAGCAGCCCGGTCCAACTGGTCGAGACGAAGCCCGGGAAACCGCTCTCCATCATGGTTGGAAGCTCCGGCAACTCGGTGATGCGCTTTGAGCTGGTCGTGGCGAGCGCGCGAAGCTTGCCGCTTTGGATCAGCGGCAACAGCACGCTCGTGCCCTCGAACGTCATCTGCACCTGACCGGCGACTAGGTCGTTGATGGAAGGGCCGCCGCCTCGGTAGGGCACGTGCACGATATCGATTGCGGCCGCGGACTTGAACCATTCGCCGATCAAATGCGGCAGCACACCGATGCCGCCCGACGAGAAGTTCACCTTGCCCGGATTGGTCTTGGCATAAGCGACGAGTTCCTGCACCGAGTTCACCGGAACGGATGGATGCACGACCAGGATGTTCGAACTCTGCGCCACCAACACGATTGGGTCGTAGCTGGTGAGTGGATCGTAGCCGGCGTTCTTTTGCAGCATGGGAGCGAGCACGAGGCCGCTCGCGCTCGAATAGAGCAGTGTGTAGCCATCGGGCTCGGCCTGCGCCGCTTCTTTCGAGCCGAGCGTGTTGCCGGCGCCGGGGCGATTGTCGATAACCACGGCTTGGCCAAGGGCGAAATTGAGATAATTGCCGACAAGCCGGGCGATCACATCGACCGGACCGCCGGCAGGCGTGGGAACGATGATCTTGATCGGCCGCGCGGGATAAAGCTCCGCGGATGCTGGCGGAACGTTGCCGAGCCAAAGGCACAGCGCGGCAGCGGCGGCCAATAAAATACGTCCGGCACTCATTTGTCCTCTCGATCTCGACGCCTTATGATCGCCTGCACGTACCATGCGGCGCGTGCTTGCGAGCGTCAAATCGCGCGGCCAATCTAGAGGGGCCCAGTCTTCGTGCCGGTCCAGCTTCGCCATGGGAACCTTCTGTCCGACGTCGGCGTTAGCAACTTCCGGCAAACGGTTTGCTAATGCGTTCCGAGGTGAGCTGATCCGAAATGTCCATGCCCGAGGACGACGCGAGGGACAAAGTTGTCAGCTTGGGGACCGAGACCCTGTTTGCAATCGCTGAACAGCTTCGCCGTATGTACGACGCCGATCTTTCCACCAAGCCTTCGGAGAAGCTCGAGCGGCTGATGCGTCGCATCGAACGGGGCGAGGACGTTCCTTAGAGACAAGAGTAGGCACACCGTTGCGCCGGCACCAAGCCCGCGACGTGCCGCGCCTCACGAGCGTTGGTTTGGAGTAAGCCGCGATAAGGGACGTCCGTAGGAGAGCGCGTCGCCCACACGCAGGGTCTGCACATGTCCCGCAGCGAGATCGATGCTATCCGCGAACTGCTGCGCTCCAAGCCCAGGCCCGCGGGATTTGCCGAGCGCCGCGAACGGCTCGACGCCATTGATTCGAGCGCTCCGCTCGCGCGCGATATCAACCTCGAGCCGATCGACGCCAACGGCGTGCCGGCTGAATGGTCGCTGGTGCCGGGCAGTGATGCTTCCCGCGTGCTTTTGTTCTTGCATGGCGGCGGCTACTGCTCAGGCTCCATCGTGAGCCACCGCGGCATGGTGACTGAAGCGGGTCGCGCGGCCGGGGTGCGCACGCTTGCGGTCGCCTATCGCCTCGCGCCCGAGCACCCATTCCCAGCGGCGCTCGAGGACGCGCGCGCGGCCTATGGCTTTCTCCTCGATCAGGGGATCGCTCCCTCCAAGGTAGCGATCGGCGGCGACAGCGCCGGTGGCGGCCTCACGCTGGCGCTCATGACGGTGCTGCGCGACGCAGGACAGCCGCTGCCGCGGTGCGCCTGGCTGGTATCGCCCTGGGTCGATCTGCAAATGACCGGCGCGAGCCTTGCCGAGAAGGCGCAGGTCGATCCGCTGATCTCCAAGCCCTACCTCGAGGAACTGGCATCCGCCTATCTGGCCGGCACCGATGCGGCCAATCTGCTGGCTTCGCCGCTGCAAGCAGAGCTTGCCGGATTACCTCCCTTGCTTGTTCAGGTCGGTTCCGCCGAGACGCTGCTCGACGATGCGGTTCGCATCACGCGGCGGGCTGGGGCCGCCGACGTGCAGATCAAGCTCGAGATCTGGCCGCATATGATCCATGCGTGGCATCTGTGGGCGGCGCAGCTGGAAGAAGGCCGCCGTGCGATCGCGTCGGCCGGCGCCTTCATTCGCGCGCAGTTGTGATGCGCGTAATCAAGTGTGGACGGCAGCCGCCGCGCGCGGTCAATCAGTGCGCCCCAGCCCTTTCCAGAATGCGCGCGATCTGCGAATAGCCGCGCGTACGGGCATGTTGGAGCGCGGTGGTGCCGTGCCGATCGGGAAGCGTGACATCGGCGCCCGCCTCGACCAGCGCCTCGACCGTGGCGGTGTGGTCGCGGCCGCCGTTGCCGAGCACGACTGCCTCGAGCAATGCGGTCCGGCCGAGATCGTTGACGTGGTTGAGCGGTGCCTTGGCCGCGATCAGGGTGCGCACGATGTCGACGTGCCCGCGATGAGCGGCCGCGATCAGCGCGGTGTCGTGGTACGGGCCGGTGATGGCGCGCGCATCGCCGCTGCCCGCGAGCGCGATCTTGAGCATCTCGAGGTCGTTGTTCACCGCCGCGATCGTGGCGATGTCATAGCGCTGAGCATCGAGGGCATTCGGATTGGCGCCGAGCCGCAGAAGCGCCCGGGCCGCTTCATGGCGGCGCAGAAATGCCGCGACGTGCAGCGGCGTTCGGCTGTTGGCATCCTGAATGTTGGGCTTTTCGCCCTGACCGATCAGCTGCTCGATCTCGGCAGCGTCGCCGCGCGCGGCCGCGTCGTGGAGTCCGGCATAGATGCGCAGCTCCCGCTCGCTCGGCGGCGTTTGCGCGATGCTTACCCCGCCGCCCAATTGGGCGGTGCCAACCATGAGAGCAAGGCAAAGAAGGCGTCGCGTCACGGCCCAACCGGTGGCCAAACAAGCTCCACGCCATAAGATACCACAACTTGGACCAGCTTGACCGTACAGCACCGCGTGGACGGCGTTGCGCGCTTAAAAGTCGCTGTCGTCGCCGCCCGAGCCGCAGGATGCCCGTCCCGAGTACCTCAATTCGGCATGCGCAGCACCGGCTTGATCGTCGTTCCTTGGGAAGAGTCCAGCGCGGCTCGATTGATGTCCGCAAGCGGGTAGAAGGTCATCATCCGCTCGACCGGCATTTGGCCCTGCATGAGAAAATCGACCAGCTTGGGGATGAACTGCTGCGGATGGCTTTCGCCTTGGATCACGCCGCGGACCACGCGGCCGAACTGCAGGAACGGCATCTCGAATGAGACTTCGGTGCCGCTGCGCGCGCTGCCGAGAAGGATGCATGTGCCCGCCGCCATCAGCGCCTCGACCGCCTCGCGAAAGACCGCGGGCTGCGCGGAGGTCTCGAGCGAGAAACGCACGCCGTCGCCGGTGATCCTGCGGATTTCCGCGACAACGTCGGTGCGACCTTTGTGATTGATCGCGTGCGTGGCGCCTAGCGCCTTTGCCAGCGCCAGACGGGCGTCGTGCACGTCAATGGCAATGAGGGGGTCGCATCCGGCTATTTTGGCCGCCATCAGTGCGGACAAGCCGACCGCGCCCACACCGAACACGGCAAACGAATCTCCGGCCCTTGGCTGCATGGAGTTGAGCACGGCGCCGGCGCCGGTCTGTCCGCTGCAGGCGAATGGTCCAAGCAGCTCGAGCGGCGCATCCTTTCTGACCTTCACCATGTAGCGTTCGTTGGCGATCGCATGGGTAGCGAAGGAGGATTGCTGGAAGAAGGCGCTGTGGACCACCGCGCCGCCCTTGCTCATGAGCGTCGAGCCATCAGCACGCGTGCCGCGCATTTTCAGTTCGGGACCCTTCATGCAATGGGATGGCAGGTCGCGCCGGCAATTCGGACAGCTGCCACACCAGGGAAACGATATGACGACGTGATCGCCGGGTGCGAATGTCGTAACGTCCTTGCCGACCGCTTCCACCACTCCGGCGCCCTCGTGGCCGAAAACCGCGGGATAGGGCGTGTTGTAGTAACCGTCGCGACCGTGCAGGTCGGTCTGGCACATGCCGCTCGCCACGATGCGGACCAGCGCCTCGTCCGGCCGCGGGTCACTCAGCTCGAGCCTGTCAATCGTGAACGCGCCGAATTTTTCGCGCACGACGGCGGCGGTAATTTGCATCGTCATACTCGCGTAATACTCGCGTAAATAAAACGAAACCGTCGGCGTGAATGATACTCGTGTTTTAGTGCGTGCTCGGATGCAAAAGGAAAAACCATTGCCGCGGCGAAATAACGTTCACAGTTCTGATTCAATAGTTGTTGCAAGGGCATGACAAAGCACAAGGATTCCTGGCTGCGCGACCCAGGCGCCGGTGGCCAAATGGCTGCTGGACGGCTTGCGGCTCCCGAGGGCGCGCGCTAGACCGCCTCCATGCCGCGCACCGCGCTTTTTCCGGGATCCTTTGATCCCGTCACCAATGGTCATCTCGATATCGTGCGGCAAGCCGCACGGCTCGCCGATCGGCTCGTCCTTGCGATCGGCACCCATCCCGGCAAGGCGCCCTTGTTCACCGCCGAGGAACGGCGCGCCATGGTGGAGGAGACTTGTGGCGCGCTGGCGCGCGCGAGCGGCTGCGATTTTGCCTGCATCACGTTCGCCGATCTCGTCGTCGCCGCCGCGCAGCGCGAGGGCGCGACGCTGTTGATCCGCGGCCTGCGCAGCGCGACCGACTTTGATTACGAGGTGGAAATGGCGGGAATGAACGCGGCGATGGCGCCCGCCGTGCAGACCGTTTTTCTGCCGGCAGCGCCGACGGTCCGCCCGATCACCGCCACACTGGTGCGGCAGATCGCATCGATGGGCGGGGACGTTTCGCCGTTCGTTCCGCCGCCGGTCGCCGTCCGCCTGAAAGCAAAATTTGCCGGCAAGTCCGGCCGTTGAGCCCGGGAGTTTCCATGATCCGCCTGCTTGCACCTTTGGCCCTGCTGATCTTGATGGCGCCCGCCCTCGCGCAAGTCCAGCTACCGCCGGGCGCTGATCCGCAAAACACGCTGCTGATCGACACCAAATACGGCCGCGTCGTCATCAAGCTGCGCAACGACATCGCACCCAAGCACGTCGAGCGCATCAAGCTGCTCGCGCGCGAGAAGTATTACGACAACGTGCCGTTCCACCGTGTCATCGCCGGCTTCATGGCGCAGACCGGCGACGGGCAACGCGGGGACGGAACCGGCGGTTCGAAATATCCCAACCTGCCGGCTGAATTCTCCAATGTACCGTTCAAACGTGGCGTCGTCGGCATGGCGCGCGCCAATGATCCAAATTCGGCGAATTCGCAATTCTTCATCATGTATGCCGATGGCGCCTTCCTCAACGGCAAGTACACGGTGGTCGGAGAAGTGCTGTCCGGGATGGAAGTCGTCGATAAGATCAAGAAGGGAGAGCCGGTGGTCGATCCCGATAAGATGATCCGCGTGCAGGTCGCCGCCGACGCGAAGTCATGACGGAGGATCGGTGCGCGCGGGCCATGTGCTAATTGGCGTGGGCGTGTTGGCCGCGCTGATGTCCGCCGACACCAAGCCGGCGAGCGCTTTCTGCAGTGTCTTTAGCAGGCATCCGTGTTTCCCGACCGTGTGCAGCATTTTTGCCCGCCATCCCTGCATTCCCTATTCCACCTACTGGATCGGGCAGGATCTACGGTTGACCATCGAGAGCGCATCGTTGGGCGCACGGCCCGCGGGGGTCACGGATGATGCAAGCGACGATCGCAAGCTCGACACGCTGCACGCCATGTTCGACGCGCTTCGCGCCTGCTGGATTCCGCCGGGCAAGGAGGAGGCCCGGCCGGGCATGCAGATGTCGGTGCGGTTTGCCTTCAAGCGCACTGGCGACGTCATCGCCACGCCGCGACTGACCTATGTCAGCCAGGGCGCATCACCGCAAACCCGGGAAGTTTACCTCCATGCCATTACCGCAGCGCTCGAACGCTGCACGCCCCTGCAGTTCAGCAAGGGATTGGGCAACGCAGTCGCAGGCCGGCCGATCGCCATTCGTTTCGTCGACAATCGGGACCGGCCGTGATCCGCTGGTGGCAGGTCGTCGGTGCAACGCTGGCCTTTTCCGCGCTGGCGGCCGGGGTTGCCGCCCAAGCACCGCAGACCCCCGTCAATACGCTCAGCGAGCTCATGGCGGCGTTGCGGGCGTGCTGGGTTCCGCCGCCGCTCGATCAGTCGCGCGTGGGCATGCAGATTACGGTGCAAGTGAGCTTCCGCCGCAACGGCGAACTCCTAGGCCAGCCGAGGATCACATTCGAGTCCTCAGGCGCCTCGGATGATGAACGGCTGGCGTACCGTATCGCAGTGGCCAAGATGCTCAAACGCTGCACGCCCGTGCCGGTCACCGAGGCGCTCGGGAACGCATTGGCTGGGCGGCCGTTGACCATCCGCTTCGTCGATAATCGAAAACTCAGACAGGCAGAGAACGCGCCATGACCAACTCCGAGAATACGCTGACCCTCGAAACCACCAAGGGCAAAGTCGTCATTGAGATGCGGCCGGATCTCGCTCCCGGCCATGTCGCACGCATCAAGGAGCTCGTGCGCGAGGGGTTCTACGACGGTGTCGTATTTCATCGCGTCATCGACGGCTTCATGGCGCAGACGGGATGCCCGCACGGCACCGGCACCGGCGGTTCCGGCAAACAGCTCAAAGCGGAGTTCAACAAAGAGCCGCACCGTCGCGGCACGGTATCGATGGCGCGGGCGCAGTCCCCCGATTCTGGCGACAGTCAGTTCTTCATCTGCTTTGCCGATGCGCCTTTTCTCGACGGCAAATACACCGTATGGGGGCAGGTGACCGAGGGCATGGTAAACGTCGACAAGATCAAGCGCGGCGAACCGGTCGCTGATCCCGACCGCATCATCTCCGCGAAAATGGCGGCGGGCGCATGACGACGTGGGCAACCCCTGGGCGGAGCCGCCGTCAGCCCTCAAGTTAGTCGTTACAGTGCGAGATGATGGCCCGCCGCGCGGGCGAAAAGTCAAACCAGCGCATCGCCATGCTGGCGCGGTTCGGTCTCGCAAACCCACGCCTCTTTGGCAAACCATTCGTGCTCGATCCGACAAATCGGGCAATAGACCCGTGCAAAGAAGACTGGCATGGCCTCGAAGCTCTTGCGGTCGGTTACCAGACCGGTGGGGATGTCCCGTCCCGTGTGCGGACATCTCACCATAACGGCGCCCATTGGCCTCTCCTGCTTTTGTCCTTGGCCCATCCGATACCCTGCGCCTGTGAAAATCATTTGACGCAACCGCGACAAGAGCGTGGGATTTACTGTTCGGTGTTTTTGAAAAATATACGCATGCGCGGAACAGGCGGCACCCAAGCGCGTTGACGCTCTTCCGCGCGCACCGACCCGTGCCGGTATGAAGCTACAGCTTGCCTTCTCCGTTACGGTTCGACCGAATTCAGCCGTCGGCCATAGCCTTCGCTCAATGCCCGCAGTCTTGCCGAGGCGATGACCTGCCGAACATGCGCGTGTATGAAGGAACATGCGCACCGCTCTGTTCGACTTCGAGCTGCCGCCTGATCGCATTGCCTTGCGTCCCATTTCGCCGCGGGATGCCGCACGGTTGTTGGTCGTGCGTGCCGGCCGGACTCCCGAATTTGAAGATCGGCGCATGCGCGATCTCCCCGACTTGCTGCGCGCCGGCGACGCGCTTGTGGTCAACGACACGAAGGTGATTGCCGCGCGGCTACGTGGGCGCCGCATCGGCCGCGGCGCGATAGAGCCGACGATCGAAGCAACGCTGCACCAGCGTGTCGACGGCTCGCGCTGGCGTGCTTTCGTGAAGCCTGCCAAACGCCTGTCGGCAGGCGACGTGGTGCGCTTCGGGGACGAGGGTAAGGTCTGTTTTCTCGGCCAGCTCGACGCCACCGTCGAAGGCAAAGGGGAGGGCGGAGAAGTAACGCTCGCCTTCGCCTTCCATGGCCCCGTGCTCGATCAAGCGATCGAGGAGCGCGGTGCGATGCCGCTGCCGCCCTATATCCGCCGGCCGCCGGACGAGCGTGATCGAACCGACTATCAAACCATCTTCGCGCATGCAGAGGGCTCGGTCGCGGCACCTACAGCCGGGCTGCATTTCACCGAGGCGCTCACGTCAGGGCTGGCGGCGCGGGGAATTGCGCTTCATAAGGTCACGTTGCATGTGGGGGCAGGGACCTTCCTTCCGGTCAAAACCGACGATACCGATGCCCATCGGCTGCACGCAGAGGAGGGCAGCGTCACCGCCCAGACCGCTGATGCACTCAACGCCGTGCGGCAGGCAGGCGGGAGCATCATCGCGGTGGGCTCGACCTCGCTGCGGCTCTTGGAAAGTGCGAGCGGGGATGATGGCGTCATCCGCCCCTTTGAAGGTGAGACCGCCTTGTTCATCACGCCGGGCTACCGCTTCCGAGCGGTCGACGTGATGCTGACCAATTTCCATTTGCCGCGCTCGACCTTGTTCATGCTGGTCGCGGCGTTCTGTGGGCTCGAAGTGATGAAGCGCGCCTATGCGCATGCGATCGGCGCCGGTTACCGCTTCTATTCTTATGGCGACGCCTGCCTGCTTTTCCGAGCTTAGGCGAAAGCGCAAGACACACTTATATGCCCGCCGCCTTTTCCTTCCGCTTGCTCGCAACCGACGGTGCCGCCCGCCACGGGGAGATGTCGACGCCGCACGGTGAGGTCGCCACGCCCGCTTTCTTGCCGGTCGGCACGCAGGCGACGGTCAAAGGCCTTACGCCCGAGGCAATTCGTGCAAGCGGCGCCGACATCGTGCTCGCCAACACGTATCACCTAATGTTGCGGCCGGGTGCCGAGCGCATCGCCGCGCTTGGCGGTCTGCATCGGTTCATGAACTGGCCGCGCACGATTCTGACCGACTCCGGCGGATTTCAGGTCATGTCGCTGTCGGAGTTGCGCAAGGTCGAGGACAAAGGCGTGACCTTCCGTTCGCACATCGATGGCGCCATCGTCGAGCTTTCTCCCGAGCGGGCAATCGAGATTCAGCGGTTGCTGGGCTCCGATATCGCCATGCAACTCGATGAATGCCTGCAGTTGCCGGCAGCTAACGCTGAGCTGCGTCGCGCCATGCAGTTGTCGCTCGCCTGGGCCGAGCGCAGCAAGCGCGCCTTCGCGGGCGCGCCCGCAGGGCATGCCCTATTCGGCATCGTGCAAGGGGGCGACGATCCGGCGCTGCGCGCCGAGAGCGCGCGTGTTCTCATCGAGATCGGCTTTGACGGCTACGCGATTGGCGGACTTGCCGTGGGCGAACCCCAACCGGTGATGCTCCGCATCGTCGAGGGCGTGACGGCTGCCTTGCCGGCGGATCGTCCGCGTTATCTCATGGGGGTGGGGACCCCGGAGGATCTCCTTGCGGCAGTGGCGCGCGGCGTCGATATGTTCGACTGCGTGCTGCCGACGCGCAACGGCCGCCACGGGCTCGCCTTCACCCGCTTTGGTCCGATCAATCTGAAGAACGCACGTCACGCGCAAGACCCGCGCCCGATCGACGAGGCGAGCGCGTGCGCCGCGGCGCGGGATTTTTCCCGCGCTTATCTGCATCACCTCGTCCGGGCCAACGAGATGCTCGGTGCGATCCTCCTCACGACCATCAACCTCGCGTATTACCAAGACCTAATGGCTGGCATGCGCGCCGCGATTGCCGCGGGTACGTTTGCGGATTTCTGCGCGGTCGCGCGCGAAAGCTGGGCGCGCGGCGAGGGGTAGACGGCCGCGCCCGATGAAGCGAGCCGCACCAACAGGGGCTCGACGTGGCGCCCGCATCGGCGCAGAATAAAACCGGTCTAAAGAAGAAAAGGCGACCGGCGTTGGCCTTCGGGCCGGCGGCCCGCGGGGAGACGCCAAGCATGGCCATCAACATCAAAGTCAATGGCGTGAGCCGTTCGGTTCCGGCCGAGCCGGACACGCCGTTGCTTTACGTGCTTCGCAACGACCTCGAGCTCAATGGCGCGAAGTTTGGCTGCGGGCTGGCGCAATGCGGCGCTTGCACCGTGCTCATCGACGGCAAGGCGGCGCGTTCCTGCGTCACGCCGATCAGCGCGGTAGCGACTGGCGAGATCACGACCATCGAAGGCATCGGCTCGTTGGATAAACCGCATCCATTGCAGCGTGCCTTCATGGAGGAGCAGGCGGCCCAGTGCGGCTACTGCATCAATGGCATGATCATGTCGGCGAAAGAGCTGCTCGATCGCAATCCGCGGCCGACCGAGGCAGACGTGCGCACGGCGCTCGCCGGGAATCTTTGCCGTTGCGGCACCCACACACGCATCATTCGTGCGGTGCTGCGGGCGGCGCACGCGAACGGGAGGACATAGCGCCGTGAACGCTCCCGTTTTCAATCGACGCGAATTCACCACCGCTCTCGGTGCGCTCGTCGTCGCCTTCTCGCTCGATCCAAGGTCCGCGCGCGGCCAGGAACGACTGCCTGGGAGTTTGCAGGGCAATCGCCGGCTCGACGCTTGGATTCGCATCAATGCCGATGGCAGCGCGACCGTTTTTACCGGCAAGGTCGAACTAGGGCATGGCATCCTCACCGCGCTCGCGCAGATCGCGGCCGAAGAGCTCGATCTGCCGCTGTCTCGTGTGGAAATGATCTCGGGCGATACGGCGCGCACGCCCAACGAAGGCCACACCTCGGGCAGCGTTTCGGTCGAAAGCAGCGGCACGGCATTGCGCATGGCAAGTGCTGAGGTGCGCGCGATCCTGCTCGAGCTCGCAGCCAAGCGGCTCGGCGTGGCGGCAGATCAGCTGGCGGTTGCCGATGGTGCCATCGCAGCGCCCGACGGCCGCAAGGTCGGTTACGGCGATCTGGTTGAAGCCCTCGACCTTAAGCGCGAGGCAACAGCCAAGATCGCGCCGAAGCCCGCATCCAACTACAAGATCGTGGGACGCTCCGCCCGGAGACGGGACATTCCCGCCAAGGTGACGGGCGGCGCCGCCTACGTGCAAGACATTCGCTTGCCCGGCATGCTGCACGGCCGCGTCGTGCGTCCGCCGCGTTACGGCGCAACGCTCGAAAATTTGGACGAAGCCGCCGCCAAGGCGATACCGGGAGTGCTCGCCGTCGTGCGCGACGGAAGCTTTATCGGTGTCGTCGCCGAGCGCGAGGAGCAGGCGATCAAGGCCCGTGTCGCCGTGAGCGGCGGAGCGCGTTGGTCAGGTGGCACCGATCTGCCTGACGTGGACAAAGCATACGAGCATCTGCTCTCGCTGAAGACAATCGATACCGTTGCCAGTGAAAAGCAGGCAAGCTCGCGGCCCAGCGGCGCGCACGTGGTGGAGGCGACGTATCGCAAGCCTTACGTCGCGCATGCCTCGATGGGCCCCTCCTGCGCGCTTGCCGAACTCCGTGACGGGAAATTCACCATTTGGTCGCATACGCAGGGGGTATTTCCGCTCCGCCTCGACCTCGCCAAATCCCTACAGGTCGAACCGGCGGCGATCCGGTGCATTTTCGCCGAAGGGGCTGGTTGCTATGGCCGCAATGGCCATGACGACGTCGCGCTCGATGCGGCGCTGCTCGCGCGCGCCGTTCCCGGCCGGCCCGTGCGCGTGCAATGGATGCGCGACGATGAGTTCGCGTGGGAGCCGTACGGCTCGGCCATGGTGATGAAGGCGCAGGGGGCGGTCGCCGACGGCAGAATTGTCGATTGGCAATACGAGCTGTGGAGCGGCCCGCATGGCGTCCGACCCGGCGTCCCCGATGGAAGCAATCTGTTCGCGAGCTGGAGCCTCGCGCAGCCGCAGAAGCGGCCGGTCGCACGGAATATCCCGCTCCCAGCCGGCGGCAGCGACCGCAACGCGATCCCTGGCTACGACTTGCCCAACCACAGGATCGTCAATCACTTCATTCCGGACATGCCGATCTGGGTGTCCTCGCTACGCACGCTCGGCGGCTATGCCAACGTATTCGCCGTCGAATGCTTCATGGATGAGCTCGCATCCGCGGCCGGCGTCGATCCGGTTGCCTTCCGCCTCGCGCATCTCAGCGACCCGCGCGCCCGGGCGGTCATCGAGGCGGTTGCCAAGAAAGCTGGCTGGAAAGAAGGGGAGAAAGGTGACGGCGCGCGCGGCCGTGGCTTCGGTTTTGCCAAATACAAGAACCTCGCGACCTACGTAGCGGTTGTGGCGGAGCTCGAAGTCGATCGCAGCAGCGGCACGGTGCGCGTGCCGCGCGTGACCGCCGCGGTCGATGCTGGGCTGATCATCAATCCTGATGGACTTACCAATCAGATCGAAGGCGGCATCGTCCAGTCGGTGAGCTGGACCTTGAAGGAAGAGGTGCGCTTCGACCGCAGCGGGATCCGCACGCGCGACTGGGCAAGCTATCCAATCCTCACCATGCCGGAAGCGCCCACCGTCGAGGTCGAGCTGATCAACCGTCCGAACGAGCGTCCCCTTGGCGCGGGCGAAGCCTCGCAGGGGCCCGCGGCCGCCGCGGTCGTCAATGCTTTTGCCAATGCGACCGGAAAACGTATCCGCGACCTGCCGCTCAATGCGGCGCGAGTCAAGGCGGCGTTGACGTAGATCGGACGACGCAGGACGGGTGATCTAGGGCCGCGTTCCGTCCGCGTTGTCTGCTTTGAGGGAGGAAACGATGGCCATCAACTTCACTGTGAACGGCAAGGCGGCATCGAGCGATGCGCCGCCGACCACGCCGCTGTTGTGGGTGATCCGGGAGGACCTCAAGCTCACCGGCACCAAGTTCGGCTGCGGCACGGGTTTGTGCGGGGCCTGCATGGTGCATATCGACGGCAAGCGCGCGTTCTCCTGCCAAACGCAAATTTCGGAAATGGCGGGCAAATCGGTGACGACGATCGAAGGGCTATCGCCCGATTCATCGCACCCGCTGCAGAAGGCCTGGCTCGCTGAGCAGGTGCCGCAATGCGGCTACTGTCAGTCCGGGCAGATCATGAGCGCGGCCGACCTGCTCAAACAGAATCCCAAGCCATCGCGCGACCAAATCGTCGAGCATATGAGCATGAACATCTGCCGCTGTGGAACCTATCAGCGCATCGTGCGCGCAATCGAGCGTGCGGCGCAGGAGGCCTGAGCCATGACCCAGCATGTCGCAATCGAGAAGTTGAACGCGTTCCTGCTGTCCCGTCGGCAAGTCATGATCGGCGCGGCCGGCCTCAGCTTTGCCGTCGCGCTTGGCGCTGATCGTCGCGCCGTCGGCGCGGTGCTTGGGAGCGACCGCAGTGGTAAGGCGCTGAGCCCTTGGGTGAGCATCGCCGACGATGGCACGATTACCATCATGTCGGCAGCGACCGAGATGGGGCAGGGCTCTATGACCTCGCTGCCGCTGATCATTGCGGAAGAGCTCGACGCAGATTGGTCGAAGGTGCGTGTCGTACCGGCGCCTCCGATCGACGCGATTTACGGCAATCCCGGCTTTGGAGGCATGATGTATACCGCCGCGTCCAACGCGGTGACGAGCTACTACCGGCCGCTGCGCGTCTTCGGCGCGCAGGTGCGCCGCGTGCTCATCGACAATGCCGCAAAGAAGCTCGGCGTCCCGGCCGAAGAGCTGACCACCGAGCCGAGCATGGTGGTGCATGCCAAATCCGGCCGTAAGCTCAGCTACGGTGAGATCGCCGCCTTTGCCGAGCTCCCGGACAAACCGCCGGAGGTGAAGCCCGAAGCATTAAAGAAGCCAAGCGAGTTCAGGCTCATCGGCAAAGATGTGCAGCGGGTAGATCTACCCGGCAAGGTCAACGGCAGCGCGCGTTATAGCATCGACGTGCAGGTACCGAACATGCTCTACGGCGCGGTCTTGCGCGCGCCGGTGGAAGGCTCGGTTCCCGACAAGATCGACGATGCCAAAGCCAAGGTGATCGCCGGCGGGGCGGTCCGAGTCATCCGCTTGCCCTACGGCGTCGGCGTGCTTGCCGAGACCCCATGGGCGGCGTTCGAGGCGCGCCGCGCGCTCGCCGTGACCTGGAGCAGAACGGGCACGGCGTGGGGGTTCGACAGCGACAAAGGCATGGAGCGGTTCGCCGCCGATGCCAAGAATCCCGCCCGGGGTGCAACCGAATGGAGCAAGATCGGCGACCCGCGCGGCGAGATGCCGAAGGCGTCCTCCACCGTCGAGGCCGAGTACCGCTGCGACTACGCCTACCACGCGCAAATGGAGCCGTTGAACGCCATTGCTTCGGTGTCGCCGTCCGGCGACTCCGTCGAAATCTGGGCGGGAACGCAAAGCCAGAGTATTGCTACCGAGGCGCCTGCCAAGCTTCTCGGCATTACGCGCGACAAGGTGAAGCTGCACGACATGTTGATGGGCGGCGGCTTTGGCCGGCGCGGCAATCGCGACGTCGATTTCATCATCGACGCGGTACTATTGGCGAAAGAAGCGGGGCGGCCGGTGAAGGTCATGTGGACGCGCGAGGACGACGTCCACAACGGGCGCTTCCGTCCGATCTCCGCGCATTCTCTGAAAGCTGGCTTCGATCCTTCCGGCAAGCTCACGGCGTGGCATCACCGTATCGCCGTGGACCGCGTCGGGCCCTACATGGATCCGGTGCGTTACCAGCAGAGCGGCGGCAAGGACTTCATTGCCATGCTCGGCGCCGATCTGCGCGGTTATGACGTTCCGCATCAACTGGTCGAACAGCTCTATCGCGACACGGGTGTGCGCACGAATCCTCTGCGGGGGATCAGCTTCACGGCTAACCGGTTCGCGACCGAGACCTTCGTCGACGAAATCGCGCTCAAGCGTGGCATCGACCCGGTGAAGTTCCGGCTCGAGCTGTTGAAGAACACACCGCGCGCGATCAAGGTGCTCGAGCGGGTTGCGGAGATGGCGAACTGGGGCAAGAAGCGCGACGGACGCGGGCTCGGATTTGCCTATCTCGACTATTCGGGCTCGCAGGTCGCCGGTATCGCCGAGGTGTCGCTCGATCGTGGCAGCGGCCAGATCAAGGTGCATAACTTCTGGTGCACCATCGATTGCGGCGTCGCTGTGCAACCCGACAACGTGGTGGCGCAAACCGAAAGCAGCATCGTCTATGGCGTGGGCTTGTCGCTGACGGAGCTCATCACCATCAAGAATGGTGTGGTCGAGCAGTCGAATTTCTACGACTACCGCGTGCCGCGCATGAACGAAGTGCCGGCGATGCATGTCGAGGTGATCGCGACCGACAACCATCCGACCGGTGTCGGACAGATGGCGACGCCGTTGATCGCGCCGGCGATTTCGGGTGCAGTCATGCAGCTCACGGGCGTGCGCCTGCGCCACACGCCCTTCACGCCGGAGCGGGTCAAGGCCGCGCTCGGCTAGACGTCGAGATATATGATTTGTTGCAAGACGCGCCGGATCGGCGCGTCTTGCGCACAAAAGGCAACGGGCAAGATCGAGCTACCTTTAGGGAGAAGCATGATGCAACAACGCGTCTCAATTCATCGTCCGCGCGCAGTGACGACGGGGGCGATTGCCTGTTGCATGATGCTGACGCTCCCCGCGCTTGCTCAATCGCCGAAGCTCGGCGATCCGCCGGAAGCCAAAAATATGCGGCTTGTGGGGTACAGCGATCTGCAGGCCCGCAGCGCCTACCAGCCGACGATCCATCATCAAGGTAGCCGATATATCGCCTATGTGGGGCACCACGGCGGAACGCCTGAAGTGCCGCAACCGCTCAATCGACTGACCGGACAACCAGAATTTAACGGCACCTCGATCGTCGAGGTCACCGATCCGGCGCAGCCCAAATACCTCGCGCACATTCCCGGTCTGCCAGGCAATTACGAAGAGGGCGGCGCCCAGATGGTGCGCGTGTGCGATGGCAATACTCTGCCCAAGGGCGATCCGAGCAAGACGTATATGCTGCGGGTGTTCGGCGGCCGTGCGCACGAAATTTGGGATGTTACCGATCCTGCCAAGCCCGCGCTGCTCACCAGGATCGTCGAAGGCTTGAAGGACACCCATAAGAGCTGGTGGGAATGCGATACCGGCATCGCCTACCTCGTGTCCGGTGTCGAAGGCTGGCGCGTTCGGCGCATGACTCAGGTCTTCGATCTCAGCGATCCCGCAAAGCCGGTTCATATTCGCGAGTTCGGCCTTGTTGGACAGGAGCCGGGCGCCTCCGGCGCCGTACCGACCGACCTGCATGGGCCGGTCTCGACCGGGCCGCAGGGCAATCGCGTTTATTTCGGCTATGGCACCAACAAAGGCGGCGTACTGCAGATTGTCGACCGCGAAAAACTTCTCAATGGCCCGAAAGAACCGACGCCGGAGAATCTACGCTATCCCGTGGTCGGTCAGCTCGACATGCTGCCGTTTAACGGCGCGCACACGGTTTTTCCCATGCTGAAAATGCCGATCGCGGAATTTGCCCACGACAAGGACGGCAAAGTGCGCGACTTCGTGATGATCGTGGACGAGCAGATCCTCAATGAATGCCAGGAAGCGCGGCAGCTCGTGTTCTTCGTCGATGTGACCATCGAGTCGAGGCCGATGGTAGTATCGAATTTCTCTGTGCCCGAGGCGAGCGGCAACTTCTGCCAGCGCGGGGGTCGTTTCGGCTCGCATTCTTCGAACGAGAGCATGGCGCCGGTTCTCTACAAGAAGATCGCATTCATCACCTACTTTAATGCCGGCGTGCGCGCGGTTGACGTGCGCAACCCGTATCAGCCGAAGGAGATCGGCTATTTCATCCCATCCATCACTGAAGCAACCGACAAGCGTTGCATCAAGGTCGACGGAGTGGACCGTTGCAAGACGGCGATCCAGAGCAACAATGTAGAAACCGACGACCGCGGCTACATCTATGTCGTCGATCGCGCCAATACCGGCATGCACATTCTGGAACTCACGGGAGAGGCGCGAGCCATCGCAGGGTTGCAGTAGTGCTCCTCGCCGCGCGACGCTGACGTGTAGGGAAGGGCACTACCCGAGGCGATGATTTCGCCGTCTCCGGCCTCACATGCCGCCGTAGAGCCAAGAGACGCCCTCGTAGGCGTCCTCCGGCGTGCGGGGGCCGAGCATCTGGTTACGCAACTCCGCTGCCGGACCGCGTGCGTGGTAGAAGTCGCCGTAGACACGCGCCATGATCTGCACCCGCGCGGTGCGCAGATAACGCTGCTGGACGTAGGCGCGGAAGGCCGCGGGCAGGTCGCCCGGATTCTCGGCGGCTTTCTCGGCGAGCCAGACCGCGTCCTCGGTCGCCATGCAGGCGCCTTGTGCCAAATATTGCAGCATCGGATGGGCGGCATCGCCGAGAAGCGTCACGCGACCTTTGCTCCAGTCCTTTACCGGCTCGCGGTCGCACAACACCCACATGCGCCAGGTGTCGATGCGCTCGAGCATGCGCAGCACCTCGGGGCGCTGACCTGCAAAATGCGCCCATAGTTGGTCCGCATCGGCCTCCGCGTTCCAACCCTCGACGTAACGCTTCGAGTGGAATACGGCGACGAGGTTGTAAATCTCGCCCCGCCGCAGTGGGTAATGGACGAGATGGGTGCGCGGGCCGGCCCACAAGATCACGTCCGGGCTCCACAGATCGCCGGGCACCTCCTCGCGCGTGAGCACGGCGCGATAGGCGATGTGGCCGGAGACCAGCGGCTTGCCGTCGCCGATGACTTTTTCGCGCACCTTTGACCACATGCCATCACAGCCGACGAGCGCGCGACCCCGGATGCGCTCCCCCGACTGGAGAGTGACGCTGACGCCGGTATCGTCCTGCTCGAAGTCCTCGACCGTCTGATTGGTCTCCAGCGTGATCAGGTTGTTGTTCTTGCAGGCGTTGATGAACACGGAATGGAGATCATGGCGGTGCGTGACTGCATAAGGCTGCTCGAATCTCTGCGTAAAGCGTGGGTCATCAAGCGGGATGCGAGTGACCCGCTCGCCAGTAAGCGCGCAGCGCATCTCCATGCCAGGCGGTCGATGTGCATCGGCGAGCACCGCCTCCTTAAGGCCGAGCCGTTCAAGCGCGCGGAAGATATTGGGGCCGAGCTGGATGCCGGCGCCGATCTCTCGGAATTCGGGCGCCTGTTCGAGCACCCGCACCGCGAAGCCTTTGCGTGCAAGCGCATGCGCGGCCGCGAGCCCACCAATGCCGCCGCCGGCAATCAGGATCGGCAGGCCTTGACCGTTTGACTTCGCCATTTCTATTCCAACACCGTCGCAATCCGCCTCCCGGATATTGTGAGCCGGATTCGCAATGGGTTCAATTGCATGGCGGATGCTCCGCTAGGCGGGGCATGTAAACGTCCGGCCTGCGGAGAGCGCGAACTACGATCGATCTGTTAATAGTTGCGTCGGTATCGCCTGGGCGCGGCGGGCGTGTTCCAGCTTCAGGTCCCATACGCCGTTCCGGGAAAGGGGTTCGGCGAGCAGGACCCTGCGAGGCCCAGCACGGTGGCCCAACATTGCTCAAACGAATTATAACCGCAGTTCGAAACGCCGCGCCGGTAGTTCGCGCACCAGGAGCCGGCATCGGCGGGGGTATCGGCCAGGGCCACTGCGGCGAGTGCCAGCAGGACTAACGTGGGCAACGAAACATCGACCCTGATCACTTATTCCAATGGCAATTGCGTTTCTTTGATCCGCTAGAACGACGACAGCGGAACCGGAATTACGCGAGTTCGCGTTCAACCGCAGTGCGCGATCTTCGATAGAGGCGCTGTGGACGCTGCGGACGAGTGAGCCCGGCTGGGATCGAACCAGCGACCTACTGATTAAAAGTCAGTTGCTCTACCACTGAGCTACGGGCCCGGTGCGCGGGTGTGTACGGGTGGCCTCGTGCGGGGTCAATAGCTGGCCGCGCGACCGTGGGTTTTGCCCTGTCCAAGTGTTCCGGGTGGGCTTATGTTCTGGGTCGGGGTTCGGCCGCATGTGGTGTGAGGAGTAAGCCGATGCCGATCGTCAACCGCATTGCCGCCATGCAGGGCGAGATCAGTGCCTGGCGGCACGATATCCATGCCCATCCCGAACTTCTCTACGATGTGCATCGCACTGCGGGAACGGTTGCCGATAAGCTCAAGAGCTTCGGCTGCGACGAGGTGGTGACGGGAATCGGGCGCACCGGTGTTGTCGGCGTGATCCGCGGCGGCAAGGGAAGCGGGCGTGTCATCGGACTGCGCGCCGACATGGATGCGCTGCCGATCGAGGAGGCCACCGAGGTACCGTACAAGTCGACGGTGCCGGGCAAAATGCATGCCTGCGGTCACGACGGTCATACCGCGATGCTGCTCGGCGCCGCGCAGTATCTTGCCGAGACGCGCAACTTCGCCGGCACTGCGATCGTGATTTTCCAGCCTGCCGAGGAGGGCGGCGCCGGCGGCAAGGCGATGATCCAAGATGGGCTGATGGACCGCTTCCGCATCGAAGAAGTCTACGGCATGCACAATTATCCCGGTCTTCCGGTCGGGCAATTCGCGTTGCGGCCGGGCCCGCTCATGGCGGCCGCAGACCGCATCACGATTGAGATCGAGGGGCGCGGCGGGCACGCGGCGCGCCCGCATGTCTCCATCGATACGGTGTTGGTTGGCGCGCAGATGATCAATCAGATCCAGTCGATCGTCGCGCGCAACGTCGACCCGCTCAACGCCGCGGTGATCTCGATCTGCGTGTTTCGGGCCGGCACGGCCGATAACGTCATCCCACAGACGGCGCTGTTGCGCGGTACTGCCCGCAGCCTCACTCCCGAGGTGCGCGACCTCCTGGAGAAGAGACTGCAGGAGGTCGTTACCGGAACGGCGCGCCTCTACGGAGCGACAGCGAAGCTCACCTATCGGCGGGACTATCCGGTGACCCGCAATCACGAGCAGCAGGCAGCCTTCGCCGCCTCCGTCGCGGCCGAAGTGGTCGGGCGCGAGCGGGTCGATGATCAGGTCGCCCCCGTCATGGGCGCGGAGGATTTTTCGTTCATGCTGGAGGCGCGTCCCGGCGCCTTCATCTTCGTCGGCAACGGCGACAGCGCCGGCCTTCACCACCCAGCATACGATTTCAACGACGAGACGATTCCGTTCGGCTCGTCGTATTGGGTCAAGCTGGTTGAAACGGCATTGCCGGGGTGACAAGAGTCAGGGGGCAGGGCGCCCTGATACTAATTGGTGATCACCGACTTCTGATCGGCCGAAGCATCCGCAATCGGTGCTGGCTGCGGCAGCTGGGCGGCGACCTTGGCCTCGACGCTTCGCCAATAGGCGAACTGGTTGAAGCGCGAGCCTTCCAGCAGGGCGATTGTCACGGCGGCGAGGAATGGCAGGCTCTGAACCACCAACACTGTCGCGAAAATGTAGAGCTCACGAATTTGTTTGTAATTCGTAGCTAGCACGAGTACCGCGCCGATCAGCAGCAGTGCTCCCACGACTGCTTCCCAGAACGCGGGGAAGTCTGCTCCCTTGCGGGTCGTGCCGCCTTTAGCGGTGCGCGTGAAGGGCAGGCTCTCCTTCCATACGCCGCAGCCCACCGCACGAGCTACCGTCCATTGTACCGACATCGCAGCGATCACCGCACCGAACATCTGACCGGACGGGATCGCGACCCGCAGACGGTAAAGGGAAACGAAATGCATGAGCGTGACGAGGAAGGCCGCAAGAATTGGCACAGTGAGGATCTTGTCGGGAATGGCGATGCCGGCGAACGCGACCACGGGGACCCATACCAGGTTGAGAATTGCGACCGCCACCCCGATCGATTCAGCACCCAGCCAATTGAGCCAGCCGACCGCAAATTCACGTTTTTGGTCAGGCGTGAGTGCATTGGCGCGGGGCAAGAGATAACGCCAATGCTTTCGTAAAATCTGGAATCCGCCATAGGCCCAGCGATAGCGCTGTTTCTTATAAGCGTCGAAGGTGTCGGGTAACAGGCCGTGGCCGTAGCGCCGATTGGTGTAATGAATTTGCCAGCCGTGCTCGAGCACCAGCAGGCCGAGGTCGCAATCCTCGACAATGGTGTCGCTTGACCAACCGCCGACCGAGATCAGCGCGGCGCGGCGCATCAGGCACATCGTGCCGTGCACGATAATGGCGTTGGCCTCGTTGCGCTGGACCATTCCGATATCGAAGAAGCCGGCGTATTCCCCGTTCATGATGTGATGCATGACGGTGCGATCGCCGTCGCGATGATCCTGCGGCGCCTGAATCATTCCAACCTTTGGGTCGGCGAAGGCCGGAACCAGGTCTTTGAGCCACTCGGGCCGAACGACGTAATCCGCGTCGATGACGCCGATGATCTCGGCATCGTTCGCCGTGTGCGTGAGCGCGAGGCGCAACGCGCCCGCCTTGTAGCCGCTGACGTTGTCTTGGTTGATGAACTTGAAGCGCTCGCCCAGTGTGCGGCAATGATCCTCGATCGGACGCCAAAACGCAGGATCGGGTGTGTTGTTGATGACAACAACACACTCGAAGTTCGGATAGTCGAGCCGCGCCACTGCGTCGAGCGTGGCCTTGAGCATCTCCGGCGGCTCGCGATGGGCAGGAATATGGATCGACACTTTGGGCGCAAAGCCCTCCGCTGTCGGTAACGCCGCGGCGATTAGTCGGCGCGGACTACGCCCGAACGCGATAACTGCGATCTCTTCAATACGAGCAAGCGCGATCGCGACCAGCGGCGCGAGCAGGACGATACCGAGCCCGAGCGCGAAAGCGGCCCCGAGCACGAAATAATGGGTCTGCCAGAACGCAAATACCGATGCGCACCAGGCGCCCACCGCATTCGCCGCGACTGCAAGGGTGGCGGCCTCGGCGAAGGTGACGGCGCGTCGTGCCACGATCGGCAGCGAAAGCAGCAGACCGAACAGCACCGCAATAACACCGATCTTCCAATGATCTGGATCGCCCGCAAGTCCGGTCCAGGAGAACTTGGCATGACGTGAGGCATCGAACACGCCCCAGTACATACCGACGCCGCCTTCGTTGGTCTTCCACGGCTGATCGAAAGCTTCGATAACGTTGTAGTCGATGCCGTAGGCGTCGGCACGCGAGACGAAATCACGCAACACGGTCGCCTGTTCTATGCGCCCGGGATCGGCATTGCGCATGTTATAGCCGGCGCTGGGCCAGCCGAACTCGGCGATCACGATGCGCTTGCCGGGATGAGCCTGCCGTAGCTTGCCGTAGAATTCGATCGTTTTGTCGACGGCTTGGCTCGCGTTGAATCCGTCCCAGTACGGCAGGATGTGGGCGGCGATGAAATCGACCGCCGACGCAAGCTCCGGATGTTCGATCCACACCGTCCAGATTTCGCCGGTCGTGACCGGCACCGGACTTTGCCGTTTGACGCGCTGAATAAGCCGGATGAGCTCATCGATCGACTTCTCCGCGCGCAGCGTCGTTTCGTTACCGACCACGATAGCATTGATGTTGCTGTAGCGGCGGGCAAGCGCGATGGCGGCTTGTATTTCCCGCTCGTTGCGGGCTTCGTTCTTATCGATCCAGATGCCGAGGGTGACTTTGAGCCCGAATTCCGCGGCGATCGCTGGCACCAGCTCACCGCCGCCGGTCGAGCTGTAGGTGCGGATCGCTTGCGTATACGGACTGAGGATCTTCAGGTCGGCGCGAATTTGTTCCGGCGTCGGCCGGTCGCCATAGTCGGGATGTTGCGATCGCGTGTAGGGCGAGTAGGAGATACTGGCGAGCGGAGCTTCAATATTGGCAGCGGCCTGTTGCCGTTGGAGGAGTACCCATAAGCCGGCATGCACGCAGGCTACGAGCGCCACCACAGCAGCGACGGTGCGCATAGAAGGACAACCACGCGGGGCAAAATGCAGAGACCCGAACCCGCCCCCTCGGTCCAACCAAGGTCGCGATTAGCGTACCTTGGCTTGAGGCATTCGTGCAAGTAGCGATCGCTCATGGCCGATACAAGGCGAGCAAACAAACGCACGAAAAAAATAATTTTGAGACGCTTTCAAACCAACCAATCTGAACGTTTGTACAGCTTAGCGCGACGATAGCTGAACGTTCGTACAGACTGCGTGCGTCTCAGTCAGATCGGATTGTGCTCTCGCGGCAATGCATGCGCGAGCCGTCCCAAAAGCCGCCGTGAACCGGAACGCGAGGTCCTTAGATGCTTGATCAGCGGTTGGTCGTGCCGCTCGGGACGGCCGCCGTGCCTTGTGTCTCGCCGTTCGGGTTCACCCAGCAGCCGTGCACCCGACTATTGAGAGTGTCGGTCGCTTTTGGATCGATATTTCCCTGGCGCACCAGACAGCGGAAAGTCGCCTGGATATGCCCGGCCGGGCAGCCGAACCGGTCGTAAAGGTCGAGATGGCGAAAAGCGGTATCGAGATCGTCGCGCCAGAGCAGGCTCACGACCCGCCGACCCAGCCACAGACATTCCGGATTGGCTGCCGGTCCGCTCAACAGCCGCTCGGCCTCCGCGAATTCGTCGATCTTCTTTTGGGCCTCCTTGGCGTCGCTGGCCTGCGGTTTATCCTTATCCGCCGGCTTTTGCTCGGCATTCTGGGCGAATGTCGGGTAGGCGACAAACAACATCGCCGCGCCGAGGGCGGCGGTGAGAAAACGCATCCGTGAGCGTGGCATGGTTATCCTGATGTCTTGGGCCGTGACGGTCGCAGGTCGCCCTCCCATGGCGAGCCATTCGGTCAGCATTGCGGCGACGGCCCTTGGCGCGACTGATTAAAGCAGCCGCGCGCGGTGAGGCCAAGATGGCAAAGGCCCTTCCAGCCAAAAAATGGTCAGCGGGAATGATCGGGCCGCGCTTGGCACCGGCGCTGCACCGCGATAAGCGAGGCACCATTGTCGAGCAGGGGCTGGAACCAGTCTCCATGGGCATTGCGAGCGCGCTTTTCGCGGTGGCGGCGGCGGCGATCGTCACGGCATGGGCGTGGCTCGGGTCGCAGGTCCAGATGTCGCCCTCGCCATTGGCGTCGGGGCAGAAGCTCTATTGCGTGTCGTACACACCGTTTCGGGGGGCGGAGAGCCCGTTCGGGCCGGATGTTCCAGTCGATCCCAGGCAAATCGACGAGGATTTAGCCCAGCTCAAGCACATCACGGACTGCGTGCGCACCTACTCGGTCGACCATGGGCTCGACCAGATCGCCGAAATCGCCAAGCGTCACGGTATGAAGGTGTTGCAGGGCTTATGGTTGTCGAATTTGCCCGAACTCAGTCGCAAGCAGGTTGCCACCGCGGTCGCACTCGCCAAGCGGTTTCCCGACGTGATCGCGGCGGTCATCGTCGGTAACGAAGTGCTGCTGCGAGGAGAGATGGCGGCGCCTGACCTCGTGCGGACCATCCGCGAGGTCAAGGCACAGGTTAGCGTGCCGGTCAGCTACGCCGATGTCTGGGAGTTCTGGCTGCGCCACCGCGATGTGGCCAGCGCGGTCGATTTCGTCACTATCCATATCTTGCCTTATTGGGAAGACTTCCCGATTCCCGCACCCGATGCCGCAGCGCATGTCGATGCCATTCACGCGCGGATGGTCGCCGCCTTTCCGGGCAAGGACGTGCTCGTCGGCGAATTCGGCTGGCCGAGCGCCGGTCGCATGCGTGAAGGCGCTTTGCCGTCGCCGGTGAATCAAGCGCGCACCATGCACGAGGTGGTCGACCACTCCAGACGCGGGAGTTATCGCGTCAACCTGATCGAGGCATACGACCAACCCTGGAAGCGCCAGCTCGAGGGTACGGTAGGCGGGCATTGGGGCCTGTTCGATGCGTATCGACGGCAAGCAAAATTCGCCTGGGGCGGACTTGTCTCCAATCATCCCCACTGGCGCTGGCAGGCTGCGGGCGGCGTGGGATTCGCCGCTGCGATTTTCGTTACCGCCCTCGCGGGTCGCAGGCGGATCGCTGCCCCGGCCAGCACCGGCTGGTGGCTGCGCGTCGCGGCGATTGCAATCGTATGCGGCGTTCTGATCGGCTGGACGATCGCGAACGTGCCGCTCGAAAGCCTGACCGTTGGCGATTGGTTGCGCTCGCTCGCCTGGGCGGCCGTGGCATTGGCCGCGCCGCTGATCGGCGCGGCTGCCCTCGCGTCGGGGACGGCCGCGCCGACTTTCGCGCAAATTCTCGGCCGCGCAGCGCAACGGCCGCGCGATATCGTGGTGCTTGCCCTCGGCATTGTGCTCATCGCCGTTGCCGTGCTGTCGGTGCAGGCGGCGCTTGGTCTCGTGTTCGATCCCCGCTACCGGGACTTTCCGTTCGCACCGCTTACCGCCGCGACAGTTCCACTTTTGCTCGTGACCAAGCGCAAGCCGATCATCAAAGGAAAGGCTCTGGCTCGGTGGAAGCAGCGCTTGCAGGGGCCGGCCGCTGAGAGCGCTGTAGCGGCCACTCTGGCTGCATCGGCGGTCTACATCGTCTACAACGAAAGTTTCGCCAACTGGCAAGCCGTGTGGTTCTCAGCTGCTTTGCTCGCGCTCGCCTTCACTCTGCTGCAGGCGCAGGACGCGCCAGGGTGAGCAGCAGCAGTGCGGCGGCCAGACCAGCGAGGTCGGCATTGTGCAGCACCAAGCCGAACGGGATTGCGGCGAGGGCTACTCCAACCAGTAGGTTGGATGGCCGCAGAAGATTAGGTACGGCCGCGGCGAGCGCGACCCAGCCGAAGGCGGAATGATTGAAGAGCACGATCACGAGCCGGAACGTCGCGCACAGCCAGGTATCGAGGCCAGCCTGGCACGCGAGCGAGACCGGCGCATATTCGATCGCGAGATAGCGCAGATAGAGTGCCTCGCCCAGCGAAAGCAGGGCGATCAGCAGAAGCCAATTGAGCTGGCGGGCGGTGGGCAGGAAAAGCGCGGGCTCCATGAGCGTCCGCAGTATGGCGTGCGTGCGTTCTCCCGACAATTGCCGTCCTGAAGCACCCGCCTGGCGGGTCGATTCAAATGCACGGATTTGATCATTTTGCCGGCTGAGGTTCCGCGCATTGCACTTTTCCGCAGCGACGCACTCGGATATGACGGCGCCGGCGGCTGAAGCGCCGCAGAGGAGATTCGATTGGCGGTTCAACGCACCTGCCTTGCGGTTGTGCTCGCGGCTGGCGAAGGTACCCGCATGCGCTCGGCGCGGCCGAAGGTCTTGCACGCCATCGCCGGCCGGTCGCTCCTCGCCCATGTCCTCGACGCTGTAAGCCAGGCGGGCGGCACCATGACGGCTGTGGTGGTCGGGCTCGGCGCCGATGCGGTGGCGGCTGAGGCCAAACGCATCCTGCCCAATGCCGAGATCTTCGTACAGGCGGAGCGCCGCGGAACCGCTCATGCCGTGCTCGCAGCAAAAACCGCGCTTGCACGTGCGCCCGATGACGTGCTCGTGATTTTCGGCGATACGCCTCTTATTCGACCACAGACCCTCACTCGCATACGTGAGGCTCTTGCTAACGGAGCGGCCGTCGTGGTGCTCGGCTTTCGCCCGAAAAACCCCGCCGGCTATGGCCGGCTCGTGGTCGAGAGCGGCGAGCTCGTCGCCATTCGTGAAGATGTCGACGCGAGCCCGGCCGAGCGCGCGATCAAGCTCTGCAACGGCGGGCTCATGGCGTTCGCCGGTTCAACTGCGCTGGCGATCCTCGAGCGGATCGGCAACGATAATCGCAAACGGGAATATTACCTGACCGACGCCGTGGCCGTCGCCCGAGCGATGGGACTGAAGGCCACCGTGATCGAGACCGAGGAGGACGATGTGCGCGGGATAAACACGAACACGCAGCTCGCCGAGACCGGTGCCGTGCTGCAGCAGCGCCTCCGCAATGCGGCGATGGAGGAGGGCGTCACGCTGATGGCGCCGGAAACAGTATTCTTGTCCTCGGATACGAAATTGGGCCGCGAGGTGGTGGTGGAACCCTTCGTGGTGTTTGGGCCCGGGGTGACGGTCGAGGACAACGCCGTGATCCGCTCCTTCTCGCATCTCGAGCGGGCGCATGTGGGCAAGGGCGCGTCGGTTGGACCATATGCCCGGCTGCGCCCCGGCGCGCGCCTGCAGGAGGATGTTCACGTCGGCAATTTCGTCGAGATCAAGGAGGCGCTGATCGAAACCGGCGCCAAAGCCAATCATCTGAGCTATATCGGCGACGCAACCGTCGGTGCCGGCGCCAATGTCGGAGCCGGTACAATCACCTGCAACTATGATGGTGTAGCCAAGCATCGCACCGAGATCGGCAAAAACGCCTTCATCGGTTCGAATTCGGCACTCGTCGCACCGGTGAAGATCGGAGATGGCGCTTACGTGGGGTCGGGGTCGGTCATCACGCACGACGTCCCCGCGGATGCGCTTGCGCTCGCGCGCGGACGGCAGGTGGTGAAGGAAGGCTGGACTCGGCGGTTGCGCGAGCGCATGTCGCTGGGCAAGAAAACGCCGGCAAAGTGATAGGGTCCCATCCCCATGTTAGGCTTAATGGCCAGAAATTGAGAGATAGCTTGATTTCCCTCGTGGCCTTGACCGCCGATACATTCAACGCCGGGCTATAATCTGCGCCGTCACCTGAGGAGATAGCCGCTCGCATGTGCGGAATTGTAGGCATTCTCGGCCGGGAGCCGGTCGCGGGCTTGCTCGTTGATGCGCTCAAGCGGCTCGAATATCGCGGTTATGACTCCGCGGGCGTGGCCACGCTGGAAGGCGGGCAGCTCGCGCGTCGGCGTGCCGAGGGCAAGCTGCGCAATCTCGAAGCCAGGCTCGCGCGCGAGCCGCTCGCCGGCACGATCGGCATCGGCCACACCCGCTGGGCGACCCACGGCCGACCGACCGAACACAACGCGCACCCGCATGCGACCGAGCGCCTCGCCGTGGTCCACAACGGCATCATCGAGAATTTTCGCGAGCTTCGCGACGAGTTGGAAAAGACTGGCGCGAAGTTCGGCTCCGATACCGACACCGAGGTTGTCGCCCATCTGGTGACGCACGAGATGAAGAACGGCCACTCGCCCGCCCAGGCGGTGGCGGCTGCGCTGCCGCGGTTGCGAGGTGCGTTCGCGCTCGCCTTTTTGTTCGCGGGCGAGAACGACCTCATCATAGGCGCGCGCAAGGGTTCCCCGCTTGCGATCGGTTACGGTGACGGAGAAATGTATCTCGGCTCCGATGCGATCGCGCTCGCTCCCTTCACCGACGCGATCTCCTATCTCGAGGATGGCGACTCTGCGGTGCTCACGCGTAAGAGCGTGGAGGTCCGCGACGCGAAGGGCAGCAAAGTTGAACGTGCCGTACTCAGATCCTCGGCTTCGGCCTTTCTCGTCGACAAGGGCAATTATCGCCACTTCATGGCGAAGGAAATTCACGAACAGCCGGAGGTCGTCGGGCATACGCTGGCGCATTACATCGACATGGCTGCCGAACGCGTGCGACTGCCGGACGAGCTACCGTTCGATTTCGGCAGGCTCGAGCGACTCTCGATTTCCGCTTGCGGCACCGCCTACTACGCCGGATTGATCGCAAAATACTGGTTCGAGCGCTTTGCGCGCCTGCCGGTCGAGATCGACGTGGCGTCGGAATTCCGCTACCGCGAAGTCCCCATGACGGCAGGGGGGCTCGCGGTATTCGTGTCGCAGTCGGGGGAGACCGCCGACACCCTCGCCACGCTGCGTTACGCCAAAGAGCACAAGCAGCATGCGCTCGCGGTGGTCAACGTCCCGACCTCGACGATCGCACGCGAGAGCGACGTGGTGATGCCGACGCTTGCCGGACCGGAAATCGGGGTGGCCTCGACGAAGGCGTTCACCTGCCAGCTTGCGGTGCTCGCCTGCCTGGCAATTGCAGCTGGCCGTGCCCGCGGGGTGCTGTCCGAAGAGGAGGAGAGCAAGATGGCGCGCGCGCTCATCGAGACGCCGCGCCTCATGGCGGAGGCGCTCGCGCTTGAGCCTCAGATCGAGCACTTCGCGCGCGATCTCGCCAAAAGCCGCAATGTCCTCTATCTAGGCCGCGGCACCAGCTTTCCGCTCGCGCTCGAGGGGGCGCTTAAGCTCAAGGAGATTTCCTATATCCACGCTGAAGGATATGCCGCGGGCGAGCTCAAGCACGGACCGATCGCCCTCATTGATGAAAACATGCCGGTGATCATCATTGCGCCCCATGACCGGGTATTCGAGAAGATCGTGTCCAATATGCAGGAAGTGGCGGCGCGTCTGGGCAGGATCATTCTGCTGACCGATCCCGAAGGCGCGCGTGACGTGCACATGGATGCGCTGTCCAAGCTCACGCTGCCGGCAATGCCGGCCATGGTGACGCCGCTGGTGTATGCCATCCCGGTACAGCTGATCGCCTACCACACTGCGGTGGTGATGGGCACCGATGTGGATCAGCCGCGCAACCTCGCCAAGTCGGTCACGGTGGAATGATCGGCCGCGACTTTTGTACCTATCGCAGAGATGCGCGCAGCCAGATAATCTGATGAACCCGATAGGATCGTTTGTCGCATGAACGAATTTGACCGCAATGCCGGGATTGTTCCGGCGGCAGCCCCCGACGCGCTGCCGGAGCACGCCCGCGCAGGTCCCTTCCATCACGGCGTCGTCAGCCGGCTGCGTAATTATTTCCTTACTGGGCTGATCCTCGTCGCCCCGGCCTACATCACCATCAGCCTCACCTGGTGGTTCATCAACTGGGTCGACGATCTCGTGCGCCCGTTCATTCCGTTCGCCTATCGGCCGGAGACGTATCTGCCGGTGAAAATTCCCGGTCTCGGCCTGATCATCGCGTTCGTCACGTTGACCCTGTTCGGTTTCCTGACGGCCAATTTCGTAGGTCGCAAACTCGTCGAGGTCGGCGAAAATATCCTCACCCGCATGCCTGTCGTGCGGCCCATCTACAATAGCTTGAAGCAAATCTTCCAGACGCTGTTCGCGAAAGGCGGCTCGAGCTTCCGGCGTGTCGGCCTGATCGAGTTTCCCTCGCCGGGCATGTGGTCGCTGGTGTTCCTTTCGAACCCCGCAAGCGCGGAAATCGCAGCGCGGTTGCCGGACACCGAGCACATCGCTGCGTTCATGCCGTGCACGCCCAATCCGACGACCGGCTTCTTCTTTTATGTTGCCCGCCGCGACATCATTGACCTCGACATCACGGTCGAGGCAGCGATGACGCTCTTGATGTCGGCGGGAATGGTGCAGCCGGGCGACCAACAAAAGAAGCTCGCTGCTCTGGCCGAAACCGCGCGTGCGGCGCGCGCGGCGCAGGCGAAGCGTACCGCCGCGCCGGCGAAATAGCTTTTCCGCCTTAATGCCGGATATCAGCCGGCCCGGATGAGCCGGATCGCTTCGTCGCGCTCGAATAGATAGAGCAAATGACGCAGGGCCTGCCCGCGAGCGGACGCAAGTGTTGGGTCGCGCGAGAGCACCAGCGCCGCATCGTCGCGCGCGGTGCCGATCAGCTTGCCATGGGTCTCGATGCGGGCGACGCGGAAGCCCGGCATCCCCGATTGGCGCGTGCCGAGAACATCGCCTTCTCCGCGTAGCCTGAGATCTTCCTCGGCAATGCGAAACCCGTCCTCGGTCTCGCGCAGGATGTTGAGCCTGGCCTTGGCGGTTTCGGTAAGCGGCGTCTTGTAGAGCAGAAGGCAAGTCGACTGCTCGGCACCGCGTCCAATGCGCCCCCGCAGTTGATGCAGCTGCGCGAGTCCGAAGCGTTCGGCGTGCTCGATCACCATGACGGTTGCCTCCGGCACGTCGACTCCGACCTCGATCACCGTGGTGGCGACGAGGAGGCGCGTTTCGCCCGCAGCGAAGCGCTCCATGGCCTGATCCTTCTCGTCGCCTTTCATGCGACCGTGGACGAGATCGACCATGGCGCCGAAGCGCTCCTTGAGCGCGGCAAAGCGCTCTTCCGCGGCAGCAAGGTCGGTGTTCTCGGTGATCTCGACCAACGGACAGACCCAATAGACCCGTCGGCCTTCTGCCAGCGCGCGACCGACCGCGCCGATCACTTCGTCGAGACGGTTGAGAGGGACGGTTCGCGTGTCGATCGGTTGACGGCCAGCGGGTTTTTCACGCAGTTCAGACACGTCCATATCGCCGAAATAGGTGAGTACCAGCGTCCGCGGAATCGGTGTTGCCGTCATCACGAGCACATCGACCGCCTCGCCCTTTTTGGCGAGCGCAAGGCGCTGATGCACGCCGAAGCGGTGCTGTTCGTCGACCACGGCGAGCGCGAGGTCGCGAAACGCGACATCCTCCTGAAACAGGGCGTGGGTGCCGACCAGCATGTGAATGTCCCCGAAAGTGAGCTTCTCGAGGATCTCGTTGCGCTCGCGTCCACGCTCGCGGCCAGTGAGAATAGTGACAGTGATCCCGGCAGCGGCGGCGAGCGGCGCAATGGTGTTGAAATGCTGCCGCGCCAAAATCTCCGTCGGAGCCATCAGCGCGACCTGGCGGCCCCCTTCGATGACAGCCGCCGCGGCGAGCAACGCCACAACGGTCTTGCCAGAGCCTACATCGCCTTGCAGGAGCCGCAGCATGCGCTCGGGCTTGGCGAGATCGGCGACGATATCGGCGACGGCTCGCCCCTGGGATGGCGTGAGCGAATAAGGCAACGCCTCGATCAGCTTCTTGCGGATGTGCCCGGTGCCTGCCGTCGCCCGCCCGGCTGGCCGCCGCAAATGCGCACGCACCAGTGCAAGCGCCAGCTGCCCGGCCAGGAACTCGTCATAGGCAAGCCGCGACCATGCCAAGCCTTCCGGCAGGAGATCTGCGGGCTCGGACGGCCGGTGGAGCAGGCGCAGCGCATCGGCGAAGGGGGGAAAGCGCTCGCGCGCGACCCAACTTGCTTCCTGCCACTCCGGCAGGTCGGGCAGGCGTGCGAGGGCGGCATCGGCTGCCTTGCCCACCTGGTTCAGGCTCAGCCCTTCGGTCAACGGATAGACCGGTTCGACCAGCGGTAGTTTACCCAAATCCGTCTCAGCAACGACGCGGTCGGGGTGCACCATCTGCAGCATGTGGTCGTAGAGTTCGATCGTGCCCGACACGTAACGCCGCTCGCCGATCGGCAACAGCTTCTGCAGGTAGTCCCGGCGGGCGTTAAAATAGGTCAGCGTGAGGTCGCCGGTCTCATCGCTGGTGTAGACCTGATACGGCACACGAGGGCGGTGCGGAGGCGGCGGCCGGTGGCGATCGACCGTGACCGCGACGGTGACGACGGTATCGGGGACGACGTCGCGCAGCTTCGGGCGCGCCCGACGGTCGATCGCGCCGGTTGGCAGGTGAAACAGCAGGTCGATGACGCGCGCCGGCTGTTCGCGGCCGAACAGCCGGCGGTAGAGCTTCTCCAGCCGCGGCCCAACGCCGTGAAGCGTCGTGATTGCCGCAAACAACGGATTGAGGATGTTAGGCCGCATGCCGCGATGCTCGCGCGGACGTGCCAGTTAGGCAATGCTATGGGGCACTGACATATTGCGGGAAACGTCGCTATATGACCTTCGCCCGGCTCGTCCGGGCTTTTGGCGTTGGGCAACAAATGACTGGCACGGCACGTTCGAGCGATGGACTGGATGCGCGCCGGCGCAAGCTTTTGTTCCGCGCTTGGCACCGTGGCATGCGGGAAATGGATTTGATCATGGGCCGCTTCGCCGACGCCAGGATCGAGCAATTGGCAGCCGCTGAACTGGCCGACTTCGAACATTTGATGGAGGTGCCGGACCGCGAGCTCTTGGCCTGGATCATTGGCGAGGCCGATGTGCCGCCAAACTACGATACCGCGCTGTTCCGTCGGTTGCGCGATTTCAACCGCAGCGGCGAGGGTGCGAAATGAACGCGACGCGCAATCCCGCGGAACTTCTCGTCCCCGGTCGTCCGCTCACCCTGGCAAGCGTCGCCGACGGCGCAGAAGGCGTCGTGGTAGCCGATCTCGCCCGCGCCGTGGTCGCGCGCTCGAATGCTTCAGCGACCAGCATCGCCGTGATCTGCCGCGACGGCCCGCGCATGGCTGCGCTCGCCCGTGCACTCGCCTTTTTTGCTCCTGACCTTGTCGTGCAGGAGTTCCCGGCGTGGGACTGTCTACCCTACGACCGAGTCTCGCCGCATGCCGGCTTCGTTGCACAGCGCATGATGGCGCTGTCGCGGCTGGTGCGCGCAAGAGGCAACGACCGTGCCTCGGTGCTGCTCACCACGGTGAATGCCGCGCTTCAACGGGTGCCGGCTCGCAATTTCGTTGCCCGGCAATCGCTTTCGATCGCGCCTGGTCAAGTGCTCGCCATGGACGACGTCACCGGATGGCTCGAGCTCAATGGTTTCGTGCGGGCATCGACGGTTCGCGAGCCGGGCGATTATGCCGTGCGCGGCGGCATCATCGATCTCTACGCGCCGGGTATGGCGGAGCCGGTGCGGCTCGATTTTTTCGGCAACACGCTGGAGACGATCCGCAGCTTCGATCCTGAAAGTCAGCGCACGACCGATCAATTGCGGGCGCTAGATCTCGTTCCGGTCGCCGAGTTCCAGCTTACGAGCGAAACGATCCGGCGCTTTCGCCTCGGTTACGTAGCGGCATTCGGGGCGCCTAGCCCCGACGATGTGCTCTATCACACAGTGAGCGAAGGTCGGCGTCAGCCCGGCATGGAGCATTGGCTGCCGCTGTTCCATGACCAGCTCGAGACGCTGTTCGATTACCTAGCCGGCTCTCCCCTGGTGCTCGAGCCCTTGGTGGAGGACGCGGCGCACGAGCGCCTCGGTCAAATCGAGGACTATTACGAAGCGCGCCAGCAAGCGATCGGCCAGCGTGGCACGGGCCCGCCATACCAGCCGCTCCCGCCGGAGCGCCTCTATCTGAGCGAAACCGAGTGGCGCGCGCGGCTCGATGCCGAAGCGCTCGCGCGGTTGACGCCATTCGCCGTGCCGGAAGGGCAGGGGCCGACTATCGATGCTGGTACCAAGCAAGGGCGCAATTTCGCCGCCGAGCGCGCCGAGCCGGGCCGCAATGTGTTCGAAGCAGTGACCCAGCACGTCGCCACACTGAAGGCGGACGGCAAGCGCGTAGTCATCGCGCTCTGGAGCGAAGGCGCGCGAGAACGCATGCGCCACGTGCTCGCCGACCACGCGCTCGCCGACCTTGCGTCGGTCGAGTCGTGGCCGCAAGCGCTTGCACTGTCTCGATCCCAGGTCGGGCTCGCCGTGCTGGGGCTGGAAAGCGGGTTCGAAACCGCCGAAGCGGCGGTCATCGGCGAGCAGGACGTCCTCGGCGATCGCCTGGTGCGCCCGCGCCGCGCCGCACGTCGGGCCGAAAATTTCATCGCCGAGGTGACGAGCCTCGCCGCCGGCGATCTTGTCGTTCATGTTGATCACGGCATCGGGCGCTTCATCGGGCTGCGCGCAATCGAAGCCGCCGGCGCGCCGCACGATTGCCTCGAGATCCACTACGCCGGCGGCGACAAGCTGTTCTTGCCGGTCGAAAACGTCGAACTTCTGTCCCGCTATGGCGCGGAAGAGACCCGGGTCGACCTCGACCGTCTCGGCGGCGGTGCTTGGCAGGCGCGCAAGGCGCGCATGAAGCGCCGCATCCGCGACATCGCCAATACGCTGATCAAGATCGCGGCCGAGCGGCAATTGCGGGAAGCGCCGCGCTTGACGTTCGAGCCCGGGCCTTACGACGAGTTCTGCGCCGGATTCCCCTATGAGGAGACCGACGACCAGCAGGCTGCCATCGACGTGGTGCTGGGCGAACTCGCCTCCGGACGCCCGATGGATCGGCTGATCTGCGGCGACGTGGGTTTCGGCAAGACCGAGGTGGCGCTTCGCGCAGCGTTCGTGGCCGCCATGAACGGCAAGCAAGTCGCGGTGGTGGTGCCTACCACGTTGCTGGCCCGTCAGCATGCCCACACTTTCGCCGAACGATTTCGCGGATTTCCCGTCCACGTCGCACAAGCTTCGCGATTGATCGCATCGTCGGAGCTGGCGCGGGTCAAGAAACAGATTGCCGAGGGCGGCGTCGACATCGCCATCGGCACGCACGCGCTGCTGGGCAAGGCGATCAAGTTCCGGGACCTTGGCCTTCTGATCGTCGACGAGGAGCAGCATTTCGGTGTCGCGCACAAAGAGAGGCTCAAGCAACTGCGGGCAGAGGTCCATGTGGTCACCCTGACGGCGACGCCGATCCCTCGCACATTGCAGCTCGCGCTATCCGGAGTGCGCGATCTTTCCATCATCGCCTCGCCGCCGGTCGATCGGCTCGCCGTGCGCACCTTCGTGACGCCGTTCGATCCCGTGATCGTGCGCGAGGCGCTGTTACGCGAGCGATACCGTGGCGGGCAATCCTTCTACGTTTGCCCGCGTATCGAGGATCTCGCTGGCGCCAAGGAGTTCCTCGACAAGCAGGTGCCGGAAGCACGGGTCGCAGTGGCCCACGGGCAGATGCCTGCGACCGTGCTCGAAGACATCATGTCGGCCTTCTATGACGGCAAATATGACGTGCTGTTGTCGACCACGATCATAGAATCCGGCCTCGACATTCCGACCGCCAATACGCTGATCGTACACCGGTCCGAGCGCTTCGGACTGTCGCAACTCTATCAGTTGCGCGGACGAGTGGGCCGTTCCAAGTTGCGCGCCTATTCCCTGTTCACGCTCCCAGCTGTGGGAAAGATCACGCCCCAGGCCGAGCGGCGGCTGAAAGTGCTGCAATCGCTCGATACGCTCGGCGCGGGATTTCAGCTTGCCTCCCACGATCTCGACATTCGCGGGGCAGGCAATCTCTTGGGCGAAGAGCAGTCCGGCCACATCAAGGAAGTCGGCTTCGAACTCTACCAGCAGATGCTGGAGGAGGCCGTCGCGAGTCTCAAGGCGGGCGTCAGCGCGCCGGTTGCCGATAAGTGGTCGCCGCAGATCACCGTCGGAACGCCGGTGATGATCCCCGACGACTATGTCGCCGATCTCCCGGTACGCCTTGCGCTTTACCGGCGGCTTGCCGAAATCGAGGACGAGCGGGAAATCGAGGCGTTCGGCGCCGAGCTCGTCGACCGTTTTGGATCATTGCCGGTCGAGGTCGAGCATCTACTGCAAATCGTCGCGATCAAATCGTTGTGCCGGCAAGCGAGTGTGGAGAAGATCGAGAGCGGGCCCAAGGGCGCGGTCGTGTCATTCCGCGACAATACCTTCGCCAATCCCGACCGGCTTGTCGCCTTCATCCGAAATCTCGGGCCGGCCGCGCGGGTGCGGCCTGATATGAAGGTGGTCTTCTTCGACGATTGGGAAGACCGTAAAGCGCGCCTGCGCGGAACTGCAGCCATTCTGCGCAGCTTGGTGGAGCTGGCGCAGCCGGCCAAGGCCGCGTGACCTCATGTCGAGTGTAGGCTAGAGAACGCCGGCAATCGTGGCGCGTGCAACCGCTCGACGTTGCGTCGGGCCACGACCCACCATTAATCCACGACAGCGAACATCTGGATTTCGATCATCTGTTCCGGCTCGCCCAGTTCCAGCACTGCGATATTGGTCGAGGTCGGCTTGTGATTGAATGGCGCAAAGTAGGAGTTGATCACCGCGCTTGCCTTGCCGATGTCACCCATCCGCGGCCTGGCGCGGAAGACGAAATAATGCACAACATCTTTGAAGGACGCGCCGGCCGCATCGAGCGTCTGTTTGATGCCCTCCATCGCAGCGCGTGTCTGTGCTTCGAGATCATTGACCATGTATTGCTGGATCTGATCCCGCTTGTGGGGATGATCGTGATAGACCGGCAACGCCGTGGTGCCGGCAAGCCAAAGGATCTTCCCGCTGTTGATTTTGATCGCCGGCACGAACGGCATGAACACGCTCTTGTCGTAGTTTGGATGATGAATGACCTCCATGTGCCGATTTTGCGCTGCTGCGGGAGTGGCGGTGAGAGCCGTGGCGGCCACGGAAAAAGCGGCGAGCCCGAGAACGATCCGAAGCTGTGTTCTAACCATCGTTTACCTCCAAATTTAGTGCGCTGACGCCAGCGGCCGATCATAGCGCCGCCTCCGTTCTCGGTCTTGGTGTCGGCAGCTCCTGCGCAGGGGCAGGAAGGCGCGCGTGGCGTCTATCGACAGACGGGGAGGGAACGTACCACGGCCTGCGGGGGCGAATGTCCGTTTCATGCGGCGCAGACACGGTCCGCGCCGGCCAGCGGAAGCAGGCGCTTTTTCCTCGCAAGCGAGCACTAGGTTTGTAGCGCGGAAATCCCGGGTCCGTGGGATGCCGGGAAGTTGGCTCCTAGACCCGCCCAGGGCATCCCGCTCTCTAAAGATGCTAACCGGCCGCTCGCTGTTGCGCTTGTCCATCTGCGGCGTGGGCGATCGCCTGCGCGAGATGTTCGGGCGCCTGCGCGCCCTGCACGGCGACACGCCCGCCGAAGACAAAACAAGGCACGCCGTCAATTCCGGCCTCCTTGGCCGACTCGGCTTCCCGCGTGACCCGCTCGACGTCGTCCTGGCCAGCGAGGCGCTGGCGCACCCACTCGGCATCGAGGTCGCATTCAGCCGCGGCGGCAACCAGGACGTCGCGGTCGGTCAGGTCGCCGCCTTCGGCAAAATAGAGCTCCATCAGCCGCTGCTTCATGCGCGCTGCACTTTCGCCCGCCCACAGAATCAGACGATGGCAATCGAGCGTGTTGGGTTGGCGCTTGATGTTGTCGAGATTGTAGGTCAGCCCTTCGGCCGCCGCAGCGCGCGCGACACGCTCCGCGATGGCGCGATAGCGCTCGGGCGAGCCGAATTTGGTGGTGAGATATTCTTTCCGGCTCATCCCTTCGCGCGGCACCCAGGGATTGAGAAAGTAAGGCCGAAATCGCACCTCGACGGCGATATCGAGCCGTAACGCGATGGCCTTTTCCAAGCGGCGCTTGCCGATGAAACACCAGGGGCAGACGACGTCCGACACCATGTCGATCGGCAGGACTGAAGCCATGGCGCTCTCCTCATGCGGGAGCCTGCCAGACTAGGCCTGCCGTCACTCGGCGGCAACCACCGCCTGGGACCCGAGGCGCGCAACCAATGTGCCGAGATCATCGGAGCGCTTGAGCGCAGCCAATGTGATTGTCGGTTGGATGGCGCGGCGGTCGCGTCCCGGAGAGAGCATGGTGGACCGCAGCACGCTTCCAATTCTACGCGCAAACAGATGCGCGTTGCGCAGATCGGTTTTGGTGAAAGCCGCGAGAATCGATCCGTCCTGCTCCCGGCAAGCGAAATCGATGTTGCGCAGAAGTCGGCTGAAAAGCCTGGCGGCATCCACATAAGCGCGGCGGTCGGCAACACCGTCGAAGGTAAAGCGCGCAACAGAGAGGGCCTCGCCGGTCTTTTCGCTCTCCCGCACCGCGCGCTCAAGGTCGCGCCAGAAGGCTCGCGCGGCGAGCAGGCCGGTATCAGGATCGATTACCCCCTCGCTCTCGAGCGATTTCAGGGCGCGCGTAAGCTGACTCTCAAAGGCATGCAAGCGAACGAATGGGAGAATACGCTCGACCAGGCGCAGCGGGTCGGCTGCAACCTGTACCAGATTGGGCAAGCGTTCGTCGCCCGCTGCGGCATTGTTCAGCACGCCAACCGGCAGGTCGCGAAAGTGGGCGTTCTCGGCGAGCGTGGTCAAAAGCGCCTCGACGACCCCTGGCCCCAATCCCTCGCCGATGACGACCCCGTCCACGTCGCGGGCGTTGAGATAACGTGCCGCGGTCTCGAGGCTCAGCGCACCGATGAGGCCGGCGCGTTCTGCGATCGGCGCCGAAAGCGCGGGGTAGGAGCCGCCACGCGCGACACAGAGCACCGTCGCCTCGTCCAGCAAGCCAGGCGGGACCAGTGTCGGTACTTTTTTGTTTGCGGGCGCTGCGCGTAAGCGCCGCAGCACGGTGGCATGCAGCGTGCGAATTCGCAGCGCGCAGTGCAGCCGCGCGATCAAGCGCTCGGCGGATTCGTCCATTGCAATCGGCAGCGCGCCGGGAATAGCGGGACTGCTGGTTGTATCCACCTGCGCGATGATCGGCATGACCGGGCCGCCGCGCGTTTCGATACACTCGATCGCCGCGGCGACGTGTAATGGTGAGGGTGAGGTCGGGGGGCTGCCGATAGCGAGTGCGACCGGCTGGGTTTCGGCGACGGCGGCGGGCACGTCCGCCCAGCGCGTTTGGGCGATCGGGAAGGCGCCTGCCTTGCCAAGCACGTCGATGAAATCGGCCGCCGGATGTTCGGCAACCACCACGACCGGACCTAATAACGCCATAACAAGGAGCCGCTGCGCAGGATGGGACTCCTCATTTTAGGCAGCGGCTGTTAACGGCTCGTCAATGTCGATAGCGGTGCAGCACGGTGCGGGAAGCGCGCAGCTCGTCAGGTGTCCCCAGCTATGGTGTATTTTTCGTTGACGGAAAGGTGCAGCAGGGTGCATGGGGAAGCAGCGTATTGCTTCCCTAATGCTTCCCGCAACGGAGAGATTTCCTCGGTTGAAGCTCAACAACAAAACGATCCGTGGACTCACGCTGGCCGGAAAAACGGACCTGATCGTCTTCGACGACGATATGCCCGGCTTCGGTTTTCGGCTGCGCCTGAGCGGCAGCCGCATCAACAAGACCTGGATCGTGCAGTACCGCAGCCATGGCCGGACGCGACGTGTCCTGATCGGCTCAGCAGAAGTTTTCAGCGCCGAGGAGGCGAGGGCGCAGGCGAAGAAAATCCTTGGCGCAGTCGCGCTCGGACGCGACCCACAAGGCGAGCGGGAGAGCGCGCGGCTGAAGCAGGCCCACACGCTCAAGAGCATCGCCGAGAGCTATCTCGACGCCCGGAAGGATGACCTGCGTCCGGCCTCGCATCGCGTGACTAAGCTGTACCTGACCGGCAACGCCTATTTCGGCCCGCTCCACAGTGCCGCAATCGGCGACATCACTCGCGCTGACGTCGCCGCGCGTATCAATGTTATCAAGCGCAACTCGGGCATGGTCACTGCCTCGCGCGCCCGCTCGGCGCTGTCGAGCCTGTTCGTATGGGCCATGGGCGAGGGCCTGGCCGAGGCCAACCCGGTCATCGGGACCAACCAACCCGACACATCTGAGCCACGCGACCGGGTGCTCGATGGCGAGGAGCTAGTGGCGATCTGGAAGGCTTCCGGTGACGGTGAGTTCGGCAAGGTTCTCAAGCTGCTGATACTGCTCGGCGCGCGGCGGCAAGAGATCGGTGGTTTGAAATGGTCCGAGATCAACCGCGCGAAATGCGAATGGACGCTGCCGAAGGAGCGGGCGAAAAATAAGCACGAGCTGACGCTGCCGCTGCCGCCGCTCGCTCGTGAGATCATCGAGTCGGTACCCGAGATCGTTGGCCGCGATAACGTGTTCGGAGCACGATCTCCCACCGGCTTCTGTGACTGGTCGCGCGGCAAGGCGGACCTAGACCAGCGCCTCGGCGACTCGCTGAAGGCTTGGCGCATTCACGATATTCGAAGATCGGTCGCGACCCACTTGGCCGACGACCTGAACGTGCAGCCGCACGTGATCGAGTGCATTTTGGGCCACTACGGCGGCTTCCGTCGCGGTGTGACGCAGGTCTACAACAAATCGCCCTACATGAATGAGATGCGCGCCGCGCTCGAGGTCTGGGCCGACCACATCCGCGCCATCGTCGAGGGCGGCGTGCGTAAGGTGCTGGCGTATCCACAAGCCAGCGCCTGAAACCTTGCGATCCGTCAAGAACGAATGTAGACTCTGACTCAAGTGGTGGGCGTGTACGTGAGCAACGTACGGCGAAGCGCTTCGGCCTTCTCACGGGCGCTGGACAGACCCCACAACTAGTTTGACCACCCGGTGTAGGTCCCGACAGCTCCGGCGCGGCCACCGCGTTAGGGAGGAGCACAACAAAGTCGAACCGCCGAGGGTCGGTGGAATCAAGACCCTCGTTAACGCCCCGGATTAAAGCCGCATCGCAGCGTTTGCGGCGCACAGGAAATCCCACATCCGCTCAAACTGGGCGGCGGGTATTTTCGGTCATCCGGGAGCTATGTTGATGTCTCTCCGAACTGTCCAAAGCGCGGGTGTGAGCGCCCGTGACCGCCGCAAGCACAAGCCTATCTCACAAGCCGAAGCCGAGCGCCGTCGCAGGCAGAGCCAACGCGACCTGGCGCATCGCGACCGGGTGCTGACATTTCGCCAGTGGTGCGAGCTGAACGGTTTTAGCAAGGCAACAGGTATTCGCCTCATTCGGAGAGGCGACGGCCCACCGGTTCTACAGTTGAGCACACGCCGGATCGGCATCCGCGAGTCAGACAATGCCGCGTGGCAGGCGTCGCGCGTTCGGTGAGTCGTGGTGCACCGCAAAGGCGCGGGCTCCCCGCAGCGCGCGACCGCTGCGAAAGCCCAAGAGGGACAGGGCAATGGCATCTTCGACACCTGGCAGCCGAAATATGCGGCGCGCGGTATCCCGACCTTCCCGGTCAAGTTCGTCGCGCGCGACGGCGGCAAGTTCGACAAGGTGCCGATGGTCAAACATTGGCAGTCATTCGGCCCCCGTGGCAGCACGGAGCTGACGCGCAGGTTCACCGACGCGTCCGGCATCGGCTTCGCGCTCGGAACGCGAAATGGTTTCGCCGTCGTCGATGTGGACACTAGGAGCGAGAGCGTCGTCGCCGATGCGCTCGACTACTACGGACCCTCGCCGCTCATCTCCCGCACGCCCTCGGGCGGACACCACATCTACTACCGACACAACGGAATTCAGCGCAGGCGCATCCGTCATCCGCATTGGAGCGCGCGCGGTGCTCCGGTCGATGTGCTCGGCAATGGCCTCGCTGTGTTACCGCCGAGCGTCCGGCCGGATGGCGAATACGAGTTCATCCAAGGCGCGCTCGACGACCTGCACCGGCTGCCAGAACTGCGCGACCCTGCGCCCGCGCTATCTCCTCCCGCAGCCCAAAGAACTTTGCCCGAGAGCCCGCTTCGCGGTAAGCGCGAGCATGACGGGCGCAACGACGCGTTATTCCGTGCCATCGGGCCAGCCGCCAGACAAATACATCTGGCCGGAGGCACTCGAGAGCAAGTGCTGCGCATCGCCCGCGAGCACAACGCACAATGCGCGCAGCCGATGGAGGAGAGCGAAGTGCTGCACATCGTCGGCAACGTTTGGAAGATGACGGTCGAGGACCGCAACTTCATTGGCCGGCCCGGCGCTTTTGTTGACATTCGCGACCTAGACCGGATGACGAGCGACGACCCGGACGCGCTTTTGCTGTTGATGTTTCTTCGGGCTCACAACAGCGGCACGTTCATGGTCGCGAACGGGCTAGCCCCGCGTCTTGGATGGGGCGAGACACGTCTTGGCAGAGCGCGGCGGAGCCTCATCGAGCGCGGCTACCTCAAATGTCTACGGCAGGCCGGTCGAGGCCATCCGGCCCTGTTCTCGTTCGGCTATCCGTACTGACAACGAGAAAGGGTCGCAGGAACGATGGACCTATCCTTTACTACCCTGTCTCTGCTGCTGCTCTCCTGCCACCCGGGTTGCAGCCAAGGCACTGATACAACCTCCGGGCGCAGCTTTAATATCGGGGTGAAGCCAGCATGAATGAGCGTCAGATGTTGAAAGCCGGGAGACCGCCCGGGATGGGAGGACCCAAAGTTGACGGCACATTTCGAGCGCTATGGGCGAATACGGTCGCGTCCTTCGGCGGACAATTGTCGCATTGGGGCTCGAACCACCCCGCCTTGACGGAGGTCAGCTATGACCGAGGTTGACCACCTGCCCAGGCTCTCCCCTGGCGCTCAGCGCATGCGCCGTTACCGCGCACGCCGTAGGCGTGGCCTTTCGTGCATCAGGGTCCAACTGCGCCGAAGTGAGGTGGAGGCCCTCATCGCATGCGGATTGTTGCAACCCGCTCAGCGGCAGGATCGTAACGCCTTGGCGGCTGCGCTCCATCGCTATCTAGATGAAAACCCTATTGCAGGACGCCGACAGTGACGCGCAACGCCAATACCGTGACGTGTCACAGTCTGCCGGCTTTGGATCAGCGAGACCATCGTGCCTCCGCTCGCGAGCGCATAGGCGCACGCCAACGTCATGTTCGGGGGCAGGTTCTCGATGGTAGCAAGCGCTATTGCGAGGCCGGCGTGGAGCCGACATTTGCGGCCAAGGTCAGACCACAGCTACACTAACCCTCGATTCGATGGAGTTGTATTGGAATGGCTAACGCTCCCCAAAAACAGGTAGCGCGCACCGCAAACGGACAATTTAGACCGGGGGTGTCTGGAAACGCTGCCGGCAACGTCCATCGCTCGCGTCATGCGCTTAACGCCGACACCATCCGGGAAATGCACGCCGCCTTCCGGCAGGGCGGTCGCGAGGCGATAGAGAAGGTGATGCGGAACCAGCCGGCGGTATTTCTGAAACTGCTTGTCTTGCTGGTGCCGCGGGAGATGAAGTTGGAGCATTCCGGCGGCGTCAAGGCGATGACAGACGAACAGATAGATAGGGCTATCGCCTATATCGAGGAACAGCTTGCAAAGCGCGATGGATCAAGCGCCAAGGTGATCAACGCCGATCCCACTAGATGTTGTATCCGATAGCGATAATCGGAACTCGGATTAGCTAACTCATTGATATCATTGGCAGCAACTGTGCAACAAGTAAGCATTCTTTGCACAGTTCTGCAGCCGGCAGGCTTCGGCGCCTCCGCCGCCATACCCCCCGAGGGGGGAGGGGGGCGGCAATCCTGGCGGCGACTCAGGCAATGCACGAAGCCTTTAAGCGCGGCGGCAAGCAGGCAATCAACAAAGTGATGAAGAACAACCCCGCGATGTTCCTGAAACTGCTCGCGCTTCTCGTTCCCCGCGAGCTGCAGGTAGAGCACTCCGGCGGCGTTAAGGCGATGACCGACGAGCAGATCGAGCGGGGTATCGAGGTTATCAAGCAAATACTGGCCGGACGGGAAGCCGGCGCGAACGCCAAGCTGATCGAGGGGGAAGCCGCGAGGCCAACATGATTTTTGTCTTGCCACCGAACGTCTATGTGGCCCCCCGTAGGGGGGACTTTTTGGTTTCAAAATTTCATCCAGGCCCCATCCCCGGAAATTTGGTCGGAAACGATTTCTGATGGTGAGGAGGTTCTGGCGAGGAAGTGGGGTGGCCTGTTTTGGGCAACCTCCTTAGAAAAAATTTTCGGCGGCGAACTGACATTTCTGGTCCTCTCCCTCTACCCGCGCATCTGATGCCCTAAGCACAGGCGGATCGATTGCGCCACGCCGCTGAGCGTGAGCGGCGTCGAACCAACGCGGTGATAATGCTCGCAGCGCAAAGTGTCGGTCGGCCGGATCACGTGCATGAAGCTTATGAGCGGGTGCGCGCCAAGGAGCAGACGGCGTCGGCCCACGAACGCGATCCGCACTAACTTCTTTCTCCTCCGACTCGACCGCGCCTTCACACCAACAGGAAGTGACTGGCGTCGAAGTGCATCTGGCTTAGGCTGACGCCGGTCAGCGTGATGGTGTCGGCCGCGTCGACGGTGATGACAGTGGCGGTGTTGGCCCCGGTCCCGACCTGGTGAGTGGCCTGCTGCACGGCGTCAAGGCTCTTGAACTGCGAGAGTTCGATGAGGTCCTTGGCAGGATTGTAATTGGTGATGGTGTTCTGGCCGAAATGGCCGGTGAACACATAGGTGTCGGTACCTTTCCCGCCCGTCAGCGTGTCGCCCGGTCCGCCGATCAGCACCGTGGCCCCGTTGGCCGCCACCAGCGTGTTGTTTCCAGCGCCACCGTCGAGCACGGGAGAATGGCCGCCGCTGGGGGCGGTAATGGTGGTGCCCGGCGCGCCGCCAATAAAGTTGAGACCAGCGGCCGTGACGTTCACGGTCAGGGTGGAGGTGGCAGTTCCGCCCTGGCCGGTGCTGGCCATGTAGGTGAACACGTCTTGGGCGACGCCGCTGGCCGGCAGTACGTCGCTGCCGGGCGCGGAGTAGGTGTAGCTGCCGTTGGCGTTCAGCGTCAGCGTCCCGAACGTTCCTGCGACGGTGATGGTGTTGTTGAAAGCTTGGCCATTGACCG
>Ga0306924_10000140_pt1 | contig 52290 bp, 59 predicted proteins | sample sta12Can44000111_FD_203756 | JGI IMG/M metagenome (GOLD analysis project Ga0306924, IMG submission 203756) | Lab enrichment of tropical soil microbial communities from Luquillo Experimental Forest, Puerto Rico - statanox.12C.anox.44.000.111 (v2)... | ecosystem: Environmental > Terrestrial >... | reverse complement strand
ACAGTGCGTCAGTCTCAAGCCTTCCGGCGGCCTGATGGGCGGGTGTCCATTGGGTTGTGGACGCAAGAGATCGGTCCCATCGCATTCGAGGTAGACCAGCAAGCAATTGACGTTCTGCGGAAGAATTTACAAGACGCAGAACGATTGCTTCACCGACAGGTCGGACACGCCTAGCCCTCCACGAACACACGCGTCATGCCTACTCCGACCGTTCAGAGCATCGGGAACTTTGCGCATTTGAAAAGGGCACCCGAGTTGAGCGTGACGCAGGCCGTTGGCCGCTCTGAGTTCCCTCGTCCCCTATGCTCTCATACCGCGCGTAATGAGCGTTATAAGCTCATAAGCTCGCCCGGCGCGCTCCACGGCGCGCATCCGCGACAATGGAAACGAGAGCGGCGTCCACTTGCCTGACGCTGTTCCGCTTCGGCAAGTGACTAGGTAACGGAAACAGCAAAAACGTTACCGCCTTGCGCTAAGCAGAAACGCCCGGCAAGTTCTGTGGTTCCCGGCCCATCGCAAGCACGGGCGAAGCGCGCTGTGGAAGCTGAACCGACCACCGGGCTGAAATGTCCTGCGTGCGGCGCCCAAATGCACCTGATCAAGGTGGCGCCGGACCAAACCATGATGCTTCCCGGTTACGAAGAGCACACATTCGAGTGCTCGAGCTGCCACGAGCATGTACGACGGCTGGTGTTCATCCCGCGCGCGATTGCGCCGCTGACCGGCGAGCGAATGCGGGTTCCTCAGGCTCGGCCAAAGAGCCCGGTCGAGGCCGCGACAATCAAAGCTGCTTGGTCGCGTGCTCTCCACGCCAGCCCGCGCGTCAAGGCCATGTCCATGGCCGCAACGTTAATTCTGATCGGGCTGGGCTCGACGATCATGTAGAGCCAAGCTGGGAAAGGCCCAATGGGTGATCAGGGACCGCCGGGTACCAAAGGTCCAACGGGTGATCCCGGCCCGGCCGGCGCGGCGTCGGGCATTCGCATCTTTCGCTCCAACTGCGACGAGACGGCCTGCCGTGTGCAATGCGGAGAGAGCGAGATGCTTTTGACCGCCTATTGCGGCCCGAAACGAAACGCCGCCATCATCGCAACGGAGCGAGCTGCAACGTGCCGCGCCGCCGGGCCGGCGAACAATCCTCTCGTTGCGGTATGCGCGCAGATCGAGCCTTAGATCACCATGCGTTTCGCCCGAACCCTCATTGCGATTGTGCTGGCCTGCGCCGTGATGGGTTGCGGTCAAGGTCAGGGATCGAAGGGCGATCGCGGGCCGCCCGGACCCCCGGGCCCCAAAGGCGATCAAGGTCCACCCGGCCCCGCCTCGGGCATTCGCGTCATTCGCTCGCCTTGCGATCCGGCAAATTGCACGGTGCAATGCGCCGACGATGAGATGCTCTTGACCGCGTATTGCGGACCACGACGCAATGCCGCGGTCATTCCCAACGAACGATCCGCCACGTGTCGCAGCGCGGTCGCAGCCAACAGTCCTCTTGTCGCTGCATGCGTGAAGATTCCACCTCAATAGGCCTCCCGCAGGCAGTTGGTGGCGGTTGATCGTTCCACAATAGGCGCGCGGCGCCGCAACACCACCATCACCAATTTCCATCCCGACACGAACACGATCGAAATCGATCACATTTTTGCAGATTTCCATGAGCTGCTCGCCGTCGCGCAAGATGACGGCCATGGCAACGCGGTGATCACCGCCGACGCCCACGACAGCATCACGATCAAGAACGTCACCGTGTCGCAGCTGCACCAATCCGATTTCCATTTTACCTAAGCGCAATCGCCCGCCTTGCATGACGACAGCCGATAGGCTCTGATGGGCGTATGCGCACCACGCTGATCATCGCTTGCGCCATTGTCGTCTTCGCCGGCGGGGCAAAAGCACAAGACGCGTCCTGCCGCCAGATCAAGGACGATGGCAAGCGGCTCAAATGCTACGACCGCCTCGATCGCTCCTCCTCGAACGCGCGGGAGAGGCCGGGCCAGAGCCGACGGGGCGACGATACGGGATGGATCGTCACCGATGAAAAATCCCCGCTCGACGACAGCCCGCTCGTCTCGGCGGCGCTGGTATCGACCGATGAGCGGTCGCACCTGCTGCTGCGTTGCAAAGACCGCAAGACCGAGGCGGCGGTCAGCATGACCGGATTCATCAAGTGTGGGGCCGATGTGCGCGTCGCCTATCGCATCGACCAAGCGCAAGCCGTGGAGGCGCCCTGGCGCTCCCATCCGAGCTGCTATCTCGCGCTCGTCCCTACTCCCATCCCCTTCATTCGCGCGCTGACGGATGGCGGCAAGGTCTTTGTGCGGATGTACGATAACCACAACGCGCCGAACGACGCGTCGTTCAGCCTCGGCAATGTGTCGAAGATCCGTTCACGCCTGGCGGAAGCCTGCCAATGGGATTCCACCTCATCCGGCAACGCCGCGCCGAATGCGCCCGTGCCTGCAGCCGCGCCGGATGTGCCCAAGGGAAAATAGCGCTGAAAATAGCGCTAGCCCCCGCCATTCCACTTCATTAAGAATTTCGCGCCTTGTACCGAGGAGATGATCCCCCATGCCCGCGACGCGCCTGCTGATCGCTCTTGCAATCCTCGCGCTCACAACGTGCGCGCTTTCCGCGCATGACGGGACGCAACTTGCGCAGGCCGGCACCGAGTCGAGCCCACCGCCGGCGACGCCCGCGCCGAGTCCAACGCCCGCCCAGACCGCAGCGCCCGAGCAGAAGCTCGTCGGCCTCGCCGCCTGGAACAAGCTCGTCGGCAACTCGATCAGCGGGACAGAGGACGGAAAACCGCTGATCGAGTATTACGCCCCCGATGGCGCAGCAAAATCCATGCTGGGTAACGAGATTTCTACGGGGACATGGATGCTCGTTGGCGAAGTGATTTGCTTCAAATACGCCGATGACGACAAGCCCGAGTGCTACAAGCTCGAAGTCGCCGGCGATACGGCCACGATGTATGACGAAAAAGGAACGGGGACCCGCTATCAAATCCTCAAGGGAAATCCCAAAGGCTTGTAAGAAGCGTTTTGCGCCGCCTCGTCGCGTCCTGCTCCGAACCTGACTGGCTTTTCCGTGTGCAAGACAACGGCATGGCACACCTCGAGCGGACACGTCGAGGCAAGCTCGCGCATGTCCGCTCTCAGCGCCGAAGCGACAAGCTCAACGATGACGCTGCGTCTGCTTTAAGGAGTCGATCGCAGATCTGCTTGCAACGCGCGTTTCTCAGTTGAACCCATCGCTGCCGCGAATTTGGGTTACCTGACCACCGTCTTTCGATGCGCACGGTGAGCGACCCGAGGGGCTGCCTGCGGGGCGGGACAAGGCTTCATGTAACCGTAACCGCGACCGGCATCGACATCGACTGCGCACATATTGCCGCGGCGAACCGGACCCGGAGTGGCATACCACTCCGACGGTTGCTGCGCCACGGGCGCACCGCGGTATGTTGGGTAGATGTTGGGATTTATATTAGCCTGGGCATTCGCCGCCGCGGTCCCGGCGATCATTGCCAAGACGCTCAAGCTACCGATCAAAGCGTGCTTCATGATTTTTCTCCGTTCGGACGACAAGGGTGAAAGCACGCAATAAGGCGCCGTGATGAGATAAACGTTCCAGGCTATGCGCGGTAAAATTCTCATTAAAAAATGTCGCCGTTTTTCCGGCGACCGTCGCGCAACGGTGGCATGGCCGCATGAAAGGATATTGTCCGGTGATGTTTCGTCGTGCCGCACGCTGCGCTTTGAGAAAGCGTGCGACCGGCGGCTTCCCAAGTTCCATTGGCTAATTTGTCGCGAAGCGTGGCCGGAGACTTGTCTGTCGCTATTGTGTAGGACAGATGTTGCAGATTGAATCATTCGCCCTTTCGAGAGACCGTCATGCTCCGTCGCGACTTCATGTCCCTTTTCGCCGGTGCGGTGATCGCCGGCCCCCGCCTTGCGATCGCCCAGACCCAGTCCAAGGTCTATCGGGTCGGCACGCTCCTTCCGGGCCCGCCGCTTGCCGAGAATTCACCGCTTGGCGCGATTCTGTTGCAAAAGCTCGCGCAACACGGCTACACGCTCGGTAAAAATCTTACATTCGAAGCGCGCGGAGCCGGCGGCCAAGTCGGGAAGCTTGGCGAGATCGTCCGCGCCATGAAAGCTGACCAGGTCGATGTGATCGTGGTTGGCGGCTATCCGACCGCCCTCGCCTGCAAGGCCGCGAACGTCCCGACGGTGGTTTACATTGGCGCCGGCGATCCTGTCGCAACGCGCCTGATCGACAGCCTGGCGCATCCAGGCGGCAACATCACCGGCATTTCCGACGACGCGACGGTTCTTGCCACCAAGCGCCTCTCGCTGATCAAGCAAGCGGTCCCGAAGGTGCAGCGGGTTGCCATGTTGTGGAATAGGGACGATCTCGGGATGAGCATGCGTTACGACGCATCGGCCGGCGCCGCGCGGTCGCTCGGTGTCGCCGTGCAACCGCTCGGCCTGCGCGAACCCGACGACTTCAACGGGGTGTTCGAGGCCATGGACCGCGATCGGCCGGACGCCATTTTCATGGTGGCCGATGCGCTTACGACCCTCAATCGCAAGCGGGTGTTCGACTACGCCGGCGCGCATCAAATTCCGGCGCTATACGAATACGACGTCCCCAACGTGCATGATGGCGGGTTGATGTCATACGGACCCGACCTGAAGGAAAGCATGGAACGCGCCGCCGACCTGACCGCGCGGATCTTCGCCGGCGCTCGGCCGGCGGATCTGCCGTTCGAGGAGCCGACGCGCTACAAGCTCGTCATCAACCTCAAGACCGCGAAAGCGACAGGCATCGAGTTGCCGGAAAATTTTGTAGCACTCGCCGACGAGGTGATCGAATAGACCAGCGCCGGGCTTATCCCCTTTGGCAGCGCTACCGACAGCCGGGCCCATATCGACGCGCATGGAGCGGGCCTGTGCGCCGGGGCGCGGGCACGCCATCATATGTCCCCAATTTCGTCGCTTATGGCGGGACATGCTCGAAATACGGGGCGATTTCGCGTGTTGAGCCCACAATCAGAATCCGCCACCAGCCGTCCCAACACCAAAGCCACGGGCGGACCGAGAAAGCATTGGCTCGATTATGCGACTGCGTTCCTGACGCTCGCGGCTGCTGGAGGCGCCATTACCGCCGCCGTATTCACGGGGTGGCAAGCGACGACTGCCGACCAGGGCTTGCGCGACAGCAATCGCGCCTATGTGCACTCGACGAATTTCCGCTTCGTTCATTACGGAGCCAAGAACGGGAGCGGCCGCACGCAATGGTCGATTTCTCCGTTGATCGAGAACACCGGCAACACCGGCACGCGCGGAATGCTCATGAACAGCATGATCGGCACCGCCGGCGATGCAGATTTTGATTCGCTGGAAAAAACGCCCTTCGCTCCGGCGCTCATTTTGCCGAAGTCCGAGGTGACCGGTGCGGTCGTTTCGATGGACGGTCCTGGCCTCGATCTGCTGCGGAGCGGCGGCCTGATCGCCATGGGCATCATCAAATACGCCGATATTTTCGGCGACCTCCACCTCGTGGAGTTTTGCCACCGTGCGCAATTTGGCCCCATCGATTGGGAAGGCACCCCCACCGGTCAGCCGCTGCGCATTCGCGGCATCGCCTGCGACACGCACAATTGCGAAGACAACGAGTGCGGTGCGGATTGGCAGGGGCGCGCCACGGCGGTCGCAATGCGGCGACCGGAGACAAGCAATATGCGCCGCGAGGCAGGGGTCGTGACAGGCAAATGAACGACCGGCGTCGGCCGGCTCCATTCATCGCCCCTGCAAATAACAAGTCAGGCGGAACGCCCGGCGCTCCCTACTTTTGCGTTTTGAGTTGCGCAACGAGCGCGACAAGATGCGGCGGAACGGGAGTTGCGCAAGCGTCGTATTGCTCCTTCAGGCTTTGCCCGATTGCTGTGAGCCCAACGAGTCGGTCGCGAGGCGAATTGCGGTTGGTTTGCGCAGGATGGTTTCCGCAATAGAGCGGAATGGCGTGCCGACGTATCCAATAATCAATCCGCTCGGCTGCGGCGTCGAAACGCCGGCTCCCCGCATCGCTGATTTTTTGCACTGCGGTCATTTGCTACCCCTTGCGTTAGGGTCATTATTGTCGCTGCTCGGTATTTAACGAAGACGGCGCGATTTCGTTGCAATTTGTCGGTTCGAGTTGGCAAATTCTTCACGCTATTTTTCACGAGCGTTGCCCGTGATTTGAAACCGTATGCGGCCGTAACTTGTTTGAACGTTGGGAGGTAACAGCAGACCCCCGCGTCATGCCAAGCGATCCGATCGAGTGTCGTGAGAACGCGTTGCGGTGCACGCAATTGTCCGAAAGGACAACGGACCCCCAATTGAAAGAAATTCTAAAAGGACTCGCCGACAATTGGTTGAGGCGAGCAACCCAATTGGAGAGTGCGCACGCGGTGCGGATGGAGCCAAAGGCAAAATAGGCCATCGGTCTCCAGCTAGACTTAATAGCGATAGCGCGGCCAGGGTGCTCCCTCGGGGCATCGGCCAGCCGTCACCGGGAGCGGCTGCCGGCGCAATGCCTTCGACCTTGCTTGGCGCGTCGAGCTGCGGCCCCCGTCAGCGGCGTGCTGCCGACGGCGGAGTGTGGCAAAGCAAACACATCTCCTTTTTTTCGAACGAGGAAAACCGCTTCGGTCGGCCGAATCATTGACATTCCGGAGCAAACGGCAAAGGTAGTTTTGTCATCCTATTGCGTGCGAGAACACCATGATCGCGCCGGCCATCGAGCGCGCGCCCCGGATATTGCTTGTGATCGGCGAGGACGAACAAGGTCTGCCGACGGAGACAACTATCCTCGAGCCCAGCGTGTCACGATTGTATGAGTGCCTGCGCGCCTGGCTGACGGTCGTGCTGCCGAACTGGCTTTGCTGCGCGCTCGCGCTGAATATGCCGAGCTCCCCTCCTCCGCCCCGAGCTTGCGGGCCGGCATTGATGGACGTTCGGCTGAGATGCGCCGGCCTATAAACGCCCTCGCCGCCTATCTGAAACCCGCTCGATAATAGACCGCCAGCCCCTCGATCTCCGCCGGCGTGAGTTTTGCGGCGATGGCTCGCATCCGTCCGTAAACATCGTTGCGTCGCTCGCCCGCGGCGTACATTTTCAACTGCAGGACGAGGTAGTCTTTCCCCTGCTCGGAAAGAATAGGTGCCTCAATCGGACCACCTGAGCCTGGCCGATGGCATGACGCGCAGGGTGGGATATTGCGGCTAGGATCGCCGAGCTCGACCAGACGCACGATGGCTGGCGGCGATTCCGCAAGTGTCTCGGGATTGGCATTGCGCTTCGGCTGAGCCGCGTAATAAGCCGCAATATCGGCGAGCGTGCCCTCATCGAGAGCCTTCGCGATGTCGGTCATCAGTTGATTGGTTCGGCTGCCGGTTCGGTAGTCGTTGAGCTGCTTGTAAATTGCTGCACCCGATTGGCCGGCAAGGTTGGGATATTCAGGAGCGCGCGATATCCCCTGCTCGCCGTGGCACGCGACGCAGACCTCCTGCGCCTTCGCAAGTCCCCGTTCCGGTTTGGCCTCGGCGAGAATTTGCAACAGACTTGGCGTCCAGACCACCTTCGAAACTGGCGTGGGCGGCGTGCGATCAGGAACCTGCTGCCGGGCCGGCGAGCCGGGCAAGATGCCAAGCGCCCGGCAGATGGCGGTGTAGGCGTCGATCCCGGCGCTCCTTCCCTGGACCACGGGAATGATCAGGACGCCCAGAAGAATGCCGCTGAACGCAATAGTCAAAACGGCGATGCTGGCCCATAGCCGCCATGGCCGGTCGAGAGCATGAGAATCGGAGCCCGATGATTGCGCCATCGCGCGCTCCTAATAGATCCGATGCACCATCGCCGTGGGCGGCGGTGCAATCGCGAACTGAGCGATCGGGTAGCCGTAAGCCAGCAGCATCAGGACAAGAACCAACACGTTCCAGAGCCCGAATCCGTTGAGCGCGGCCGGAACGCGCAACGGGGGATCGACGGCCAGCGCGTACAGCGGCCGTGGCAACGCGGGCAATGTGCTGCCGTGAAGGACGGCGAGGTTGCGCACAAACAGCAGTGCGGAAGCGAGCAGCAGCAGGCCGCCGGCGAACGACACGATCACCAGCGGCCCCCAGCCGGCAATGATCGGATCGGCATAGTTGAAATTGGCGACGCGGCGCCATTGGCCCTGCAGGCCCAGCCAGTGCCATGGCAGCGTCATCACCATCATGCCGATGAACCACAACCATAGTTGCACCCGCAGCGGCACCGTCGACGCATGCTCGCGCCCAGTGAGACGCGGCCAAATCGCGTAGGCGATGGCGAAATACATGATGACGACGGAGCCGCCGAAGATCAGATGAAAGTGCGCGGTGATCCACGAGGTGTTGTGCACCATCGCGTTCATGCCGTAGCCCATATTGATGAGGCCGCCGAAGCCGCCGAACCCCAGCATCACGAAGGACAGACCAGCCGCCAGCACGATCGGCCGGTCCCATGGCAGCGCCGCGATCCAACCGAACAACCCGCGGCCGCCGCGCAAGCGTCCCGCAATTTCCATTGACGCGGTGATGGTGAAGATCGTCAGCAGCGTAGGTACGGAGACAAAGGCCGTGAGCAGGACCTGGATGAACTTCCAGCCGTTGCCGTGCTCGGGATCCATCAACAGGTGATGCATTCCGACGGGCAGGCTGTAGATCAAAAATAGAATAAAGGTCAGACGACCCATCGTGTCGCTATAGAGGCGTCCGCCCGCCGCGCGCGGCACGAGAGTGTAGAACGCGATGTACGCCGGGAGGAGCCAGAAATAGACGATGGCATGCAGCGTCCACGAGAACAGGGTCCGCGCGAGGCCGGCGTCGACGGTCTGCACAAAGCCGAACGCCGCCGGGATCACTTGAAACAGCAGCTCGGCCGCGACGCCGACCGTGGTCCAAAGCCACAGAACCGCGTTCGCCACGGTCCCGAACATGGCCAGCGGCACAGGCCGGCCTGGATTTTCGCGCTTCCACTCGCGCATCGCGACGAGCATGAGCACGCACCATATCCAGGAGCCGGCCACCACCAGGACCAGTCCGAGATAGAACCAGGGGCTGCCGGTGAGCGGAGGATAAAACGTGTAGAGCACCGAGGCCTGACCCATGAGGATTGGGATCAGCGCCATGAACACGCCGACAAACCCCATCCAGAAGCCGAGCCACGCCCAAGGTTTGCCGGGAAGAGGACGGTCGAGCGCAGTTACGGCGACGAAATAGCCGAACCCCATGATGAAGAAGGTGGTCATCACGTAGGCCATCGAGACGCCGTGCGCCGTCACGGAAATGAAATATTGTCCCGGGGTGCCGATGTTGGCGCCTAATGGGCTGCGGACCCACATCTGCCAGGTGCCGAGGAAGGCGGCGATCAGAAACGCCCCGAAGGCCACCCAGAAATGCGCAAGGCAAAGCCGCTCAACGTTGCGCACAGGATACCCTCCCCTCCCGATCCGGCTTGAACTCGCTTTCCGCCATCACTTGAACGGTAGCCCACATATCGCTGTGGCCCAGACCGCAATACTCATGACACGGCATGAGCAGGTCACCGGTTTGGGTGAACTCGGTGTACACCTGCGCGACGAAGCCGGGCACCACCATGGTGTTCACATTGGTCCCGGTGATGAGGAGGCCGTGGACGACGTCGGGCGTGGCGAAGCGCAGGGTGACGCGCCGTCCGCGTGGAACGGCGATACAGTGCGGAACGAACATGAATTGCGTGGCAATCACCCGTACGGTGACGCCGCCGTCGGGCGCGACCGTCGTGCCCAGATTTTGTTCGGCGAACTCGCCTGACAGATGCAATGTCTTGGGATCGATGAGCTCCACGTTGCTGGGCGGATTTATGCCTCTCGTCAGAGCCGTGAACACGATCATGCCGAGAATCGCGGCAATGAGCACGCCGACCCCGAACGCCCACAGCAATTCGGTGCCGAGAACTCGCCGCTCGTGTCCTCCAGCCGCTCGCTCACTCACGCTTAGCCCACCCCACCTCGCGGAAGGAAGACGAGGAGATAGATCGCCAAATAGCCGATCACCAGCAAGGCGACGGCGACTCCGGCTACGACGCCGGCCCCGAGAGGCACGACGCGCATGACCTCGGTCAAGGCGGCTTCATCGACTTGATCGGCAGCTTCAGGCGGAACGTCAGCAGCGGAAGGTTGATTAGCAGCAATCATCGGCCTGCCCCCACGTCGTGCAGCGACCAATCCTGCGATCTCGAATTCTACACCGAGGTCGTCAAAAGGCCAGCGACTTGAACGAAGGGCAGGATTGCGTGAGTGCGAAGAAACGCGCAGTGCCCCATGCGGCCTTGCCACTCAGCGATTGAACCACACCGTCATACCGGGCTCGAATTTGGCCACATCGCGCTGCGGGTCGAGGCGCAGGCGCAGCGTGCTGCGATCGTGGTCGCGGACGGCGCGCTCGGCTTGCCACGTTGCAAATGACCCCAGCGGCAGGATCTCGGTGACGAGCGCCGGGCTCGTCGCGCTCGTGCCGAGCGTTCCCACGTCGACGATCATCCCCACCCGGATGCCGTGCAGAAAATCTTCCCGCACGTTGAAGGACAGCCATTGCTTTCCGGCTTCCTCGATGACCAGCACCGGCTGCCCGGCGCGGATGTTCTCGCCGACCTCGGCGACGATCACGCTGACGACGCCGTCGACGGGCGCGCGCAGAATGGTTTTGTCGAGGCGGCGCTCGAGAACGCCGAGCGCGGCAGCTGCGGCCTCCACCTGCGCGTCTGCGATCGCCCGCTCCTCTTTGGTCGGGCCGGCCACCGCCGCGGCATGGTCGGCTTCCGCCTCGGCGACGTCGGCCTTTGCGCTGGCAACGTCATTGACGGTCTGATCGACCGTTTGCTGCGTGGCGGTATCGCTGCGCGCGAGGTAGGTCGCACGATCGAGCTGTAATTGCGTATAGGTGAGTCGAGATTTTGCCTTTTCGATTTCCGAGGCAAGCCTGGCAACCTCTTCGGCGCGGACTCCGGCATAGACGTTATCGCGGTTGGCCTGCGCGGCGGCAAGCGCGGCGCGCGCCTGCGCCACCGACGCGGTCAGCTCCTGCGCGGAGAGTTCGGCGACGACGTCGCCCGCATGAACGCGCGCGCCCTTCTCGACTTTGATGGCGGCGAGCTGGCCGCCAACCTCGGGCGCGACGCGGGTCTCGGTCGCCCGCACGATGCCGATGATGGGCGCAGCTGCTTCGCGGTACCACAGGATGTATCCCCCCGCCCCTGCCGCCAGGACGATCAGACCGAGCGCGATAAGACCTGCGGACTTAGCCATGGGCCTGTCTCCGCTTGACGAAAAACGCGGACATCACCGCGAGCACGAAATAGATGGCGGCAAGCGCCCACAGCCCGCGCCAGTCGCGCGCCACCTCCCACAGGTTTGCGCCCAATTGATCGATCCGAACAATGCCGTCGATGGCGAGATCCGATGGGAATATGTAGCCGAAGGCGAGCACGGGCTTGGGGATTGCTTCGCGCGGCCAGGAAAACCCCGCCAGGAAGAACTGCGGAAGGCTGGTGCCGAGGAAGATGAGCGTTGGAGTCTCGGGATGCTTGAACCAGGCACCCACCGCCTGACCCATGAAGCTGGTCGCGAGAATGAAGACCGACGCCAACGCGAATAATTGCAGCGGCTGGCCAAGCGTGGAAAAGCCGTAGAAGCGCGGCAGCACGATGAAGTAGAGCGCGAGTGCGGGCAAATAGATCACCAGGTGGGCGATGCCGCGGCCGAGCACGGTCGCGAATGCCCCGCCGCCGGGCTGCGCCAGCGCGACAACCGTGAGCATCGACGCGCCGATCAGCAGCATCTGTTGCAGGATCAGCACGAAGGCCGCCGGCACGACGTAGCTCGCGTAACCGCCGACCGGGTTGAAGATCGGCTGCAACAGGACCTCGGCCGGGCTCGTCGAGGCGAGCGCCGCCTTGACGAGGCTGCCGTCGGTGCGCGCGCCGCCGGCGGCAAGCTCAGAGGAGAGCGTATTGATCGCGACCGCGATGCCGTTCGCCATCGATCTGAATATGAACAGATACGTGGCATCGGCGTAGACCGGGACCTGCACGGTCGTGCCCTTGAGCACGTCACGCTCCGTCCCCGGCGGGATGCCGACCACGGCGAAAGCATCACCGCGGTCGAGCGCCGCGCGCGCGTCGGCGATCGTGTCGGCTTGCAAGACCACGCTGACCGCGCCGCTGGCGTCCAGGGTCTGCACGATGCTGCGGCTGAGTTCGCTCAGGTCGTTGTCGACGACCGCGATCGGAATCTTGCGCAGGATCTGATTCAGATACGGTTGCGGGTAATAGACGCCGTAAACCAGCGGCGCCAGCACCAGGAGGATGAAGGCCCCGCGGATCGCCAGCACGCGCTGCCACTCGGCAACGAAGGCCCCGCCGACGCCGCGGCGCGCGGAAGGCGCTGCCGGCTCTGCTTCGGGCGCGATACGCGACGGGCTTGCTGCGATCGCGCGCAAGCGCAGGAGCGCGAGCAGCGTGTAGAGCACGGCGAGCCCTGCCAACACGGCGAAGGGATGCGCGGTGTCGTAAAGCGGCAACCCGCGCGCCGCCTGCCCGAGCAGCACGGCCATGTACCAGCGCAAGGGTAGAAGCGCGCCCCAGAACAAGGCGAACGCATTCATGCCCAGAACCGGGAATCCGACGCCGGCGTAGCCGAACGCGGGCGAGACGATGAGGCCGGTGAGACCGAGACCGGTCGCGAGATCGCGCACCAGCAGCTGCATCAGCGCTCCCAACGCCAGATACCCGGCGATCAGCAGCGTTGCGGCGACGACCATTATCGGGACATAGCCCCTGAAGGAGATGCCGAGCAGTCCCTCCAGGATCAACGGCATAAGCAGCATGAAGACGAAGAAGATGGCGAACAGGGGCGCAAGCTTGCCGGCCAGCGCGACGATCGGGTTGTCGCCCGCGCAGGCGAGCCAGGCACGCATGCTGCGTTGGCGGAATTCGGAGCCCACCGCGTAGCCGGCGGCAAGCGCGATCACCACGTGCAGGACCATCGGCAACAGCGCGCGCAGGAGAAACTGTGCGTAGTTCCGCGCCGGGTTCACCAGCACGATGGTCTCGGCGACGAGCGATCCGATGCGCGACGCTTGCGGCGCGCCGCTGGCCGCGGATGCCGCGCTGTCAACGGCGCTCGTAAGGCTGTCGCTCAGGCCAGACAACGCGATGCCCGCAGCCGTAAGGAATTGCTGGTTGTAGAAGGCGACGACTTGCGGACGTCGCCCGGCCTTCAGGTCGCGCTCGAAATCGGCGGGAATGTAGACGGCGCCGATGGCTTTGCCGGCTCGGATCGCGCTGGCGGCGGAGGCGAGATCGCCGGCACGTTCGACGATGTTGAGATTGGGAGATGCGGCCACCTGTTCCACGAAGATGCGCGAGGTGTCGGATCGGTCCGCGTCGACGACGACCACGCCGAGGTCGCGGATGACCGGATGGCTGAACACCGCGGTCAGCACCGCGAAGGCGAACAGCGGCACGCCGAAGATCAGGATGGGCGCCAAGCGGTCATGCAGGAGCCAGCGCCATTCGCGCCGGACGACGAGCCAGAATCCGCGCTTGCGCGCCAATCTCATCGGCGCAGCCGCCAGTCCATATACGCGCTCATGCCGGGTCGCAGCTCCGGGACCTTCTCGACGGGATAGGCGCGGATGGAAAAGGTGCGCAGATCGAAATCGCCGGTGGCGCGGGTAGCGCGCCAGCTCGCATATTCGCCCTTGGTGGCGATGAGCTTGACTTCAACGGTGATGCGACGCTCGTCAAGTGCCGGAATGCGCACGTCGAAGCGGTCGCCGAGTTTGAGCGTCTTGACTAGGTCCTCGCGCAGGTCGAAGTGGACCCACACGTCGTTGAGATCGATCAGCGTCACCAGCGGCACGCCGGGCGAGATGTATTCGCCGGGCTCCACGTTGCGTTTGTAAACCTGGGAAGCGACCGGCGCGTAAACCACCATCTGGTCGATGATCGACTGCACGGCCTCGATGTCGGCAACCGCCTTCTGCACGTTGGCGACGGCGATCTCGCGTTCCTCTTTGGTGTAGCCGTTGACCGCCTGCTCGTAGGCGGATTTGGCCTGATCCACGGCGCGTTGATTTTCATGCAGGGTGTCGGTCGCCTGGTCGAGCCGCGCCTGCGGCGCATTGCCGTGCTCCGCGAGTTGGCTGACGCGGTCATAGGTCTTCTGCGCCAGGACGACGCTGGCCTGCGCCCGCTCGAGCGCCGCCTTGCGCGCTTCGATCACCTCGGCGCGCGTGCCGACATTGATGTTGGCGAGCTGCGCCTCGGCGACGACTTTGGCCGCCAGCGCCTGCTTGTGCTTTGCAACCGTCTCGGGGTTGTCGATGCGGACCAGCACGGCGCCGGCGGCAACGTTCTGCCCGCGGAAGACCGGAATCTCGCCGACGCGTCCATCGACCCGCGCGGCAATGTCGAACCGCGTCGCGTCCACCTCGCCTTGCACGAGCAGCGGCTGGGGTCGGACCAGGTACCAGATGGACAGGCCGGCAATGGCGACGATGACCACGCCGACGATGATGGACGGGGCACGCGAGGCCCGGGAAGCCGCGTCCACGGGCTGCTTTTTCGCGGGCGGGGGCTCGTGCTGCGCCGTGGTGATCGGGGTGGTCTCGTTCATCGCAAGTCCAGCGCGCGAGTGTGAGGCTTAGGTTGCCCGCGAAAGACCCGCCATTAACCTATCGGTTTAGATCATTCGCGTCACTAACGCAGCGCCGTACGCCCCCGCCACGAAAATGCGGGATGCGTCACGTATTCGAAAGAGCGAACGCCCGGACGATTTCGAGTGGATCGTCCGATCGGCAAGGCGGTACATTTCGTTCGCGGTTTTCGTTGGCGGCGAGGGCGTGAACAATGGCCACAGATCAAGCGCGAATAGAATCGTTGTACGCGGGGCTTTACCGCACGATCGTTCAATTCGGTATCCTGATAGCGGCTGCCTGGCTGTTCGCAGCATTTTCCTACTATCTGTCCAGGAAGACAGGCGCCGATTGGTTTTCGCGGTCGGGCGCGCTCATGGCTTTGGTCGGAGCGGCCGTCACCTTCAGGCTCGCGCATTTCTACCAGCGCGCGCTTGCGACGGCGCTCAAAGAAGGTCTCGTATCGGTGCCCAGAGGAATCGAGCTCGGCCTCGAACCGCCCAGATCCTATGTGCTGCTCTCATACTTCGGTTATCTGACCGGCATCGTCGGCACCGGGATCTGGGGTTACGGCGACCTGCTGGTCGGTCAGATTTCCTGAATCCGCCGCGCGCATCGTTGTTGGCAAAGCGGACATCGCCGTCGCATCGTCCCAATCATCTCCGCCGCTTTTGACCCGAAGCCGACGTAAGTGACCGCTTCTTGCCGCGAGGCGCGGTGTTATAGTCAGGTCGTGATCTTTGGCCTTGGGGGTAGGCCCCATGAGGCGGCGGAATTCATCATCCTTGTCGGTGGTGCGACCCATTCGCGGTTCGGGAGGCCAAACCGGCAACGCGCCCGGCAAAATCGACTTCCGCGTGAGCGGCGAAGACATGAGCTTGTGGATCGCTGCCTTTCTTCTCATTCCCCTCGCCGACCAGGCGATCAAGGCACTGTTGCGCCAGCGGCTCGGCGACCATGTCGTTTCGCTGGGACCGTTAGGCTCGCTCCGCGTCACCGACGCGCCAATCTGGTGGGCGCGCGGCGGATTGCGGCCAACGCCGGCGATGCTCTGGATAGCCTGGCTCGCCGGCGCCGGCGCGTTGCTGGCACTGACCGCCCGCCTCCCCGGATCGGAGTGGTGCGCCGCGCTGCTCCTCGGCGGATCGTTGAGCCATGTGATCGAGACCTCCCGACGCGGACGCGTCTGCGATTACGTGTGCCTGCGCTTTTGGCCGGCATTCAATCTAGCCGACGCCGCGATCACGATCGGCACCGCCGGCTTCATCGTCCGAGGCATCTCCGCGTTGGTCACTTCGGTTATTTGACCGGTATCGTCGGCACCGGGATTTGTGGAGCGGTCTCGCCCTCATGATGCGGCGGGATCTTGCGCCGACCGTTTGCGATGCCAGAAAAATCGTGCGATCACCGCTACGACGAGAACCGCGCAGTCAGCTTGAATTTTTGCTCTTTTTCAACCGCCGCTCGGCACGTTTCGCCAGTTCCTCATAATCCTCGGCAATCCGCAGCATCCTGCGCCTTGAGTTCGGGTCGCGCATCTGTTCCGCGTGCGTGCGCGTTTCCTCGGCGCGGTCGCGCCAATATTTGGGATCGTTGATTGGGACCTTGGCCACAGCGCCCCACCCTCCCCGGGATACCGTGGCATCGGCCGCTTACACGGACCTGAACTCTGCGTGGCTTTCATGCCACCATTCGCTTTTTATGCGGGCCACGCTTGCCAGCATAAGGCGGCGCGCCGCTTCACTCGATCACCTCGTCGGCGAGCGCGAGCAATTTAGCCGGAATTTCTAAGCTCAGCTTTTTCGCAGTCTGAAGATTGATGGCGAGGCGCCGTCTGTGAGTAAAGCCGATAGGCCCTATGAATGCTCTCCGAAGGCCGCATGGGGCCGATTCGAGCAGCTAGGTCAACGTTGAGAGCAGCCGCTCGATGCGTGCGGTGGCAGCTGCCACCGCCTCCGCGTTGAACGCCGGCCGGCCCTTGGTAAAGAAGCCGTGCTCGGCGCCGGGGTAGAGATACACCTCGACGTTGCGATTGCCCTTGGCTGCGGCGATGACTGCGTCGACCTCTGATTTCGGGATGTGCTCGTCGTTGAGGCCGTAATGGAGCTGCAATGGAGTTGTGATCGTTCGTAGCTCGTCGAGACGCTTGGCGATGCCGAGCGCGTAGAGCGAGATGCTGGCGTCGACGCCGCCGCGTGTCGCCGCCAAGAACGCCGTGCGGCCGCCCATGCAGAAGCCGAGCGCCGCAACTTTGCCGCTGCTGAACGCTTGCGTGCGCACCCACTGCACTGCAACTCGGGCATCATCCGCCGCGCGTTGCCAGTCGAAGGCGTTGAGCCGCTGCCAGGCCTGGTCTGCCTTCTCGAATGGCACAACGCCGGTGAATTCCGAGCGCCAAAACATGTTGGGCACGTAGGCACACCAGCCGCGCTTCGCATAGTCCTCTGCCATCTCGGTCTTGGACGGCGCGACGCCCCACATCTCGCTGAAGATGACGAGGCCCGGGCCACGTCCGTTCGTCGGTCGGGCCAGATACCCGTCGAAACTGCGCCCATCCTGCGTCGCGATGACCGGCCGCTCGATTTGTATCGCAGGTGCCGCCGCGTCCTTCATTTACGCAGTCCTGCGTTCGCTACCAAATCGTTCCCGCATTTGCGCTCATCTTCCATTTAGCGGCGCAGACAACCGACCACTGGCATCGCGGCCTGCTGTGCCCGCGCCGTGAGCGGTCACCGCCGCCGCGCCATGTATTGTCGGTCTGAACCGCGACGAAATAAAAGTTCGCCCCCCCTGCCCGCTCGTCACAGCGCGGACAGATAGCGCGCCATGGCATCGATCTCGTTTTCGGGCAGCGCGTGCATGAATTTCGGCATATCCTCGTTGTTAGTTCTTGTATTGGCGGCGAAGCCGCGCATTTCTGCGAGCAGATAGTCGTAGCTGAGCCCTGCCAGCCGCGGCGCCGGCGGCCCGCCCTCGAAATTTGGCTGATGGCATGGCTGGCACTGGGCGATTCCCTGGGGCGGCGAGGAAGCAGCAACGGTCACGGTTTTCGCCGGCCAGCTCTTGGCCGCGAAATAGGCGGCGATCTTGCGCAGATCGTCCTGCGCAAGCTGCTTGGCGATGGGCGACATGATCGGGCTGTCGCGCTCACCGTTTCTATAGTCGCGCAATTGCTTCATGAGGTAGCTCTGCTGCTGACCCCAGATGATCGGAATGGTTTTGGGATCGGTGGGGACGCCATTCTGACCGTGGCATGCGGCGCACGCCTGCGCTTTTGCCTCGATGTCGTCGGCGGCACAGGCCGGGACGACAGCGAACGCGAAGCCAACCCCAACGCCGAAAATCGCGAAAACGCGGCCTGCGAACATAGAGACATCCCTCCCTGCCCCGGTTGCCTCGACCGATCCGGCCAATACAGCGCCGAAGCCCATGGATTGGGCTTGTTACACCAGCCAAGCGGAGTCAGGATAGCGCATCCCTCGACGGTCACGGAATGATTCTGAGGGGGCTTCAGGGCAGCCAATACAAATTTTCATTAGGGAGAGCGCGATGCGCAGCAAGCTGATGTTGGGGGTCGCCGCCGGCGCAGCGGCGATATACTTTCATCCAACGGCGCAAACGGTTTGGGCGCAAGGCCAAGCGGCACTGACCGGCACGGTCAGCTCCGATGCCGAAGGCAACATGGAAGGCGTCGTCATTACCGCCAAGAAGCCCGGTTCGATCGTGCAGGTCAGCGTGACCACGGACGCGCAAGGCCGCTACACCTTCCCCGAAAACCGCCTGGAACCGGGCGAATACACGATCAGTATCCGCGCGGTCGGCTACGACATTGGCGCGCCGGCCAAGGCGACCGTGGAGTCCGAGAAGACCGCCACGGCCGACATCAAGCTCAAGAAGACCAAAAATCTCGCCAGCCAGCTCACCAACGCCGAGTGGATGATGAGCATCCCCGGCGCGGAAGAGCAAAAGGCGCCGCTGCTCAATTGCACCGGCTGTCACACGCTGGAACGCGTCATGCGCTCGACGCATGATTCCGACGAGTGGACGCAGGTCATCACCCGCATGCGGGGCTATGGCGCCGTGAGCCAGCCGATCAAGCCGCAGCGCATGTTGGATGAGGCCCGCTCGGGCACGCCGGAGCAATACCGCAAGTTCGCCGACTATCTCGCCACCATCAATCTGAGCTCGGTCGACCATTGGCCATACGAGCTCAAGACGCTTCCCCGCCCGAAGGGACGCGACACCCGCGCGATCGTCACCCAGTACGACCTGGTGCGGCCGACGACCGAGCCGCATGACATCCTGGTCGATAACGACGGCAACGTCTGGTACACCGACTTCGGCGAGATGTTTATCGGCAAGTTCGATCCGAAGACGCTCAAGCTCACCGAATACCCGATCAAGAAATTCAAGGATAAGGCGCCCACCGGGCTGCTCAGCATCCACTTCGACCATGCCGGCAAGATCTGGTTCGACACGATGTACCAGGGCTCGCTCGGCGCTTTGGACCCGAAGACCGGCGAGATTTCCTATTATCCTCTCCCGCCGGAATACAACGACGACCGCGTGCAACTCAATTTCACCGGGCTACGCCACGACGTCGACGGCAAGGTGTGGACCAAGAGCGTCGGCACGCAGCACATTTTCCGGCTCGATCTGGCGACCAACACGTGGGAGCGATTCCACCCGACCGACCATCTGCCGGGCGTCAAGGATGCCGGCATCTATCAGGTCATGTCGGACTCCAAGAACAATCTGTGGATGGCCGAGTTCACCGAAGGCCATCTCGGCAAGATCGACGCAAAGACGACGGAAGTGACGTGGTACCGCATCCCCACGCCGCATGCGCGGGCTCGGCGCATGCAGATCGACGACCAGGACCGCGTCCTGGTGACCGAATATCGCGCCAGCAAGGTCGCGCAGTTCGATACCAAGACGGAGAAATTCACCGAATACACCCTGCCGCCGTACACCTTCCCGTACCGCGCCAATTTCGACAAGAACGGTGAACTCTGGGCCTCCACGATGCACACCGATCGCGTCGTGCGGCTCGATCCCAAGACCGGCCAGACGATGCAATATCTGATGCCGTCCGACACCAACATGCGCACGGTGTTCGTCGACGATTCGACGACGCCGGTGACGTTCTGGGTCGGCAGCAACCACGACCACAGGCTGGTGAAAGTGGAGACGCTTGATTAAGGATCAAGGAGCGGTGTGCGAATTCGAGAATTCGCACATGTCAGGCTTAAAGAACGAATGGGCGAGGCGGTGCCTCGCCCATTCGTTTTAACGCGTGCTGGGACGTAAAGATCGTCTCGTGTGCAACAAACAACATTTCCCGGCCCGTGCCAGTAGCGAACGCCGGTAGGACGTGCTTATCTATACCGCCATGAGCATGTCCCGAATGGTGGCCCTCGCCCTCGCCGTTCTTATCCTTGGGACGGCTGCAAGCGCATCGGCCCGACCCAAGAAACATACCGTCAAACATAGCGCCGCGCCTCAAGCGACGGTGATCACGTCGTGCGATGGAACGCCGATCATCATGCAGGGGATCGAGTGTAAGAAGCGCGCGACCCGCAGCGAGGAGCAGGTGACCCAGCCCCCCGGCGGGGAGGAGCAGGCAACCAAGCCCGCGCCGCGCCCGCGTGTCACGCGGCGTGGCAGCGGCGGCATCTACGCGCCGGCATATCTAAGCCCGCCAACGGTGGGGCTGTCGCAACCATCGGCGGCTCCCTACATTCCGCCGCCCGTCGCCAATCCCAGCGCCCAGATCAACCAGCTCAATCAATCCTTTCCGCTCAACGGCGGCCTAGGGAATAATCCCACCAACCGCGACGCCTTCATCCGCTACAACCTCACGCGCTAGCGGACGCCGCCGGTTTATCAGTCAATCGCGTAGAACGCCCACCGCTTCGCATGCACGAACGATCTCGCGGGTCGCGACCGCGCAAGTCCGCTTGTGGCGACACCCGGTCCTGCCGGGACGGTCTAATCGTCCGCGGTCCCGGTAACTCTCAGGAGAGGAGACATGGCTACGCCCGTTGTGCCCAACCAATTTGCGGTCGGTAAAAACAGAATCGTTCACAAACCGACGGCGGCGATATTCAGTTTCGACACCGGCGACACCATGTTCAAGAGCGTGGATTGGGGCCGTGCGGACGAGCAAGCCGGTTCAGATTATCGACGGGACGACATCATGCGGGTTGCTCAGCAGTTGTTGAGCAAGCTGCCCAGGTAGGCGGCAACGCGCAAGTTCTTGGCCTTCTCTACACGTTATTTATTTTTGCTGCGGCGGGGGTGTGATAGATTGAGCGCCGCCATCCCTGCGCCTGTGCGCTGTTGCCGGCGCTTGACGATTATGGGAGCGCGATCGATGCAAAAAATCATCAGACTTGAAACGACGGCCCCCTTCCAGGGACTGGCTGAGCTTGTGGCCCATGATGAAGGATTGTTCGAAAAGGAGGGCCTCAGGATCGAATGGATCGACCGCGAAAAAGGCGTCGACAAGAGCCCGCAGCTGCACATCACCAGCCACAAGGATGCGCCGCGGTTTGCGAGTCATGGCAGCCAGCTCGAACAGGGCAAGGCCGACCTCTATAACGCCTGCGAATGGGGCAATTATTCCCGCGTCGAAGGCACCAAGGTGAAGAGCCGCCAGATCGGCCGCCGTTCCATTGTCACCTACGCGGCGATCGTGGTGCGCGGCGACTCGCCCGTGCAGACTCCTCAGCAGTTGGCCAATCGCCAGATCGGCGTCCCCTTCTTCAACGGCACCCACTATCTCGCAATCCAGATGCTCGAGGGTTTCGTGCCGCGCGACATGATTAAGCTCGGCCGCGTGCCCAACGGCTCACCCTATCGTTTCAGGATGCTGATGGATGGCACCATCGACGCTACCACCCTGACCGAGCCCTACATCACGCTCGCGGAAAAAAAGGGGTGCCGGCCCGTCATCGCGGCCTTCCATCACGGCACGGAAGTGGCTTCCGAGCGCATCGATGCCGAGACCTATAGCGCCTTCAACCGCGCTGTGCGCGAGGCGGTGCGGCGCATTAACGCGAACAAGTCGGCGTACATGCATTACTTCATCGATTACTACAAAGATAAGGATCCGGAGATCGCCAGCCTCAAGGTGTCCGACCTGCGTGAGAGCCGCGTGTATCTCGTCGACCCGGCTCCGATCCCGAAGGATGAGCTCGAGCGCACCTATGAATGGATGAAGAGCTGGGATTTCCTCGAGACGGCGAATTGTGCAGGCGACCTTGTCGACGTCGACATCCAGAAGGACGCCCACCTGCGGGCATCCAACGAGCCTGCACCGATGCACTAGCGCTTCAATTGCGCAGCACCGTGCAGCTCGCGCCGGCGGTACGCAGCTGCGCGCACAATTTTTCGGCACTGGCACGGCTATCTGCCCCGACGTGGACCCGCGCCCAACCCATGCTGCCGCGCGCGAGCCCATGATGAAAGACGCGTGGCTCCCGGCCGCCCAGCATGGCCGCGTACTTCTCTTGCAGCCGGCGATATGCGGCGAGTGCCGTCTCATCCGACGAGCTACCGACTAATTGGACGCCCCAGGGATCCAGCGGCTTCATCACGGGCGCCGGCGAGCGAGCGGCAAGAGCAGCCATTTGCTGACAGGGGACGGAATTTGCGACGTGCATCTCGGCGGGGCTTCCTTGACCCCGCGCCCATCGCTCGGGAGATTGCCCCGTTATAAGGCGGACATACGCATCGGTCTCCCGCGGCAGGCCACGCCGGCCGGCAAGCCAATCGCGAACCCGCCGGGATCCTGCATTGTAGGCGGCGGCCGCAAGCCCCAGGTTTCCGAGTTCACGCTGCAGGTCGCGCAGGAGCTTCGCGGAGTGGGCAATCGATTCGGTTGGGTCAAAGGGATCGGCAAGACCGCGCGAGTTCGCCGTCGCCGGCATGAATTGCGCCACGCCTTGCGCCCCTGCGCGGCTTACTGCCGTCGGATCGAAGCGGCTCTCTTGCCAAATCAGCCGGGCGAAGAAATCGACCGGGAGATCATTTTCGCTCGCTGCCGCCGCGAGCGCATCACAGATCTTGGCGACTGAGGCCGCACCGCTTGATGGGGCCGCGGGCGGGGTGCTTTCAAGCGGAGGAGGCTGATCGGGTTCACCCGCGCTCGCCTGCCCGACAAGTTGGCTCGGCAGCCCCGGCCGGAGGGGGACGACAGGTAGCAAGACAGCGAAGAGAGCGGCCGTCGCAACGAGAGACGCGGTGATCGCGATGATGCGTGACTTGATCATAGGCTTGGCGCCAGAGACCTAGGGCGCAATAAGCGAAGCGCATTGCGCCGCGGCCGTCCAGCAGGAGGTCCCGAATTGACCCACGGTTGCTGATCTACGATTATTGTGAAGCCAACACGCATTCGGGCCGCGATTATGATTACGCTGTCCGAGCTAGCGGCTGAAGCCCTGGGGTCGTTCCTGGCCTCTGGTATGAAGGATCGGTTTGGCTCTTCGCATGCCTGACAATCGCGTCAAGGTCGGAATCGTCGGTCTCGGCCGCTGGGCCAAGGTGCTCGCACGCGCCGCGCGCGGCTCCGATAGCCTGGAAATCACCGCCGCTTATAGCCGCACCCAAGACAAGCGCACGGCGTTTGCCCGGGAGTTCGGAATTGCGCCGGTGGCGGATTTATCCGCCATGCTCGCCGATCCGGCGATCAAGGGCGTGATCCTGACGGTGCCGAACGAGCAACACCTGCCGCTCGCCCGCGCCGTCGCCAAAAGCGGCAAGCATGTCTATACCGAAAAGCCGATCGCAACGACGCTGGAAGACGGGCTCGAGATCGAAGCCCTGGAAAAAACCCATGGCGTGACCTGCACCGTCGGCCACAGCGCGCGGCTGATGGCCGGCATCCGCATGATCCACGATGCGGCCGAAGCCGGAGAGCTCGGCCGGGTCGCTTTCATGGAGGCGAATTTCTCCAACGAGCGCGCGCTGGAGCTCACGCCCGATGCCTGGCGGTGGTACAAGGATCGCGCGCCGGGCGGGCCGCTGTCGCAGCTCGCCATCCATCAGTTCGACGTGTTGCACTATCTCGGCGGCGAGATCGTCGCGGCAAGTTCGATATCGTCGAAACTGTCGCCGGTCGGCGCCGAGGTCGACGATCAATCGATGACCCTGCTCAAATTCGCGGACGGGAAGATCGGCTATGTCGGGTCCTCATGGACCTCGCCGGGGGTGTTCACCGTGCGCGTGTTCGGCGCGAAAGGATTGATGCACTACGAGATCGACTTCGGCACCTGGGATACCCCGGAAAAATTGCACGAAAGCTCGACGCTTTTCATCCAGCGCGGCAAAGACGGCTACGCCAAACGCGAGGAATTGAAAGTTCCCGCAAGCGACATGTTCCGCGCCGAGCTCGACATGTTCGCGGAGAGCTGCCGCACGGGCAAAGGCAACGAGCTGAATGCGCGCAACGGCAATATCGCTATCGCCGTGGTCTATGCCGCGCTCCGCTCGATCGAGAAGCACGGCCAATCCGTCGCCATCGCCGACGTGATTGCAGAATCCAACCGCAAGCTCGCGCAAAGAAGCCGCCATGTTGCCTAGCCGTTATTTCGTCGAACTGACGCAGCCGGAGATCGCTGCGCAACTGAAGCAGAGTCCGCTCGTGCTTCTTCCCTGCGGCAGCACCGAGCAGCACGGACCGCATCTGCCGACCGGCACCGACACCTTCGCCGCCAATGCGATCAGCCACGCCGTCGCCGAGCGGATGGATGCCCTCGTGCTGCCGCCCTCGCCCGTCGGCGTCACCCCGATGCACATGCCGTTCGAAGGCACGATCACGCTTACTCCCGAGACCTACATCCGCGTGGTCACGGAAACCTGCGTCTCGACGGCAAAGCACGGCGCGAAATATTTGCTCATCCTCAATTGGCACGAGGGCAATATCCCTTCGCTCGCCATCGCTGCCGAAGCGCTGCACCGCGAGCACGCAATGAGCGTGGTCACGGTGCAGGCTTGCTATGTGGCGGAGGAGCTTTACGGGGCGTCCTGCAACGGTCTCACCCACGGCGGGGAAATCGAGGCGCTGGCGGTGCTCGCGCATCGGCCCGATCTCGTTCACCTGGACCGGATCGATTATTCATCCGATCACGCGTTGGGGCATAAGATGGACAAGCTGCGGCGCACCCGCACATTCCAGCCGGTACTCACCGACATTCGCTCGATTGCGCCGACCGGCTGGTTCGGCAGCCCGCAACACGCCACCGCGAAAAAAGGAAAGCGCATGCTCGCCGAGATTGCCGACACTATCGCGCGCGATGCGCGGGAAGTTTTCCGGCAGCTCGACACGGTGCAAGGCGGTACGGCGGAAATCAAACAGCTGCGACAGGTCGGATAATGGCGCGCTTGTTCAAGTCCTCCGCGGCCAAGCGTCTCGAGCTGCCGGGACGCGTGTCGCTCGAGCCTATCTCCGGCGAGGCCGGATCGCGCATCACAGTGCGTGTCGTCGAAATCCCGCCGGCAAAACCGGGCGACACGCCGCGCGGCCCGCATCTGCATGACGGCTTCGAGGAATGCATTTACGTCTTGCGCGGGGCGGGCCGCACCGTTTCCGAAAGCGGCGATATTCGCATCGGACCGGGCGATATGGTGCTCATCCCGGCGAACGAAAAGCATATGACGAACAATATCGGCAGCGAGCCGCTCATCCTTCTCTGCTTCTTCCCGGCGCCGGATGTGAGCGCGCGCACGACCGAATTTCCCCGTTTCTGAGCGCGCCATGGCCAGTCTCTGCCTGCGGCCGGAGGCCGACTTCGCGCGCGTCGATGCCCTGCCCCCGCCGAGCCTCGAGGTCCTTTACCGTGCGCCCGACGATCCGGCGCTGGGCGATTTGCTCAAGACCGCCGCCGCGCTCGTGATCCGGCGGTCGGGCCGAAGCTGCCGGCCGCGCTTTTCGAAAACACCGCGCTGCGGCTGGTCCAAGTCACCGGCGCCGGCGTCGACCGCCTCGATCGCGCGGCGCTGGAAAAATCGCGCATTCCTGTCGCCAACGTGCCCGGCGGAAGTAACAGCGCGGTGGCCGAGTACGCGGTCACCGCAGCCTTGCTGTTATTGCGTCGCTTCGCCTGCGCCGACGCCGAAATCAAGCGCGGCAACTACGCGAGCTATCGTTCGCGCATGCTGGCGGACAACCTCTCCGGCCTCGAGGGACTGCTCGTCGGCGTCATCGGCTTGGGCACGATCGGCCGGGCGGTGGCGCAGGCATTCCGCAATCTCGGGTGCCGGATCGGGTACCACGATCCCGCGGCGGACGCGTCGACGGCGCAGGCGATCGGCGCCTTGCCCTTGACATTCGACGAGATCCTGGCGCGGGCCGACGTCGTCACGCTGCATGTGCCGCTGTTGCCGCAGACGCGCCATCTCATCGGTGCCCGCGAACTCGCCAAGATGAAGCCGGGCGCGGTGTTGATCCAAGCTTCGCGCGGGGGAATCGTCGACGAAGCGGCGCTCGCCGCCTGCCTCGCGGCCGGCGGCATTCACGGCGCGGCCGTCGACGTTTACGCCGCCGAACCGCCGCAAAGCGGCAATCCGCTGTTGACGCTCAATAGTGAAGCCGCACAGCGGCTGCTATTGACGCCGCATATCGCGGGCGTGACGCGCCAGGCTTCGGCGCGGCTCTTTCGCGCTGCCTGGAAGAATGTCGAACGCGTCCTCGTTCGCAATGAAGCGCCGCAGCATCGCGTATTCTGAAAACGGGGCGCGCGTCAGTTCGCTTTGATGTTCGCGCGCTCGACGACTTCCCTCCACCGCTCGACATCGCGCACGAGCTGCGCCGCGAAATCAGCCGGCGTGCTGACGATCATATCGTAGCCCAATGTCTTGATGCGCTCCTGCATCTCCGGCGTGGCGAGGATGCGAACGATCTCGTCATGCAATTTATTCACGATCTGCGGATCCATGCCGGCCGGCCCGAGCAAGCCCGCCCAATTCGCGACCTCGAAATCGGGCAAGCCGGACTCTTCCATCGTCGCCAGATCGGGCAGAAGCGCAGAACGCTTCTTCTCCGCCATCGCGATCGGGCGCAGCCGGTCCGATTTCTCCGTCAGCATCGCCGGCACGCTGGCAAACATCGCCTGCACTTGTCCGCCGATGAGATCGACGAGCGCCGGATTCATGCCCTTGTTGGGAACATGGACCATATCGATCCCCGTCCTGAGCTTGAGCATTTCGCCGGCGAGATGCGAGGCGCTGCCGACGCCGGCGGAACTGAAGCTCAGCGTGCCGGGATGGGCCTTGGCGTAGGCGATGAACTCCGGCAGTGAATGCGCCGGAACCGACGGATGCACGACCAGCGCATAGGGACTGATCGCAACATTGATGATCGGCGTGAAATCCTTGCTGACATCGTAGGGAGCGGTCTTGTTGACCGCGACGGTGAGCGAAAGACTGCTGGGCGTGTAGAGCAGCGTATAGCCGTCCGGTGGAGCGCCGATGACCGCCTTGCTGCCGATCATGCCGGCCGCGCCCGGGCGATTCTCCACGACGAACTGCTGATTCCACCTTTCGCTGAGTTTCTGCGCAAGCAGTCGCGCCATCACATCGACGCCCCCGCCGGCGGCGACCGGAACGATGATGCGCACGGGCCGATCGGGATAATCGGCCTTCACCGGCGCGGCGCTGGAGAGCGCGGCAAGGAGGCTTAGAAGGAAGGTGAGGAAGCGCATCGCCATCGTGACAGCCCGCCGCGCGCGATCGCATCCGATCAAACATCGTCGAGGCAGGTCAAGAGCGCTTTTGCCGATGGTCGGTACGACGGCCGGCGCATTCGCTAACCTTCTCGTCCGATTGGGTTTGCGGGGTTTTGGGCGCGTGAGGAATATTCGCCGCCCGCAAGGTGTTTTTCACCTCAGGAGTCCTCGCGTACCCCAGCCCCCCAATGAGGATTCCCGAGGCCCCGCTCGGCGACCTCCCTTTGTTGAGTGCCACACCCGGGCGGGGCCTCGTTTGGGGCGCAGCTGCGTCCGCGCCGAGCGGCCTGGTCTGGGACTGGGCGCAATCAAGGGAAGACTTCTTTATGCCTTTTGCCGGGATAACGATGACATCGCGTTCGATTGGATTGGCGGCTTGCGTCTTGGGCCTCGGCATGCTCTTCGCGGCGCCGGCCGACGCGCGCAAGCCGACCAAGCAGCAACGCGCGTATCTTGCGCAACCCGCCGCCGGTCCGGGGATGCGCGGCCTGCGCCGGAATAACGGCAATACGGTCTGTTGGACCACATGCGGCCAGCCGGGATCCATTGTGATGGGCCGCGATCCCGACCCGTTCATTCGTCAACAGATTCTACGCGATGCCAGCGGCTTCTTCGGCGGCCAGCCGTGAGGATCGCGCCGTGAGGCGAACGCGAGTGACAATTGGAGTCGTCATTGCCGGGCTTGACCCGGCAATCCATCCTCTTCGCAAAAAAGTTTTACGAAGAAGATGGGCCCCGTGGGCGGCCGCCCGACGAAAATTATGAATACATTTTGAATTTTTCGATTGACTACAATACGAAGCTGATGTAGAAGATTCGCAGCCTCGCTCATCGAGGGGCGTCTCCGGAGACGATCCTGAAGGCGGAGCGAGGCGTGGCGTCCTGCGGCGACGGCTCGTAACCGCTTGCCCCGGGAGGCCCGGGACCCCGCATGCCAGGGGACCTGGCTGCGAGCAGGCTCGCTGCAACCGATCCGGCGCCAATGCCGCGGACGGAAGCGCGGACCCGGAGCCTAAAACCGCCACAGTGGAGCGCCGAGAGGCGAGCGTCCCGCGTCACGGGACGCAAGGCGCCTCGCAAGCGCCTGGCACGCTACGTTACTGCGTGCCCACGGGTGCTCCGCCGAGCACCCGAACGTCTCTCGGCGCTCCGCCCACCCCTCATTGGGGTGAGCGAAGCAACGATGCAAAGCCCGGGCGCAAAAAGCGCGCCGCGGGAACGAGGTGGGCTGTTTGAAAAGTGAATAGGGTTTGCGAACGCGTCCGACGATGCTGTGTCCCGGACGCGATGAAGCGCGTAACGAAGGGTAAGCGGCGCCGCTCTCATTGTTTTTCATTGATCGGAACAATGAAAATGCAAACTTTCGTTGCCGGGCTCGACACCGGAAGTCGGTTCACGCGACTTACGGGCCCGTCCCGTACGTTGCGGACAGAAGCGGTGCCGGGTTGTACCCGCGCGCCTGTTTTTTCCTGTTATTTACAGGAGAGCCGCGCGCGGTGCGGCGGACACTATTGCGCCATTCGGGCAAGCCCGAATTGCGGTGCGGGCGCTAACCGCCGAGCCAATTGAATTTGTAGCTCAGCCCGACCCGGCCGATCAGGTTGTACACGCTTTCGCTGGACGTCGCCGGGATAGCGGCGCTGGCGGAATTCTGCGAGGTGTTGAGCAGTTGCAGATAAAGAAATTCGAACCGGAGGATCACGTTCGGAGTGACGGCAGATTCGCTGCCGACGCCGGCGACCAACGCGGTGCGCCGGGAGGTTGCGGCGGTGGAGACAGGCGTCCCCGACGCCGAGGTCGTTGTTCCCGTGCTCGAGAACTGGGCGTAACCGCCGCCGCCGGTCACGTAATACTGAATGCGGTCATAGGCATATCCGATCCGGGCGCGTGCGGTCGCAAACGACGGCATGCTGGCGACGAGGGAGTTGCTCGCGGTTTTCTGCCCTGTCGCGTCGGCGTCCACTTCGATCCCGAACACGGTGTGGCGATATTGAAAATTGGCGCCGATTTGGCCGCCGCCGATCCAGCCCGTCATGTTTTGGCTCGAGCTTCCTAAACCAGAACTGTGGTTTCGCCTGTTGCGGATTTATCACAACGCGGGACGATTCATGCGCAATCAGCGAAGATGAGGAGACCTCCGCACCCGGCGGCTTGGGAGGAAACTGCGGCCGGGTGATGAAATCGGTCGCGGCGAGCCAGAAGAGGATCGCGCAGTTCCGGCACGGCAGGAACTAGGAGCGTGGCAACGAATTCGATCTGATAAGAGCAACGATCCGACCGCCGATCGGCGGCGGTTGTGCACAATGGCACGCAACCGATGAAATGCACCGGCATCGGCGCTTGATTTTTTGCATCCGGGATCGACACTCAGCCCACCGCGGTACATTTTCCCGGACGAGCATTGCTGCGACGGGTTTGGTCAAATGATGTTTGAGCCGTGAATACTGCAGGCGAACTCGAGCTCTTTCTGTCCTGCGTGTGGTCGGCCACGGTCTTTTGGCTGATCAGCCGCGCCGTGGCTCAACGAGATCTATTTCCACACCTCGAACCATGCTCCGCGCCTTTGCCGCAGGACGCGCCATACGTGGCGGTCATCGTGCCGGTCCGTGACGAAAGCTCCAATATCGCCGCCTGTCTCCATTCCCTCCTGACGCAGCGTTATCCAGCCGCTCGCTTCGGCGTGCTCGTCGTCGACGACGAGTCGGCCGACGACACGGCGCTGATCGTGCAATCGCTGGCCGAGAAAAACGAGCAGTTAAAGTTGTTGCGCAGCCACGCGCTGCCGCGCGGCACGACCGGAAAATCGCATGCCTGTTCGCTCGGCGCCCGGGCCGCTCCCGCGCGCGCCGAATGGCTGTGCTTTGTCGATGCGGACGTTCGCGCTGACCCGCCTTTGCTCGCGAGTGCGGTCCAGGCCGCGGTGAGAGAGGAGTTGGATCTACTCTCGCTGGCGCCGCGGCACGAGCTGCGAAGCTTCGCCGAACGTCTGGTCTTGCCGTGCGGTCTTTTCACGTTGGCATTCACTCAGGACCTGCGGGAGAGTCAGGCGCCGGACACCGCGAACGCGACGACGAGCGGCCCGTTCATGCTGATCCGGAGGAAGGCCTATGAGGCGGCCGGAGGACATGCCGCCGTTCGTTCGTCGATCTGCGAAGATGCGGCGCTCGCGCGATTGCTGAAACGGCAGGGCGGGAAGGTTGTGCTCCGATCCGGAGATCGACTGTTATCGGCGCGCATGTATACGGGGTGGAGTACGGTGTGGCCCGGCCTCGCCAAGAATTTGGTCGACACGCTCGGCGGCCCCGCCTCGGCGCTAACGACGGCGCTCCTGGCGCTGCCGCTCGCTTGGGCGACCTTCCTCATTCCGGCCCTTGGTCTGGTTGCTTGCATCGGCAATGAGGGAAGCAGCGCTTGCTTCGCACTGGCGGTCGCGCTGGCCGGCTCTGCCGCAGCAGTCGGCCTGCATATGGCTGGCGCGGTCCATTTCCGCATCCCGCTGTGGTACGGACTGCTCTTCCCATTAGGATACAGCGCCGGTGCATTGATGGTACTGGACAGCGTGCGCCGCCGATTGTACGGGCGCGTCACCTGGAAAGGCCGCACCTATCCATGAGCTCCCGTCCGCGGCAAGATCGAGCGCGCTCCTCCGACGAAGAAATCCAGCGGACCCGCGGCATTTCACCCACCGGCGCGGTCTTGGCGCTGATCCTTGTCCTGGTGTTTCTGTACGCAGTTCGCTGGGCCCTACTGCCCTTCGTTATTTCCGCCGTCGCGGCCTACATCTTGACTCCGCTGATCCAATGGCTGACGAAGCGCACGCATGTACCGCGCATCTTTTTCGTTTGCGCAGTATTTATCGCCCTCCTCGCCGTCGGCGTAACGATCATAATCCTCGGCGCAGCGCCTTTGATACGCGAAGCGACAGCAACCGTCGCCGACCTCGGCGACACGATGGAGCGATTGGCTCGCGGTGCGCTCGGTGACAGATCGATCGAATTTTTCGGGCAATCCATGAATGCACAGCAGGTCGCTCAGGCCGCGGTAGCTGGATTGCGAAACTGGATCGACCAAGCTGGGGTGATTTTGACGGTCGCCGGCTGGAGCGTCGCAGGCCTGTTCGGAACGTTTCTGACCTGCGTGCTTTTGTTTTTCTTTTTGAAAGATGGTCCGCGCCTCGCACGCGGCGCCTTATGGCTCGCCCCACCCAAGCACCGCCCGACCGTGGAATTCATTTGGTATCGGCTCGACCCGATCCTCAAGCGCTATTTCATCGGCGTCATCATCGTCATGATCTATGCAACGGCCGCAGCCTACGTTGGCCTCGGCCTGTTCCTCGGAATTCGGCACGCGTCGTTCCTGGCCCTGGTGACCGGCCTACTGGAGATGATCCCCGTGGCTGGGCCGGTGGCCGCAGCCGTGCTGGCCGGCCTGGTCGCGCTTCATCAGGCGGACAATTTCGCGGCTGTCGTGGCCTACGCGATCTATGCAACTGCCCTGCGCCTCTCGATCGACCAACTGCTGGGTCCGGTTGTGCTCGGACAGGCCGCGCAACTGCATCCGACCGTCATCATCTTTTGCTTCCTGTCCGGCGGCCTGCTATTTGGAATCGCAGGAGTGATCATGGCGGTGCCGGTCGCACTTGCCCTCAAAGTGAGCTTGGCGACGCTCTACGACGAGGCAATCCCCCTTTCCGTACACGTGCGGCATCCGGAGGAGCGGACCTAGCGAGTTGAGGCCCGTTTGCGCAAAAAGCGTTTTCACGCAAAAGAAAGAAGACGAGAAACCGCTTATGTGTCGGAAAACTAACGGAATTTTTCGAATCGATCGGCCGTTTCGCAGGCCTGCGAAATATCTTTCCGCGCAGCCCGTGCCTTGGTGACTAGATGGTCGGGCCGATCGAACACCATCTGATACCTTCGCTGGCCAACATATGTTTCGCCGGCGCGACGCTCGGCTGCATGTATATGCTGCTGGTCTCGGTGCTGGTGTTGCGTTTTCGCCGCGATTCGTCGCCAACCGCCCGCTCCTCGGCCCCTGTGACGATCTTAAAGCCATTGGACGGCGCGGAGCCGCGGCTGTTCGCGCAGCTCGCTTCGTTCTGCAATCAGAATTACGCAGGTCCGGTCCAGGTCGTTTTCGGTACGCATGACCGAGATGATCCTGCGATGGAGGTGGTCGAGCGGCTGAAGGCCGCATTTCCTGACAAGCTGCTCGACTGCGCATGCGATTCGCGCGAGCACGGGTCCAATCGCAAGGTCTCGAACCTCATCAATATGGCTCCGCTCGCCCGCCACGAGGTCTTGGTCGTTGCGGACAGCGCCATTCAAGTCGGCCCGAACTATCTGGCCGAAGTAGTCGGCGAACTCGAACGACCAGATGTCGGCGCGGTAACCTGCCTTTATCACGGCATCGCCGGAGCGGGCTTCTGGTCGAGGCTCGCGGCAATCGCCATCAATACCCATTTTCTTCCCGAGGTGATCGTTGCGCTGAGCTTCCGCATCGCGCAGCCCTGTTTCAGCGCCACGATTGCGATGCGCCGGGAAACGCTGCACCGCATCGGTGGATTTTCCGGCTTCGCCGACTATCTCGCGGAAGATTACTGGATCGGCGACGCGGTCCGATCGGCCGGTTACGAAGTGGCCATTCCTTCGTTCTCCGTCGGCCATGTGTGCGCCGACGAGAATTTTTCATCTTTCTTCGGACATCAAATGCGGTTTGCGCGCACGATCAAGAGTATCGATCCTATTGGCTATGCCGGCTCGATCATCGCCTATCCCCTTCCGCTCGCACTTATCGCTGCGTTTTTGGGCAGCAATGGAAGCCTGGAGCTGGTCGCTGCAGTACTGGCCTGCCGCGCCATTCTCTGTGGTATGGTGACGCGAGTATTCCGGCTCGCACCCCAAGCCTATTGGCTCGTCATGATCCAGGATTTGATCTCGTTCGTCGTCTATATCGGAAGCTTCTTCGGAACGACGGTGAGCTGGCAGGGGCAAAATTATCGCGTGCTCAAGAGCGGCCGCTTGCGCGCAAGTTAGTCGCAGGATCAATTGGATGGCGCAATTCCACCGTTGGAAAGCAATCAACAGTCGCTGGCGCAGTGACGCCGGCGATGTTGCCGCGCCGTCGATTCCTCTCGTCATTGCTTTGGTAGGCCTCGCCCTTGAGGCACGAATTGCCGCCTCGCCCGGCGTGCTGGTCATCTGTCATGAAGAGCCGCGAAAGGCTGCCGATGCGATCGAAAACGCCATTAAGAATGGCTGCCGCAGCATCATCAGTTTTGGTATCGCCGGGGGCCTCGCTCCGGGCCTGAGCCCCGGGGATTTGATCGTCGCCTCAGCGATCATCGACCAGCAGACAGTTCGGCCCACTGACCCTGCATGGTCGGCTCGACTGCTGCAAACCCTCCCGGGGTCGACCTATGCCCCTATCCTCGGGGTGGATGCGGCCATCGCGGATCCGGCCATCAAACGACAATTGCATCAACTCGTAGGGGCGGCGGCGGTCGATATGGAATCGCACGTAGTTGCGCGGCTTGCCGTCGACCACGGCCTGGCCTTCGCCGCGCTTCGCGTCATCATAGATCCGGCTCATCGTGCGATCCCGGATGCCGCGCTTGCCGGTTTCGGCGGCGGCGGAACCGATGTCCGCGGTGTTCTTCGCCAGCTGAAAGCGAGCCCGTCCCAGACGATCATGCTCGCACGCCTTGGGCTCGACCTGCTCAAAGCCCGCAGTCGGCTCGTCCGCACTCGCCATCTGCTCGATTCCGGCTTTCATCACGCGGAGCAATGCTGAAGTGGCCTCGAGCCGCGCGGCGATGCAACCGGTCCTAGCCGTTTCCGAAAAAATATGCGCGTCGGGCGGTTGACGCTACGCGCCATAGACCAGTGAACCGTCTTCACGCCGTCGCGCGGCCTCGGTCATGCGCGCCGACTCGACGTGATCCGCACCTAGAATGTGGAAGACGCTCTCCCCCGCGGCGATCAAGTAATCTGCGATGATCCGCCGGTGGCACCGCCACCACACGGCCTCCGCGCACATGATCGCGCACCGCCGTTCCTGTCCCAGGACGCGCAGCCCGGCGAGCCCGAATTGGAAGGGTTGGCTCAGCGCGTAATCGGCATAATTGTGAAAGCTCTGATTTTGCCAGAACGCATTTACGCTTGGGGCAACATCCTGTGCTTTCGGCCGCAAGCCGCCGAGCGCGGCAATATGTTCGTATCCGATCGCAAACTGCGCCAGCGTTTCGGGAAGGACATCGCAGTTATATTGCGGGTTGGTGCGCGAGCGCGGAACGGTTCGGACATCGGCCACGAGTTCGATCTGCTCGCCCTTCAGCAGGTCGACGAAATCGCTCACCGGCCGGGTCGAATGTCCGATAGTGAAGAATGGGTGGGCCATATGCGGGATAACTCACCGGCCTAAGAGCCGAAGTGCGGTGCCCTTGTGCAAGGCAATGTGGTCGGTCTTGTCGCTCTTAATTTCGTATTGCGGCTCGTCCTTGCTCGCGTGATGGACGTAGCCTTTGTAATTCACGTCCTTCGTGTGCACCTTGACGATTCTCCCTCTGACCCGCCCAGCCTCCGAATTCCAACTCACGCGGTCGCCCGTTTTGAACCTTTTGGTCATGCGTACACCTTGTGGCGGCATGCCTGATAGGGCTCGAACTAGATTGGGGGGCAGACAGTTCCCGCTCTCGATGTTCTGAAGACAGTCAAATGCCGTTCCTGCGATGGAACTCGAAAGCGGCAGGACTGTTCGTCGTAACGCTCCTGATTATCGCGCTCATTGCCGCCGTACTCGGATTCGGCGGCATCGCAACCGCCGCCGTGGGGATCGCGAGGATCATCTTCTTCGTCGTGCTGGTCCTGTTCCTGATCAGCTTGCTGTTCGGAGTGGCCCGCGGGCCTGGACGCGCGGTGTAAGTCGCGTCACTCGCGGCAGACGAAAAGAAGCCCCGGTCAACCCCGGGGCTTCTGCAGGTTTGATGCCGCGCGAGCTAGCGTCCAGGAGGAGGCGGTGGAACCGGACCTCCAACCGTGCCGCCGCTCTCGCAGACCTTCACGGTCTTCATGGCGCCTTCGGCTTCCGTCCGCGTCGTGTACGCCTTGTTGCCGACGACCACGGTCGTTTGCGTCGTGGGTCTCTGTTCCACGATCGTGCAGCGCTTCGTACTCGAGTCTTGCACGATGTAGTACTCTGCTGCGAGCGATGGAGTGGCAAATGCCACAAGTCCTGCCGCGGCAACCAGCAATCTAATCCGCATAAAGTCCTCCTGTGTTGCAGTAAGCAACAAACAAACTTCGAGCCCGCTTGGTTCCCGCGTTGCGAAAGTGAGCCTTGGAAAGCATTGCCGGGCACGCTGCGAAGTGTTTCCATCATATTGCACTGATGGTTGGTATGTGGCGGCCAAACCCAACGGGAACGCGCCCTCGCTTATGTCGTTGAGATGACGAAACACGAAAAGAGTCGCTCACTGATGCCGCAGGAAGCGCAGCCGGTGGTGGACTTTCCGGGCATGACGCAGCAAGACCTGGCAGCGCTGCAGCGCGCCGTTGCCGCGCTCGAGTATCCGAGCCTTGCGGCGCGCCTCACCAACATGATCGGCAAGCCGATCGAACTCGTCGGCTCCGCGCTTCCCGCTTCCGCCGCGCAGGCGATCACCGCGGCTACCTCCAAAGCGCTTCAGATCGCCCTGCAGGCGGCACTGCGCACGATCCGAAACGCGCCGATGCCGTTGTCACAACGCTTTCATAAAGTGTTGGTCACGGCCTCTGGCGCTGCCGGCGGCGCGTTTGGTCTCGCGATGCTTCCCGTAGAGCTTCCCGTCTCCACGGTCATCATGCTGCGGTCGATCGCGGAAATCGCCCGCAGCGAAGGCGAGGATTTGTCCGATCCGGAAGCGGTACTCTCATGCATGCAAGTCTTTGCCTTGGGAGGACGGCCTGGCTCGGCGGAGGCTGCTGAAAGCGGATATTTTGCCGTCCGCGGCGTGCTGGCCAAGAGCGTGTCACAGGCCGCCCGGTTTATCGTCGAACGCGGCGTTGTCGAGGAGAGCGCGCCAATTCTGGTTCGCTTTATCGCGCAGGTCGCATCTCGCTTCGGCGTCGTGGTGACGCAGAAGCTCGCGGCGCAAGCCGTTCCGCTCATCGGCGGGTTGGGCGGCGCAGCGGTCAACTACGCATTCATCGAACATTTCCAAGACGTGGCGCGGGCGCATTTCACGATACGTCGCCTCGAGCGAATCTACGGCAGGGACGTCGTTCAGAAGCAATATGAACGCTTCGCGCAGCGACACTAAAGCCGCACCTTCACATGCCGACATTCACTTTCCGGTTCTCGCCGAGTGCGGGCTCCCAGATCCGGTCGACGCGGCCCTACTCAGTCACGTCCACCTTCCCTTCTTGGAGGTGCGTAAGTCCGAATTCCCCTGCTTCGCGCAGTTGGAACCTTTCTCCGATCTTTTGGTTTCATCTGCGGTGTTTCCTTACAAGAGGATGAGACATGCCGACACGGAGCAATGTCCGAAGTGTCGTCGCGGATGCGCAGGACAAAGGACGGGAAGCCGTCGACGCGGTGAGCGAAGTTCGCGATAACCTCGTGGTTGCGATCGACAAATCTCTCAAGAAGCGGCCGTACACGACCTTGGCGCTGACGCTGGCCGCTGGTTTTGTGCTCGGCGCGATGTGGGCACGTTAGAAAGCCGCGCGGCTGCGACCATTGCAGATTCAAATCTCAGGAGAACTGTCCTCATGAACGAAGATCGTCTCGGCGGCACCGCCAAAAACGTGGGCGGACAGGTGGAGGAAGGATTCGGACGCGCGACTGGGGACGTGAAAACGCAACTCCAGGGCAAGGTCAGGCAGATGGAGGGTACGCTGCAGGACGCCTACGGCCAGGCGAAAGATACTGCCGCTGATGCCGCCGACACCGTCCGCGAAAGGGCCGGCGAAGCCGCCGACTTCCTTCGTGCAGCGATCGAGGAGCGCCCGTACACGACCGCCGCGATCGCCCTTGCCATCGGATTCCTGATCGGGCGCTTCGGCCGACGCGACTACTAGAGCCCTCGCCGCCCCGTCGTGCGTAAGCGCTAACGAACCCGACGTCAGGACACTCGCGTAAACTAGGGACACTCATTGCCGTCGTACTCCGGCATTTGCAAAATCAACAGCGCCACATGGAAATTCTCGATTTGGGAAAGTCCGGCTCGAGGATAGGCCAATTATGGGAGCGCGAATGCTCGCGGGGGGATTGCACATGGCAAGGTCCCTTCAATTAACCCGCGCCATCCCCTAAACGCAGAACGTGAATCGGAGTTCCCGCGTGCGTGCGCCTTGCGTCGCACACTCTCGTTGCGGCGTCACCACGCCTTGGCGTTTCCGAGCGAGCGGTGCGCGGAGATCAGTGGAACGATACCGCCGGGGGCAGCGTTTCCCAATTTGGATCGCTGTCATGCCTACGCCGAAAGAATGCCGGCAGCATGCCGAAGAATGTTTGAAGCTGGCGAAAGAAACCACGCAAGTCTACGCGAGGCAGGCATTGCTCGAACTTGCGACAGAGTTTCGCGAACTTGCCGAAGAGTTGGAACGCCGCAGCCCTCATTCCACGGCTGCGAAACGACGCCGCGCGTACCATGCGAATGCCTCGCTGGCCTCGCGTCGTAAGATTTCGTGACAAGCATCCTCGCGATCCTCACCGGATCATTCCTGATCATTGACTTGCGGCGCTGGGCCAAAGTCGTGGGACAGTCACATCCCGGAACGACAGCGCTACACCCGGTTTCCTATTTGGCAGGAACTCCATGGAGATTCGTAAGACGCGCGGACTCTTGCTTTGGCTGGTCGGGCTGCCGTTCCCGATGATCGTGTTGATTTGGTTGCTCGGCGGCTTGCACTAGATCGCGACCAGCGGCGCGATTGCACTTCCTTTGTTGGTTCCAAGTTTCCCGGCGTTAGAGAGAGCGCGATTCGCCTGCATGTTGCGGAACAGGCCGCCGCTTCGCACGTTGCTCGTAAGAGGGCGTCGTGGCGCGAAGCGGATTCGTGTCGCGCGTTTTCCCAGGTCAAGAACACGCAATAGGAAAGACAAGGAGAAACTGCATGGGCTTCTTCTCGAAAGACATCAAGACAATGAACGATCTGTTCGTGCACACCTTGCGCGACATGTACTACGCGGAAAAGCAGATCGTGCAGGCATTGCCGGAGATGATCGACAAAGCAGCCGATCCGCAGCTCAAGCGCGGTTTCGAGACGCATCTGGCCGAGACCAGGAACCAGGTAAAGCGTCTGGAACAAGTGTTCAAGCTGCATGGTAACGAACCGAGCGGCGTGGACTGTCCCGCCATCGACGGCATCATCGACGAGGCCGAAGAGGTGGCCGGCGAGGTCGAGGACAAGGCCGTTCTCGACGCCGCGCTCATCGCCGCGGCGCAAGCGGTCGAACACTATGAGATCTCGCGTTACGGCACGTTGATTGCCTGGGCCAAGGAGCTGGGCCGATCGGATTGTGCGGCCTTGCTCGAGCAGAACCTCAACGAGGAAAAGGCGACCGACAAGAAGCTGACCGCCTTGGCCGAAGCCAAAGTGAACCGCCGCGCGGCGTAGACCTTCCGCATCGGCACTTCGGGTTTTGTTTTGGATGGACTATGGCCTGAGCGAGTCCCCAAAGGCTCGCTCAGGCTTACATGCGGGAGCCTTGTTACGAATCACGCCTGCAGGCGGACCGTCTTATCATAGTGAGCAAGTAGATCGGCTGGGTCGCGATACACTGCGGCGCATCCGCTCGCCTCGAGATCCTGCCCCGAAAAACCGCCGGACAGCATTCCAATCGCTCGCACGCCCGCGCGCTTCGCCGCGACGGCGTCATAGGGAGTGTCGCCGATCATGATGGCGTCATGCGCCGCCACGTCGCCGGCACGCAGCAGAGCGACCTCGATCAGGGCAGAGTCGGGCTTCCCGTGTTGCACGTCGTCGCCGCATGCGATGGCGTCGACGAGATCACCCGCATTGGTCAGCGCCAGATAATGATCGAGCTCGTCGGCCGATGAACTCGTGGCCACGGCGATCAGCCGTCGCGTATCCTTTATGCATTCGAACAGCGCCCGCACGCGGGGAAATGCCGCCACGTGGGGCAGGTATTTCTCGCGATAGCGCCGGCCTTGGGCCTCAATGAGGCGTGGCACGACGCGGCTGACGTGCGGACCCGGAAGCAGCGCGTGTAACATATCGTGCGGGTCCTGGCCGGAATGTCGATGCAGAGTGATGAGCGGAAACTCAAAGCCGAACGAGTGCAGCGTCTCCTGCCAACAACGCAGCGTCGACGTGGTGCTGTCGACCAGCGTCCCTTCCACGTCGAAAATCGCAAGCGAATGACCAATCGTCATGGCAATGGCTTCGGGCGACGTTCAGTCCGCCACCCCGCAGACGCCGGCCACATTCCGGCCAGCCGACCCCGGTGATAACGGCCTAATGCAATGCGATGGGTGGCTCGGAAGTTCCTAGCCTACGTCGCGTAAGCGACATACCGGCGGATTTTGGGAACTTATAATCCGGCACCTAGTTGTGTAATGCGCACACATCTGGGGCTGAAGGATGCCCCCCTGTTGTTTTTTTTTAGATGGAGACGACGATGTCGCTTGGAACGATACTGCTCATTATCTTAATTCTGCTCCTCATCGGCGCCCTTCCCACGTGGCCTTACAGCTCGGGTTGGGGTTACTATCCCTCCAGCGGGCTCGGCCTCGTTCTCATCATCATCCTCATCCTCGTGTTACTGGGAAGGTTCTAGAGGTCTTCGCGGCCAGACGTGCCGCCACGCACGCCGCCTTGCAGCACATCAATCGATGTACTTCTCGGGCTTGGTTTCCCGCAGGAAGGCCCAAATCAGGGCGGCGGCGGCGGGCCCGATAGCCATCAACAAAAATCCGGTGAAATCGCCGAAGTGCTGCACGATGAAGCCCACCGAGCCCGTGCCAATCGCCGCTGCGATGCCGCGGATCGTGCCGAGCACGCCTTGCGCCAAATTGAACCGGCCGGTGCCGGTCGTGAGGTCGGTGGTCACCAGGATCGTCAAGACCGTCACAGCCGCACCGGTCACGCGGTCCAGCACTTGCACGACCAGCATGAGAACGGGATCGGAGACGAACGCGAACAGCAGCGCGCGCCCCGCTTCGATGGCGAAGGCAACGAGCAGCAGCGGCTTGCGGCCCCACAGCTCGGACCAATAGCCGATCCACGGTGCTAAGATTGCGACCACCAGCTGCGGGACCACGATCAGCCCCGCCATGAACAGCGTGCTGTTGGCCACTTTGCTGTGCGCCAGGTTTTCGCTGACGAGCGGCAGCAACGAGGCATTGCAGAGATGGAACAGGACGAGGGCGCCCGCAAAGAAGACGAGGCGCCAGTTCTTCATGAAGTCGATGAGCCTTTGCAGGTCGAGCGTATGGTCGCGCTGAGTGGCATTGCGCGCGCGGATGTAATCGATTTCCTTCGGCCGGATTTCATTGAGCGCGATCAGCGCTGGAATGCATAACACTGCGGCGGCGATGAATATGGCGTGGTTCGACAGATAGGCTCCGAGCGCGCCCATGAAGGCCGCCGTCACCGCATTGCCGGCACCGCGAAGCGATAATTTCGACCGATCCGCGAGGACATTCCATGCCGGCCCGCCAGACCAAGGCTGATCGCGGCGATCGCCGGTCCAACGAGGCCCGCGCTCATGCCATGGAGAGTCTCGGCGACGAACACCAGCGAAAAGCTCGGCCCCAGCGCCAGGATTAGCGCTGCTGCCGCAATCAGGACGAAGCCGCATGCCGCCAATCCGCGCTTCCAGCGCACCGCGTCGGCGAGCGCGCCGCCCGGGATTTGTGCCACCACCGCGGCCAGCCCACCAACGGTGAGCGCCAGCCCGACATTTTGTTTCGACCAACCGAGATCGGCCAGATAGAACGCCAGAAACGAGCCGAAGCTCATCTGGACGTCGGCCAGGAAAAAGTTGGTCCAATCGAGCCCCCGCCGACTGCGATCCGATACCTCCCGCTCTCGGAGTTTGCGCTTGTGGCGATGCTCCGAAATGACTTGGCGTGATCGGATGTGGAAACCGATGAGGCGCTCTCGAACCCGGGTGCGTCGCCGCTCTCGCGTAGCCCCCTGGCTCGCGGAAGCATTCGGACGACGCTCTTTCGGACTGGGCTTGGCACTCATCGATCGTTTGACTCGCCCCTCCTTTTCGTACTTCGAGCCTTTCTGAGCGGCGGCCGCCCGGCCTCAAACTGCATCGTTATCGCGCGGACGCTCTGCTGTGTTGCGCTTTTCGATATCCCGCACGTCATCGGCAAATTTTTGTAAAGTGGCGCGAAGCCAAGCCTTGTAGTGCCGCTCTTTTTTCTCTTCGCTCTCGTTCATTTTCGAAATTCTTTCCATCTCGGGAATGAACGTTTCGACAATTTGATCGATGGCTTTGTGAATAGACATCGTTGTAACCCGCGGCGGCAACGGCGCCCGCGCAGGGAGATCCCGGCGTGCCCGGCCACCGTCGTGCACAGACAACTTGTCAGCCGGAACTTGGTTCGCCACGCCCCCTGCAGCGCAACGTCGCTTGACGCGGTGCGACGAGAAAAACGCCGCAACCTTTGCGTGGTCCCGGCGTTAATACTGATACGAGAAACAGCCGCCCGGTGCGACCAGCCCCTGGCCGAAGAAATCGATTGCAAAGAAATCGATTATCCGCGTTCGCCTGGCAATTCGCACCTTCATGTTCACATCGGGCGCTGAAACCCCGGGGAGGCAAGCGCGTGACCATCGCCGCGGGAGGCGCTGATATGCCCGCATCCTTCATCAACGATCCTGCGCACTGGCGCCAGCGGGCGGAAGAGGTACGCACGATCGCCGAGCAGATGAACGACCCGCAATCCAAGGAATCGATGGTGCGGATTGCCAAGGACTACGAACGCCTCGCCGAGAGAGCCGAACAGCGCGCCAAAGGGTTCGGAACAACCAAGATAAGCTCAGCCGACGGATAAGCCGCAACCGACGCAGGCTCCGCGCCGACGTAAAGCGAATAGGGAAGCCGAGCGGAATTGCGCGCGGTCTTCGTCCCTTGGAACTTATGCCGCGTTTCGGCGTTCTTATCCGTTGTCCATCATCGCTTGTAATGTGAGCCATTTACCGCGCCGGAGATATTGGGTTTCCCATCTGCCGCGTATCCCCGGCCCCAGAAGAAGAGCTCAGCAGCGGCGCTGGGCTCTTTCTTCGTTTTGAACGCCATTTGGGACGGAGTGGTGACGCCAGTCAGCAGCGAGCCGTGCGCTGAATTTTCATATTCGAATCACACCTCGCACGAACGCGGCGGATGATTCGGATGACTCTTGAAAGGAGTCTTGCATCGCAGCACGCCGTCCAATTCCGAGAAAATTTTGCAAATTTAGTTCCACCGATTCGCGCAAAGCAGAGCGGCGAGGCGCCGCAGGAAATCGGACGCGTTTGTGGAACTACGCATGAACCCAAATCGTTTTCCCATATCGACGACCTCCATGGGCCGCGCGGGGAATCAACGTGAAGAAAGAAGAGGACCGTTCCATGAGGAAGAAACTGTTACTCAGCACAGCTACGTTGTTGGCAGGAGTCGCCATCGCGTCAGCTCAGGACATGCCGGGCGGCAAGTCTGGTAGCGCTGCCCAGAGCGGCGCGCAAATGGAGCGCGGCTCGTCAGGCGCGAGTCACGAGCAATCGCGCGCCGGTCAAGCGCAACGCGGCGCGCAGGACCAAAGCAAGAAGGGTCAGCCTGGCGAGCAGACGACCGGCCAAGCCAAGCAGGGCCAGCATGACCAGAACCAGATGCAAGGCCAGCGAGAGTCAGGCAAGCAGGGCCAAGCCCAGCAGCGCCGTGAGGGCAAGAGCAAGCGGGATCAGACCACAGGCCAGTCCCAACGCGGCCAGGATCAGAGCAAGCAGGCGCAACAGCCTAAGCAGGGCCAGGCCAAGCAGGGCCAAGCCAAGCAGGGCCAAGCCAAGCAGGGCCAGCAGGACCACACCACCGGTCAGGCCCCCCAGCGTGACCAGAGTCAGCAGTCACCGACGCAGCGGGGTCAAACTCAGCAGACACCGCAGCAGAGCCAGGGCCAGACTGGCAGCAGCGCAACCGGCCAAACCGGCGCCAGCAGCGCGACCGGTCAGGCCGGCAGCGTGAACCTGACGGCACAGCAACGTACGCATATTCAGCAAACCGTCCTCGCCGGCCGTAACGTACCGCGCGTGGACAATGTCAACTTCTCGCTGAGCGTGGGGACCGTCGTTCCCTCGCACGTGCGCGTTGTCGAAGTCGTGCCGGCGCTGATCGAGATTAATCCGGCATGGCGCGGACATCAGTACTTCGTCGTTCGTGATGAGATCATCATCGTCGATCACAGCCGTAAGGTCGTCGCGGTCTTGCCGGTAGGGTCGTCCGGGGCCCAACTGCACAACCGGGGCGGCGCGTCGAGTGCATCAGCTGCCTTGGACCTCAGGCCTGAGCAAATTCGCGAGATCCAGATGGTCCTGAAGGAGAGAGGCTTCGCCGTCGAGATCGATGGGCGACTGGGTCCGCGGACCAGGCAGGCGTTGATCGCGTTCCAGCGCAAGCAAGGCCTGACCGCCAGCGGGCGCATCGACAACCAGACCGTCTCCGCGCTCGGAGTGTCGGACAAGATCGGCGCGCAGGGTGGCGCCACGACCGGCCAGGGCAACGGCGCTGCTAACCAAGGCAAAGCGGCCCAGCAGCCAGCGCAGCAGAACCAGGGCGCGAAGCAGCCTTCGACCAGCGGTCAAGGCAACGCAAACGCGCAACAGAAGCCTGCACAGGAGAACAAGGGCCAACCCTCGACCAGTGGTCAGGGCGACGCGACGAAAAACCAAGCGCCTGCGATGAAAAACGAAGCGCCTGCCCAGAAAAACCAGGGCGCGAGCAAGCCCTCAACCAGCGGTCAGAGCAGCGGCAAAGCCCAGGAGAAGCCCGCTGAACAGAGTGGCAGCAGCAAATAACGCGGCCATTCGAACGAAACTAGAGCCCCGCGTAAGCGGGGCTCTTTTTTGCGCAGCGCGCGAAAAGGGGCAGCCCGCGCCCGCAAGCCGTCTCCGTTCAGTCGATCCGGAGTCACGTCAGCAGCTTGGCGAGGTTCGCCTTCTTCTGCGCGACTTGATCCATGGTGCATTGTCGCGGCGATTTGTCGGGCCGCCAGCGCAGAAGTTTGGTTCCGTGGCGAAACCGATGTCCGGAAAAATGGTCATACTGAACTTCGACCACCAACTTGGGCTTGAGCGGCTGCCACTGCGCCGAACGGTCGGTGGACCATCGGCTCGGGCCTCCCGGCGCGTTGCCGGTGAATCCGGGTGGCGCGATGAGACCTTTCAGCTTGCGAGTGAGCGCCTTCTTGTCGCTGTTGCGAATGGTCGAGGTGGAACCAACGTGATGCAGAAGGCCATCGTCGTCATAGAGCCCTAGCAAGAGCGAACCGACCACCGGTTTGCCTTCGTTGTAGCGAAACCCGCCGACTACGCAGTCAGCGCTGCGGTAGTTCTTGATCTTTTGCATTCCGCTGCGCTCGCCCGAGCGATAGTCGAGATCAGAGCGCTTGGCGATGATGCCATCAAGCACGGCGCCGACATCCTTAAGCCAGCGCTTGGCCTCGCTGAGCTTGGTGGTGGCGGGAGACAATCGAACTCGTTGCTTGTTTCTGAGATATCGATGCGCGAAGTCCTCCAGCTTGCGGCGTCGCTCGCGCAGCGGGAGATGAACGAGAGGATGGCCGTCGGTATCAGCCAGCAGGTCGAAGACGATCACCAGGGCCGGCGTTTCCCCGGCTAATTTCTGCACCCGGCTCGCGGCCGGGTGGATGCGCTGAAGCAAGTCATCGAAAGAGAACGCCCCGTTCCGCGGCATTACGATTTCGCTATCGAGGACGAAGGTTTCGGGCTTGAGGGCGAGGACCGCCTCGACGACGTCGGGGAAATAGCGCGTCAACGGGCGGCCGGCCTTGGACTGCAGAACGACGTTTCGCCCATTGCGAAAGACAAGGCAGCGAAAGCCGTCCCATTTCGGCTCGTACTGCCAACCGCTTCCGGTCGGAATTTCTTCGACCGAGAGCGCCTCCATCGGCGCGAAGGGCGGACGCAGTTTGCGTCCGCCCGCTCGGCGCAGACTTCGACCGGCAAAAGATGCCGGACGTTCAGTGGAGCCCGCCAAAGGCCCAGATCAGAATCAGAATTGGGATAGGGACGCCAAGCAGCCACAAAAGAAGATAACGGCCCATTGCATGACCTCCGATTGAATAATCCTGCAAATAATGCAGCCGCTTGCAAAAAGTTCCATTGCTGACTTGGTCGAGCGGACATTAAACACGAGCAAGCGGACGGTCGTCTAATCGTCGGCGTCCGCGTGCCTGGATCGAGAGCAGCTCCGAGTACGCCCCAAAAGTTCGATTCACTCTGCTGCCACGCGCGCCCTTTTCTTTTTTACTGCGCCCTGCAATACAGGCAGGTCTCGCGCCCGCGCAAACGTGCGCACGATGAGACGCTCGACTCGGCCGCGGATTTCGATCTCATGGCGAGGCGCATCGCCGAGGTCGGCCCCTGCGCGCAGCGCCACCGCCTCGGAGATGACGAGCTCGCAGGCGTAAGTCTTGGTGAGACCTTCGAGGCGGCTTGCAGTGTTGACCGAATCGCCCACCGCGGTGATGGAGACCGCCGAGCCGTAACCCATCTCGCCCACAATTGCGGGGCCGGTATGGATACCGATGCCGATCCGCAGCGGCTCGGCTATGTCGTGAATGAGCGCGCGATTGAGCGTTTCCATGCGTTCGGACATGTCCCTCGCCGCGGCGAGTGCCTCGCGACAGCCGGCCTCAGCCCCGCTGTCGAGACCGAACAGCGCCATCACGCCGTCGCCGATGAACTTGTCGATGCGTCCGCCCGCGGCCTCGATCGCGTGACCGGTCTCGGAAAAGTAGCGATTGAGGAGGAACACCAGATCGTAAGGCAGCTTCTTTTCGGAGAGCTGGGTGAAGGATCGGAGATCCCCAAACAGGATCGCGATCTCGCGCTCGGCACCGTGCAGATAGCCGGGGCGGCTGAAGCCATCCCGGGCCTCGGCCGTGGCCGGCAACAGCGGCGTCACGCGCAGGTCACCCTGCGGGCGCAGCTGACAAGCAAGCCGCACATCCGGCGCCGCGCCCACCCGGCGCAACACCTTCACCTCTTCCGCCGCGGGCGTCACGAGCGCCTCCTGGGATCCTTCGACCCTGATGCGACAGGTGGAGCAGCGGCCGCGACCGCCGCACACGGAGGCATGCGGGATGCCGGCCATGCGGCTTGCCTCCAACACCGACACGCCGCGCACGATCTGCACCACGCGGCCGCTCGGATAAGTCAGGCGGACGACGCCGCGCCGCCGCTGCCACTGCCAGCGAACGAGCCGTGCAGCCAGCACGCCAAGCAGCGCCGCCACGAAGCCGTAACGCACCCACACCACCATCTGATCGAGGAACGCGGCATCCGCCGGCGCCGCGTGCGGATGCTCCTGCGCGAGTTGCTCGACCCAGGCCGGATCCTCGGACAAGGTCATGACCTGCCGGCCAGCTTCGAAGTATCCGAGGATCGCCAAGGTCGGAATCAAAAGCGCAAAGGCGTAGAGGATGGGCTGCCAGCGTGGATACCAAGGTTTGAGGCGCAGCCAGAACCACAGCCCGATCATGGCGTGCACCCAGGCTATCACCAACACCACGAGCTGGAGGCCGCCGCGCAGCGGATTGGTCACGAAATACGTGAGCAGCAAGCTCGAGTAATAGCCGACATCGGCGCCATAGAAGGTGTCGGCAACGCGGGTCTTGAGCACGTGGTCGGTAAGGAAAAAAGGAATCGAGAATCCGAGGACGAGCTGCGTCGCTTCGGCGAACGGCATCTTGAGCGAGCGGCGCAGCCACAGCGCCCACAGCGCCAGGCTGTAGTGGGTCGCAAAGGCGCCGTAGAGGAGAACACCGCCGAGCGGAGATGACCAGTACTGGTAGATCTCGATCAACGCGCGATCCATAGCCTGGACCGAGATGAGGCCCAGGCTATGGTTGACGAAGTGGGTCGTCACGTATGCCAACATGACGAGACCCGAAGCCAACCGCAGCCGCCGGATCACGCCGTCCACCCGCGCTTGTGTCTCAGTGGCACGCTTTTCGCCTTAGCTGATGCCGCATTTGGTGCAATCTTGTGGCGCAAGAGGGCGCACATTTAAAGGCAAATAGGCGGGCCTTCGCCAGCCATAGCCACGGCTTCTACTACACCCAAGAAACGCAAAGCACGCCGGATCGCCGCGGCGCTGCCGCGGGTCAGTCCGGCGGCCTCTGTGCGGGGAGGCACCAACGCCATGGACCGTCTCGGCCGTCGGGCGGGCGCTCGCACCTGCTCTCCTTTTTCCAGACATCTTCGCGCTGAGCAGCGGTTAGCGCCGGTTTTGTTTGATTGAACACATAATTTTCAATTCTGACCACGAGCTCTTTAAACGATCCCGTATTCGACCACTCGCGCGAGACTTCCTCTTCTGTGCCCGCCAACAGGATGTAGTTCGAGATTGAAAGAACGGTCATATAGTCGAAGGCCTCGATCATCTTCCTGAATGCCTCGAAGTCGCAAACGCCGGCGGCTGCGCAAGAGGCCAGCGCCTCTAATCGTCCATAGACCACCATCAGCCGTCGTTCGACATCGAACGGTTTGCCGCAGTCCTCCATGGTCGCGCTTTCATTCTCGACCAACTTCCACCAGTCCCGCGCGAGTTCGATGCTGCGCGCGCGGTTGGGCGCTGCCGTCACATCTGAATAGCGCCGGTACGAGATGTGAGCACCTTTGTGTTTCTCGAAGCAGATCGTGAAGTCCTGAAGGTCCCATAAGTGATCGATGAAGTCGCGCTCCGTGGTCCTGTTGACGTAGTCGAGCGTCCGGTCCGTCCTGCGCGTTTGCGCATCGGTAAACCAGCCGATGTCTGCCTTTATCGGCGCATCTGATCGAAAGGCCAAAATTCCAAGAATGAATCGACGCGCCGGTCCTGGTGCGAACGATGACATTCAATTTTGCCTCGTCGACCGGACGATAGCCGAACGATGAAACTTGGGCAGCGAATGTCATTTTCACGTCGGAGTTAGCGTCATTGCGCAGGAACGCGACGGAAATATCGGTGGCCTGAAATCGACGATCGTTGGCGCCTTGTCTGCCAAGCCAGACGAGCTGTTGTCCTTTCTGCACGCTTTCCTTCAACGTTCCAGTGATCGGTGCAATTTCAAAGATGACTGGCTCGAACGACACAGCGTCCGCCGCATCCGGTGTGAGCTGATTTGGTGTGGTTGTCTGCGCGCGGGCGGGCAACGCAACGAACAAAGAAACAGCAATAAGTGCAGGAAGGCGTATAATATTTGTCATATCCGGTTCCGTTACTGTGCGTCCACCCTCGGGCGCGAGCGTTCAGGCTCCCGTTCATAATAGCGAACGCCCCAAGATTGAGCGTCCGCCAAATCTCGCTAATGGAGGCATAAGCGACCGAGCGAAACGCGGCTTGCGGTCGCAGCATGTTCAGCCAATGTCAGCGTGGCGGAAGGGGTGGGATTCGAACCCACGAGGGGTTTGCACCCCTGGCGGTTTTCAAGACCGCTGCCTTAAACCACTCGGCCACCCTTCCTTGCTTTGAAATCAATTAGCTTTTTTGTTCTCCTGTGAGAACAGTCAAATAGAAACGCAGACCAACTTTGGGGCGCTCACGGATAGCAATACGAGTCCGACGAGCAATCGCCGCCTTCCAGGCGTACCTGATGCGGGCGGTGCGGCGCCGGCCACCGCACGAAGAACTTCGGATCGAAGGCGATGCCCCCGTTGGGATTGGCATCAAGCTTCACCATCCAGCCCTCGATGCCGTCGGGGTAGAACTGCGGATCGATCGCGCCATAAAGCGAGTTGGTGAAGTACACACGCTTGCCGTCGCGGCTGATCTCGACCATCTGTGGGCCGCCGTTTAAGGCGCCGTTCCTGGCGCCCGGATGCGTGGCCCTGGAAACGATGCCGCCGATCCTGACCTTCCCCGTGAGCTTCGGGTTGAACGGGTCGGACACGTCGTACTGCTGCAAGTCTCCCGTGCCCCAGCAGGACACATAGAGGAACTTGTCGTCCATGGAGAGGTCTATGTCGGTGACGAGCGGCGGGCAAGCCTTGAAGCCCTTGAGCAGCGGCGGCAGCTGGCCCTCGGTCGCCGGCTCGGCGGGGATCTCGATCACCTTCTTCACCGCCCACCTGTCACCATCCTTGTACCAGGTCCAGATCGACGAGGAGAGGTTCTCGAGGCTGATCACACAGCTAGCGAAGCCGTAGGCTTTGGTGGGATCGTGCGCGGGTCTCAGCTCGAATACCAGCTGGTACTTGTCGCCGAAGTCGATGGTTTGTAGGTGCTTGCGTCTGTGCAGGTCCCAGAAGTGCAGCCGCCGGCCATACTTGGCACCGAGCAGCAGTTCAGGGATCAGCCCATTCTCGAACATGTCCGGCGTGCCCCATTCGCTGGTCACCATCGTGTCATGGCCGAGATGCCACCAAGCGTCGTAGGCGAAATGCTGGGGCCCGCGATCCATCTCCCACTGGCCGCGCACGTCGAAGGTTTCGTGGTCCATCAGGAACACGCCGCCTGGTCCCTTGCCCTCGGCATTGCCGAAGGCTGTAACGTAGATGCCTTCCGGGCCACAATGCACGGTGTGCGGCCGGGTGTAGCCGGCCCGTTCGGCCACGGTCTCGGGCTCGATCACCTTCACGATTTTCGGAGTTCTGGGATCGGGCTTGGTGTCGAGGATGTGGGCGCGCGAGGAGCGCAGGCCCGGCACCACGAGATAGCGGCGCTCCGCGTGGGCGTGCGGCGCGTTGGGGCAGAGGCACGAAGAGCAGGCGTTCCAGCCGAAGTGGTGCAGCTCATCGCCAGGGTTGGGCATCGGCGTGGTGCCCACGATCTGCGAATACGTCCTCGATTTCGGATCGACATCGACCACGGCAATGGCATCGGGCGTCTTCCGGTTCGGATCGAAAGCCGCGACGTACGCGAGCGTCTCGGGCGCCGCCTTCATGGCCATGCGTGGGGAGGGATAGAAGCTAGGATCGGGAGTCCAAATTGTCATGGGGTATCCTCCTCTTGAGATCTAACGGTTAGACCCGCGGTCGCTCGTGGAACTCAACCGACGATGGTTCGCTCCACCACTAGGTCGGGGACGGCATCGGCGCGACTGACACGTCGAGTTGGCTCGCAGGCGATCGCCGGTAGGCAGGCCGGCGGCCACGACGACCGGCGGGTGCGCGCAGGTCGCAGCGCTGTTCGTCCGCAAGTGCTCCACTACCAGCGCGTTCACCTCGGCCGGGCGCGTGATCGGCGACATGTGCCCGGCATTGCGGATCGTACGGTGGCGGGCGCGAGGCAGTGTTTCGGCGAGGAGCCGGGTGATGGCACGCGATGGAGCCGGCGAGCTCGTACCACACACAATCAGCGTCGGCACGTCGATGGCTGCGTAGGCCGACAGCGGTGTCTTCTCTTCAATCAGGCTCCAGAAGTGATGCGCCACATACACGGCGAGCTGCGCGAACTGCGCCTTCTTGTCGTCGGGCAGGCCTTCCCAGCTGCCCGGTCCGCCCCAGTAGTCGATGAAGATCTGCATGCCGCTGACGTAGTCGCCGCAGATGACGCCATGATTGACGGCGTCGGCGATGGCTCGGATTTCGTCGAGCAGACGCGCGTCGCTGCCCTCGGCCGCCCTCAGGATGTGAAACGAGCTCGGCTCGACGAGCGTCAGTGTACGCAGACGTTCGGGTTGGCTCAGTGCGAACCTGAGCGCGACGCCGCCGCCGTAGGAATGACCGACGAGATGGAATGGTGCACCGTCCGGGCAGGCTTCGCGGATGGCTGTCTCCTCCTCGGCAAGGCTCAACGGGCCGGCGCCGTGCCAGCGCCGTTGACTGCCGTGGCCCCAAAGGTCGAGCGGCACGGGGTGGAAGCCGACCAACTGCTCCGCGAGACCCTTCCATTGCCGCGCGGAGCTTGCCGAGCTGGGGACCAGGACAACCCGATCGACCGGCTGTGGAGCGGCAATGGTTGGCCTATTGCTGTCACATGCCGACGCCTGCTCGGCCCCTTCCCGTTGTCGGAGGCGATCGTCGTGCCAGTGTGAGTTGTTATTTGGACGGCGCATCAGGCTTCATCCTCGAATTCGAGAAAGCCGAACCGGAACTTGGTACCGGAGAACTCTGGCGACAACGACTGAGCGCCGCTTGCACTTACTGCCACGTGGGGATCTTCCGCGCTTGGCGGCACAGTCGGCCCGATGATCGCTGCGCGATCGGAGCAGTGGCTCCGCGCACGTGTGAAACCAACCGCCAGAGACACCGCGCCTGCGCCCATGATTGCGAGGGCCAATAACCGCACTTGGCTAGATTCGACTGTGAGGCGATGCACAGATCAGTGCCGTGGTCATCCTCGCCACGAGCCGCTACGGATCGATACCTCAGACTGCGACACGATCTGGGTGTAGGGCGTGGACGTCTTCCGGCCTGCTACTTGACGTCCTCGTCGCTGACGCGACGGCGATGATAACGCCCTCGCCGTTCTTCCAATTCACCGGGGTCGCCACCTCGTTGTTGGCCCCGAGTTGCGTCCATCTCAGCATGCAGGCGCTCCGTTCAAGGCGAACGGCACAGCAGACTCCCTTGAATAGGTATTCAAAACGCATCGTACTGCTGATGAGCGAGGCCGTTCGATTTTTTCATCAATTCGAACGGATCTATGGGAGTGGCA
>Ga0306924_10000139_pt1 | contig 52333 bp, 50 predicted proteins | sample sta12Can44000111_FD_203756 | JGI IMG/M metagenome (GOLD analysis project Ga0306924, IMG submission 203756) | Lab enrichment of tropical soil microbial communities from Luquillo Experimental Forest, Puerto Rico - statanox.12C.anox.44.000.111 (v2)... | ecosystem: Environmental > Terrestrial >... | reverse complement strand
CGCGAAGCGAAGGTCCCGAACCCGAATGCCGTGCTCTCGGTGTCGCCGTGGCGCACTGAAATCCGCGCCGGGTCAATGCCTAGCTCCTCGGCGGCGACCTGCGACAGAGCGGTCTCCAACCCTTGCCCATGCGACTGGATGCCGACCATCAGCACGACGCTGCCATCGGTCAGGATGCGCGCGGTGCAGCTCTCGAACCCCGGGATAATCGATGCGCCGCGCGCGGCGAATTCGGCGGCGCCATGCGCGGTCTGCTCGGCAAACGTGGCGAAGCCGATGCCGATCATACGGCCATCTGCCTGCCCACGCTGCTGGCGCGCTCGGACCGCGGGCATATCCAGAAGCTCGGCGCACAGCCGCATGCTCTGCCCGTAGTCGCCGCTGTCGAGACGCATGCCGCCGATGGTTGTGAACGGCATCTCCTCGGGCCGGACGAGGTTGAGGCTCCGCACGTCGTTGGGCTCGCGCGTGACCGCCCGAGCGATCTCGTCGATCAGCCGCTCGATCGCAAAGCACGCCCCGGGGCGCCCGACGCCGCGATAGGGGCCGAGCGGCGTCTTGTTCGTCGCGACGGTGTAGTGCCTGGCCCGGTAGTTCGGGATCGTGTAAGGCCCCGGCAGAGCGCGCGCCACCATGCCGGCTTCGTGATACGGGCCCTGCGGCCATAATCCATAGGCGCCGGCGTCGACGACGATTTCCGCATCGACGCCGAGAATACGCCCCTGCCGATCGGCATAAGCGGTAACCTTGTAATGATGGTCGCGGGTGTGCGCCGCAGTTAGGAGGTGCTCGCCGCGATCCTCGATCCAGCGGACCGGATGATCGAGCTCCAAGGCCAAAGCCGCCAGGATGATTTCTTCCGGGTAGAGGCGGGCCTTGGGCCCGAACCCGCCGCCGATATCGGGCGCGACGACGCGGATGCAGCGCTCCTCGAGATCGAGGATCTCGGCGAGCGCGACCCGCACGGTGTGCGGCGTCTGCGTCGAGGCGTAGAGCACGACCTCGTCGAGGCGATGGTCGCGATAGGCCAATATTCCGCGACCTTCGAGCGGCGCGCCCGACTGCCTTTGCATGCGAAACTCTCGCGTGACGACGACTTCGGCGGCGCGCACTGCGGCGTCGATGTCGCCGCCCTGCAAGCTGTGCTCGAGATAAAGATTGTCGCCCCAATGCTCGTGGACCGGGTGGCGGCTACCACGCATATCGCGCGGCGCGTCGACCACGGCCTCGAGCACTTCGAAATCGACTGAAACGGCGCTCGCGAGGTCTTCCGCCTCGCCGCGCGATGACGCGATGCACGCGGCGATCGCCTCGCCGACGTAGCGAACCTTGTCGGTGGCGAGCGGCGGCCAGGGCGGCGATTTGGCGCCCGTCGAGTGCGAGACGACGCGGATCGGCTTGACGCGCGGCAGATCCTCCGCGGTGAAGACGCGGCCGCGCGCTTCCGGCGGAACCGAAATCGACTTGATGCGCGCGTGCGCATGCGGGCTGCGGAGAAAGGCCACATCCCTCGTGCCCGGCAATTTGATATCGGAGACGAATTGCCCGCGGCCATGGAGGTGCCGGTCATCCTCCCTGCGCAACAAGGACGCGCCGACACCGTATCCCTCGTCAGGCATTGGGCGTCTCCTTCGCAGCCTCGGCGATTGCAGTGACGATGTTGGTATAGCCCGTGCAGCGGCAGATGTTGCCGGCGAGGCCGTCGCGGATTTCGCGCTCCGAACCAGCCCGTCCACGCAGGATCAGATCGCGTGCGGCAATCAACATTGCCGGTGTGCAAAACCCGCACTGCAGCGCATGATGATAATGAAAATTGCGGCGTAACGCCTCCATCACCCGGTCGCCTGAAAAGCCCTCGATGGTCTCGACATCGCGCTCGTCGCAGGCGACAGCGAGCATCAAGCATGAACGGGCCGGCTCCCCGTCGACGAGGACAGTGCAGGCGCCGCAGACGCCATGCTCACAACCGAGATGCGTTCCGGTCAGATTGCGGCGTTCGCGCAGAAAATCGGCGAGCGACAGGCGCGGCGGCACGTCGTCGGCGATCACTTTGCCATTGATGTTCAGCCGAACCGCGGTCACTGCAGCACCTGCTGCACTGCACGCATTGCAGTGACAGTGTGAAGATTGCGCTGGAACCCGTCGAAATGCCTATCAGTGACGCGATCGAGAGTGGTGGCGACGGCGCCTCTGACTTCGCCGCGGCGGCCCTCAGCGACCAAGCGGGAAGCTTCTTCGAGCACCAACGGCGCACCGTTCGCTACGCCGAGAACGACGCGCGAAAAACCGCGCCCGCGATCTAAAACAACCACTGCGAGCCCGCTAGCGAACTCGCCGGATTTCCGGCACAGCTTGAGATAGCCCCAGCGCGCATCCGCGGACAGTTTGGGAAGACGGACGTTTTCGATGACCTCATCGGAAGCGAGTTTTGTCTCGAAAATACCTGTCGTGAACTCGGTGCATTTGAAAGACCGCCGCCCGCTCGGGCCACAAACCGTCACCTCGCCATCTAGCGCCGTAAGGACCGCAGGCCATTCGGCAGCGGGGTCCGACAGCGCCAGGCTGCCTCCGATCGTACCCCGCGTGCGGATTGCACGATAGGCAAGCGTCGCCGCTACCTGCGGCATCAGACCGTGCGAGGGGTCGGCGACCTTTCGGTCTTCGATCGCGGCATGTGTCACACAAGCGCCGAGAGTAACCGCGTCGGAGACTTCGGAAACCGCAGTGAGTTCCGGCAGCCGCGCGATGTCGATCAGCAATCCGGGAGAGGCGACCCGCAAGTTCATCATCGCAACCAGCGACTGCCCGCCTGCAATCACGCGCGCCTCACCAGGGCGTCGGGCCAACAAGTCGATGGCCTCGGTCAGATTGCGCGGCCTGACATAATCGACTGCGGGTGCTTTCATTTTCGGGTGCGCGCCGCCATTTCGGCCGCGGCTGCGGCGCGCCGTTCGGCGAATTTCGGCACCAATCCCGGCGAGGGGCCGATTTCATTCCCGGAGGCGCCCGGGCTCTTTTGCGCGCCGCCCCAGCCATTATGAGAAATGTCGAAGATCACGCCGTTTAGATCGTGAAACTTGACCTCATAAAAGCTGCCGCCCTTGACGTCCGGCTCGCCCATCAGCCACTCGCCACCAGCCGTCTCGATGCGCCGCTGCACCACAGCGAGGTCGTCTACCCACACACCGAAATGGTGAAGGCCGACATAGTCCTGACCCTTGCCCTGGGCCGCTGCCTCCGACTTGAAATGGAGCAGCGCCAGGTTGATCACGCCGTCAGACAGAAACACGCCTTCGGCAAGGCATGAATCCGTCTCGCCGATCACCTCCATCCCAAAGGCGTATTTGTAGAACTCCGCAGTCTTCCACGGGTCGGGCACCGACATAGCGATGTGGCGCAGTTTCCCCATTGATTCCTCCGAATTCCACGGATCCTAGGGAAACTGCAACACCCGTTGAAGGCAGTGTCAATAACCAAGACCGAGCGGCGTGAACTCGAACCGATCCCCGGCGGGGCCGGGTGGGCTTGGCGTTATTGCGCCGTTGGGGCAGCGGGGCTTTGAAAAGTGGCAAAAGTTGCCGCTGGATTGTTAACGGCCGGGCCGATCGCCACGGGCTCGACGACAACCGGAGCCACCCCGGCACTCCTCACGCCGATCTCGGCGGCGGCGCGCGGAGAAAGATCGATGATGAACCGGCGGGTAAAGGGACCTCGATCATTGATCCTCACGATTATTGCGCGGCCACTATCGAGATTGGTCACCTTGGCGTATGAGGCGAGCGGCAAGGTGCGATGTGCAGCGGTGGGCGTAACCGTGTCGAGCACCTCGCCGCTCGATGTGCGAGAACCCACAAAATTGTACCAGGCCGCTGTGCCGATCTGGCTCGCTCCAATCGGATGCGTAGGGCCCAAATAGACGTCCCCCTGATTCTCAGCCGACTGATCGACCGGATCTCGGGAAGCGTATCGATGCCGTGTCAGCCCAGCGTGATAGGCGACCGATCGCGCACGACCCTCCGCGGTCTGGCAGGAGAGCATGCGGGTCTTACCGATCCGCAACCCAGCTTTAGCATGCCTAATGGTATGACGCTGGGCGGAGTGGTGCGACTTATTTTTGTCTGGCATTTTGGCGACCGCGCTGGCGGAGATCATCAAACACGCGAGCGAAATACCGATCGTTCGACGCATTAGCATTGCATCGCCCCCTTTTGCTTGGCACCCCCTCGGCGCGAGCAATAGCGGTCCGGCCGCCATGCCAATGGAATGGATGAACGAGAGAGTGCAGATCGGTGTCGTCCCGGACTCCCACTGACTGATCCGGGTAGACGGGCAGGAACGAGCAAAGTTAAACGGGCAAAAATGCCTCTGTCAACCCTCCCAAGATTTTTCTTCTGCCGGAGCGCATCGTGGCGCTGCTAGGGGTGACTGAGCGCACCATCTTCTATAACAAGGATTTTACTTCGATATACTAACGTCGCAATGTGATTTATTTCAAAATTCGATGCCTGTTTAGGATGGTTAAAACAAGCGGCGAGACGTTAAAAATGTTCGGGCGTTGTTTTCCTCTTAAACTGTATCGCACAAGGAGGGTGAAGCCGGGGCGATATTTGCGGCCATTGACGTGCGCTGTCCAGCGGTAATGCCGCGCGGGGCAGTCGAGCACCGTAAGGGTGGACCTTGGTTTGCCTAGCAGCGTGCAATCACCACTTTTTTGACACGCCTTTGGGGGCAACGGCCCCGTGTACGAGGGTGAGGCCTTCCGCCAAGCGATGGCGGCGACCGGTTGGTACCGCAATACATCCCGGCGCGCTAGAAGCAACGGAGGCCGCTTCAGGCCGCCGCATGGGACGGTTTCGCCGGGGGCATCGAACGGAAGCTGATCGCCATTCGGTTCCAGGCATTGATGGTTGCGACCAAGAGGGTCAGCTTTACGAGCTCCCCTTCGGAGAAATGCCGGCGAGCTTCCTCATAGACGGCATCCGGAACGTGCGTTTGTGAAACCAAGGTCACCGCCTCCGTCCAAGCAAGCGCGGCGCGTTCTCGCTCTGTGTAGAGCGACGATTCATACCAAGCATCGAGCAGGTAGAGACGCTCTTCTGTCTCGCCGCGGGCGCGGGCGTCACGGGTGTGCATATAGATGCAGTAGGCGCACCCATTGATCTGTGAGGCGCGCGTCTTGACGAGTTCGATCAGCGTCGACTCGATCCCGCTATTGCGGACATATTTCTCGAGCTCCGTCAGTGCCTTCATAGCTTCGGGAGCGGCCTGGTAAGGGTTCAATCTCGGCTGCATGATCAATGTCCTCCTCGGCATTCACGCATTTTCCGGCTGCGGGCCGAGGGTTGTCAAACCTGCCTCATCGTGGCGAAAGAGCGAGCGCATTGGTCAAGTCGCCGAGAGGGGGGCTGCCGTTAGCCGTCAGCGCTGTATCGCGTGTCTGTAGGCCCTGCAAGGTCGGCAAAGCAAAGCGTTTGGTGATCAGACGCAGGATCGAGGTCGTGTCGTACTGCGTGTGATCCACGAAGCCGCGCTTGGCGAACGGTGACACGATGATCGCCGGGATTCGGCTACCCGGCCCGAACATATCGCCCTTCGGGGGCGCCACGTGATCCCAAATGCCGCCGTTCTCGTCGTAGGTGATCACGATCACCATGTGCCCGCATTGCGCGCTCTTTTGCAAATGCGCGATGACATCGGCAATGTGCTGGTCGCCATCCAGTACATCGGTATAGCCGGGGTGCTCGTTCAGATTGCCCTGCGGCTTGTAGAACGCGACTCGGGGCAAGGACCCGCTGTCGATCACTTTGAGGAACTCGCTGCCGCCAAGCCCGCCATCTTTCAGGTGCTCAGCGCGCGCCGCGCCACCGGGAGCCATATCGGCAAAATAATTGAAGGGCTGGTGGTGGTACTGAAAATTCGGCACCGGGATCGCGTTTTGGCCGTCTAGTGCGGCCTGCCAGGCTCCGGCGTACCAAGCCCAGGCGATGCCCTTGCCGCTCAGCAGATCGCCGATCGTCTGCTCTCTCTGCGGCGGCAGGGTAGTAGGCTTAGCCGGATCGGCAAACGCCGAGTCGCCTCCCGGCGCAGGTTTGTTGGCGCTGGGCTGATAGGGCGGCTGCATCGTGTTCACCGCATAGAAATCAGGCGACAAGTTGCCGTCATTGACAAATTTGGGCAGTCCATCGATGGCTGATTTTGGCGAATCCGTTGCCAATTTGAGCGTCACACCATCGGCTTCGACTGCCGAGATGGCATCCTTGGCGGGGCTTTCGTCGGCGTTCGGATAGATTGGTGCGCAAGCGCAAGCCAACAGGAAGTGGTTCATAAAAGAGCCGCCGAATCCTCCCATAAAGAAGTTGTCGGCCAGTACGTATTGTCTAGCGATATCCCACAAAGGAAATTTTGCGCTGGCGTAGTGGCCCATGACGAGGGCGCCCGAATCGGCGTACGCAACAAAACGGTCGTTCTTGCCCTCAGCAATCTGCATCTGATTCTGGTAGAAGCGGTGCCACAAATCCCGGGTTGTAACGCCGAGCGGCAAATTGAAGCCTTTGGGGTCGTCGATCGCGAAGGGTGCGTTGGGCAGGTGTTCCGTCTGGGCCTGAGTGACCGCCGGCACGACGCCCTTCGCCGTCAAACCGTTCCACACCGGCGGCAATTCCTTGAGTACAGACCCATCGCGGTCGCGCTGCGTATAATCCGCTGCCATTACCTGAGACAGGCCATTGGCGCCCGGAAAGAATCCGTACAGGTTATCAAAGCTCCGGTTCTCGGCATAGATCACGACGATGCTCTCGATGCTCTCGATGCCGGCGCTATTCACTTCGCTGGCGTAGCCGGCAATTGCGGCCATCAGCGACGACAGCAGAAAAATGCGTTTTTCCATGTGACGACTTTCCCTGCGGATGCCTGTGCCGGCATCCCGAACTGGTAGCAGGGTAAACTTAACTTCCGGGAGATTGCCGTTTTGTGACGGGCCTTCACACGGGTGCTGGAAATCGGCTGATCCAATGGCGGGCGATGTCTTCGCGGCGACAGACCCAGACTTGGGAGTGTGCAAGAATGTGCTCGATGAACCGGATCAGTGCCTTGGCTCGCCCCGGATGACCGGTCAGACGCATATGCAGCCCGACCGACATCATGCGCGGCCGATCCGCGCCCTCTTCGTAAAGGAGGTCGAAGCTGTCACGCAGAAAGGCAAAGAAATCCTCGCCTGTCCCGAACACACCGCGCCCGAATTTCGAATCGTTGGTCGTCAGCGAATAGGGGACAACGAGGTGGGGACGGTCGCCGACCTGTACCCAATACGGCAACTCGTCATTGTAGGTGTCGCTGTCATAGAGAAATCCGCCATGCTCGACCAATAAGCGGCGAGTATTTTCCGACGGCGCATAGCGGCAGTACCAGCCGATCGGAGCCTTGCCGGTCGTCTGTCGGATCAGGTCTACGGCTGCTGCAATCTGGCCTCGTTCCTCGGCCTCCGGGAGCCCGGGGTGGTTCGTCCATCGGTAGCCGTGGCTGCAGATGTCCCAGTCGGCGGCGGCGATCGCCGCTGCGGCGGGCGGGTTCGCCTCGAACGCTTTGGCACAGCCAAAGATTGTCACTGGCAGCTTAAAGCGGGTGAAGATGCGATGGAGGCGCCAGAAACCAACCCGAGCGCCGTATTCGAACATGCTTTCCGCAGCGAGATCGCGCCCGTGGACACCGAGATCGGCGCCAAGCATCTCAGTCAACCCACCCTCGGAGACGCCATCCCCGCTCGGATACGACAGTTCGGACCCTTCTTCGAAATTGATCACGAAGTTGACGGCGACGCGCGCGTCACCGGGCCATTGGGCGTGCGGCGGCTCCGCGCCGTAACCGACAAAGTCGCGGGTCATTCTGTGTCCTTTTCGGAAGAAATCGGATACCAGTCCTGTTGACAGATCTCGTCGAGCGAAAAAGGGCATACTACAGGGAAGGCATTAGCCGCGGTTTCCTCGCTGAATGTGCGAAGCGCCGACGCCGCGTGCCGTCGTCCATCCTCGTATAGCTTTGTAAGTGTCGCCTCGATATCCCGCCACAACGTAGGCGACAATTTGTCCTCGAGCACCGAACGTGCATCGGCGATGCTGTGCATCCAGTCGAACCGCGGCTGCGCGGCGGGCGAATACGCGAGTTTCAACAGATGCTCGGTGATCCGGCGAATCTGGCGGCGTACCGCATCGCGCTCGCTTTTGCCCAAATATTCGATCTCCTCAGCCACATGCTCGCGATCGAACCCGTTGTCGGAGACGTGCGGTGAGCGCAACACCTCAGCTTGGTATTGCGTCCAGGTGTAGAAATCGTCTCCGTAGCGTGGTCCGTCCGGCATCGCCGTTGCCTTCATTTCAGCCTGATATCATGGCGCGGCCGTCCCCAATCAGCTGCCGCCGCAACCGCTCGTTCCACGTCCTCTTCGAGCATCAACCCATCTTCGACCAGCTGTCGCGCGGCTGCCGCGATTGCGGCGACATACGCATCGGCATTCGGGTATCGCTCGAGAATCGATCTCCGTGGATCGCCGGTCGTCCGTCGCTCCTCCGGCGTCTCGGGCAGGGGGATGTAGCTGCCGGAGAATTCGTGCATGGCGCCGTGACCAAAACCGCGCGCCCGGAGGTTCCAGCGCAATAGGTGCCGAGCGGCGCCTGCACCATCGGTGCTCTGACGCCGGCTACGTCGTTGCCGTCTTCGTCGACTGCCGGCACCAGCACTGTGTAGCCGTCACCTGGAGCGACAACTGGCGGCTCCTTCAGGATGCCACGCTCAGCGTCCGGCCCAAAATCCAGCAATGACAACGGGTTTGGCCCATGCGGTTTCGCCACGCCCGGAATCGCCGAGAATTGCCGAAGCCATTCTTCGAATGTCACCAAGGTGCCGTCGGCGCGGCGAGGGATCCGGCTGTCGGGCGGCGCGACACTGGCTGTCGCCCAGCGGTCCATCGCGTCGATCATTGCGCGGAACAGCGTCGAGGTGGCAACCGTGTTGAGGTAATTCTGGCGTATTCCGCGCTCCAGCCGCGGCGCGACGGGGTCGGCGAAATGCTGTGAGCTCGCCCAGAAATAGACCCGCACCGTTTCGGGTTGCGGCAAGTCGTTGCCGCGCGTGTGGGTGTGGACGAGCGAGCCTCGCCGCTGCCAATACTCGGTCGAAGACTGCGTGTGAATGACCAGCGGGTCCGTCTCCGGCCGCTTCAGGATTGCATCACGCCGTCCGGTCAAATGGTTCGTCGTTTCGGCGTAGCAGAACGGAAACGTATCGGCCGGGTTGAAGTGGTCCTCGTATTGCTGGCCGCCCGAGACGACCGCGTTCGCGAAACGATGGTTGAGCCATTTGCGCCCGGCCCCGGCGACATGCGGCAGGATGCCGTCGAAGACCTTGCGTCCCCCGGCGCCGGCATTGAACCCGCGATAAACGAAATCCCGCATGCAGCGTCCAGTCTGCGACCGGCCCCTTGCATAGGCCTTCTCGACTGAACCGCCTCCCTCCCACAGCGGATTAGTGCGGCCTGCGGCATCTTCGGCCTGGTAGCGCAGAAAGCTGATGAAGTCTCGCACCGCAGCGTGCGCCAATCCGAGCACCAGCGGGTCGCGGCCGGTATAAACCAGCTCGTAGATCCAACCAGGCTCGAACCCGCTCGGAATGTGGATGTGCGTGTCCGACAGGATTACCGCCTGCTCGGCGCCCTGGTTGTCGAGACCGAGGCCGCCTTCGAGACGCGCAAAGAAACCAGCTCTCGGGCGGCACGGGTATCCGCTCGTCATAGGGATAGCGCCGCCGCGTGAGGCTCGCTTCGCGCGGGTCGAGCGATACGGTCGGATGACTGCGCGTAGAGGCATGACCGCTCAAGGGAAAGGTCGTGATCCCGGCGCGGTTGGCGATGTACTCGACCCGGACCGGACCGATAATCGGCCCGCCACGTTCGCGCGCGACCGGCAGGTCGAGCAGCATTCGCCCGTTCCCGGGCAGAAGGTCGCCCTGCCAGGCGAGCCACACGACCGTGTAGCCGCGGCGCATCAGAAACCCATTCCCGGCATGCGCCAGGCTGCGCGGGTCGTTCGAGGCCGGAGCGTCGTTGAAGAATTGCAGCATCCGCTTATTGCCGCGGTTGCCGTAGTCGAAAAAAATGCGCCGGTTGCCGCGCCGGGGATCGACCGGTTTCAGGATCGAGAAATCGCCGGTAAAGCTGACGAGCCCGTCGGCATCGGTTGGAGCCTTGTCGAGGTCGGTGATCCCATGTTGTGCCGGGACGCGTGGATCGACCGCAAACTGCGCGCGCCCGACCAGCATTTCATATGCCCCGACCGAGCCGAACTCGTGCCCCGCTGCGAACGAGAAACGTTCGGCGATCGACAATTCTGCGCGACTGGTCATATTCAACTGGGCTCCAATCTTTGGTCATGGACGGGCGTGTCCCGGCCATGACCAGGAAGGGCGGTGTGCAGTCGCTTCAAGCGCCCGTCACCACTCGCATAATAGTCAGCGCCAGCGCCTGCGCGCGCGGGTATCGATCCGGCACCACTCGTCGTCGCGGTGGGCGTTGCCGCCGACCGCGCCGGTCCCGCACAAGGTCGGGGTTCCGAGCACCGCAGTGAAGCCGCTGTCGGCTGAGCCACCGGTCTCCTCGCCCGCCACCCGGAAACCAAGATCGGCGGCCGAGCGGTCGTATGCTTCGAGGAGTTCCCGGCTCTTTTCATCCTGTTCCAGCGGCAGGAAATTGCCTTCGCGCAAAATGCGCCCCTCGCTGCCGGGCATTTCGCAGCAGCGGCAGATCTCGCGCACCTCGCCGAGGATCTTTTCCATGATGTTGAGGGTCGGGAACCGGACATCGACAGCGGCGGTGGCGCGGGCGGCGACGGTGTTGACGGCGGTACCGCCCTGAACGAGCCCGACATTGATTGTCGTGCCGAGGTCGTAGTCGGTGAGCCGGTGCAGGCGCTGGACCTTGCGGGCAAGTGCTTCGACTCCGCTGACGCCTTGTGCATGCGCGACACCGGAATGCGCGGCCTGGCCCGTGACTTCGAATTCGATGAACGCGGCACCGTTGCGCCGCGACACGAGATTGCCACTCGGCCGGCCGGGTTCCGAATTGAGTACAGCCCGCGCATCTCTTGCTTCTGCCTCGATGACCGGCCGCGAGGAGGGCGAGGCGATTTCTTCATCCGAGGTGTAGAGCCCGGTCAGCGGGCACGGCGCGCCAAACCGCCGGAACGCGTCGAGCACGAAGGTGTTCATGACGAGGCCCGATTTCATGTCGGCGACACCAGGCCCGAACGCCTGGTTGCCTTCGATGCGGAACGGCCGCTGGGCGGCGGTGCCGTCGGGGAAGACAGTGTCGCGATGACCCATCAGCACGATGGGCCGGTTACTGCCGCCGCTGGCGGGGAGCCGTGCCGCGATGCAATCGCCAAAAGCCTCATTGGGGAAGATTTCACAGGAGATGCCCGCTGCTTCGAGCCGGCCCCGCAGTCGAGCGCCGACCTCATCGACGCCGCGCTTGTTGTAGCTGCCGGAATCGATGTTCACGAGATCGGCCAGCAGGGTCACCATCGCGTGATGATGCCGGCCGAGATGTTCGAGAATGGCGGTCTTTGCCTCGATGCTCATCACTGCGCTCCGATTGGATTTCGGCGTACCCGCAAAGATCATCGGCAAAGACCGCTTCTGACTCAATCTTTGTGCAGATGCTCATGACGTTGACCGAATTTATTGACGACTGGATACCGTCCCTTGGGTCATCGGTGCGGTCATCATGATCGTGCCCGCTGTCGTCGTGCTGGTGATCTATCGCTGGTTCATCCGCCGGCTGATCCGTCTGGCGGGACATTACACCACGTTTCTCCAAAAGCTGCTGGCGCGCGGACAGGGTGCCGCGAGTACTATTCTAGTGATCATCGCTCTAGGTCTCATGCCGCTAACCTATTTCATCGAAAAGCCGTTTCAGAACTGGACCTATGAGGGCGCGGAGCAGCTGGGCTCGGTCTTGCTGCATGTCGATTACACGGTGCCGGTGGACCGGGTGCGGCAAAAGCTCGACGAAATCGTGCGGCAAACCCCGTTATGGGACGGCCAGGTGGCGGGCTTGCAGGTGACCGACACTCCCGAGCATATGGTCGAGTTGCGTGCCCTGATGAGCGCGCGCAACCCCGGGCAGGCCTGGGACCTGCGCTGCGAGGTCCGGGAGAAACTGATCGCGTTTCTCCAAGCCGAATATCCCAATGCGTTGCCGAGGCAGCGAACGGAGCTTGTCGGCGATCTCACCGTTGCGAAGAATTCCGTGTCAAACTGACTGAATGCGGCTTCTCGCCTGGAATATCCGCCAGGGCAGCGGTTCCCGGATCGCTCGAATTGCCGATGCGCTAGTCCGGCACAAGGCCGATATCCTCGTGCTTTCAGAATACCGCGGCGGGGATTCGGCAACCCGTCTGCTTCGGACCTTGAATACCCTGGGCTACGCACATGCGACGGCGGTCGCACCGCCGCCGAACCGCACTGGCGTGCTCATCGCATCCCGCTGCCCCTTCCACGATCGTGGCGTAGTCGGCGGCGTATTGCCGGAGCCCTACCGGTTGCTCAGTGTCGACCTTCCCGAGTTCCGCCTGACCGGCATCTATATGCCCAACCTCCTCGCAAAGGTCCCTTACTGGGAAGCGCTGATCACCGCTCTGAGTGCCGGCAGTGGCGGGCTCGCTCTCGCCGTTGGCGATTTCAACACCTGTCGCCCTTACCTCGACGAGGCAGGGGCGATCGACAAAACCGCGCATTACATGGACCGGATCGCAGAGTTCGGGTTCTGCAACTTGTGGCGGCAGCGTAACCCGACACTTCGCGAATATTCATGGTTCAGCACCAAAGGAAATGGCTTCCGGATAGACCATGCATTTCTGTCCCATGGTCTGGCTGAGCGCGTTGGCTCCATCCGCTACTCTCACGAAGAGCGGCTCGCCGGCATTTCCGATCACTCCCCGCTAATCCTCGATCTTGGAGTTTGATTGGCACGTCCGATGCGCCGCCCAGCTAAACCACCTTGACCTCGCCTAAATAGGCGTGGCGGATCAGCTCGGTTTCGCGCAGTTCCGCGGCCGGGCCGCTCAGCACGACCTGGCCGGTCTGGAGGACATAGGCGCGGTCGGCAATCGAGAGAGCCATATTGGCGTTCTGCTCGACCATGAAGATCGTCACACCCTGGCGGTTGATCGTCCGGATGATGTCGAAGACCTGTTCGACATAGGCAGGCGAGAGGCCCATCGAGGGCTCGTCCATGCATAGGAGCCGCGGGCGCGCCATCAACGCCCGGCCGATCGCGACCATCTGCTGCTCGCCGCCGGACAAGGTGCCGGCGAGCTGATGCAGCCGCTCCTCGACGCGCGGAAACAGCGCGAAAACGCGTGCCAAATCCTCGTCGAATTCGGGCCCGCGGCGGCGCGTAAAGGCGCCCATCTCGAGGTTTTCGTAAATCGTCATGCGCGGGAAGAGGCGCCGCGCCTCGAGCACCGGGGCAATCCCGCGCCGCACCCGCTCGGCGGTGCTGACGCCGCTGAGCGAACGGCCCTCATAGAGGATGTCGCCGCGGGTCGGCGCGACGCTCCCCATGATCGCCTTCATCGTCGTCGATTTACCCGAGGCGTTGCCGCCCAACAAGCAAACGATCTCGCCGGCCGTAATCCGGTAATCAACCGATTTCAAGACGTGAAGGTCGCCGTAATGCGTATCGACCGCGCGAAACTCGAGCAGATCAGTAGCTGTCGCTCTTACCTCGTCATTCCCGCGAAAGCGGGAATCCAGGATAGCCGAGGCATCGGCGGTGGCTTCTGGACCCCCGCTTTCGCGGGGGTAACGATAACCGGCTCTAGGCAAAGGCGGCACTCCGGCCGAGATAGGCGCGGATGACCTCTTCGTCTTGGCGCACGACCGCGGGCGGCCCTTCGGCGATCTTTTCGCCATGGTCGAGCACGACGACCTTGTCGGCGAGGCTGACCACGACATCCAATTTGTGCTCGATCAGCAAGACCGTGAGCCCGCGGCGGCTGAGGCTTTGGATCTGGTCGGCGAGCTCCAACGTCTCTGCCGGGTTCATCCCCGCTGTCGGCTCGTCGAGCAGCAACAGCTTGGGCTGCGATGCGAGCGCCCGGGCAATCTCGGTGCGCCGCCGGTTGGCATAAGACAGGCTACCGGCGAGGTGATCGGCACGCGGCAAAAGCCGGTTGCCGAACAATGACAGGATTTCGAGCGCCTGCTCGCGCGCCAACTCTTCCTCGCGACGGTTCGCCGGCAGCCGCAACAATGCGCCTACCGGACCGGTGCCGAGCCGGGCATGCATGCCGATCATGACGTTTTCTAGAACCGTCAGGTTTGGGAACAGGCGAATGTTCTGAAAGGTGCGCGCGATGCCGCGTTCCAATACCGCATGCGGCCGCAGCCGGCCGATCTCCTGACCGGCGAAGCGGATACTCCCGCTATGAACCGGCAGAAGCCCAGTAACGGCGTTGAATAAAGTCGATTTGCCCGAGCCGTTGGGCCCGATCACCGCGACCACTCTCTGGGCGGGGACACTCAATTCGACCGATCGCAATGCCACGAGCCCGCCGAAACGCACAGTCAGATCGGCGACTTCGAGCAATGGGCCGCCCGCTCGGCCATCAGGCGCTATCAAGGCGGGAAGTCGAGCAAAGCCGCCGCGCGCGACTTGCGCGGTCTGTTCTACGAGGCTCAATCCGGGGGCGCGGCGGGTTGCCGGGATCAACCCCTCGCGGCGGTAGAGCATCATCAGCACAAGGATGAAGCCGAAGATCAGCTCGATCGACGAGGCAAGCTCCACATGCTGCAGCCAGTCGACGCTGAGGAGGCGCCCCAACGCATGTAGCCATTGCGACAAATCTTCAAGAAACCAGGATTGCAGGATCTGCAGCACCAGCGCGCCGACGACGACGCCCCAGACGCTGCCGATCCCGCCGAAGACGATCATCACGAGCACCATGACCGAGACCGGAAACATGAACATTTCCGGGGTCGCAGTCTGGAGTTTTGCGACATAAAGAGTGCCGGTGGCGCCGGCAAAGGCGGCGCCGATCGCAAAGGCGAGAAGCTTGAAACGAACGCGATCGATACCCATTGCCGCAGCGGCAATCTCATCCTCGCGGATTGCCATCCAGGCCCGGCCGACGCGGGACTCTTTGAGCCGCACACTCATCAGGATCAGAAATGCGACGAGGGCGACACCGACGTAATAATATGGCGTCGCGTCAACCCCGAAATCGAAACCGAAGAACTGCGGCGCCGCGACACCGTTGAGGCCCATCGCGCCATTGGTGACCGTCGGCGTATTGCGGGCGACAATCGGCACGATCTCGCCAAAACCTAACGTCACGATAGCCAGATAATCCCCTTTGAGGCGCAGGGTCGGCGCGCCGAACAGCACGCCGAAAAAAGCGGCGATCGCCGCGGCGAGCGGCAGCATCAGCCAGAACGACACCTGGAAGTGGACGACATCACCACTCGCCTGATGGTAGCGCGCGACGAGGTCGAGCCAGCGGGAGGGTTCCCAAAAACCGCTCCACTCGGGCTGCAATTGCCACGAGCTGGCAACGCCATAGGCATAGGCGCCGATCGCGAAAAACGCGGCATAGCCGAGATCCAACAGCCCGGCAAAACCGACGACGATGTTGAGACCCAGTGCCAGAGCGGCGAAAGCAAGCGCGTTCGCCGCCGCGTCGATATCGGCGTCGTTTCCGTTGACCAACGGAAACAGCACCGCCGCGGCCGTGATAAAGACAATGCCGAGGCGAGTGCGGGTGCTTGCTGAAATGCGGGCGAAGAGGATCGCAGTGCAAGCACGCGGCAGACCTGCGATAGTGCTCCTCACGACTTCGTCGGGGCCGCGCGGCCGAGCAGCCCGGTCGGCACGAAGACGAGCACGAGAACCAGGATCGAGAAAATGATCACATCGGTCCAGCGCACTGCAATCAGCTGACCGCCCAAGGTCTCGATCAACCCGATCAACACGCCGCCGACCATCGCTCCCGGAATGCTGCCGATCCCACCCAGCACTGCCGCCGTAAAGGCCCGCAGGCCGGCGGTATAGCCGATGATAAAGCTCGTGTAATTGTAATAGAGGCCGAAGATCAGCGCCGCCGCCCCGGCCAACGCCGAACCCAGAAAAAACGCCGTGACAATGACGCGATCGACATCGACCCCCATCATCCGCGCGGCTTCGGCGTCTTGAGCGGTCGCGCGCATCGCTTTGCCGAGGCGGGTGCGGCTGACGAAGAGATGCAACGCCACCATCAGCACCACGGCAACGCCCCAGATCAGCAGCTCCTTCAATTCGACGGTGACTTCGCCCAATTGCCAACGCACCACCGGCAGCGGGTTCGGGTAGTTCTGCGATCCCGCGCCGACGGTCAACAGGATGATGTTGAACAGAATGTAGGAGACGCCGATCGTCGTGATCATCGCGGCGGTGCCGCGGACACCGCGTAGCGGGCGCAACGAAAGGCGTTCGATGGCGACACCGAGGACACCGGCGGCAAGCATCGTGACGGCGAAGGCAAAGAGCAATGTGCCGGCGAGTGCAAGCCCGGTCAGCACCTGCCCCTGGCCGGAGAGGCCGAGAAGCCCGAGTGCCCACATGCCGACAAACGAACTGACCATGAACACGTTGAAATGCGCAAAATTGATCAGCTCGAGGATGCCGTAGACCAATGTGAAGCCGAGCGCCAAGAGGGCATACATCGCGCCGAGGCTCAGCCCGTTCACCACCTGTTGCAGCAATACACCGTAATCGGACATCACGGCCGCCGATCGCTGCCAGCCCTGGCTCGTGCCATGCTGCCCCTCACCCTCCCTCTCTCCTCTTGTGGGGAGAGGGTCGGGGTGAGCGGCACTCGCTCTTCGCAATCGCGGTCAATGTTCATTTGAGCGCGCGGCTTACGAGCTTTGCGGCGCGACCCCGATATACTTGTACTGGTGAAGAACGTCGTCGAGCGGATACTTGTCGTTCTTGACGATGCGGAAGACGCTGATCACGCGGCTCCGCAGGTCACCATTTTCGTCAAAAGCAATTTCGCCCTGGATAGTCTTGACGTGGGTCGCTTGGATGGCATCCCGCACCGCCTCACGCGTCACCTCTTTGCCCGAATCGGCAACCCGCTTGACCGCGTCGAGAATGATCTGCGCGGCGTCGTACGCAGTGATCGAGTAATTCTCGGGCTGCTGCCCGTATTTCTTGGCAAAGCTCTCGATGATCGGCGCCGCTTCGGGATTTTCTAGAATGTTCGGCGCCGCGATCGTCGCGTACCATCCCTCGGCGGCGGGAAATCCGGCGCCGCGCAATATCTCCGCGGCGTAGAGGCCGTCGCCGCCCCCCTTGATCATCTGGGGGAGGATGTCGGAGGCCTGCTTGACAACCTTGACCCCGGCTTGCGCCACGCCGCCATAGTATAAGGCATCGGGGTTCAGTGATTTGATTTTAGTGATCGTGGTCGTGTAGTCGGCTTCCCTAGGATTGAGCTGGTCGTGACCGAGTACGTTGATACCGCGCGCTTTCGCCTGTGTCTCGAAGGCGTTGGCAATACCGACCCCATAAGCGCCGCTGTCGTCGAGGACATACACCGATTTCACTTTCAGAGCATCGGCATAGTAATTCGCCATATTCGGCCCCTGGAAGGCATCGGTGGTCACGGTGCGGAAATAGATCGCCTTCCCCTTCGGCCGGTACTGCCCGGCAAATTTCGGATCGGTGATGTCAGGATTGGTCGAGCTCGGCGTGATCGTCGCCAAGTCACCCTGGCTCAAGATCGGCGACATTGCCTTGCCCGAGCCGCTCATTTGCGGCCCGATCGCGGCGACCACCATCTTGTCGGAGACCATTTTGCGGGCATTGGTCGCTGCTTGCGCCGGGTCGTACTGACCCGCGGTAGCGGTGCCGTCGTCGAGCAGCAGCACCTCAAGCTTATAACCGGCGACTCCGCCCTTTTCGTTGGCTTCATCGATTGCGAGCAGAGCGCCGTCCTTGATCAGCTCGGCATCATGTGCGTCGGCACCCGTAAAGGGCAGGTTTATGCCGATCTTGACCGTCTTGTCGGCGGAATAAGCAAGACCTGAACCTAACGCCAAAGTCCCGATGAGGGCGGTTGTCGAGAGACTAATAATCAAAGAGCGACGCGACAGCATAAGCGTGACCTCCCGGATAGGGCATTTTAGCTCACGCAAATGTCGTGCCGCTCCGGGTCGGACCGCAAGCCTTATCGGCACGGTCAGCCCAACTTTTGGGTGTCAGGCCGGAGGAGACCCGAGATCAAGCTGCGCAGCGAGGGGATTTCGGCGGACCGGAACTCGATGGGCCGGCAAAGCGCCATCGCGATGATGCCAAGGCGCGCCATTTTTTGCGCCGCATAAGCGCTCTCGGCGGCGCTGGCGCTAAGCCGCTCAAAGACGGCGCCCCCGAGCTGTTGGACCAATACGCCACCAACGAGATCGACCGCGCCCACGAGCCCGGCGCCACTGGCGAGACGGCGCAACAGGTGCAGGGTGCCCGCCAGCCCCGGGCGCTGGCCGTAGATCTCGGCGATCTCGCGGACCAGGCGAATGGCGCGCGCGGCAAAGAGCAAGGTGTCGAGCAGCGCAGTCGGGCTGATGGCGTTGATTGCGAAAGCTTGCGCTGCGGCGCGGCCGATAGCCGCCTTTGCTAACCGATCCGCCGGGCCAAGCACAAAACGGGAGAACAAGTCGAGCGCATCGCGGCCCGTATGGTGCGGTTCGAGGACGGCGCGGTACCGGGCGACCGCATCACCGAGCAGCGGGTCACGCACCAGGATTAGCGCAGCGGCGTCGATTTCCAACTTCATCTCGCCCGATAGAGCCGTCGGGATCAGGCGTCGCAGGCGTTCCGCCGAGCGCAACCGGAAAAGGCCGCGCAGCTCTGCGGCAAGCCAGTATCCTGCCCCGCCGCAACCGGCAGCAACCGCTACTGCAGCCGCCGTGCCGAGTACGGTGCCACGTGCGAAGGCACTGTCGATAAATTCGAAAAGCTCGATCCCTGCCAAACCGATGACGAGAATGCCAAGACCCATCATCGCGACGGCGATGGGTGAGCGGGATCGGGCGCTTCGCTGCGAAAAGACAGGCGTTTCGGCGGTCGAGGGCAGACGCAGTTCGAGCCTGCCGGTCTCTTCGGTTTCCATGATCCGCGGACGGAGCCGTTCTCGTGTCGGCTCGGTTTCAATCGTCATGCGAGGGCGTCCTCAAGCAGAAAATTGAGCGCTTTGTCGAGATTGATATGGGGAATGCCGTCCTCCGGCGCGGGATTGATCCGTGGCGGCTCGAAAGCCGGAAACTCGGTGAAGCGCTCACCCCAGAAACCGGAGGGCGGTGGCCTCACCGGGACGATCCCGGGAAAGAAGCGGATCCGTCGCTCGCCGCCTTCGGGCAATCCGACCACAACATCCACTTTACGGCCGTCGATCACGTCGGTGCCGTCCTCGGTGCAGCGGATCGACGCAAGAGCCGTCGCCGCGACGCGCGCATGCGCCACCTTCGCGCGCAGGGTGGGGGCCTCGACCAGATTGGCCATCAGCGCTTCGAGATGATCACGTTGCAGCGCCGGCACGTGGTCGGCCTTGGTTGCGGCAAACAGCACCCGGTCGATGCGAGCGCCGAACAGCCATCGTAGCAGGCTGCGCCTACCGAACTGGAACGCCGCGAGAATGATGTCGAGCGCCAGGCGCTGATCGGCAAAGGCCTCTTCGCCGGCATTGAGCGCGCGCAGCACATCGACGAGGACGATCTGGCGATCGACGTCGCGAGCCAGCAGCGAAAAAAAAGGCTGCGCGACGGTCCGCTTGTAGGTCTCGAACCGCGCCTCCATCAGGGCCGCCAGGCTACCCGGACGCGCTTCGCCTCCGGCCGAGAGCGGCAGGGGGCAAAACCACAGCACCGAAGCATCTTCCAGCTGTCCGGGGTTTAGGAAGCGCCCCGGCTGCAGCAAGCTCAGCTGCTCGCGGGTCCGGCACGCGGCAAGAAAAGAACGGTAGAGATTGTGAGCCAGGAGCGCCGTTTGCGTATCGCCGACGCTGTCCGCCGGATGCCGAGCGAGAAACTCGAGCCAATCGCGAGCAAGCGGCGCGCGCACCCCGTGCCGTGCCAAATCGAACATTGCCCGCGACCATTCCCCGTAGCTCTGACGCAAGAGCGGCAGATCGAGCAGCCATTCGCCGGGGTAGTCGAGGATATCAATAGCGAGCTCGGCGGTGCTGCGGGCCACGCGGCCAAGCGGGCTCCAACGGCCGAAGAGCCCACTTGGACAGAAGCGCAACGACAAGCGCACCCGCCGCAAGTCGGTCGTGCTTGGCGGCCAATGCGGCGGGTCGGCAACCAGCGCTGCTACTATCTTCTCGAGCGGAAATTGAGGTGGAAAACCGTTTTCAGGAGCAAGTGCCCGTGCGGCGAGGATGCGCCGCTCGGCGGCCGCCTGCAGGAAAGGAAGGCGGGCCGACCTGCCCGCGGCGCTGAGAAGATTGTAGACGAGGCTGGTGATGAACGCGGTCTTGCCGGACTGGCTAAGCCCTGTGACGGCGACGCGCACCGTGCGATCATGCACGAGCCCCGTCAGTGTCGGCAGCTTTTCGAAGCGGAGCAGACGCAACGTTGGCGGGGGCCTATCCAGGCGGCTTCATTGCCACATCGAGCATGACATTGGGCAGAATCTCGCGAATGACGCCACGCAGGGTCGATTCGTCGGCGGCTGTGGCCGCGGCAAGCAGACGCCGCGACCCGCGGCGCAAAATCCGAGCAGTCGCCCTCCCATCGCGGCCGGGGCGGATCATCGCAAAGGCGTCGGCCGGCTCGATGCGCTTCAGAATGCGTTTCAGTGCCTGGAGCCCTTCGGCTGTCTCGACATCGTAGAGGGGGGTCTCGGAAGCTTCCGGCTCCGGCTCCTCCTCGACCGCGGCATCGACCGCTTCGACAGGCCGGTATCGTGCGAAGGATTGGTAAATTGCACGTCCCGGCTCGGCGTCGATCCGTGATTGCAATTCCCAGCTCTCGCCGCGCGACGACAATTCGGTGATCAACGCGAACATGTCGTCGCAGTCCTCCTCGTGCGAGCAAGTCAGGAAAGCGAGGCGGCCGTCGTGCTCCACAACCCGGTCATCATCCTCGGCGAAACCGAGTTCGGTAAGCGCATTGTCGAGCGAACGGCGCGAGGCGACAAGCAGGGTCGTCACATGCAGGCGGCGGCCGCTCTCCGCCGGATCCTTCTCCGCCATGATTCTTCCTCCCGCATGAAGGTGATCGGCCAGTCCCTCATATCTACGCGGTGCTCGCCCACTGCGCGACGAAAATTAATGTCGGCCCTCGATCTAGCCGGGCGTTGCCCTTTGCGTTCATGATAACTCTGACCTCCATGGATCGTTGTGCCGTCCTGGCACTCAAATCATCATACACGAGGACCCCATGGCCTCGCGACGAGTGGGGGATTTGCTTGGTTAGGTTAAACTAACGCGCCCCGTCAAAGAGGGTCGGGCACCCGCGGGAAGGTCAGTCCGGGGCCGACCCGCTGCACCTGAGTTCGGTTCTTCTCTTCACGGCTATGGTGTGGTGCATAATTCTGTCGGACGGATGAACGATTAATCGCCAAGTGTGACTTGGCTCACACTGACGAGCCTCCAAAGCGACTATTATTGTTGGACTTGGCAGCATTCGCCAAGATCTGGGAGGTACGTCATGAAACGCCTTGCTGCACTTACCAACGTCGCACTTCTGTGTTTGGGAGTTGTCCTTTTCAGCGCTGCCGTCGCACAGAGCGCCCAGAACACTCCTACAGGGCAAAGGCCGGCCGATATCGCGCCGGGGTCCGCGGAGCCGACCAGAGGGGTCGTGTTCTTTACAGCCGCAATCAACTCAGACGGCAGCATAGCGAGCTGTTTCGGTTGCGACGCCACGAACACCCAAAGACTGGGCGTCGGTCAATATCAGATCGATTTCGGCCAGAACGCACAAGCAATCAACGGTTGGAGCCGATGGGTTCAGGCCGACACTCTGACGACCGGCTCCGAAGACGCCTGGTGCAATACTGCTGACCGGGCTGGTGATGTGAATGCAGTTTGGGTAAACTGCCAGCATTCCGGTGGGCCGGGCAGTATGGGCAATTCCGCGCCGTTTGATACCTCCTTCTTTTTGTTTGTCGCAAGGTAAACCGGGCCAACTGCAGCGCAACAGTTCGACCCGTCCCCTGGTCCGGGATGGGTGCGCGTTAGAGCCCCGGTTTCTTCCGGGGCTCTTCTTTTTCCAGCCAATCCCGGTGGTATGCGCCAAAGCCGTATTGACCGCAGAAAGACTGGTGTCTCCGGCCCGACTACCCTTGGTTCACGTCATAGTACGAAGGCGGCAGGCTAAGAAAATATCTAGCTATATAAGCTAGATAGATGCAAGTCCGGCCCGCGATCTAGCCGGGCCGACATTCGCCGCGTCGGTTCAGGCGAACATCGCGGTGAACGCCGACATTGAGCAACAAGCCAAATCCAAACATGACGGCCAGTATGGCGGTGCCGCCATATGAAATCAGCGGCAGCGGGACGCCGACTACCGGGATCAGGCCCATTACCATCGCCGTGTTGATGAACACGTAGAGCGAGAAATTGGTCACGACCCCGAGCCCTAGGAGCCGGCCGAACTGACTGCGGCACCTCAGGGCGATCACAAAGCCGTAACCGATGATTACAGCATAAAGAGACAGCAGCGCGAACCCGCCGACAAAGCCGAATTCCTCGGCTAGAGTGGTGAAGATGAAATCGGTCTGCTTTTCCGGCAGAAAGCTCAGATGGCTTTGGGTGCCGAGTAGAAAGCCTTTGCCGAACAGACCCCCGGAGCCGAGCGCGATCTTCGATTGCAGAATGTGATAGCCCGCGCCGAGCGGGTCGTTCTCCGGGTCGAGGAACGTATAGATCCGGTTCTTCTGGTAATCGCGAAGGAAATGCCAACCGGCCGGTAACGCCGCGGCGGCAGCCAGCGCCGTTAAGGCGAACATCCGCAGGCGCACGCCGGCGATGAAGAACAGGGCGACTCCGGTCAGCAGCAGCAGGATCGTGGTCCCGAGATCGGGCTGCTTCAAAACCAACACTGCTGGAAGGAGAACCATGATGGTGGGTGGGATCAAAAAGCGGACGCGCTTGAGATCCTCGTTTGAGAGGCTATGGAAATAGCGCGCCGCCGCAAGCACAACAGCCACATTCATCAGTTCGGAAGGTTGCAGCTGGATAAGGCCGAGATCGACCCAGCGCCGCGCCCCCATCCCGACAAAGCCGCGCAGATCGACCGCGACGACGAGGGCCAGCGCGATGGCGTAGGTCCAATAGGCCGCTCGAAACCAATACCGAATTCCGAGGAGCGCCGCGCCGATCATCGGGATCAACGCTATCGCAAGACGCAACGCCTGCGTCGCGGCCCAAGGCTGCAGGCTGCCGTTGGCCGCCGAGTACAGGACTGCTATCCCAAGGGAGGCGGCGATAAAGATCAGCAACACTAGCAACCAACTGATGCTCCGGATCCTTTCCCATAGGCTCAGCTTGTATCGGCCGAGATCGGAAGTCGGACTGGCCACGGTTCAACTGCCGGGGCCGATTGGAGCGGGCGCGGCGAGATGAGCCACTGCGTACCCTTCGGGAACTCGTCGAACCGGGTCTCGGCGCTGCGCCTCGAGCAAAATGTCGCGGCAGATCGGTGCGGCCACCGCCGAACCGCCGCCGCCGCTCGCGCCGCCATGCTCGACGACCGTCGCGCATACATATCGCGGGGCGCCAACCGGTGCAAAGGCGACAAACAGCGCGTGGTCTCGCTCCTTCCAAGGGATCTGGCGGGCCTTGCGCGCCCCGTGCTCGCGCTCGTACTCGCTGATGTGGCGGACCTGCGAGGTTCCGGATTTGCCGCCCATAGCGAAGTCGGGCTCGGTGATCCGTGCGCCGTACGCGGTGCCGCCTTGCTCATTGACCACCGCGTTCATTCCGTCGAGCACAAGGGCAAGCACGTGAGGACTTATGCCGAGCGGCGCAAAACCAGGCGGCGCGAGATCACCTCCCGCCGGCATCAACCCATTGGCACGAATGAGCCGAGGCGAAACGGCTCGACCGGTGACGAGGCGAGCGACCATGGTCGCCAGCTGCAGAGGTGTTGCGAGGACGGATCCTTGGCCGATGCCTGCGATTAGAGTTTCCCCTTGCGACCAAGCGGTCCCGCTGGTGGCGAGCCTCCACTCGCGGCTCGGGATCAGCCCTGGTCGCTCACCAGGGATATCAAGCCCCACGAAGTCGCCAAAACCGAAGCGACGGGCCATCGCCGCCAGACGATCGATACCCACCCGCCGTGCGGTCTCGTAGAAAAAGACGTCGCAAGACTTCTTGATCGCGTCACGCAAGCGAAGAGTGCCGTGGCCACCATGCCGCCAGCAGTGAAACGTCGCGTCGCCGAGCGAGAGATATCCGGGGCATGTAATTGACGTCTCCGGCGTCAACACACCCGCCGAGAGCGCAGCTGTTGCGACGACCGGTTTGAATGCCGAGCCCGGCGGATAGACGCCGGCAATTACCTTGTTCGACAAAGGCTTACGAGGATCGTTGGAGATGTCCTGCCACATTGTGGAGGTAAGGCCCGCCGAGAACGGGACCGGATCGAAGCTCGGGATCGAGACCGAGGCCAGCACGTCACCGGTCTCTGCATCGAGCAGAACGCTCGAAACACTCTGCTCAACACTGCATCGCCGCGTCGCGAATTCCTGCATCGACATGTCGATGCTGGTAACAACGTCTCTCCCGGGTTTCCCGTCGACCCGAGCGAGCTCACGTACCACCCGGCCGAAGGCGTTCACCTCGACTTGACTGGTCCCAGCGGTCCCGCGCAGCGCAGTGTCCTGCGACTTCTCAACGCCGGCTTTGCCGATCCGAAAATCCGGTAGCTCGAGCAACGGATCGCCGGTGAGTTCCTGCTCCGAAACCGCGGCGACGTAGCCAACCACCTGTGAAGCGGTTTCGCCGAACGGATAATGCCGGCTGACCCCGGGTTCGACGGAGACGCCCGGCAGTTCGGGCGTCGCAACTTCCACTCGCGCCATCTCGTCCCAGCTAAGATTGGCGCGGACCAGAACAGGAACAAAAGCATGTTTGCGCCGAATGTCGCGCAAGGCTCGGCGGCGATCGCTTTCGCTGACCTCAATCAGGGTGCCGAGTGCGTCGAGGGTCGCGACAACATCGCCGGCTTGTTCCGCTATGACCACCAGTTGATAGTTCTGTTGGCTGTCGGCAAGTACGACACCAAAACGATCGAGGATCCGGCCGCGGACAGGCGCGAGAAGCCTCAGGTTGATGCGGTTTTCCTCCGCGAGGACCACATAACGATCCGATTCCACGACCTGCAGCTGATACATGCGCGCAGCGAGGGCGGCGAGCACGCTTGCTTGAGCCCCAGCGAAGATCGCCGCGCGTCGGGTAAAGAGCCTTTGCTGCCGTGCTTCCCGCCGCATTTTCGGCTGTTCAACCCGCGCGTTCAGGCGGCATTGATCAGCCCGCGCCCATTAGGGCGCGTTGGGTTCGGCCCAACAGAAAGCTTGCCACCGGGAAGGCCGCTACGGTTAGCACTCCACGAAAGACCGCACCGCGGCAATCGAGGATTGCTGCAGCGAGCAGCGAATGCAAAGCCCACAAAAAAAGCATCGCGACGCAGCTCAGCAGCGTAAATCCGGCCCATACGAACGGAAAGGACCGATTCGCAAAATGTCGCCGATGGATCAGGATGGTTGCGTAGGCAAGCAACAGCAGGAGAGCCGTCACGCCCGGTGGCCCGCCGATGAGCAGGTCTTGCAGGGTGCCGATGATGAAAACCGCAAAAGCCGGCAACAGATCTGGCCGGTAGATCGTCCAATGATAGACGGCCATGAGGGTGAAGGCGGGCGTTACTGCCGTATACCCAGGAATATGTACTGGCTGGATCGACAAGACCATGGCGAAGACCGTTGTCGCGACCGGCAATAGGCTTGCCATGGCACCGTCCCCTTCCTCGATCACGCACCCAAGGACCGCTGCCCACGCGTCTTGCCGCGCAGCTCTCAGCGGCGAGCCGGCTGGCCGAGAGACTGGTCCGGGCGTTTGCCGCACTGAGCAAGCGAAAGCGAACCGGGCAGAAGGTCGCTACGACCGTAGTCTACCAGACGGAGATAATCGACCAACGACAATGCAGCATGCGGCTCGACGCGGGCCAGTTCGCCCTCAAAGGCCGTCACGATTCCGACTGGGAGCCCCGCCGGAAATATCCCCCCCTCCCCCGAGGTGGAGATCCTGTCGCCGATCCTTATCGCCGTGCCTGCCTCTGTATTGCGCAGGCTCGGACGATCGGAATTGTCACCGCTCAATACTGCCCGTCGGCGCGAGCCCTCGATAATCACGGGCACCCGTGAATTGAGGTCGGTGATCAGCAGAATACGCGCCGCCCTGTCTCCTACCTCCGTCACGCGACCGATCAGGCCATCTCCCGTGATAGCCGCTTGACCACGAACGACACCGTTCTCGCGGCCGGCGTTTATAATCACGTTACGGACATAGACGCTACCCGAGCTCGCGATGATGCGCGCCGTCAAATAAGAAATGGCCGGTTCCGGAGCTAGCTTTAGCAGATTGCGTAACTCTGCATTCTCGGAGGCGAGGCGGAGAGCAGCCTGTTGCCAGACCAGTAATCTTTCGTTCTCCGCCGCCAGCTCCGCGTTTTCCTGGTAGACCGCGATCAAGTCTCGCGCCCGGCTGATTGCAAGATCGAGAAGGACGGCGGGTCGGGACACCATTTCGAGCGTCGGAGCGGCGGCGTCCATCACCCTGTTCCTCAGCGCCTCGATCCCGATCTGATCGGATTTGCCAAGCGCTATCATCATCGCCGAAGCCAAGACCAGAAGCGGAAATGTGATCCGCTGGAGCGTCGCGCGGCGGGCGGGCGAGAGCCGAAGCATCACGCAGCCTCACACCGAATTTTCATGAGCTGCGAAATGACGCGCTCCTTCAAGAAAGATCCCTACCATGTATTGATTAACACGTTTCTTAACGTCTTCATTTCTTCGAGGGCGCGGCCGGTGCCAAGCGCGACGCAAGACAGCGGATCGTCGGCGATCGACACCGGAAGGCCGGTGGCGTGCCGGATGACCAAGTCGAGATTGGTGAGCAGCGCCCCTCCACCAGTTAGCACGATGCCCTTATCGACTATGTCGGCAGCGAGTTCGGGAGCGGTATGCTCAAGCGCTACCTTGACGGCCTCGATTATCGCGCTTACGGGTTCCGCGAGGCTCTCCGAGATCTGACGTTCGCTCAGGACGATTTCCTTCGGTACGCCGTTCATCAGATCCCGTCCCTTGACTTCCATGACGCGCCCTTCGCCATCCTCAGGCATGCAGGCGGAGCCGATCTCTTTTTTGATACGCTCAGCACTGCTCTCACCAATCAGGAGATTATGATTGCGCCGAATATAGGCGATGATCGCCTCGTCCATCTTGTCGCCGCCCATCCGCACCGACCGGCAATAGACAATGCCGCTCAGCGACAGCACGGCGACCTCGGTCGTGCCACCCCCGACATCGACGACCATCGAGCCAGTCGGCTCGGTTATTGGGAGGCCAGCGCCGATCGCTGCCGCCATCGGCTCTTCGATTAGAAAGACCCGCCTAGCGCCGGCACTTTCGGCCGATTCCTGGATCGCGCGGCGCTCCACTGCGGTCGATCCTGACGGAACACAGACGACTATCTGAGGAGTGGCGAAGCTACGCCGGTTATGCACTTTGCGGATGAAATGCTTGATCATTTCCTCCGTCACCTCGAAATCCGCGATCACGCCATCGCGCAACGGACGGATCGCGTGGATAAACCCCGGGGTGCGGCCAAGCATAAGTTTCGCCTCTTCGCCGACGGCGAGAACCTGTTTGCGGCCCTTGATGCTGGCGATCGCCACCACTGAGGGCTCGTTGAGGACGATGCCGCGCCCCTTCACATAAACCAGAGTGTTTGCCGTGCCGAGGTCGATCGCCATATCGGCCGACAGGAAGCCCAGCATCCTTCCAAACATCCGCGCGCAAACCCAAGGCTGCGAACGACCCTATCGAGGCACTCGTCAAACGAACGCCCGGCCAATCGGATCACCTTACAATGGCACTGTGTCTCAAAAGCCTCAACGGCCCGTTTCTGCCCTCGGTCGATCCTGCGGATCGGTGGCATCTCTGTAACCTGCGGGTCGGCCGCTCGATTGCCACTGCCCTCGTCAATCCTTTGTCAGGAGGAACCATATATTCTGAGTTGACGCGATTGGTTTGCCGGGAGCGGAGAGATTATCGGACATGATCGTCAATCTTAACCAATATCGCAAGAAGCGCCGCCGTACCGAGGCGGAAGCGCGAGCGAGCGAAAACCGAATTCGGTTTGGACGCACCAAGGACGAACGCACCAAGGAGCTGCGCGAACACGAACGTGCAGCGAAGGAGATCGAGAACAAGCGTCTCGATTAGCGGTGATCGGCCGCCGCGAACTCCTACGGCGCCGTAACGCTACGCTTCCCGACCGAGCGCCTTCTGGTAGGCCTGGAAGGTTGCCGGGTCAAAGCAGACGCAGATAACCCGTTTGGGAAAATCGCGCTCTGCGAGGTGCTCCACAACCGTAGTTGCGGCGATCCGTGCTGCTTCTTCTCGCGGAAAGCCGTAAATCCCGGTCGCGATCGCCGCAAACGCGATCTGCGGAAATTGTTCCGTGTGAGCGATCACTAGGCATGACCGGTAGCAAGTCTCCAATAATTGCCGCTCTCCCTCTTCGCCGCCCCGCCAAATCGGACCGACCGTATGGATCACATGCGAAGCAGGAAGCAAACGACCGCTGGTCAGCCTCGCCTCCCCCGTCGGGCAACCGCCGATTGCCTGGCATTCGGCGAGAAGCCCGGGACCGGCGGGCTCGGTGGATCGCGCCGTCAACCCCGCCTCCGCCAAGCAGAGACGTGTTCGCGGCGTTGACGATCGCATCGGGCTATGTCACCGGAGGTAAGGCTTATGCGCTGTCCAACATCAGAAAGGGCCATTGACGGACCTGCGCAAAGTGAGATGGGCAGTCAGGCGGCCTTGGCAATTGTCTTCTCGGCGCGCAGCAATCTACCCCCGCGACCGAGCTTCTCTGGCCTTCGCCACGGTCAACGCTGTTTGGTCGGATGAACACGATAACGCGGCACCCAGCATGGTTGCGTTCCTGCAGTTGCGTAAGATCTCCCCGCCGATGCGCCATCGCCGCTTCGCGAGCGCGAGGTCCTTCGCGACGCGTGTCAAAAAAAGGCCGGTGTCGACGACAGCCGGCACCGGCAAGGAAGCGGGTGGCAAACCCGCGACAGGGAGACTTTGCCAAGCCGGACTGAGAGATGAGGCGAGCGTCCGGCACCTCGCCTAAGGAACCAACGAGTTACCCTACGAAAGGTTCCAACCTGTTGCGCGCGGATTCGTGCGAGACCTTGCGAACCTGGCCGTCCCTAGCTTGCGTTGCCGGCCGTAGGGGGCGAACCGAGATTTCCGAGCGCAGCGCCGCCCCATTGTAACGTTGCACTGCAGCGCCCGATTCGCTCATCAGGCTCTCGGCCCTCTCGTCGGGAACACTGCCTGTCAGCCGGCGCAACGCCTCCCGTCCGCGCGAGAGCCGAGACCGAATAGTCCCGACCGGGACATCGAGAACCGCAGCGACCTCCTCGTAGCGCATTCCTTCCAATCCGACGAGCAGGATCACTATCCGCTGCTCTTCAGGAAGCTTGGCAATCGCCCGCTCCAAATCGCGCAGCTCCAGCCGCTTTCCTTGCTGAGGCGCGCGACTTAGCAGCGGCTCGCTCTCGTTCAATCCGACCGCAGACCCTTCGCGCACGGCGCGGCGAATGTGGTTGACATATTGGTTGTGAAGAATGGTGAATAACCACGCTCGGAGGTCCGTTCCATCCTGCCAGAGGTGGAATTTACCCAGGGCGCGGGTCAAGCAATCTTGGACTAGATCATCGGCGGTGACGACATCGCGCGTCAGCGCTCGCGCGTATCGCCGAAGGCGCGGGATCTCGGCTTCGATGTCCCGGTGAGTGTCGGCCACAAGCGCTCCTTTCGCTTACGATATGAGCGCGGCAAAGTGTATGGGGAGGCCGTAATCCGATGATGTCAGACGGGCCGGTTTTATGTAAGATTTTGTAACTATATGTATGGCGTTCGATGGCACAGCCCCGGTTTCGAGCGCGCTTGTCGACGGGTCGTGACCGGGGAAAGGGTAGCCGAAGCTGGGCGGCATGACTGACAACGGTCATATCTTAATCGTCGACGATCAGGCCGAAATCTGCGACCTCGTCCAAGAATATCTGTCGGGCGAAGGCTACAGGGTTTCGGCTGCGCAAGACGGCGCCGGGATGCGCCGGGTTATAACGCAGTCCCCGGTAGACCTCGTGATCTTGGATTTGATGCTGCCAGGTGAGGACGGGCTGACATTGGCCCGTGCGCTGCGCCAGGAATCGACCGTGGGGATCATCATCCTTACCGGACGGGGCGAGATCGTCGATCGCATAATCGGTCTCGAGATGGGGGCGGACGATTACCTGCCAAAGCCGTTCCATCTGCGGGAGCTTTTGGCACGGGTCAAAAGCGTGCTGCGCCGCGCGTCGAGTCGTCGGATGGAAAACCAAGCGGTCCCGCCGCGGTCGAAGGCAAAATTCGCCGGCTGGAACCTCGATCTCTCAAGCCGGGAGCTGCTCTCGCCCTCGGGCCGGGAGGTTCGGCTGACCACCGGTGAATTCGATTTGCTCGCGGCGTTTGTCAACAACGCGAACCAAGTGCTGACCCGGGACCGGCTCCTGGATCTCGCGCGAAACCGCGAAGGCGGCCCGTTCGACCGGACCATCGACGTCCAAGTCGGGCGGCTGCGGCGCAAGCTCGAGGAGGACCCGCAAAGACCAACGATGATCAAGACCGTGCGCGGTACAGGCTACATCTTTACGCCCCCGGTCGAAGTGAATTAGGGGACCCGCAGAGCCGCCGCCGGCTGCATCCGGGCTCGCCGAAAATTCCCGTTTCAACGGGAAAAAATCAGGATTGCGCCGCATAAGCACCGTTTTGGTTCAAAAAATCACTTAAGACTCAATGGCTTACTAGAGAATTCCCGTGGTGGTGGAACCGGGAATTTTTCGGCCCGATTCGGGAAAATAATCGGGTGAAACGGGAAATAATCGGGAAATGCCAAGATATTGTCATTTTATCAAGAAATGCTCTTCCGATACGAGAAGATCGAGATAGTATGGGCGGCCCGTTTCGGCAAGAGACCAGCCTGCCCGGCTTCACCGAGTGGTGCCGCGGGATTGAACCTTCCGCTGCGTGGGCCGAAGATGTCGCCGCCGAAACGTTGAACAATGACGAGAGTACTCAGAGAAAGCGCGTGGCCGATATCTTCATCAGCTACACGAGCAGCGATCGCGACTGGGCGTTTTGGATTGCCAAGGAGCTGGAGGCCCTCGGCCACACGCCGCATGTTCACGAATGGGAGATCAAAGGCGGTGACGACATCTACGCTTGGATGGAAGCGAGACACGATACCGCTGACCACGTGCTCTGCGTTGTGTCGGACGAGTACCTGAAGGCCTCCAAGTTCTATTCACAGCTGGAGCGCCGCGCCGCTCTTTGGCAGGCGGCCGGGAACCGCCCCGGTTTTGCACTGCTCGTCGTTATCAAGCCGTGCCGACTGCCGACACTCAGGGACCATTATAGGCGCTGCGAGCTCTTCGGCATGCCGGAGGACGCGGCACGCATTCGCTTCCGCGGATTCATGGCCAGGCCCGCTCCACCAATGCCGTCACCTTCCCTGGGAGGGTGGTCGCGGTCCCAACATCCCGATCCGCGTTCCGACCCACTTCGTGGGCCGCGAGGAGGCGCTTACCGCGATCGAAACGGCGCTGGAGCGGGACGAGGGTCGCGCGGCGATCACGGCTCTGCACGGGCTGCGCGGCGTCGGCAAGACGGTGCTCGCGGCCGCCTATGCCGAGCGGCACCGCTGCGACTATCGAGCGACATGGTGGATTCGGGCGCAAACCGAGCCGACCATGCGCGCCGATCTGGTGGCGCTCGGCGTGCGCCTCGGCTGGGTCGAAGCCGACGACAAGGAGGAGCCAGCGCTCGTCGCGGTCATGGAGCGACTTCGGCACGAGGGCGAGGGCATCCTCCTGATCTTTGACAATGCGATCGGTGCCGATACGCTGAATTCCTACCTGCCACGTGGCGGATCACCTCGTGTCCTTGTTACCTCAAATGCGCATGCCTGGCGCGGCGTCGCCGTGCCGGTCGAAATTGGGGTCTGGCCCAAGGAGATCGCGGCCGATTATGTGATCGCGCGGACCGGCCGGGATAGAGAGCGCGAAGCGGCCGAGGTTTTGTCGGAGGCGCTGGGCGGCCTGCCGCTTGCCCATGAGCAGGTGGCGGCCTATTGCGAGCGGCTCGAGATTTCGATCGCCGAGTGCGGGATGCGTTTCGCGGCTGCACCGGCGCGAATGCTCGACACCGCCCGGGATGCGCCGGTAGAGTACCACGACAAGCTGACGGTGGCGAAAACCTTCGCTCTCGCCATCGAGGAGGCGGCGAAGCTCCACCTTGCCGCTGAGGCGCTGATCGTTCATGCCGCATTGCTGGCGCCGGAGTCGATCCCGCTGTTTCTGTTTTCCGAAGCGCGGGAAAAATTTGGCGAGCCGCTCACCTCGACGCTCGCCGGGGACGGCCTCGACGAGGCTGTGGCGGCGCTGCGCACCTTCGCCCTGATCGACCGCGAGACGATCGTCGACGAGCGGGATCCGGCGATCTCGACGGACACGATCCGCATGCACCGCCTCGTCCGCGAACTCGCGGCGTCTCGGCGCGACGGCGGCGCGGAAGGATATCTGTCGGGTGCTCGCGGAGGCCTTAGCTACGGTCTATCCGGAAAGTATCTTCAAGGACCCGAAGAGCTGGCCGCGGGCGCGGCGGCTCGATGGGCTCGCACTTGCGATGGCCAGCGATGAGACAGGCGCGCCGGCAGGTGCTGAATTGACGGCGAGCGCCTTAATGAATGAGCTCGCGTTATACAGACACGAGGTACTTGGAGCCTATGCGCCGGCGCGGCCACTCTACGAGCGCGCGCTTACGATCCGCGAAAAGACACTTGTCCCAGACCATCCTTTGACCGCGGTGAGCCTTCACAACCTCGCTCGATTACTTCAGGCTCAAGGTGACCTCGCCACGGCGCGGCCGTTGTGTGAGCGGGCGCTTGCGATCTGCGAGAAGGCCCTCGGCTCCGATCATCCCGACACCGCGCACCACCTCAATAACCTCGCGCTACTGCTTCAGGGTCAAGGCGATCTTGCCGCGGCACGGCCGCTCTTCACGCGCGCATTGGCGATCCGTGAAAAAACGCTTGGCGCCGATCATCCCTTGACGGCGGCAGGTCTCAACAGTCTCGCGCTACTGCTTCAGGCTGAGGGCGATCTTGCCGCGGCACGGCCACTCCTCACGCGCGCATTGGCGATCCGTGAAACAACGCTTGGTGCCGACCATCCCGATACCGCCCAGAGCCTCCACAACCTTGCTCTATCGCTTCAGGCTCAAGGTGACCTTGCCGCGGCGCGGCCGTTGTGTGAGCGGGCGCTTGCGATCTGCGAGAAGACGCTCGGCCCCGATCATCCCGACACCGCGTACAACCTCAACAACCTCGCCATCGTACTTCAGAATCAGGGCGATCTTGCCGCGGCACGGCCGCTCTTCACGCGCGCGCTTGCTATCCGCGAGAAGGCGCTAGGCTTCGACCACCTCTTGACTGCGGCGAGCCTCCACAACCTCGCTCATTTGCTTCGGGATCAGGGCGATCTTGCCGCGGCACGGCCGCTCAGTGAGCGGGCACTGGCGATCTGCGAGAAGACGCTCGGCCCCGATCATCCCGACACTGCGCACAACCTCAACAACCTCGCCAACGTGCTTCAGGCTGAGGGCAATCTTGCGGGAGCGCGGCCGCTCCACGAGCGCGCACTGGCGATCCGCGAAAGGACGCTCGGTCCGGACCATCCCGCGACTGCGGCGAGCCTCCACAATCTCGTCTGCCTGTTTGGGGACCAGGGCGATTTCGCCGCGGCGCGTCCGCTCCTTGAGCGCTCGCTGGCGATTTGCGAGAAAGCGCTTCGCCCCGAACATCCCGATACCCTGAGAGTACGAAACAACCTTACCTCCTTGCCTTCGGACGGCCGATCGTGCGATTAGCGGGCTCCTTCGAGCGCTAACTCAAGTTCCAGCGATGGAAGTGCCCCTCACCCCGACCTCTCCCGTAAGCAGGGCCAGGGAGCGGTAGGGGTGTCACGGTCTCGTTCACACCGTCAGATAACTGCGGACAGCCGCCTCGTCCATGTCCTCGCGGCGGCCGGAAAGAACGACTTCGCCGCGTTGCATGACGAGGTAGGCGGCGGCGAGGTCGCGCGCGAATTCGAAATATTGCTCGACCAGCAGGACGGCCATATTGCCGCGCGCGGCAAGGGAGCGAATGACCCGTTCGATGTCCTTGATGATCGAGGGCTGGATGCCTTCAGTCGGCTCGTCCAGGATCAGGAGACGCGGGCGGGTGACGAGGGCGCGGCCGATCGCCAATTGCTGCTGTTGGCCGCCGGAGAGGTCGCCGCCGCGGCGGTGCAGCATCTCCATCAGGACGGGGAAGAGGGCGAATATTTCGTCCGGGATGGTGCGCTCGCTGCGGGGCAGCGGCGCAAAGCCGGTTTCGAGGTTCTCGAGCACCGTCAGGCGGGGGAAGATCTCGCGACCTTGCGGCACCAACGCCAGCCCGGCCCGCGCGCGCTGGTGCGGAGGAAGATCGTTCAAGATCCGGTCCTCCCAGCGGATGCGGCCAGAGCTGGTCGGTTGAACTCCCAATATCGCGCGCAGGAGGCTCGTCTTGCCGACGCCGTTGCGGCCGAGAATGCAGGTCACCTCACCCTTTTGCGCCGTCAGGCTAACGCGCCGCAGGGTGTAGCTAGCGCCGTAATAGAGATCGATCGCTTCCACCGACAGCATCGTTCAGCGGCCGAGATAGACTTCGATGACCTGGGGGTCGTTCTGGACATGGTCGATCGAGCCCTCCGCCAGCACCGACCCTTCATGCAGGACCGTCACCTTGGCCCCGAGGCTGCGGACAAAGGCCATGTCGTGTTCGACGACGACGATCGTTCGGTCCTTGGCAAGATCGAGGATGAGTTCGGCCGTCTGCTCGGTTTCCCGGTCGGTCAGGCCGGCGACCGGCTCGTCGAGGAGCAGCAGAGAGCGGTCGTGGATCAGCAGCATGCCGATCTCGAGCCACTGTTTCTGGCCGTGGCTCAACGAGCCGGCCGGTTGAACGCTCTGCTCGGTCAACCCGATGCGAGCCAGGGTTCCGTCGATGCGGTCGCGGCGGTCTGGGGTCAGGCGGGCAAACAGGGTTCGCAAGGTCCCGCGGCTGTCCGCCAGAGAAAGTTCAAGGTTCTGGAACACGGTTAGATTCTCGAATACCGTCGGCCGCTGGAATTTGCGGCCGATCCCGAGATTGGCGATCGCCGCCTCGTCAAGGCGACTCAGATCCGCCGTGTCCCGAAAGAACACTTCGCCGGTGTCGGGCCGTGTTTTGCCGGTGATGACGTCCATCATTGTCGTCTTGCCGGCGCCGTTCGGACCGATGATTGTGCGTAATTCGCCTTCCTCGACGACCAGCGAGAGCTCATTCAATGCCTTGAAGCCGTCGAAGCTGACGGTGACCCCGTTGAGGTATAGGAGCGTGTCGGCCGCCGGCCCCGCCGCGTTCATGCCTACTCTCCGGCAGGAAGCGGCGCCGCCGCGCGCGGCCGGACCCAGCGAGCCCTGCTAAGCAGGCCAACGATCCCGTGCGGGATGACGAGGGTCGTCACGACGAACAAGGCGCCAAGGACGAAGAGCCAGGTTTCCGGTGCCGCTCCGGTCAACCAAGTCTTGGCGAGATTGACGAGAACGGCACCGACAATCGCCCCCGACAATGTCCCGCGCCCACCGACCGAAACCCAGATCGCAATCTCGATTGAGTTGCCGGGAGAAAACTCGCTCGGGTTGATGATCCCGACCTGCGGGACATAGAGCGCGCCTGCAATGCCGGCCAGAACAGCCGACAGGGTGAAAACGAAGAGCTTCGCGTTGGTGACCGAATAGCCGAGAAAGCGCACCCGGCTTTCGGCGTCGCGCAATGCCAGAAGCACACGACCGAGTTTGGAAGCGGTGATAAACCGGCACAACAGGTACCCGGCGCCCAGCGCCGCAACAGACACGAGATAAAGACCGAGCCGGGTATTCGGCTGGTGCAGGTCCCAGCCAAGGATGTCCTTGTAGTCGGTCATCCCGTTGTTGCCGCCGAACCCCATGTCGTTTCGGAAGAAAGCGAGCATCAACGCGTAGGTCATCGCCTGCGTGATGATCGAGAGATAGACCCCGGTCACGCGCGACCGAAAAGCGAGCCAGCCGAACACCAGTGCGAGCAATCCGGGCACCAGCGCAACCATCGCCACGGCCCACGCGAAATAATCGAACCCCCACCAGAACCAAGGCAGCTCCTGCCAATTGAGGAAGACCATGAAATCAGGCAGCAGCGGATTGCCGTACACGCCACGCGTGCCGATCTGCCGCATCAGATACATGCCCATGCAATAGCCGCCGAGCGCAAAGAAGGCGCCGTGACCGAGGCTCAATATCCCCGCATAGCCCCAGATTAGATCAAGGCTCAGCGCCAGCAGCGCATAGCAGAGATATTTGCCGAGAAGGGGAACGAGGTAATCGGGAATAGCGACGGCGGAGTTCGGCGGAACCCAAAGATTGAGGATCGGTACCACGACGGCGAGGACGACCACGCAGGCGACGAAGCCCGCCCAAAAGCCCGGACCCCATACGCTCTTGCCCTGGCCAAGCAGCGACATCGACACGGCTCAGGCCTCGGCCTCCGCCGTACGGCCCTTGAGTGCAAAGAGACCGCGCGGCCGCCTCTGAATAAACAGGATGATCGCGACGAGTATGACGATTTTGCCGAGGATCGCGCCGGCGACGGGTTCGAGAAATTTGTTGACGATGCCGAGAGACAGGGCGCCGACTAGGGTCCCCATCAAGTTCCCGACCCCTCCGAAGACGACGACGAGAAAGCTATCAACAATATAGATCGTGCCGAGGTTTGGGCTGACATTGCCGATTTGGCTCAGCGCCACTCCGGCCATTCCGGCGATCCCGGAGCCCAGCCCGAAGGTCAACGCATCGACCCGGGCGGTACGAATGCCCATGACCGACGCCATCGGGCGGTTCTGAGTTACCGCGCGCATCTGCAACCCGAAGTTGGTACGGTTGAGAATGAGCGCCAGCACCCCCAAAACGATAAAACAGAAGAGAATGATCACGAGGCGGTTCCAGGTGACCGTGAAGCCGCCGATCGGGTCGAACCCGCCGGTCATCCAACTCGGGTTGGAGACCTCCTTGTTGGGCGAGCCGAAAATCGAGCGCACCGCCTGCTGCAGAATCAGGCTGACGCCCCAGGTGGCGAGCAAGGTTTCGAGCGGGCGGCCGTAGAGGAAGCGAATGACGCTGCGCTCCAGCGCTACGCCAACCGCCCCGGCAAACAAAAACGCCACGGGTACCGCGACCACAAGGTAGGCGTCGATCCACCCGGGGGGCAGAAAGGCGCGGAAAAATTGCTGGCAGACATAGGCGGCATAAGCGCCGAGCATGATCATTTCGCCATGCGCCATATTGATGACGCCCATGACGCCAAAGGTGATGGCGAGCCCGATCGCTGCGAGCAGCAAGACGCTGCCGAGGCTGATCCCTTGGAACAGATGGGCGGCAAGGCCGACCAGCCATAGGCGGTTCTCGATGGAGGAGAGCGCCGTGTCGGCAGCCTTGCGCAGTTCGGGATCAGTGTCCGGATCGGCCCGAAACTGGTCGAGCAGGTTTTTGATCTGCGGGTCCGTGGTGGCGCCGAGGGTTCGCAGCGCGGCGAGCCGCTCCTCTTTGTTGCCCGAGAGCACCCGAGCGGCAGACAGGCTCTGCTCCATGGCGGCACGGATGCCGGGGGATTTCTCGGCCGCAATGGCTCTCTCGAGCAGCGGAACCTGATCGGCTGACGGATGCCTCAGCGCATCCTGAGCGGCGGCGAGCCGGGCATCGGGGTCGGCGCCGAACAAGGTCAGTTCCCCGAGCGCGCCTTCGATTGCTACGCGCAATCGGTTATTGACGCGGATTCGTTCCAGACCGTCCGCCGCCAGATCCGAGACCTCGTCCCCGGTGACGGGGTCGATGGGCTTCACCGGAGCGGCGATCAGGACGCGCCCATCCGGGGCCATGATCAGACGGCCATCCTTCAATGCCGTCAGAACGGCAACGGCGCGCCCATCCCCGAGTTTGCCGAGCCCAACCACCGCTTGCTGTTTCTCGGCAAAACCGTCAGCCGCCAAAGCCGAGACAAGGGCTGCGAACTCGTCGGCGCGCGCCGGTAGGGCCGCCGCGAGCAAGAAAAACAGCATCGCAGCGAGCCCTGCGGCGTCAACCCGCACCCGCTTCGCTGTGCTCAGCACCCTCTCCCGCGGCGCGCGAGAGGGGACCATCGCGCCAGCGATGGCGGGGGAGGGTGACACCGCCTCCCCTGCTCCACTCAATCCGTGTATCTGGGTGACGTGCAGTTGCCGCAGACCCAGGGAAAACTCCAGTCGGCGACCTTGCCCTTGTCCTCTGCGAGGTAGGGGCTCCAAGCATCGGCCTTGATCGTGTCTTTGGTCTGCCAAACGATGTCGAATTGCCCATTCCCCTGGATCTCGCCGATCATCACCGGTTTCGAGAGATGATGGTTGGTGTTCATGATTTCGACAAAGCCGCTCGGCGCCTTCACCTTCTGGCCGTACACCGCTTGCCGGACCGCGTCGACATCGGTCGTACCCGCCTGCTCGACCGCGTGAGCCCACATCTTGAACCCGATATAATGGGCTTCCATCGGATCATTGGTCACGCGCTTCGGGTTCTTGATGAAATCGTGCCACTGCTTGATGAAGGCTTCGTTGGTCGGGTTTTTCACCGATTGGAAGTAGTTCCAGGCCGCCAGATGCCCAACGAGGTTTTTCGTGTCGATGCCGGCCAGTTCCTCTTCGCCGACCGAGAACGCGACGACCGGAATGTCCGAGGCCTTGATCCCGGCATTAGCGAGTTCTTTATAGAAAGGCACGTTAGCGTCGCCGTTGATCGTCGACACCACCGCGGTCTTCTTGCCGGCCGAGGCGAAGCTCTTGATCGCGGCTACTTCGGTCTGCCAGTCGGAGTGGCCAAAGGGCGTGTAATTGATCTTAATGTCCTCGGGCGCCACTCCCTTCGCCTTGAGGAAAGCCTCGAGGATCTTGTTCGTGGTGCGTGGATAGACGTAGTCGGTACCCTCTAGAACCCAGCGCTTTGCCGAGCCGCCTTCAGGGCTCATCAGATACTCGACCGCCGGGATCGCCTGCTGGTTTTGGCGCGGCGCCGGTATAGAAGACGTTGTTCGAGCTTTCCTCGCCCTCGTATTGGACCGGATAAAACAAGAGCCCGTTGAGTTCCTCGAAGACCGGCAATACTGACTTCCGCGACACCGAGGTCCAGCATCCGAACACGACCGCGACTTTATCTTTGGACAGGAGGTCGCGCGCCTTCTCAGCGAAGAGCGGCCAATTGGAGGCCGGGTCGACAACCACCGCTTCGACTTTTTTGCCGAGCAGTCCGCCTTTCTTGTTGATATCGTCCACCATCATCAGGATGGTGTCCTTCAGGGTTGTTTCGCTAATCGCCATCGTCCCCGAGAGCGAATGCAAAACGCCGATCTTGATCGTGCCTGCAGTCTGCGCAGTGGCCGCAAGCGGTGCGCTCGCCAGGGCGGCTGCCGTGACAACTGCATACCAAGTCGTCTTCAGCACCTTGGTGTCTCCCTCTTTATGTCGCTCGGCGCGGCCCGTCGGCCGGTGTGCATGAGCGAGCAAGATCGAGGCCAAGCTTCGGCGAGCGCCAGTCCAGTTGGGAATTCACGGATTTAGGGTTATTTTGCCCAAACTATAGGCAGAGATTTCAAGCGGCTGGCGACATGCGCGTCATCATCGTATCGTCCAGCCGGCGATGACCGAGGGATTGCAATGACCGATCAGGATGCCGTGCTCGCGGCAAATCTCGAATTCTACCGCGCATTCGCGGCGCGCGATCTGATTGCGATGGATGCCCTCTGGGCGAAGCACGCACCGGTGGCTTGCCTGCACCCGGGTTGGACCGCGCTCAAGGATCGCGACGCAATCATGGAAAGCTGGGAGGGCCTCCTCTTGAACCCCGATGCGCCGCGCATCGCCTGCTATGACGAGGAGGTGTTTCTTTACGGCGACGTCGCACTCGTGCTGTGCGAAGAGGAACTCGAGAGCGGCACGTTGGCAGCAAGTAATTTCTTCATTCGCGAAGACGGAAGCTGGCGGCTTGCCCATCATCAGGCCGGCCAAATCGTTCGCAGGCAGGCGGAAAGACGGCGCCCTTCCCGGCTCAATTGATGCCCCTTCCCGCAGAGCTATAAACCCGCCACTACCGGGTCGCCTTAAACCTCCCCATTAGGTTTTTCTTCGATTTGTGAACTGGTTCACAAACCGTCGCATCGGAAGCCCCCAAAAATGGCGTCAAGCGGCGGCGATTAGCCGTGCTCGCGACAAGTCAAAACAAGGGGATGCCCGACATGATGGACACGGCACTTTCCGCACTCGTTCTGGCGTGGACCACGACAATGATCGCGACGACGCTGTTTGTCGCGGCGCTTGCCTTTTCACAACTCTGGGATAATGCGGTTTATGTTCAAGTCTTGCAGGGCGTTCTGAGCCCCGACGTGTGACCCGCTCGCGATCGGTCGAAGCTTGCTCGCACTTCGGCGAGGCGAGCGGCGGTCTCGTGATCGAGATGGCCGTTGCAGCAGGCGGGGCGAAAGCGACGTTGAAAGGCGACGAGCGCCGCCGTTTCCGGTTTCGGCCCTGTGCAATAACCGATTGCCAGCAAATTCTCGAGCGCGAGGTTGCTGTCGATTTCGCACCGTAACGCGAGCGGGTCCGGCGGAGGCCAGATGCCAATGCCGGCGCGCGCGAGCCGAGGCCAATCGAATAGCTCGCCAGGATCGCTCTTGCGGTCCGGCGCGATGTCCGAATGCCCGACCACTCGGTGCGGCGGGACCGGATGGCGCATGAGCACTTCTCGGCACAACCGCTCGACGGACAGCATTTGCAACTCGGGGAACGGACGATACCCCCATTCATGGCCGGGATTGACAATCTCGATCCCGACCGACACCGCGTTGAGATCCCTTTCGCCCTCCCAGCAGGAGCGGCCCGCATGAAAGGCCCGCCGGGTTTCCGGAACAAGACGCCAAATGCTTCCGTTTTCCTCGACGAGGTAGTGGGCGCTGACCCCCGCCACCCGATCGCACAGCCGCTCCAATGCTGCCCGCGCGCTCGTCATGCCGGTGTAGTGGAGCACCAGCATGTCGATGCGCGCGGCTTCACCCCGACTGTCGTGGTTGGGCGAGGGTCGATCGCAGATCTCAAGCGCCGTCATTCAGGCTCGCTTCGCCCTTTGTGATCCGTTCGTAGGCGGCGTTGATGCGCGCGATCCGAGCGGTCGCCAGCACGATGCATTCAGGTGGTAGCCCCTGCGCGATCACGAGGTCGGGATGGCTCTCGCGCACCAGCCGGTGATATGCCTCGCGGATCGCAGTGGCAGGGGTGCCGGGCAGGACTCCGAGGATCGCATAGGGATCTTCGCCCGCGGCTTCCTCCGCGCCGACATGGAGTGCTCGGATGCGGGTGTAATCGGCGGCATCAAAGCCAAAATGCTGAGCGACTTTGCGCAGATAGGCATCCTCGGCAGGGAAGATGCGGCCATCGGCGAGAGCAATATGGAACAACCCGCCGAGAAGATTTTCGAGCACCGCCCGATCATCGGCAAACAGACGGCCGACCTGGCGGGCGTAGCTCTCATACCCGGCGGTACTTTTTCGGGCGAGGTCGAAGACCAGCCTGACATGCCCTTCCTCACCTGGAGGGACTTGAAATACTTCGCCAAAAGCGGCGACCTCGTCGCGGGTGACGACGCCATCGGCCGTCGCCATTTTGGCGCCGAGGGCGATTACCGCGATGGTGAAGGCGATGCGGCGGCGTGGGTCGTCACCCGAGTTGCCAGTGATGTCGTTGGCGTGCCAGCCGGGAATGTGACGCGCCGCCCGGGCGAGCAATGCCCCGAGCGGACCGCCGAGAGACAGGTCGCGAGCGCCGGCGATGATGCGACCGACAAAACTCATGGAGTTCGCAGCAATCGACACAAAATAGTTAACCGATGCCGAGATGGCCTGTTCGAACCGCTCTGTGGTGTATCAACTTATGGTACAATCGGCAACCAACGATGCAAGCAATCAGAGGGAGGAACTCTAAGATGTCATTCACGACAGCCTCTGCCGGCGCTCGGCCGGCTTCAGTCCGATGGCTCCAGCTGCTGGTCGGCGTCGTCTGTATGGTGATGATCGCCAACCTGCAATATGGCTGGACCCTATTCGTCAATCCCATCGATCAGAAATACCATTGGGGCCGTGCGGCGATCCAGGTCGCCTTCACGATCTTCGTCCTGACCGAGACCTGGCTGGTGCCGTTTGAGGGGTGGCTAGTCGACCGTTTCGGCCCAAAGATCGTCGTTTTCTTCGGCGGCATCTTGGTCGGCATTGCATGGGCGATCAATTCGACGGCCGACACGCTCTGGGCGCTTTACCTCGCCGCGGCGATCGGCGGCACCGGGGCCGGCGCCGTATATGGCACCAGCATCGGTAACGCGTTGAAGTGGTTCCCCGATCGGCGGGGCCTCGCCGCAGGGTTGACCGCGGCAGGGTTTGGCGCCGGATCGGCGCTGACGATTATCCCGATCCAAGGGATGATCCAGTCGAGCGGCTACGAAGCCACCTTCCTGTGGTTCGGCATCGGCCAGGGGCTCGTTGTCGTGGCGCTCTCCCTACTGCTGAGGGCTCCGCATCCGGGCGAGGCTCCGGCCTCGACCCGTCTGCAGCAATCGGCGCGGGACTACACTCCTCTGGAGGTGTTGCGCTCGCCGATCTTCTGGGTGCTCTACGCGATGTTCGTCCTGGTCGGCGCGGGTGGCCTGATGGCGACGGCGCAGCTGGCGCCGATCGCCACCGACTTCCAGGTCGCGAAGATCCCGGTGAGCCTCCTTGGCCTGACTTTGCCGGCCCTTACCTTTGCTCTGTCCATTGATCGCGTGTTGAACGGGGTGACACGGCCGTTCTTTGGCTGGGTGTCCGACCATATCGGCCGCGAGAACACGATGTTCATCGCTTTCGGTCTCGAAGCGGTTGGCATTTGGGCGCTCGGCACCCTCGGCCATGATCCAGTGCTGTTCGTGATTTTGAGTGGCGTCGTGTTCTTCGCCTGGGGCGAGATCTATAGCCTCTTCCCCTCCACCTGTACCGACGTCTATGGCGTCAAATATGCCACGACCAATGCCGGCCTGCTCTATACGGCGAAAGGCACGGCCGCACTTCTCGTGCCGCTCGCCAATGTGCTGTCGGCCGCAACCGGGGACTGGCGTGCGGTATTTATCGTCGCGGCTGTGATGAACGCGGTCGCCGCGATAGCCGCGCTCGCTGTACTGAAACCGCTGCGATCCGCGCATTACCGAGGCCTTCACCAATTAGGCTCAGCCCGTCCTCAGCATTCCTGAAGCAACGGGCAGTCGGCCTTCTTCGACGGCGTGGCAAGCCACGAGCGTCCCGCCGGCATAGATGAGTTCGGGACGTTCTCGGCGGCATCGGTCCTTCGCGAAGGGGCAGCGCGGATGAAAGCTGCAGCCCGGTGGCGGATGGATAGGGTTCGGCACCTCGCCCGCCACCGGTTCGCGCGCCTGGCCAGTCGCCTCGATGCTCGGGATCGTATCGAGCAGTAATCGCGTGTAGGGGTGGCGAGGTGATGCGAAGAGCTGTTCGGCGGAAGCAATCTCGACGAGCCGCCCCAGATACATGACACCGACGCGGTCCGACATCTGATAGATGACCGCGAGGTTGTGCGAGATGAACAGGTAAGTCAGTCCGAGTTGCCGTTGCAGATCCTTCATGAGATTGAGGATCTGCGCCTGGACCGAGACATCGAGCGCGGAAGTCGGTTCGTCGCAGACAAGAAATTCCGGGTTCGAGGCGAGTGCGCGCGCGATCGAAATTCGCTGCCTCTGGCCGCCGGAGAACTCATGCGGGAATTTCTCGCCATCGGCCGGAGACAAGCGCACCTGCCGCAATAATTCGACGACCCGCTCGCGCAGCGCCGTTTCGTTCACGATGAGCCGGTGAGTACGCAGTGGCTCGGCGATAATCCGTTTGACCCGCCAGCGCGGGTTGAGGCTCGCATAGGGGTCCTGAAAAATCATTTGCAGCCGCCGGCGCAGAGGCGCCGCCGCCTTGCGGCTCCTCAGCCGCGCCAGCTCTTGACCGGCGAATATGACGCGCCCAGCAGTCGGGCGGTAAAGTCCGACAATCAGCCGCGCGACGGTCGATTTACCGCAGCCGGATTCACCGACCAACGCAAAAGTTTCACCGCGGCGCATCGTGAAGCTGATACCGTCGACGGCCTTGACCGTTGCTCGTTTCTTGCGCTGCAGCAACCGTTCGAGTGCTGGCGGGGACACGTCGAAAGCGCGGTGCAACTTCTCGACACGGAGCAGGGTCTCTGGCTCAACCATCAAAAGCTTCTCACGCCGGCAGCAGTACCTTGTCGTAAAGCCAGCATGCCGCTTCGGTGCCACCAGCGGGCAGCAAGTTCGGCCCCTGCCGACGGCAACGATCGACCGCCTCGGGGCAGCGCGGACTGAAAGCGCATCCCTGCGGAATTTCGCCCAGCCGCGGCATTGCTCCGTCAACTTGCCGCAGCCGCTGGCGGCGGCCCCCGATCCGCGGGATCGCATCCATCAGACCACGCGTATAGGGGTGCCGCGGGTGTGCGACGACCTCCGCGACCTCACCGATCTCGACAATGCGCCCGGCATACATGACGGCGACACGATGCGCCGTCTCGGCAATAACCCCCATATCGTGAGTGACCAGCATGACGGCGGTGCCGTGATCGCCGCACAGCCGTTTCAACAAGGCTATGATCTGCGCCTGGATCGATACGTCCAGTGCAGTCGTCGGCTCATCCGCAATGATCAGCCGGGGATTGGCGGCAATCGCCAAAGCGATCACGACGCGCTGACGCATGCCTCCGGAAAATTGATGCGGGTAGTGATCAATGCGCGCCTCGGCTCCGGCGATGCCGACTTCGCGCAATAGCGCCAACGCTCGGTCTCGCGCTGCAGCTGGGCTCAGATCGAGATGCGTATGAATCGTTTCAATGAGCTGCCGGCCGATCGTACAGAGGGGGTTAAGGCTCGTCAGCGGGTCCTGAAAGATGGCGCCGATTTCTCGGCCGCGGATGCGCCGCATTGCCTCGCTGGGCAGGTTGTCGATGCGCCGGCCGGCCAATGTGACCCGCCCGGCGGCAATCCTCAGCGGCGGCTCGAGCAGGCCGATGATCGCAGCCCCGGTCAGTGACTTGCCGGCGCCCGATTCGCCAACGACGCCCAGCACCTCACCGGGGCCGATCGTAAAACTGATGTCGTCGATTGCGGTCAGGACATTGCGACGGATCGGCAGCTCGACCCGCAAGTTCTCGACCCGCAAGAGCGGTTCCGGCATATCAGCGCAGTTTCGGATTGAGGGCGTCGCGCAGCCAATCACCCAAGAGATTGACCGACAGGATTAGAACCGCGAGCACCACGCCGGGAAAAATCGAGATCCACCAGTCGCCGGAGAAGAGATAGTCGTTGCCATTGCGGATCAAGGTGCCGAGCGACGGCTGGGTCGGCGGTAAGCCGACACCGAGAAACGACAATGTCGCTTCGGTCAGAATCGCGAGCGCCAGATTGATTGTGGCAATTACCAATACCGGCCCGATGACATTCGGCAACAGATGGCCGAGTATGATCTTTGCGGGGCTAACACCAATCACCCGGGCCGCCTGAATATACTCCTTATTGCGCTCGACTAACGTCGAGGCTCGCACCGTGCGGGCGTATTGGACCCAGAACGACAGCGCGATCGCCGTGATCAGCACATAGGAGGCAATCTCCGACTGCGCGTCGCGTGGCAGCATGCCGCGCACGACGCCGTCGATCAGCAATGCGAGCAGGATCGCCGGAAAGCTGAGCTTGACATCGGCAATCCGCATGATGATCGTGTCAGTGAGGCCGCCGCACCAACCAGCGAGGAGGCCCAAGGTCACGCCGATCAGCAACGCCAGCAGGACCGCCGCCGAGCCGACGAACAATGATAGGCGGGAACCATAGAGTATCGCCGAAAGCACGTCGCGGCCCTGGTTGTCGGTGCCGAGCGGGAAGGTCCAGCTGCCGCCCTCGAGCCAGGCTGGCGGGTTCGATGCATCGAGCAGGCTCACGGACGCTGGATCCCAAGGGTCGTGCGGCGCAATCCACGGCGCAAAGACTGCGCCTCCGATAATCACCAGAGCCATCACTGCGGCTGCCACTGTTACCGGCGACCGGCGGAAGCTCCACCAGAGGTCGCTGTCGAAGACACGCCGCAGTTTTGGCGCTAGCCGCACTGGCGCGGCGGCGGTGAACACCCCCTCAGCCAAGGACGGCTCGCTCGCGATCGACCCTGAGCCGCGGGTCGACAACGTGATAGAGGAGATCGACGACGAAGTTGATCACGACAAAAAAGAAGCCGACGAGAACCAGATAGGCAGCCATCACCGGGATATCGGCAAAGCTCACCGCTTGAATAAACATCAGCCCCATGCCGGGCCACTGGAAGACAGTCTCGGTGATGATTGCGAACGCAATGATCGAGCCGAGCTGTAGGCCGGCAATCGTGATCACCGGCACCAAGGTGTTCTTGAGCGCGTGTCCAAAATTGACCGCCCGGCTGGTGAGCCCCCGCGCCCGGGCAAATTTGATGTAGTCGGTGCGCAACACCTCGAACATCTCGGCGCGCACCAAGCGCATGATCAAGGTCATCTGAAAGAGTGAGAGCGTCACCGCCGGCATGATGATCGCCCGCACGCCGTCGAGTGTGACGAGGCCCGAGCTCCACCAGCCAAAATGGACGACATTGCCGCGGCCGAAAGACGGCAGCCAGCCGAGCACAACAGCGAACACCAGGATCAGCAGAATGCCGATCAGAAAGGTCGGCAGCGAAACCCCAACCAAAGACAGCGCGAGCAATAGCTGAGATAGCCAGGTGTCCCGATGGAGCCCGGTGTAGATGCCCATCGGCACGCCAATGACCAGCGCGAGGGCCGCCGCCATAAAGCTCAGCTCCAGCGTGGCTGGCATCTTCTCCAGGATGATCTGCCCAACCGGCCGCTGCTGCTGGTAGGAGAGACCGAAATCGCCGCGTGCGGCACGCCCGACAAAACGGACAAACTGCACGATAAAGCTGTCATCGAGCCCAAGCTCGTGCCGCAACCGCTCGCGGTCGGCGACACTGGTATCTTGGCCGACCATACTGCTGATCGGGTCGCCAACATAATTGAACAGCGCAAAGGCGATCAGCGCCACCGTCAACATCACCAGAACGGCCTGGAAAAGGCGCTGCACGAGAAACGCGATCATCTTCCCGACGCAATCGAGGCGCGGCTATGCGGTCCCATCCGTCTAATTTTGTCCACTAATTCAGCTTCACATAGCGCAGCTGGAAGTCGTTGCTGCCCATTGGCGCCAGATCGACATTGTCGCGGCTCGCCCACACCACGATCTGCTGGTGCAGCGGGATATAGGCGAAATCCTCTTTGACGATGCTCAGCGCCTTGCTGATCAGCTCGTTGCGCTTTTCGCTGTCGAGCTCGACCTGGATCTGCTTGATCAGCTCATCGAGAGCCGGGTTGGAGTAACCGCCCTCGTTCCATGCCCCGTCGCGAAAATCCTTGCTTCTCGTCTGGGTGAGGTTGCTCAACATGTGCAAGGTGTCCAATGGGGTCGGGGTCCAGCCCAATAGATAAAAGCTCGTCTGATACCCAGGCGCGTTTATTTTGGCAAAATACTTGGCTTTTGTCTGCGCAAGGAGGTTGACCTTGACGCCGATGCGCGCGAGCATTGCGACAACCGCCTGGCAGATCGCCTCGTCATTGACATAGCGGTCGTTCGGACAGTCGAACCCGACCTCGAACCCGTCGGCATAGCCGGCTTCGGCAAGCAGCTTCTTAGCGCCGGCGGGGTCATAGGGATAGCGTTTGTCGAGGGTAGCGTCGTACCCGTTTATGCCCGGCCCGACCATCAGCGCCGTCGGATGGGCGAAGCCGCGCATGACCTTGGTCTTGATCGCGTCCTCGTCGATCGACTGGTAGAACGCCTGGCGGACGCGTTTGTCCGCGAACGGATTTTTGCCTTTGACATTGGATTCGAGCAGCTCGGGCCGCGACTGGTCCATCCCGAGAAAAATCGTCCGCAGCTCCGGCGTCTGCCAGATTTTCGTCCCTGGTGTGTTGCGAATGCGCTCGATGTCTTGCGGCGGCACGTTGTAGACCATGTCGAGTTCACCCGACAGCAGGGCCGCGACCCGGGTCGCCGCGTTCTCGATGCGGGTAAAGACAACCTCGTCGATATCGATCGGTTGGTCTTTGAGACCCCACCAATTCGGGTTCTTGACCAGCACGGTGCGCACAGCGGGCTGGCGGTCCTTCAGCATGAAGGGCCCGGTACCGTCGGCGTTGCGCGTTGCGTAGCCCTCGTCATCCTTGAGCATTGCCGCACTCGTCGCATTGTGCGCCTCGCACCATGCCTTGCTCATGATTGCGATGCCGACGAGGTAATTCGGCAAGATCGGGGCCGGACCGTCGGTAATGAAGTCGACCGTGTTGTCGTCGACCGTCTTGACCTCTTTGACGATCGCCAATTGACCGGCCAAGTCGGACCCCGGTGCGGTCGCGCGCCGAAACGAGAAGATGACGTCATCCGCAGTGAACGGGGTTCCATCATGGAACTTGACCCCCTGCCGGAGTTTGAACCGCCAAGTCGTCGGATTGATGTTCGACCACTCGGTCGCAAGCGCCGGCTCGAGCTTCAGATTACGGTCGCGGCGGAGCAACGCCTCGTACATGTTCATGTCGAAGGAGGTGACGAACAAGTCGCTGCGCGCGTGGGGATCCATCGTCGTCGGATCGCCGTCGTTCGCCCAGCGAAAGGTTTTCGCCTCCGCGATCGCACCGACCGCAACGAGCAGGGCAAAAGACAAGGCGCATCGGCACACCCAACCAAGCAACTCTGTCATCGCTAGGCTCCCCGCTACCGCTCGGCTCCACGACCCACGCAATTTCCGCGCCACTAGCCGGCCACCCCGGATGGCAGCGGTCAGAGACGCGCGAGTTAGCCGCGAAGGGTGCCACAGCGCGACCGGTAGGACGCGTTTGACGAAAAGACGGGCACAGCCCGCCCTGAAACTCGGCTATTTCAGTTTTACGTAGCGCAGCTGGAGGTCGTTGTTGCCCCGTTGCGCCAGATCGACATTGTCCGGCCGGCCCACACCACGATCTGCTGATGCAATGGGATGTACACGAAATCGTCCTTGACGATGCTCAGAGCCTTGCTGATCAGCTCCTTGCGCTTTTCGCTGTCGGGCGCGACCTGGATCTTCTCGATCAGCTCATCGAACGAGGAGTTCGAATATCCGCCAATGTTGTACAGTCCGTTGTGGAAGTCTTCGCTGCGCGTCGCCGCGAGGTTGCTCAACATGTTCAGCGCGTCCAATGTCCCCGGGGTCCAGCCCAACATGTAAAAGCTTGTATCAAACTGAGGCGCGTTGATCTTCGCGAAGAATTTCGCTTTTGTCTGGGCAAGGAGGTCGGCCTTGACGCCGATGCGCGCGAGCATTGCGACTACTGCCTGGCAGATCGCCTCGTCATTGATATAGCGATCGTTCGGACAGTCGAACCCGACCTCGAAACCATCTGGGTAGCCCGCTTCGGCGAGAAGCTTGGCCGCTGCAGGGTCGTGGGGATAGCGTTTATCGAGCGAGAGGTCGTAGCCATTGACGCCGGGCCCGACCATCAATGCGGTCGGACGAGCGAAGCCGCGCATGACCCCGGACACACCGCGTTGACACGGATGCCGTCGGGGGCGAGCTCGTAAGCCGCATGGCGTGTCAATCCCAGCAAACCGGCCTTCGATGCCATGTAATTGGCGGTACCTCCGACGAGATCCGCTGCCCGGCGATCGAGGCGACATTGACGATCGCGCCACCACCGCGCGTTCGCATAGGCGGCGTTACCGTTGAATGGCGTTGAAAGCGCCGGTCAGGTTGACGCCGATGACACGATCCCAATCTTCCGGGGCCATTTCCGCGATCATCGGCCGTACGGTCGTCCCCGCCCCGTTGACGAGACTGTCGATGCCACCCGACGCCTCGGCGATCTCGGCAGCAACGGCGGTGAACCTGGCGCGGTCGGCGGCATCGACTTTATGCGCGGTCGCATTGCCGCCCCGGCCGCCGATGTCCGCTGCGACCGTCTCGACCGCCGCCGCGGCGAGATCGAGAACCGCGACGCACGCCCCTGCAGCGGCGAACGCGCGGCAAGTCGCGGCGCCGATCCCGTTGCCTCCGCCGGTGACGAGAACGATTTTCCCAACCAAATCTTCGGCTATTTCTATCTCCTCGCCTCTGTTAGTTCTGGAACAGAGCCTATAGCCTATTGGTTCGGCCGGTTGTCAGCGCGGGCGGCGGGCGGAGAGGGTTTTCGGGGAGATCGAAGGGATGCAAGCGGCAATCATGGTGCCCGGTGCGGACGGCGGCAGGTGGGACATCCGAGATGTGCAGAGGCCTGTGGTTCCGCCCGGGCACCTCCTTGCCCGGGTCTACGCCTCCTCTCTGAACCGCGCTGAGTTCAGAGCGCTCCACAATTTGCGTCAGGAGCCCGGTAAGCCCGCTCCCGCCGAGCGGCCGGGCGGCGGTGATGCCGCGGGTGAGGTCGTCGAGATCGGAGACGGTGTGACCAGCTTCAAACCCGGTGACCGGGTGATGGGGCGCTGTAGCGGCGGCTTCGTGGAATATGCTTTGATCGACGCTCGCGAGGCTATGCCGGCGCCCGAGCAGCTGTCGTGGGAGGAGGCGGCCTGCATTCCGATCGTCTTTGTCGTGGTTCACGACGCGCTTTACGCGAGCGCGCAGCTGCGTGCCGGAGAGACGGTGCTCGTGACCGCCGCGTCATCCGGCGTTGGCGTCGCAACATTGCTGCTCGCCAAGCTGATCGGCGCCAAGGTGATCGGGACGTCTCGTTCGGCCGAGAAGATCGAAAAACTCCAGACGTATGGGCTTGATACTGGCGTCGTGACCGGCAGCGACGGGTCGTCGGCGAGGACGGCGTCGACATGATCGTCGACAATATCGGCGGCGACGTTTTCGCCCCGTGCCTCGCGGCACTGGCCATCGGCGGCCGCTTCGTGACCATCGGCCGGATGGGCGGGGTATTGAAGGGCGAGCTCGACCTCGATCGGCTGGCGTTGCGCCGCCTGCACCTTTATGGGGTCAGCAACCGCCTGCGTAACCCGGCGCAGCGGGCCCAGTCGACCAAACCGTTTGTCGCCGACCTCATGCCGGCATTGCGCGACGGCAGATTGCGGTCGATTGTCGACCGCGCCTTCGCGCTGTCCGAAATCGTCGATGCGCAAGCCTATCTCGAAGCCGACAAGCATGTCGGCAAACTCGTGATCCGGATTTAAGCGATCGGAGGGAACAATGGACTACGAACATATCCTGGTCGACCGAGAAGACGGGGTCGGCCTCGTCACGCTCAACCGGCCCGAAAAGCTCAATGCGATGAACCGGCGGCTGTCGACCGAGTTGCGCGATGCGGTCAAAGAGCTCGACGCCGATGAAGCGATCGGCTGCATCATTATCACCGGCGCAGGCAACCGCGCTTTTTCGGCAGGCGGCGACATCCACGAGCAGCGCGAGGATGACCGACGCCTCACGCAAGACGAGCTGGACGCCCGCCGCGGCCGCGGCAGCTACGAGATCGCCGCCAATGCCAAGCCGACAATCGGCATGATCAACGGCCTCGCTTATGGTGGGGCGGCGGTGCTTGCCTCCTCGCTCGACATGCGCGTGGGCTGCGAAGACACCCGGTTTCGCTTTCTCGCGGCGGCCTATGGCCGGATCAACAGCACCTGGACCTTGCCCAACCAGGTCGGCTGGCCGATCGCCAA
>Ga0306924_10000137_pt1 | contig 52587 bp, 52 predicted proteins | sample sta12Can44000111_FD_203756 | JGI IMG/M metagenome (GOLD analysis project Ga0306924, IMG submission 203756) | Lab enrichment of tropical soil microbial communities from Luquillo Experimental Forest, Puerto Rico - statanox.12C.anox.44.000.111 (v2)... | ecosystem: Environmental > Terrestrial >... | reverse complement strand
CGCGTACCCGATTTCGTCGATACAACGGCGCACCGCCGCTCATTCAGCTCGGCTAGGCACTGTTTAAAGGCCGGGCTGTCCGGGAGATGTCCCATTTGCTGACAGGTCTGCTGATCGTCCGCCAGACGGGTATCTTGAAGGGAGCTACAGGCCCCCAGAAATCCGCCGAGCAGAAACGGCAGCAGCCACCGTCGTAGCGTGCGCAACGTGTTCGGTTGCGTCTGCATCTTCCCTATCCGCTTGCGACCCGCGGCTAGCGCGATTTTCCACGTCGGGCGCAACATCGAACCGTCTCCTACCCTAATCGTGAAACGGCTTCACAGTTAGCCGATCCGCGGTCGCTATTCATTGATGCAAATCAATTGCGGGTGCGGCTGTTCTTGTTTCACTCCTTAGATAACCAAATAGGAGGTAGTAATCAAGGCTAATTGACGCGGACCAAACCTTGCTCCGTGGGAAGGTTTGCTACGCGAACATCTTGGTCTGAAACAGGGTCTGCCAGCCAAACCAAACCGCGACCGCGCATCACCCAGCAATGCGAGCGGCGGCGGCGAAATCACTCTTTTCATTTGATTTTCGGTCAGCCTCTCAGGTACTCACAGGCGAGCGCGCCTCCCGACGTGTATTTCCTCGCGTCGAATGGCCGCTTGATGTGGATCATTGCTAGGAGGACCGCAACAGCGTACACGACGCCACGTAGACGTGGAACTTGTTGGAAGTTTTGGGTTAGTGCTTCTAATGGTTGAAAGGGTAAGTACATGTTCCCGCGAATCCGACATCGGTCTATGAAGAGGGCAATGGCTTCGGCTGGTGCAGTCGTCTTGGTTGTGACTCTCTCCGCATGCGCGGCCACCCCACACCAGGAGGGCGAAATGCTAGGTGGCACACACACGATGCCCAACAAGGGCGGCTTGATGAGCAATCAGGCCATGCCCTCCAGCAGCATTGATTGCTCCCCAGAGGCATTGGCTAATATGCCGCCCGAACACCGCCAGGCGTGCCAACCGCCGGCGCAGCGTTAGGCGAACGCATGCCCGAGTACCGACTTGCCCCCTTTGTGACGGCGCCGCCGTGGCGGTGCGGCCGGCGTCGATGACATATTGCGCGCCGGTGATCGCTGAGGCGAAATCGGAACGCGGGAACAGGATCTTGTTGGCGATCTCCTCACGGGCGGCGCAGTAGCTATCGTGATGGCCGATGGAGAGCCCGGCTGATGATCGCTAGATCGGCCGGGTTCAGCTGGTGCCACATTCCAACTCAGACAAATGCGCCAATTCCTCATCGGTGGGCGGGCCCTCGTCCGATAGCACTTCGACGGATCCTCTCGGTTCGAACACTCTTTTGTTTTAACGCAATTGTCCCAACCTATTGTGTATATTCTGTAATCTGTATAATATTAGCGGAAAATAGGTATACGAAATCTTTACCATAACAGAATTATATTAGAGGCTCGCGCCCCGGCAGGAATGAGTTGAACGATGCCGGCCTGCGCCATACCTTGGGGGGATGCCGGTGAAACTGCTGCGGCAGATTGTGACCCTGTTGATCGTGACCGCCTATATCGGCGCCACGATGTTGCAGCTCACCCCGGCCTACGCCGCCAATGTCGATATGAACCATGCCGCCAGAGCGGCATGATGCAGGATCAGGATCATCCGGGCGAGAAGATGCCCTGCAAGGGCATGCTGCCCGGCTGCGTCACCGATCTCGGCTGCATTTTCCTCGTCAGCCTGCCGGTGCCCAACCTTACGCTCGTTACTCTGACGGCGTGGTCGACCGTCTTTTACAACACCGCATCCAAAGGCTTGCGCGGCCGTACCATCAAGCCCGCTCTCGTACCTCCCATCTCCCTCGCCTGAATCAGCGAGCCGACAAGTGTCGGCGCCTCCTTTTTTGCCCGGCATTTGACTCGCCGTCTGCGCGCGTAGCGCGGGGCTGAAAGTGACCGGCCGGGCGAACCCCGTGCGAGCTTAACGCGCGGCAACCAAGGCGACACGCGGCCTCTCAAATTTGCCGGCCGCAGAGAAAGGGAGTTCAACGTGCGTTTGCATCCATACACGCGCACCCTGATCGGCGCGGCATTCCTCGTGGCCTCCGCGAGCCTGGCCACCGGCACCGCCGCGGCGGCGCCAGCCAATTACCGGTTTGACCTGATTCAGGCCCAGCCGGCCGGGCCCGGCAAAACGTCGGTGACGGTCAGCCTCGTGCATGTGCCGGACAACAAGCCGGTCGCCGGCGCGGTGCTGTTCGAGAGCAAGACCGATATGGGACCGGAGGGCATGGCCGAGATGACCGGCAAGGTGACCCCGCTGCCGTCGGACAAGCCCGGGCATTATCGCTTTGAGATCGAGACCGGCATGGCCGGCAAGTGGGCGCTTAATCTCGGCGCCAAGGTGCAAGGCGAAGCAGGCACCGTGCGCGGCACCGTCACTTTCAAAGCGGCGAAGTAACATGCCGCGGCGGCTTCCTCGATACCCTCCAGGCGGCACCTCCGCTCTCGCGTTCGCCGTGCTGTTGGTCCTCATCCTCACGGCATCGGCGCGCGCCGACACACCGGTTGCTTTGGGCGCGCCGGGGGCAACGCTTGACGAGGTACTGGCGATCGCGCGGCGGCTGAGCCCGGACCTTGCAGCCCGCGCTCTCGATACCGAAGCGGCGCAGGCGCGGGTCGAGATCGCCGGCTCGCTCGCCGATCCGACGCTGCGCATCACCTCGGATGAGATCGACCGCACCGGCGGGCCGCGCCAGAACAAGATGCTTTTCACCGTCGAGCAGGAATTCCCGCTGTGGGGCAAGCGCGACCTGCGACGCGACCAGGCCAGCGCCGACGTCGCGCGCAGTCAGGCCGATGCGCGCACGACCGAGGCCGAGCTCGTCGAAAAGGTCAAGGTCGCGTTTGCGCAATATTACCAGGCTGACCAGGCAATCCGCACGACCGAGGATCTTCATCGGGTCGTGCACGATATCGCGCGCGTCGCGCGAGACCGCTACGCGCAGGGCCGGGGCTCGCAACAAGAGGTCTACAAAACCGAAGTCGAAATCACCCGGCTCGCGACCGAGCTGGTCCGCCTCGAGGCAATGCGCCGCGGCGCCTCAGCGCGTCTCAATGCCTTGCTTGCCCGGCCGATCGACGCGCCGCTGGCACGCCCGGTGAAATTACGCGCCATGCCCTCCGAGGCATCACTCGCCCCGGCGGCGTTAATGCAACGGGCGCTCGCCGGCAATCCGTCCCTCGCCGGCGGCGATGCGCAAATCGCAGCAGCATCGGCGGGCAAGCAACTCGCCGATAAGAGCTGGTATCCGGATGTCATGCTCAAAGCCGGCGCCATCGACCGCACCGGCAACGGTCCGAATGGTTATCTTGCGGAGGTCGGCCTGCGTGTGCCGTTGCAGTGGGGCCTCCATGACGCCCAGCAGCGCGAAGCGGCCGCGCAAGTCGGCGCCGCACAAGCGCGCCGGCAAGCGCTCGAGCTGCAGATCCAAAGCGACCTCGGTGCATTCGCGGCCGACCTTGCCGGCAGCCGTAAGACCGGCGATCTGATCCGTACGCAACCGTTGCCGCAAAGCCAGGCGCTATTGCGCTCGGGCACGGCCGGCTATGGCCTCGGGCGCGCCGAGCTCACCGACGTACTGCACGCCGAGCACGATCTTGCCGATCTGCGCATCGAGCTGCTCAACGCTGAGTTCGATCAGCAACGCCAGCTCGCCGCGATCGAGCGGCTGATCGCGGGTGACCTGTGAGCCGCGCAACCACGATAGTCCTTGCCATCTTGGTGACCGCGCTCGCCGGCGTCTTCAACCCAGCGCCAGCCGAAGAGCGGCAGCTGCTCTATTACCAGGATCCATCGGGCAAGCCGGATTACTCACCGACGCCGAAGAAAGACGCGCAAGGACGCGATTTCGTGCCCGTCTATGACGAGCCGGACGCCGCGCCGGCCCCCTCCCCGCCTTCGCCCGCCGGTGAGCGTAAAATTCTCTATTACCGCAACCCCATGGGCCTGCCCGACACCTCGCCGGTGCCGAAGAAGGATACCATGGGCATGGATTACATCCCGGTCTATGCCGACGAAGGCAGCGGCACGGTTCCCGGCACCGTCGCGATCAGCCCCGAGCGCATCCAGATGCTCGGCGTGCGCACCGAGGCCGCCGCGCGCCGCGGCATGGCGCATACGGTGCGGGCAGTTGGCACCGTGGCAGCCGACGAACGCCGCATCGGCGTCGTCAATCCGAAATTCGAGGGCTGGATCGAGAAGCTGCTTGTCAACACGACCGGCCAGACGGTGCGTCGCGGCGAAGCGCTGCTCGAGGTCTACAGCCCCGATCTGGTGCTGGCGCAGCGCGAATATCTCCTAGCTCGCTCGGCGGCGGCCGAGATGGCGCATGCCGATGCCATGGCGCGCGACAACGCCAAGGCGATCGCCGATGCCGCGCTCTCGCGATTGAAGAACTGGGATATCTCCGCCGACCAGCTCACGCGTTTGCAGCGCAGCGGCAGCGCCACGCGCACCCTCACTTTGCGGGCGCCGATCGCCGGAGTTGTGATGGACAAGCAAGCGGTCGGGGGACTGCATTTTGGCGCCGGCGATATGCTCTACCGCATCGTCGATCTTTCGACCGTCTGGCTGCTGGCGGATGTGTACGAGCAAGATCTCGCTCAGATCCGGCCGGGCGAAAGTGCGACAATCACCGTGCAGGCCTATCCCGGCCACGTGTTCGAGGGTCGGGTTGCCTTCATCTACCCGACCGTCAACGCCCAGACCCGCACCGCCCGAGTGCGCATCGAAGTTCCGAACCCCGAACTGCTGCTTAAGACCGATATGTATGCGACAGTTGAGATCGCGGCGCCCGTCGAGAGCGCAACCGTGCTTGCGGTGCCGGACTCCGCGGTGCTCGACACCGGCACCCGGCAGACGGTCTTGGTCGATCGCGGCGAAGGGCGCTTTGAGCCGCGCGCGGTCAAGCTCGGCGCCCGCGGCGGTGGTTATGTCGCGGTGATCGACGGGCTTCGCGACGGCGAAAAGGTCGTCACCGGCGCGAATTTTCTGATCGATGCCGAGAGCAACCTGCGCGCCGCCTTGCAGGCTTTCACGGCGCCCGAGGGCAAGTCGCCATGATCGCCGGCATCATCTGCTGGTCGGCGCGCAACGGCTTTCTCGTGCTGCTGGTGACGGCTTTTATCGTCTTCGCCGGTGTCTATGCCGTGCGCCATACGGCGCTCGATGCGATCCCGGATCTCTCCGACACGCAAGTGATCGTCTACACCGAGTATCCGGGGCAGGCGCCACAAGTCATCGAGGATCAGGTCACCTATCCGCTCACTACGGCGCTACTGGCGGTGCCGCGGTCGAAAGTGGTGCGCGGGTTTTCGTTTTTCGGCGTGTCGTTCGTCTATGTCGTGTTCGAGGACGGCACCGATCTCTACTGGGCGCGTTCGCGCGTCTTTGAATATCTCAATTTTGCCGCCAAGCGATTGCCCGAAGGAGTCACGCCGTCGCTCGGGCCGGACGCGACCGGCGTCGGCTGGGTCTATCAGTATGTGGTGCTGGGGGCCGAGCGCACACTCGCCGAATTGCGCACGATCCAGGATTGGTATCTGCGCTATCAGCTGACCAAGGCCGACGGCGTCGCCGAGATCGCCTCCGTTGGAGGCTTTGTTCAGCAGTACCAGGTCGTCATCGATCCCCAAAAGCTGCAGGCCTACGGCCTCACGCTGCCGCAGATCACCGCGGCCATCCGCGCCAGCAACCGCGATGTCGGCGGCCGGGTGGTCGAGATGGCGGAAACCGAATATGTCGTCCGCGGCCGCGGCTATCTGCGCAACAGCAAGGACATCGAAGAGATCGCGCTCAAGATGCAGGGCGGCACGCCGGTCCTGTTACGCGACGTGGCGCGCGTCGAGCTTGGTCCCGAGGAACGCCGCGGCATCGCCGAGCTCAACGGCCAGGGCGAGGTGGTGAGCGGCATCGCGCTGCAGCGCGACGGCCAGAACGCACTGCGTGTGATCGACAGCGTCAAGCAGAGGCTGGCCGAAATCGCTCCTTCCCTGCCGAAGGGCGTGACGGTCGAAGCGGTCTATGACCGCTCCGATCTCATTCACCGCGCGATCGAGACCCTCAAACACACGCTGACCGAGGAAAGCATTATCGTCGCCCTCGTTTGCATCGTTTTTCTGTTGCATGTGCGCAGTGCTTTGGTGGCGATCCTGATGCTGCCGGTCGGCGTGCTGATTGCTATGGGGCTGCTGCATGCGCTGGGTTTCAGCTCCAACATCATGAGCCTCGGCGGTATCGCGATTGCCCTCGGCGCCATGGTTGATGCCGCAATCGTCATGATCGAGAATGCCCATAAGCATCTGGAGCGGGCTGCGCCCGGCGCATCACGTGCAAAAATCCTGATCGACGCGGCAGTCGAGGTCGGTCCTGCCCTCTTCTTCAGCCTCGCCGTGATCATGGTCTCATTCCTGCCGGTGTTCACGCTCGAGGATCAGGAAGGGCGCCTGTTCAAGCCTTTGGCATTGACCAAGACCTTTGCCATGGGCGGCGCGGCGTTGCTGTCGATCACGCTGGTGCCGGTACTGATGCAGCTGTTTGTGCGCGGCCGCATCCTGCCCGAAGCGCGCAATCCCCTGAACCGTGCATTGATGTGGCTCTATCGACCGATCATCGCCGGCGTCTTGCGCGCGCGGCTGGCGACAATTGTGATCGCCGTGCTGGTGCTTGTGGCGACGCTGATCCCCCTCAAGCGGCTCGGCTCGGAATTTATGCCGACGCTCAATGAAGGCACGCTGATGTATATGCCGGTGAGCGTGCCCGGCATGTCGGTCACCAAGGCGGCCGAGTTACTGCAGACGTCAGATCGGATCATCAAAGGATTTCCCGAAGTGGCCTCAGTATTCGGCAAAGCCGGCCGCGCCGCCACGGCGACCGATCCGGCGCCGGTCGAGATGTTCGAGACCATCATCAATCTCAAGCCCGAGGACCAGTGGCGCCCCGGTGTCACTGTCGACTCCCTGACCGCCGACATGGACAAGGCGCTGCAGTTCCCAGGCATCAGCAACGCCTGGACAATGCCAATAAAAGCCCGCATCGACATGCTCTCGACCGGCATCCGCACGCCGATCGGCGTCAAGGTCTACGGGCCGGACCTCGCCGGCATCGACCGGCTCTGACGCGAAATCGAGGCGGCGTTGCGCACGGTGCCCGGCACCGCCAGCGCCTACGCCGAGCGCGTGCAGAACGGCTATTACCTTGAAATCATCCCCGACCGCCCGGCACTCGCACGCTATGGTCTCACGATCGGCGATCTGCAGGAGACGATCGCGACGGCACTGGGTGGCGAGCCGGTCACCACCACGGTCGAGGGGCGCGAGCGTTACACCGTCAATGTCCGCTATTTACGCGGCCTGCGGACTGACCCGCAAGCGATTGCGACGCAAGTGCTGGTGCAGGCCGCCATGGGCCCCGCAGTGCCGCTCGGCCAGGTGGCCAATGTGCAGCTGACGCAGGGACCGCCGATGATCCGCACCGAGAACGCGCAGCTCGTCAATTACATCTATGTCGACATGCACGACCGCGACATCGGCGGCTATGTCGCCGATGCGCAGCGCACACTGGCGCAGAAAGTACATATCCCGCCCGGTTACCGGCTCGAATGGAGCGGCCAGTTCGAATATCTCGCGCGCGCCAAGGCGAAATTGGCGATCGTGGTGCCGGTCACGCTCGTCATCATCTTCGTGCTGCTCTACCTCAATTTTGGCCGGCTCACCGAGACGCTGATCGTCATGCTCTCCGTCCCCTTTGCTCTCGTCGGCGGCGTGTGGCTGATGGCCTGGATGCAATTCAACATGAGCGTCGCCGTTGCGGTCGGCTTTATTGCGCTCGCGGGAGTCGCCGCCGAGACCGGCGTTGTCATGTTGATCTATCTCGATCATGCGCTGACGGAACGACGTGCCCGCTGCGCCAATGAGGGCCGCGAATTCACGCGCGAAGATCTGTGGTCGGCGATCATGCAAGGCGCCGTCGAGCGCGTGCGGCCCAAGATGATGACGGTCACCGCGATTATCGCCGGGCTATTGCCGATCCTCTGGAGCCACGGCACCGGCTCCGAGCTTATGCAGCGCATCGCCGTGCCGATGATCGGCGGCATGGTGTCATCCACCGTGTTGACGCTAATAGTGATTCCCGCAGTCTACGCTCTGGTCAAAGGCTGGCGTCTCGCAACCGCCCCTCAGCCGCTGCCAGCGCCGCTTGGGCGGGCAGCCGAGTGAACGGGAACCACGCCAATGATGGATCAGATGATGGGCAGCGCGATGATGTGGGGCAAGGGCCTGATTGGCCTCCTGGTCATCATCGTCTTGGTTCTCGCCGCCGCCGCTCTGGTCAAATACCTGTTTTTCAGCAAACGCCCCTAACCGTGGTCGAAGGCCGCCGCCGGGAGCTGGTGCGGCAAGCGTTCTTTCTTGAATACGTCACGCTCGCCTGGATGGTCATTGAGGCCGCCGTAGCGATTGGCGCGGGCCTTGCCGCGCGCTCGATCACACTCCTCGCTTTCGGCATCGACAGCGTCATCGAGCTGACCTCGGCCGCTATGCTGATGCGGCGGCTCTCCATCGAGCTACGGCACGGTCAATCCTTCGGAGAATCCGCCGAGCGCGTGGCAAGACGGATCGGCGCTGCACTGTTGTTTGCGCTTGCTGCCTATGTTGTGGCGGCCGCCGGATGGAGCCTTCTGACGCGCCAGGAAGCAAGCTTCTCGTGGCCGGGACTGTTCATCAGCATCGCGGCCATCCCGGTTATGTGGGTCTTGTCGCGCCGCAAGCTGCGCATCGCCGACGAACTTGGCAGCCGAGCGCTTCGCACCGATGCCGTAGAATCAATAACCTGCGGGTGGCTCTCGATCGTTGTCGTGATTGGACTGCTCGTCCAGCTCACGCTTGCCGCGTGGTGGGTAGATTCCGTGGCTTCGCTGGCAATAGTTTGGCGGCTCGTCAAAGAGGGCCGGGAAGCTCTAGAAGGGGATGATTGTTCCGAGTGAGCTCAAAGCATTCATCCATCTTGTGCCGCCCCTTGGGCCTAAGCCCCGTCGCCGCTAAGATCTTGAGCCATGTGTGGCCGCGCCCGCCTTTCCTCCGACGTCAGTGAGATCAAGCTTGCGTTCCGGCTTCCGCCGGAGCGGCCGTCGCCCAATTTTCCGCCCAGCTGGAACGTGGCGCCGACCGACTCCCTGCCGGTCGTGCGCTACGACCGGAAGGCCGGGCAGCGCAGCCTCGACCTGCTGCGCTGGGGCCTGATCCCTTATTGGTCCAAGGACATCAAGGTCGGCTTCGCCAACATCAACGCCAAGGCCGAAGGCATCGAGACCAGGCGGGCTTTCCGTGATGCGTTCGAGCGCCGCCGATGCCTGGTGCCCGTCGACAATTTTTACGAGTGGAAAAAGACAGGCTCGGGCAAGCAGCCTTACGCCATTGCGCTCGCCGATCGCGGCATCATGGCTCTGGCCGGCGTGTGGGAGAACTGGAAGTCATCGGCGGGAGAATGGGTGCGCAGCTTTGCGATCGTCACGACGGAACCCAACGAACTCTGCGCCCAGCTGCATAACCGGATGCCCGTGGTCCTTGCGCCGGAGGCGTGGCCTACATGGCTCGGCGAGGAACCGGCCGATCAGGCGCAGCTGAAATCGCTCCTGGTCCCCTACCCCTCGGATGGGATGGTTGCGTGGCCGGTCAGCCCGCTCGTCGGCAACGTCAGGAATAACGATCCCAGTTTGGTCGAGCCGATTGTTTTCCAGTAATCGGGCGGCGATCCGCCCGGTGATACACTGAACCCTTATCACCCCGTGACCGTTCGCAGCACATGGTCTAAACTCCCGCCATGGGCTACCACACGAAATTCTGGGGTAGTCTGAAATTCACCCGCCGCCTCACCGCGCCTGAGCTTCAGACAGTCGAGGCGATTATCCGCGCGGGATATACCAGCACGCCGCAAATCGAGGCTGTCATTGAACGCGAACGCGAGCGGCGCCGCAAACCCGGACGCGCGGAAATTATCAACGTCGGCCACGAGATCATGCGCCGTGCCGAGCTACAAGGCTTCATCGCGCCGAAGGGCTGGCCGCAATCAATCGACTTGTGCATCACCGACGACCGGCGCGGCCTGCGCTATTGCGCCGAAAAGACCTACACTATGGTGGAAGCCCCCAACTTCATCATAGCCAATGGCCGCGAGAAGATTCCCGACTTTGGGCTGAAAGGCAGCCTCTTTGCCGAAACCGAGTTTAGGCCCCATCACTGGCTCGTAAAAATCGGCCCGCACGGATGGGCGATGCAGCAGCGGTGCCGCATCACGCGCGCGATTGCCTACAGCCCCCGCCGGTATGCCGAGCATCTTCGGCTCAATTGGCGATCGCCATCCGTCTGGTGATCATTGCGCAGCGGCTGACGCCGCCTTTTAAGTTCCTGCATCTCTCGCGATCCGGTCTGTCCGTTCCCGGTGCGGCGTGCGCGGATTTTCACTCCGACCTGGACGCCAGTCACGATCGCCGCCGGATCAATGCCGATGCCCATCGAGATTGCCCGGCAAGAACGCACTGATGGTTCTGCCGGAGAGAAATCTCGACCATCACCCGCTTCACGTTTTGGGCGTCTCCCTCGCTGCACTCGGGACCGCGTGCTACGCGCTTCGCGCGCGGAGCCGGCCCGCTTTTCCCCCGCGCCGGCGGGCCGTCTCCGCCGTGACCGGTAACGCCCGCTGACGCGGGCACTGTCGGAGATGCCTCGGCTTTATTGGCGCAGCCGGCACAAGGCGGGATCGCCGGAAAGGGAGAGGAAGAGGGCGGTGCGAGGCGGGTGACGGGTGCTTCAGGCGAGAGAGAGGCTTTCGCCCGCCCGCCGCGGAGAACGCCCATGCCTCACCCTGCCCCAGCCCACAGATCCTTTGCCGACCGTTCCAGCCTCTATCAGGAGATCACGGACAAGATCATCCGCGATCTCGAACAGGGCCGCGTGCCCTGGGTCCAGCCCTGGGCCAACACTGCCACCCCGCTCGGCCTGCCGAAAAACGCCGCGACCGGCCGCGCCTACTCTGGCGTCAATATTCTCATTTTGTGGTCCGCGGTCGCCGAGCGCGGCTTCACCACGCAGACATGGCTTACCTTTCGCCAGGCCCTCAAGATCGGCGCGCATGTCAAGAATGGCGAAAAAGGCACCACGGTCGTCTATGCCGACCGTTTCATTCCCTGGCGCGAGCGTCAGCGCGCGGCGGAGACCGGAGACCAACCCGACGCGATCCCGTTCCTCAAGCGCTTCACGGTCTTCAACACGGACCAGTGCGAGGATCTGCCGGCGGAACTCGCGCCGGCACCCGCGCCGACTCCCGACAACCTGATCCTGCCGCAGGCCGAGGCGCTCATCCGCGCGACCGGCGCCGATATCCGCATCGGCGGCAATCGCGCCTTCTATGTGCCGAGCGCCGACTACATCCAGATGCCGCCGCTCTCGGCGTTTTTCGAACCTGCCGACTTTTATCGAACCGCACTTCATGAATGTGGCCACTGGGTAGGACATCCAAGCCGCTGCGCTCGCGATTTATCGGGCTCTTTCGGTTCGCCGTCCTACGCGCGCGAGGAACTGATTGCGGAGATGACCGGCGCCTTTGTCTGCGCGGCGCTCTCGATCGCGCCGACCGTCCGCCATGCCGATTACCTTGCGAACTGGCTGGAAGTCCTCCGCGAGGATAACCGCGCGATCATCCGTGCCGCCAGCGCGGCCTCGAAAGCGGCCGATTATCTGCTCGCCTTTCGCGGCAAGGCCGCAGCCGCGGATTCGGAGGGCTCCGGAGAAATTCCCGAGGCCGCGTGAAGGGGCCGCCCACGCTACGCAGTCCGGAACGGCGCAGTCAGTGCTTGCGCGGCCAACGCCAGCCCTCCCCGCAATGCCGAGAGCAAGAGGGCCGAAAGGGGATTTGTGACGGGTTTTCCAGGGCGAGAGACAGCTTTCGCCCGCCCGTCACAGGGAGTCCCCAGCCATGACCAGGAAATCCGCAGCCCGCCGCGTTTCACGTCCCAAAGACAACACACCCGTGCCGCAGTCCGCGCCTGCCCTGAGCAAGGTGACCAACATCTGTCTCAGTCAACTGGTGCTGTCCCCGGCGAATGTCCGGAAGACCGCGGCCACGACCGCCGAGGATGCCGAGCTCGAAGCCAGCATCCGCGCCAAAGGGATCCTGCAGAACCTGATCGTTCACTTGACGCAGGCCGGCGGCCGAACCGTCTACGAAGTCGACGCCGGCGGGCGCCGCCTCAAGATCCTGCAGAAACTCGCCGCCGAAGGCGTCATCGACCATGATCATCCCGTCCCGTGCCTGATCAGGGAACCCGAAGCCTCCGTCGAAACCTCGCTGATGGAAAATACGGTGCGCGCCGCCATGCATCCGGCGGACGAATTCGTCGCCATGGCGGAGCTCATCGATGCCGGAGCCGCAATCGATGCGGTTGCCGCCCGCTTCGGCACCTCCGAACGGCATGTGCGCCAGCGCCTGGGCTCGGCAAGCTGGCGCCCGAACTGCTCGACGCCTACCGCGCCGGCGACATCAGCCTCGATGTCGTCACCGCCTTCACCCTCGGCGCCGATCACAAGGCCCAGCTGGCGGTCTGGAACCAGCTCAAGGCCAACACCTACATCCAGCCCTACACCGTGAAGCGGTTGCTCACAGAAAGCGCACTGCCGCTGGATTCCAGTATCGGCCAGTTCGTCGGCGCCGACACTTACGAGGCCGCCGGCGGCACCATCACGCGCGATCTGTTCAGCGGCGACGAGGACGGCTTCATGGACGACGCGGCGCTTGTACGGCGTCTGGCGACCGAGAAGCTCGAAGCCAAGGCCGAAGAACTGCGTGCTGAGTGGGCCTGGACCAGGGCGGTGCTCGAGCCCGAATACCGGATGCTGGCCCAGTACGCCCGCGTCGAGCCGAAACCGGCCGAAGTCCCGACCTCCCCGCCGAAATCGAGCGCATCGAGCAGCGCCTCGGCGAGCTCGAAGACCTCGACCCGGATCAATTCACCGACGAACTGATGCAGGAGGCGGCCCAGTTCGAGGAACGCCGCACTGAAATCGACGAGATCGTCGACGGCCTCGCGGTCTTCTCCAAAAAGGACCGCAAGCGCGCCGGCTGCATCGTCACCATCGGCGATGACGGCCGCTTCGAACTGCATCAGGGGCTGATCGATCGCTCGACGATGCGCGATGCCGATAAGGGTGCCGATGACAACGACGACCTCGCCGACGGCGGCGAAGCCGATTTCGATGGCGGCCTGTCATCCGAGGACGATCAGACCGAGGATGTCCACGCCTCTGCCGGCGCCGAGCAGGCGCTGCGCAAGGAGCTCGGCTTCAGTCAAAGCCTGATCGATGATCTCAAGGCGCACCGCCTGCAGATCACGCGCGGATATCTCGCCGAGAACTTCGAGGTCGCCTTCGACCTCGCGCTCTATACCCTCTGCGTCGATCTCCTCGACCGTTACGGCTACCGCTCACGGCCCCTCGATCTGCGCGCCACTGAAAATCAACCGCGCAGCTCGTTGAACGATCTCGCCGGCACCGGCGCCGACCGTTGGCTCACCACCGAACACCAGGTGCTGGAGCTTGACTGGCTCAAACTCCCGCCTGCAGAAGGCTTTGCCGTGCTGACCGCCTTGCCGGTCGGAGAAAAACAGAGGCTCTTCGCCTGGTGCATCGCCGCGACGCTCAAACCGCAACTCGCCATCGAGCACTGCGCCGACCCGGTGAGTGAGGCTGCCGGCCGCCGCCTCGGCATCGGGTTTGAAGATTACTGGCGCCCGACCGCCGCCAATTACTGGGGCCGCGTGAAGAAGGCGCACGGCCTCGCGATCGGCCGCGAGATCCTCGGCGATCGCTGGGCCCGCGACCATGCGGACGACAAGAAGCCGGTGTTGGCGGCGGCGCTTGAGGTCGCCTTCGACATCCAGAAAAACAGCGCCTGCATCGCCCTCGACCAGGCCGCGCGCGACAACGCCGCCGCGTGGTTGCCGCCCGGCATCCAATACGGCGACAGCCGTGCCTCCAATAATACGGAGGTTGCCGACGCTGCCGACGCCGTCACGGACGCCGATGCCGATACCGGCGCATCAGCGGATCTGCCGGCCTTTCTGACCGACGATCAGCACGCCCATGCGCTGAACGGCGCCGCCGCCGACTGACGCGCATTTTTGGCAACGAGGACCGCGTATCCGGCGGGTGCGCGGTCTTCGGTTTTTTGCCCGCCGATCGCATCAACAACCGACGAACAGGGAGAAACCCATGACCGACACGGCCAATCCATCCTCCGCAGCGCCTGCCGAGGGCATCCGCGCCCGCAATAAGGATCTCATCTTCGCCGCATTGGCCGAAGCCGGTATCGACAAAGTCACAATCGAATACGACGGCAGCGGCGACAGCGGCCAAATCGACGACGTGGTCGCCTGGCGGGCAGACGCGACCCTCCGCTTCCCTCCGACCTCAAACTACAGCTGGCTCAATCCAACCCGGACCATCCCCTCGCCGAGACCGGTCTCGCCGAGGCGATCGAAAGTCTGGCGTGGGACTATCTCGAAGAGCGCCATGCCGGCTGGGAAATCAATGACGGCGGTTTCGGCACCTTCGTCTTCGATGTTGGCGGCCGCACGATCACGCTCGAGCACAACGAGCGTTTCACCGAGGTCACCTGCAGCATCGACGAATTCTGAGGGAGGCACCCATGGCGCATCCCTATCATCATGCCCTCGCCTCCGTGAAAAAATGGGGCGGCGACGTCTCCGACTATCTGCCGCTCCATACATGGTTTGACCAGTCGAAGAGCATCGCGGCGGATTTCCGGCACCGGGCGCTCAGGCACCACGCGGAGGGCATATTCATGCTGGTTATATGGACAAACAAGCCCGCCTCGACCACCTGGGCTGTCTAGCGCCTCAGTTTGCATTTCCGCTGTGCGGGTCGTCAGCGGCCGTTCACCGCGACAAATCGGGGTGACGTGATTGCGCCGAAAGCCGCCGTTTCCGTTACCTGCTCGAACGATAACGTTCGACCGGTAATAGTGGTTCATGCTTACGGCTTCCATCGCGTTTGCTGCTGGGATCACGACACAGCGCTCGGGCATATCGGAGAGGCAATGAAAATGCCGGTCAACGTACTGCCTGCGCACCTGCCCATCTGGAACACGGTCTGCCGGCCGTGGTATGTGAAGCCGACCGCCGATCATCTATGCGGCGCCGCAGTTGAAGGAGGTCGCGATGGCGGATGTGTCGGTTCTTGTGCGGCGGGGTAAAGCAGTGGCTGAGCATCGCCGGCAAACCGAACAGTGCTCGAAAGCGACCTTCTTACCGGAGAAGAAACCGCTGTGCACAGCGCGTAGACGGATGCTCATAGAACCCATCCGTGCTGCCGCGCCGATCCCTCCCGCGATCGCGCGACGCTGGACGGATTCGCTGTCCAGGCGAGCGCGTCTTTAGCGGCGCCGTGGAATAAATCAAGAGTTCGCGAGTCGTAGGTCTCAGGCTGGCGCGGGCCTCACGCCTTCGCAGCCGGTTTTATATGTTTGGGCAGACGCTCGGGGACAACCCGGCGGTCCAGGGAGGAGATGTCTCATGAGGCATATCGGTCGTTGTCCCACATCCAACCCGCTTCCCGCGATATCCATCATTGCCGCAGCGTTCTCGGCATTGCTGCCGCTGACCGCGGCCCGAGCGGACGAGCCGCCTTTTCTTCCAGAAACTGTCGTTTCGTCTACGGTTCCAGAGAACGGCGATGTCAATCCTTATGGCGTAGCGATCGTTCCGCTCGGCTTTCCGTCAGGTGCCACGATCGCGCCAGGCGATGTGTTGGTTTCCAACTTCAACAACAGCGACAACCTTCAAGGAACGGGCAAGACGATCATCAAACTGACGCGGAACGGTTCGGTCGCGCCCGCCGGCCAGGCATCCGAATTCTTCAAAGGCTCTTTCCCTGGTTTAACCACCGCGCTCGGCGTGCTGAAGCGCGGGTTCGTGCTGGTTGGTAGTGTCTCCACTACGGATGGCAAGTTCGCGACAATCAAGGCGGGTCCGCTACTTTTTCTGGATCGGAATGGGACTCTCATACCCCCGTCTCCGTTCACGAAGAAGCTCGACGGTCCCTGGGATCTGACCATCGACGACCAATTCGACCATGCGAGGGTCTTTGTCTCGAACGTGCTGAACGGCACCGTCACGCGCCTTGACCTCACAATTACTGAGAGCACCGTGAAGGTGAAAGCGGCGACGGTGATCGCTTCGGGGTACACCTCCAAGGAAAATGACACCGCGCTCATCTTGGGACCGACCGGGCTCGCTTACGATCCGGAGGCCGATGTCCTCTTCGTAGCATCGACAGCCGATAACGCGATCTTTAAGGTTCCGCATGCCGGCATCAGCTCAGGATCTTCCGGCAGAGGGAAGATCATTTTCCAGGATGATCACTTGCGCGGGCCGCTCGGGCTCGCATTTGCGCCAAACGGAGACCTGATCGCCGCCAACGGCGACGCGGTCAATGACGATCCGACCCAACCGAGCGAAATCGTGGAATTCACCAGGAAAGGCCGCTTCGTCCGCCAATTCAATGTTGACGCAGCCCAGGGAGGCGCGTTCGGGATCGCGATCAAGAAAGTTGGTCAACTCATACGATTCGCGTTCGTCAATGACAACGCGAACGACCTCACGGTTACCGATCGTCCGAGGTCAGAGCTGACAGAGGACTGAGAAGCGTCGTTCTTCTTGAGACGGAGCAAGGTCAGCCGCCGTTCGCCTGCCGTTAGCCGCGGGCAATGATGCTTTAGGCGAGGCGGATCCCCCCTTTTCGTTGAGCGGACAATCCGCTATCCGCGCGACAGTTAGCAATAGCAATGTCTTTGCGAGATGTGCCAAATATCGTGGCGCTCGAATGCCGTCTCGGACGGCGAGCGTTCGGACAGAACGGAAGCGCTCGAGCGTGCACGTACCCTAGGGCGACAACTACACTTCTCGGTCGACGACAACTCTGCAAGTCTCAAGTGACATTCTGTTAGCTGAAATTACGGTTTTCTGAAGAAATAAGGGCGATCCATGATCGGGCTTCGCTGTGGCGCCCTTGTCTCCGGGCTGGTCGGGAGATGGTGCCTCAACGCGGCTTCTTGGGCTGAGCCATGCGATCGACCGCCCCGACGTGTGGCACAATAAATCGCCCTGCGGGGCTTGCTGACGCGCGGACGGCGCGTTTATCCCGCAAGAGACGCATCAGCATTTGTGACCCCTGGTCCCAGCGGCGACACGGTGACCTGCTTGCAGGATCGGGCCATTAGCTCGGGGAATAAGCTGCTTCCACGCGCGTCGTAGGTTTCAGAACACTGGCCTGTCGCGACTAAGACTTCGCAGGCGAGATTTCCGACATGGCCCAGCGCACCCCCGGATTATCAAAGAGAGGGAGCCATGCCGGATGGACCAAGTAGCCGGTCGATGCGAATTTTTCGGCGCTCGCTGTTCCAGGGCGCCGCCGCCACCATCCTCGCGGGGGCATCTCACCCGGCCCGGGCACAGCCCAAAATTTCCAAAATCGCTGTCAATTACCAGGATCACCCTGACGGCAACAAGCGCTGCGACAAATGTATCCAGTTTCAACCGCCGGATGCTTGCAAGGTGGTCGAAGGTACGATCAGTCCGCAGGGATCCTGCCGCATCTTCGTATCGATCCGCGCATAGAGACGACCGCTCCATTCCAAGTCTGAATGACCCGGAAACGGGAGAGTCCGCGGCCAGCTTGCGCGCGCGCTCTCCACCCCAAACCAACACGCTTAGCCCTGATCATGATAGAGAGGTTTGCCCCCGTTTGGCACGTTGTATGATCCGCGATGGCAGGCTGTCGACTGACCTTTGGGTGATCGCGGCATCGCTTGCTGCCGTGCTTGTCATCGGCCTGTCGCCCCGGCTAGCGGTCTCTCTGCCGCTCTACGCTCGGCAGACCGGCCAGCCCTGCGCGACCTGCCATACCGCCTTTCTGGAGCTGACCCCGTTCGGCCGCCGCTTCAAGCTGGGCGGTTATACGCTAGGCGGCGGCGATTGGACGGGCCCGCCATTCGCGGTGATGCTCGAGGCGCCGACCTATACCCATACCGAGGCCGGACAGCCCGGCGGCGCCGCTCCGCATTTCGGCCCTAACAACAATTTTGCGTTCCAACAGACGAGCCTCTTTACCGGCGGTAGGTTCACCGACGATCTCGGCGCGTTCATCCAGGGGACATATGACGGTGTCGGCCGTCGTTTCAGCTGGGACAATACGGATATACGCTTTGCGAAGTCAATTAACGTCGGCGGACACAGTCTGCTGTGGGGCATAACCACCAACAACAATCCGACGGTCCAGGACGTCTGGAATACAATCCCTGCCTGGAGCTTTCCTTATATCAGCTCGGCGCTGGCGCCCATGCCGACCGCCAGAACATTTATCGACCAAGTGTACGCGCAGCAAGTCGCCGGCTTTAGCGGCTATAGCTTTTTGGACGATCTATTCTATTTGGAGTTCGGCGGCTACCGCCCGTTATCGACCAATACCCAAAAGGCCCTCGGGATCGATACAACGGGGCAAAACCCGATCAGTGGCGTTGCACCCTACTGGCGGGTCGCATTCGAGCCGAATTTTAGCGACCACTCATGGGAAATTGGAACCTTTGGTCTCGCATCAAAGGTCTTCCCGATGGGGCTGTCGGGTGCGGGCACCGACTCCTTCACGGATGTTGGGTTCGATACCCAATACCAATATCTTGGTGATCCCCATACTGTCACTGCTCGCGTTGCCTGGATCCACGAGAATCATAACACGAGCGCGAGCCAGACGCTCGGGCTCGCCGACAATTCCAACAACCAGCTCCGATCGCTGAATGCTTCGCTCTCCTATATCTATGATAAAACCTGGAGCCTCACGGGCGGGCGAATGTCGATCGGCGGCACTCCGGATGCGACGCTTTACGGCACTTTTACCGGAAGCCCAAACAGCGCCAACTGGATCACCGAGATCGCCTATTTGCCGTTCATGCGTGGCGGCCCGTGGTTTTGGCCATGGCTCAATGCGCGCATCGGATTGCAGTGGATCAGATGGGACAAGTTTGACGGTGCCAGTACGAATTTCAATGGTGCCGGGCGAAACGCGCGCGCCAATAATACGATCTTCGGTTACGTCTGGATCGCGTTCTAATGGAGCGAAGAGTGAGCATGCAGCGCTATGATGCTCAGGCCCGGCTTGGCGACAAGCCGGATGCGGAGGCGGGCGAACGTAGCCGATCGAGGCTCCATTCGCCGCCCCCGGCGAGCCATAAATAGAGGAAGACGAAGCAATAGACGATTGCCAACTCCCCGCCGTTGAGCAGCGGAAAGAAACCCCTGGGCGAGTGCGCCATGAAATAGGCGACCGCCATGTTGCCCGCGAGGACAAAGGCTACGGAGCGTGTGAACAAACCCAACGCGAGCAGGAAACCGCCCACCAATTCCAATAAACCTTGAAGACCCGGATTCAAGGTGAACAGGGCGTAGGGCGCATGGTTTGGCGGGTGCGGGAAATCCAGGATCTTTGCTAGACCGTGTTCCAGGAAGAGCAGCCCACCATGATGCGCAAGATGCTCAACATGCGTGGCTCCCAAGTGAGCCGCAGAGTTGCAAAACCGGGCATGGATCGTCCTCCGAAAGTCCGGCGATCGCTCAGGTCGCCTGCGGTAATGGTATCAATGTGCCGGGGCCCGATCGGCTCGACATCAGCCTACATTTCACACCTGGCCGCCCCGTCCGAAATACCGACCAGGCACCGAGCACAAACGCCGGCGGACCTACGCCTGTGGCCGGCTCTTAATGGGCGGTGATGGCGCCGAACAGCCCGTCCATCTCGCCGTTGATCCCGTCAGCGAAGTAGAGGGTATCCGGGCTGCCGTTGTTGCCGCCGACCCCGAATTCGATCGCCCACAGGCCGCCCGGCGTGGCCTTGCCTGTGTCGATTGGGATCGTCCCGTGCAACTTTCCATTGCTCGGGATGAAGGCGTTAATTTCGCTGTGGAGAAAGCTAAAGTTGCCGACCAACACATCGTTGCTGAACCGGCGGAAACCGGGTGGCGCGATGGTAATCCCCCAGGGGGCCGCAAGGCGGCTGCCTGCGACCAGTTCCTCGATGAAATTGCCGTCTTCATCGAATATCGCTACGGCCCCCGCCCCCAAAGGCGCCTGTCTCATGTTTTGAAGCCCGGCGGGCGCATAGGTCACGTAAACGTCGCCGCCGAGATCCTGCACATTGAACGGGACGAGCCCAGTTGGGAGTGATGGGTCCTTGAATGCATCAGGCCCGAGGCTCACCGGCTTGAAGGAGCAGTCGAAGACGTCAATACGGCCAGGTGACACGTCGTCGGCGGCATATAGGCGCGTGTGCGCGCCGTTGATCGCCAGCCCGGTGTAGACCGCTCCGGGGGTCGTAACCTGGATAAAGGCCGCCGTGCCCTTGTCCCAGGCCGAAATAGTTCCGTTCAAATTAGCAAATATGAAGTGCGCGGAACCGCCATCTCCGCCACTACTCACGCTCACCGGAAAACACTCGGTGTTGGGATTGTTGACTTGGCCGGTCGGTCCCTGAGGTCCCGCGGCTGTTTTCGGGATCGCGACCACAAGGCCAAGTTTAGTGATGTCTGTCTCGTCGGTGACCATATAAAGGGTGGCGGTACTGGTTCCCTGGTTCGAGACCCAGAAGGGGCTCGCCGGGCTGTGCGAAACGCCCCAAGGATTCTTCAGGTTCGCGTCGGTAACGGCGGCCAGCCCTGAGATGTTCGAAACCAGGTTGGTCTGCTCCAACTTGGCCTCCTTGAGTTCGTCGGCTCGCGGCGCACCGGAGTATAGAGCGCCGACGGCGACCGTCGTGGCGAGCGCGAACGCTGTCAGCGCCGGCAAAAAGGTTTTGTGCATGGACATGGGGTTTCCTCCTCTAAGTCGGGGTATCGCGTATAACCGCGCAACCCGAACACCTGTTTGTCGGTTTCCGCTCACCACCGGATCGTTGTGAGGGATTCCTGGGGGTTGGCGATACGGTCCCATGACCTACGACTCGCCATGCCCGAGTTTATTCCACGGTAAAAATCGGAAGGCGGTGGTTACCTTCAACCTCGGTTTAGGTCCACCTGGGCCGAGCATCGTCGTCAGGCGAACGGCCGGAATCAGCGAACCGCGGTCGCCGGGATGTGTTCCTGCGGGTCAGCTTGCCACCCAATTGAGGCGATCCGAGCCGGGGTCGCGAACGGCAGCTGTGGGGCACGAAGACTCGTTCCCGCCGCACCGGCCGAACGCCGGGTATGTGATCGGAAAGGAGACCGTCGCCGGGGCGCGCGGGAGTGGGCGAGATGCGCCGATACCGGCCGTTCACCAGCTCACGTCCGGGACCGCAAGGGTTCGACCGGAAAGCCGCGGTTCCCGCATGCCCGCCCGGCGATTTATTACTGTGTCCTCGATGCTGCACCCATCGGCCCGCGGCCGTGCCGCGTTGTGCTAGTGTTCGCGCGGCTGTGGCTGCATGAGGATGGAATGCACCGTCGGCGCTTCATTGCCTTGCTCGCAGCCGCGATAACCGCGGCACGTACCCTGCGCGCGCAGCAGAAGGCGATGCCGGTGATCGGCTTCCTCAGCGGTGGGTCGCCGGGCCCGTTTGCATCGTTTGTGGCCGCGTTTCAAGACGGGCTGAGCGAAACCGGTTACATCGAGAGACAAAACGTTGCGATCGAATACCGATGGGCGGAGGGCCGCTATGATCGGCTGTCCGCATTGGCCACCGACCTCGTCGGACGCAAGGTCGACGTGATCCTCGCAGCCGGCGACGAGCCGGCGCTTGTGGCGAAAAGCGCAACCTCTGCGATCCCGATCGTCTTCCTCATCGGGAGCGATCCGGTCGGGGCCGGCCTAGTCGCCAGTTTCGCCCGGCCCGGCGGGAACCTCACGGGCATCAGCGCCATGTTTGCCGAGCTGGTACCTAAGCGGTTCGAGCTGCTGTCCGAAATGGTTCCCCAGGTCAGGGCGATCGCGCTGCTGGTGAACCCGAACAACTTTCAGACCGAGGGCGTGATAAAGGAAATGCGGGATGCAGCGCGCGCCAGAGGGGTGCTGTTGCGCATCCTGAAGGCTAGCACCGAGGACGAGATCGACGCCGCTTTCGCAACCCTCGCCCACCCGAGTACTGACGCGCTCATCATCGGCCCCGATCCATTTTTCGGCGCCCGGCGCGAGCAGCTCGTGGGGTTGGCCGCTCGCCGCGCCGTTCCGACAATTTATTTTGGACGCGAATTCGCCGCTTCGGGCGGCCTGATCACCTACGGAACCACCGTCCCGGATGTTTATCGCCAGGGCGGAACCTATGTCGGCCGGATTCTCGCGGGCGCGAAGCCCGCTGACCTGCCCGTCCAGCAGCCGACCAAATTCGAGCTGGTTATCAACCTAAAGACCGCCAGGGCGCTCGGACTGAAGATCCCGCAAACCCTTCTGCTGCTGGCCGACGAGGTCATCGAATAGCGGCCGCCTTCATAGTGAATGGGCCGTTCTTTTTCCGCCCGATAGCCCCAACCAGTCCGGGGCAATGGCCGGTGTAGGGCAACTGCACGCGCTTGAGTCAACAAGGCTTGATGGCTCATTCGCGCTGAAAGCCGGCTGTTCGCGGGATATGGGCTAATGGTCAGGTCGACGCATCTAGAACCTTGATCAGGCTCAATCAGAACGTCGGGGTGCGGATCCCGCACAACGATTGAATTCCAAAAGCTGCGGGCACATAAGGCGACCAGAAAGTCGCCTCGTCCAACTAGGAATGATTGTGCATGGATTTTACGACCTTTCAGACCGAACTGCGCCGAGTCGCCGGCACGGTCCAGGCCTTCGCCGCCGTCGGCGCGGCGTTGCGGCTGCAGCATGCGGGGCGGCAAGCTGATCCCGCCGTTCAAGCTCGGCTGGTTGCCGCCGTTGAAGCGGTAATGCCCGGCGCACTCGACGGGCTGAACCCACAGCAGATTTCCGATGCCCTGGCTTATGTGACCCAGCAGATCGGGGAGGCGACGGATCTTTTCTATAACGCTGACCGTCCTCCCGGGTGGGTTCTTCAGGACCCCGACATACTTCAAGGCCTTGGCCGTTCCTCTCGCCAGAACATCCGCAGTATTGTCGAACTCGCCGCCAACCGGCCGAATTTAGCTGCATCGCTTGCCGGCTGCTTTCTCGATGTCGGCACCGGCGTTGGCGGCATGGCGTTGGAGGCGGCGGAGCTATGCCCGTCGTTGCGCGTGGTAGGCATGGACATCTGGGAACCATCCTTGGCGTTGGCCCGTGCGAACGTTGCCGCCAGCTCCCATGCGGCGCGTATCGAGATTCGCGCGCAAGACGTTACGCAACTCGACGAACCGGCCGCGTATACACTGGCATGGCTGCCTGCGCCGTTCCTGCCGCGCCGAGTGGGCGAAGTGGCACTAGACCGCCTCGCTGCAGCCTTGGCGCCGAACGGCCATCTGGTGGTGGGTCTTCTTTCCGTCCCGACCGACAAGGCGGGCACAGCTCTTCTGGCGCTACGGACCGTGCGCAGCGGGGGCCATGTGTGGGAGGTCCCCGAGATTGAGCAGGAACTCCATGCCCGAGGTTTCGTCGATGTGGAGACTTGCATTATCCCCCCAACGACTTTCGTAATCGGTAGACGACCCTAACAAGAATCTTCAGCCACAACGGCGTCGTCGCAAAAGGAAGGGGCTAAAGCGCTCGTGCCGCCCGCCCGGTCTACTTCTTCCCCGGATCCTCGGCTGGGTCGGTGAAGTCTATGCCAAATGGTCCGACCCCTTGAACCTGGACGATCGCTTCTTCGTTCCGTGCTTGTCCGGTTGACACCCAATCGTACAATTAGTAGTGCCGCGACGGAAGGGAGACGCCGCTTTGACCCGCCATCACCTCCCCGCACGGGGATCAGTCGTCCCTAAATCTGGTGTTCCTGGGTGTCAACCGGATAAGCATGCTTCGTTCGTCGTCCACCCATAATGCGCGTGTTTAGCCGGTTGAAGTAGAAGGTTCCGGCCTTAAACAGTTGCCCCTTTGTTGTGTCGAGTTTGTCCCTTCGCCCAGATAAATGCTCCCGCTTATTACCGTGACATACTCAGCGAACGGATGAGTGTTCGCGGCGACTTGGGTGTTCGGCGGAAATTTCGTGCGCGTGACGAAGACCTCGCCAGCCTTCGTCGGGTCGCTGTAGACCACCGCCATTTGGACGCCTTTCGGCAACGCCGGGTTATCTTTCCAGGTCAACGTCTCCGGCGCGATCGCCATCGAGTGGCATCGCCTCTTGCGCGACGGCAGGACCCGCCAGCGCAATCAAAGCCAGGCCCCACCAGCAAATTTCGCGGAGTCAGAAGTGCGATCATCACATCCTCCCCAGTGTGATTTCGCGGGTGATCCCGGTCGATCAGCGATTTTTTCGGAGTGCAGTCGCGAACTGCTAGCCCGCGGCGGCAACCGGCGTCAATCTCCGGGAGATTTCCGCGAGTGTTGCACCAAAGCTGACCGTCGGGTCTGCCGCACGGAGAGAACCGCAGGGGTTTGGCTCGAACCGCCGTTAGGAGGCGACCGCATTTGGGCATGCGGGGACCCAATCATCTTGCCGATGCGGGTTCGGCACGACGCAACCCGGCGACCAGCTCTGCGACTTCGGCTCTTATCTTTGGTCCGTGGGTCCGCATTTCCGCGAACTCGTCCTCGCTCACCCGATCACGAAGGCCGCGCTTAAAGCTTGGCCATTCCTGGGCTTGTGCCCACCAAGATCCGATGTGCGGGCGGTTTTCGGTCCATACCCCCAATAACCCCAGGTAATCTAGCCGCGCGACATAAGGCATCAACGCGATGTCAGCGAGCGTCGGCTTGCCCCCGAGAATCCATGGGCCACCTTCGGCCAGCGCCTCCTCCAGCGCCTCGAATGCCCGCTCATAAGCAGCTACGCCATACAAAACGAAGGGAGATTGAGTGCCTAGTTCATAGGTCGATTTGAAACGATCGCGCCGGCGCGGATCGCCAATATTCCGAAAGCGTGCTTCCCGCAACTCGGCAGGCATATTTCTCATCCGCTCACGGAACATCGCTGAGAAGCTGATTTCGGCGACGCCTTCGTGAAGCCCCTCGTCAACCGCCTTACTCCACACGCGCATCCGGGCGCGGAGCCATGGATCGGTTGGAGTAAGGCGCGGCTCGGGAAACGTGTCTTCGAGATATTCACAGATCAGCGTGGATTCAATGACCGATTTGCCGTCGTGAACAAGAGTCGGCACCACGCCCTGTGGGTTAGACTTCAGGTATTTCGGGTCGTACTGCTCGCTGCGGAACAGATCAATTTTAATGGTTTCCCAATCGAGGCCCTTCTCGCACAGCGTAATGCGGACCTTCTGGCAGGCCACCGAATTGCCGAAATCATAAAGTGTGATCATTGATTTAGCCGTCGGGTTGTCTTTGCAGGTGCATCACCCCGTCAGGGAGCACGATCCAGTCGCACCTGTTCTCTTCCCAAATGGAAAGGGTTGGCACCGGAAATGATTTCTCGTCGAACAATGTCGCAGCAATCCCGTAACGATCGGGCCTAAAATCGAGTTCCCAGTAGACCGTAGTTCCGCATCTCGGACAGAAATGGTAGCGCAGCTTTCGTCCTGCCTGCCCTTCACGTTCATAGCAATTGCTCGTGCCCTCCAAGCGAACCTTAGACCGTTCAAAATAGACGCAATAGCTGAATGGCGCCCCTGTCCGATGCTGACACGCTGAGCAGTGGCAGACCAGCACCAGCAGTGGATCACCCGAGACTCTGGCCTGCAAGACGCCGCATTGACACTTGGCGGTTCGGTTCGTGATCGCGTCCTCATACAATGCCGACCGCCAGTCGAATCCTCGATTGAACGGACAGGCCTGGATTTCCGCTGGTCATCAAGCTGCTTTGGCGAACGCGGTCTGAACTTCTGCTTCGTACGCGAGAAATTTCTGAACGCTGGGTCGCTGCTTCATCCGTTCGAAATGCGCTCGGCAATGGCGGAACTCCGAAACATCGAGGTTGAAGTCAGTGCCGCGCCGAAAGCACCAGAAGAAGTGAGCATCGACAGCCGTGAAATGGTCGAAGAAAAATTCGCGGCCCGCCAGCATATCATCCGCGATCCGGTAGTTTTCAAACAACTGCTGTTGTGCGAGCCGCCGTACCGATCCCTCCGCTCCTGGCAGATCGCAGCAGCGCTGCGGCGCAAATATCCTAAAAAGGAACGGGTGGATCCCCGAAGCGCACCAGGCGAGCAGCGAGATCGCCTTCAGTTCCTGCATTGGCAACGCGGGCAACAGCTTCGCCGTCGGGAAATTGCGGGCGATCCAGATCTGGATGGCGACGTTTTCGGTTAGCGCCTGGTTATCGATGATGAGCACCGGCACCTTGTGCTTCGGATTGAGAGCCAAATATTCGGGCGTCATCTGTTGTGACTTGCCCAGATTCAGCGGGCGCACCTCGAAGGGCGCTCCGGCCTCGGTCAACGTCACATACGGCACCAGCGCGCATGTCAGGGGCGCATAGTAGAGGATCAGCTGCATTGGACGCTCCTCAAGCGACATCCCCCGGATTCTCGTATTTCGGGCACTAATATTGCCCAGCCAAGCCTCCTGAACAACGGCAAATTGCGCGCTACGTCGAGGATCACGCCGCACGCCCCGACCGTTCGTTGGATTTAGGCCATGTACTCACAACCGCGTGGGCCGCTACGGTGCGGATGCGTTTCGCGATAGGGGCGTAGAGATGCAAGTGAAATACACGCTGCTTTTGGTCGACGAGCATGGCGGATCGCGCTTTGAGGATCGGGCGACCGAGTTGCAACCGGGCTTTTCTCCTCCCGGGATGGCTACCCCGAGCTTCTCTGCTTTCTGGCTACCGACGGCAGCTTCTGGATTGGCGTGCCGAGCACCTGGAATGACGACACGCCGCACACCGCACCGCGTCGCATGATCTTGGTGACGACGCAGGGAGAGTATGAGGTCACGACCAGCAATGGCATGGTTCGACGCTTTCCGATTGGTAGCGTGGTTGTTGTCGAGGACACCTCGGGTGCGGGGCATTCATTCAAGATCATCGGCACGGAGGACGTGATGATCTTCGGTGTGGGACTGCCGCTGGCGTAGCGGTGTGGGTTTTATGCGTCCACCCCTTTGTTGATCTTCGACTCGCTCCGACCTACCGCGCTCCGGGTGGGCACGCTGAGGGTCCCTTCCCACCCAAGCCGAGGTCCCGGCGGGTATTGCGAACGGAAGGTAATGGGGCAATCTTCCGCATTCGTTGATCGCCCGGGGCAGCAGGGTTGCACAGGTTCCCGCCATTCGCGCGGCGGCGATCGAGCCGCGTGCTCGACCCGAAGCGGTCACTAACGCCGTCCGCCGTCCACCAATGGGGATGCGCGAACCTGGGCTTGCGCGTAAACTCGACGGCAGTCTGGTCCTGTCAAGAAGCACAAGAACAAGGGCCTACGGCACAACGCTTGCCAGGCCGCCGGAAGGGAGCAGGAGATGAGGCAAAGCGGGCGAACAGCTGCTCGAGACGGGACGAAAACTAGACAGCGCCTCTCTTACGTCGAGCTGCAGGCGCGTATCGGCGCCCTCGAGGCGGAGCTGGCCGAGGCGCTGGAGCAGCAGACCGCGACCGCCGAGGTATTGCAGGTCATCAATTCCTCGCCCGGCGACCTGAAACCCGTCTTCGATGCGATGCTCGAAAAGGCGCGGAGGCTGTGCGAGGCCGATTTCGGCACGTTCTGGTCGTGCGACGGCCGCAGCTTTCAGGTTCGTGCCTCGACCGTCGGCGGCGACATCGGGCGAACCGGGTCGCCTGATCCCGGGACCTCAGCCGACCGTCTGGTGCGCGGTGAAAGTGTGGTGCAGATCGCCGATGTAACAAAAGAGGAGGCGTATCGAGCTGGCGTTGCGCGTGACCGAACACAGCACGCCGGAACCCGGACGGCTCTGGCGGTAGCCCTCCGCAAGGACGACGTACTGATCGGCGCCATTACCACCGGTCGCCGCGAGGTGCGGCCATTTACCGACAAACAGATCGCCTTACTGCAGAACTTCGCGGCGCAGGCGGTCATCGCGATGGAGAATGCGCGGCTGCTCGGCGAATTGCGCGAGCGCACGCGCGACCTCGAAGAATCGCTCGAGTACCAGACCGCAACGAGCGATGTGCTCCAGGTCATCAGCCGCTCGACCTTCGATCTGAAACCGGTACTCGACACCGTCTGCGAGACCGCGGTGCGGCTCTGTGCCGCCGATCTCGCCAACATCTCGATCCGCGAGGGCGAAACCTACCGGGTGGTATCGATCTTCGCCTTCTCGCCCGAGTTCGACGCGTTCGCCCGCGACTACCGATATGTACCGAGCCGCGGCACTGTGTCCGCGCGGACGGCTCTCGAGGGCCGGGTCGTCCATATCGCGGACGTCGCTGAGGATGCCGAATACACGGTGCCGGAGGTGCTCAGCGTGGGTAAGGTCCGCACCGTGCTGGGTGTGCCATTGCTGCGCGAAGGAGAGCCGATCGGGGTGCTCACGCTGTCGCGCCAGCGGGTCGAACCGTTCACCGAGCGCCAGATCGAGCTGGTCCGCACCTTCGCCGACCAGGCGGTCATTGCGATCGAGAACACGCGGCTGATCACCGAGACCCGCGAGGCCTTGGAGCAGCAGACCGCGACCGCGGAAGTATTGCAGGTCATCAATTCCACCCCCGGCGACCTCGCGCCGGTGTTCGACGCAATGCTAGACAAGGCGATGGCACTGTGCGCGGCGAGTGATGCGACCCTTTACACGCTCGATGGCGAGCGCGCTCGCTTCGCCGCGGCACGCGGAACTTCGGGCGTTGTTGAGTGGGCGCGACAGCAAAGTGTTATAGATCCGCCGCCGGGCAGTTCGATTGATCGTCTTCGGCGGGGTGAGCGTTTCGTCCATCTGCTCGACGCCAGGGAGACGGAGACCTACCGCATCAGTCCTGTGTACCGGGAGATGATCGACGTCAGCGGCTGTCGCTCGTCGATCGCCGTGGCGTTGCGGAGGGAAGAGACCGTAATTGGCGTGATCGCGATCTATCGGCTGGAAGTCCGGCCGTTCACCGACAAGCAGATCGCCCTATTGGAGAATTTCGCGGCGCAGGCGGTCATCGCGATCGAGAACACGCGGCTGATCACCGAGACGCGCGAGGCCTTGGAACAGCAGACCGCCACCGCCGAGGTATTGCAAGTGATCAATTCCTCGCCGGGCGATCTCGCCCCGGTATTCGACGCGATCCTGGAGAAGGCTCATGGGCTGTGCGGGATCGTCACCGGCAGCTTGCAGCTCTTCGATGGCGAATACTTTCGCGCGGTAGCGGTCCGTGGCGCAGTGGAGTCGCTTGCCCGGCAGTTGCGCGAGGGATACCGGGCCTCCGACAATCCGATCACCTGCCCGCTGCTTGATGGTGCCCGGTTTGTCCAAATTCCTGATTTGGACGAGATAGACCATGCGAGGGTGATAGCTTCGATCGAGGCCATCAGGACGCGCACTCTGCTGTGTGTCCCACTGCGTAAGGGTGATGCGCTCCTCGGAACGATCGCGGCAGGCCGCCTGGAGGTACAACCCTACTCCGATAAGGAGATCGCGCTCATCGAAAATTTCGCGGCGCAAGCGGTCATTGCAATGGAGAACGCGCGCTTGCTCGGCGAATTGCGTCAACGGACCGAGGAGGTGGCGGGACTGAACCGCGATTTGGAGGCGCGGGTCGCGGCACAGGTTGAGGAACTGGGGCGCGTCGGACGGCTGAAGCGGTTTCTAGCGCCGCAACTCGCCGAACTGATCGTCTCGCAGGGCGACGAAAAAATCCTTGAAAGCCACCGCCGCGAGATCGTCGTCGTCTTCTGCGACCTTCGCGGGTACACCGCCTTCACCGAAACCGCTGAGCCCGAGGAAGTCCTCAACTTCCTGCGCCAATACCATGGCGCCTTGGGACCGCTGGTCAGTCAGTTCGAAGGCACGCTCGACCAGTTCTCGGGCGATGGTATCATGGTGTTCTTCAACGATCCCGTGCCCTGTCCCGATCCGGCGGAACGCGCGGTCAAGATGGCGATGGCGATGCGCGAAGAGGCGGGCAAACTGATCGCGACTTGGCGCCGGGATGGCTGCGAACTTGGTTTCGGCGCCGGCATCGCGCAGGGTTATGCCACATTGGGCCAGATCGGGTTTTCCGAACGCTCCGGCTACACCGCCATCGGCACGGTATGCAACCTCGCCGCACGGTTGTGTGCGGAGGCGAAGGACGGACAGATCCTGATCGGCAGCCGCGTCGCTCGCGCGGTGGAAGCGGTGGCGAAGCTGGAGGATCTCGGAAACCTAGAGCTGAGGGGTCTTCGCCGTCCGGTCGCGGCATTCAACGTCGTGCAGAGCATCGGCGCGGCCGACGCTCGTCCCAATTTGACCGTCGTCGCGAGGGGGCCGGGGGCCTGATCTTAGACAACGCGAGGTCTCGAGGGGCGCAGCGCGGTCGATGAAGCCATGATCACCGGCGAGCCGGTGCCGGCCGAGAAGAACCCCGGCGACAAGGTGACCGGCGCCACCGTTAATACGACGGGCAGTTTCATCATGCGCGCCGAGCGGGTCGGCAGCGATACCCTCCTCGCGCAGATCGTCGCGATGGTGGCGGAAGCGCAGCGGTCGCGTGCTCCGATCCAGAAACTCGTGGACACGATCTCGGCGTGGTTCGTGCCTGCCGTCGTCGTCATCGCTGCCGCAACCTTTGTCGCGTGGTCGCTCTTCGGTCCCGCGCCGGCCATGGGCTTTGGGCTGGTCAATGCCGTCGCCGTCCTGATCATCGCCTGCCCCTGCGCTCTCGGTCTCGCGACGCCGATGTCGATCATGGTCGGCACCGGGCGCGGCGCCGGCGCCGGCGTCCTGGTCAAGAACGCCGAGGCCCTGGAGCTGATGGAAAAGATCGACACGCTCGTCGTCGACAAGACAGGTACTCTCACCGAGGGCAAGCCGCGCCTCGCCGGCGTCAGCCCGATCGGCGACATTCCCGAGAACGATCTGCTGCAGCTGGCCGCCAGCCTCGAACGCGGCAGCGAGCATCCGCTGGCGGCCGCCATCGTGAAAGGCGCGGAGGAGCGCGGGCTGAAAATTACGACCGCAAGCGATTTCGCGACCGAGCCCGGCAAAGGCGTGACTGGGTCTGTCGACGGCCGGCGCGTCGCGGTCGGCAACACTGCGCTGTTCGCTTCGCTTGGCATTGAGCCCGCCGATCTCCCCGCCCGCGCCGACGCGCTGCGCCAGGAAGGCCAGGGCGTCATGCTGGTCGCGGTCGACGGCAAGGCGGCCGGGCTGATCGCCGTCGCCGACCCGATCAAGGACAGCGCCATGACCGCACTCGCGGCGCTGCATGCCGAGCATATTCACGTCGTGATGCTGACCGGCGACAGCCGCACCACGGCGGCCGCGGTCGGACGCAAGCTCGGCATCGACGATGTCGTGGCCGAGGTGCTGCCGGATCAGAAAGCCTCGGCCGTCAAGAAATTCCAGGATCAGCGCCGCTTCGTCGCCATGGCCGGCGACGGCATCAACGACGCGCCGGCCCTCGCGCAGGCGCAGGTCGGCATCGCCATGGGCACCGGCGCCGACGTCGCCATGGAGAGCGCCGCCGTCACGCTCATCAAGGGCGATCTGCAAGGGATCGTGCGCGCGCGGCGTCTCAGCCGGGCCACCATGCGCAACATCCGGCAGAATCTGTTCTTCGCCTTCGTCTTCAATGCGCTGGCGGTGCCGATCGCGGCCGGCGTGCTCTATCCGGCCCTCGGTTTGCTGCTCAATCCGATGATCGCCAGCGCGGCCATGGCCATGAGCTCGGTCCTTGTCGTCACCAATGCGCTCCGGTTGCGCACCATCAACTTGTAACTGCCGTGATCAGCCGCTCCTGCCATGGATCGCGCTCACGATTGGCCTTGCGGCGATCGGGCATTTCTTTTGGGAGGCGGCGCAGCTGCCGCTTTACACGCTATGGCGTACCGGCACGCCGCACGAGATCGCCTTTGCTCTTATCCATTGCACCGGCGGCGACATCCTGATCACGACGGTGACACTGTCGGCAGCGGTTGCGCTCGCGCAGTATTTGCGCTGGCCTGCCTTTGGCTGGCGCATGGTGTTCACCACAATCGTCCTTGGCGCCGGCTACACCATTTTCAGCGAATGGCTCAATGTCGAAATCCGCCGCAGCTGGTCCTATACCGCGGCGATGCCGGTTGTCCCCTTCATTGGCACCGGCCTCACGCCGTTATTGCAATGGCTGATCGTCACAACTCTGGCTCTTACCGTCACTGGCTACCGATACCGCCGCGCGCGGCCCCTGGCCCGCTGACGGGGGCCAACTTCACTTTAAAACGGCCCTGTGCTATGCCGGATTCGAGAAGAATTCAGAAACATCGGAGTTGCGTGCCCGTACGGTGAAGCGATCCCTGCTCTTGCGCTGCCTGGTCTTACTGCTGTCGCTTGCTCTCGTCAGCGGCAACGCCCATGCTGCGCTTCATATGGACAGTGCTCACCACGAGCTCTGCCCGGAGGAGCATTCCGACCATCACGGAAAAACGCCGCTCCATCAGCATCGCCATGACCACGGGATTGCGTGCTGCTGCGACTGCCTCGGCTGCAGCTCGGCCGTGTATATTGCACCCGTCCTCGGTATCACGCCGGCCTATTCGCCGGCGCATGTCCAGTACGACGCCCTGACCGCGTCACTCTCCGGCCGGGCGCTCCAGCCCGATCCCGGTCCTCCCAGACCCGGCACACTGAGCTAGCCCGGCGCGCGCGGCGCCCCGGGCCGCGGGGCCGTTTGCCTGAAGGCCGTCGCTGGCCGGCCGCAAATACCCCCTTCGCTTATCTCACTCATGTCGCCGCGGGCATTCGGCTGCAACGAATTTGCGCCGCCGCCCGCAAGGAGAATTTCGATGATCGCGCGTCTTTATCGTCCTCTAGTGACGGGCCTCCTGCCTGTCGCCCTTATCGCCTGCATGAATTCCCCGCCGAGCTCCGCCGAACCGGGCGCGGCGGCGCCGCTCGGCATCGACCTTGGCGGCTCCGGCCCGGTGATCGCAAGCGCGCAACCAGCGCTATCGGCTCGCGTCATACATGTCGAAGCCGATGCCGCATCGCCGCGTCACAGCGACATCCAGATGGCGCACGCCGGCCACAACGACGCCCACGGCACCGGCACGGTCAATTCCGTCGATCCCGCGCAGCACAAGGTCAACCTCAGCCACAACCCGATCCCCGAAATCGGCTGGCCGGCAATGACCATGGAGTTCCCGGTCGCCCCCTCGATCGATCTCACGGCGATCAAGCCCGGCACGCGCGTGAATTTTACGATCGAGCAGCAGCCCGGCGGCATGTACGAAATCCGCGCGATCACGCCGGCAGGGGCGAGGCAATGATGGTCCCCTGCCCTCCTCTCACCCGCCGCCGCTTCATGCAGGGAGCGGCCGCCGCCGGCGCGCTTGCGCTGATCCCCTCCCCGCTGCGGCGCGCGTTTGCCGCGCCCGCGCCGGTCCTCAGCGGCACCGAGTTTGCGCTCGAGATCGGGTCAGTTCCGCTCGCCCTTAATGGCCGGCAAGCCACGGCGACCGGGGTCAATGGCCAGGTTCCGGCGCCAATTTTGCGCTGGCGCGAGGGCGACACTGTGACGCTTGCCGTCACCAACCGCTTGAGCGAGCCGAGCTCGATCCACTGGCACGGCGTGCGCACGCCCTCGCCCATGGATGGCGTGCCGGGGCTGAGCTTCCGCGGCATCGCGCCCGGCGAAACCTTCGTCTACCGCTTCCCGGTGCATCAGAGCGGGACCTATTGGTACCACAGCCATTCGATGTTCCAGGAGCAGACCGGGCTCTACGGGGCGATCGTGATCACGCCGAAGGCCGGCTATGCCCAGGCCTTCGACCGCGATTATGTCGTGTTGCTGTCCGACTGGAGCTTTGAATCGCCCGAGACGATCGTCAGCAACCTTAAATTCCAGAGTAACTATTACAATTACGGCCAGCGCACGATCGGCACTTTCATGGCGGACGCGCAGCACGCCGGCCTCGCCGATACGGTCGCTGACCGCCTCGAATGGGGCAAGATGCGCATGAGCCCGACCGACATCTTGGACGTCTCGGGCGCCACCTACACCTACCTCATCAACGGCCAGCCGCCCGGCGCCAACTGGACGGCGCTCTTCCGTCCCGGCGAGCGCGTGCGCCTCCGCTTCATCAACGGCTCGTCGATGAGCATCTTCGACGTGCGCATTGACGGGCTGCCGATGACGGTCGTGCAGGCGGATGGCAACGATATTGTGCCGGTCACCGTCGACCAGTTCCGCATCAGCGTCGCCGAAACCTATGACGTGATCGTGCAGCCCACGGCCGACCGCGCCTACACGATGTTTGCCCAGGCCGAGGACCGCACCGGCTACGCCCGCGGCACGCTCGCGCCGCGGCCAGGCATGGCCGCAGCTATCCCACCAATGGATCCCCGCCCGATGCGCACGATGGCCGATATGGGGATGGCCGGCATGGAACACGGCGAGATGCCCGGCATGGAGTTGAGCCCCGAGGGCAAGCGCCTCGAAGGAAAGGTCGGAGTCGACAATGTCGCAATGATGCCGGCGGACCGCCTCCAGAGCGCCGGCGAGGGTTTTCTGTCGGGCAGCCGCGTCCTCACTTATGCCGATTTGCGCGCGCTAAAACCCGGCAGCGATCCGCGTCCGCCCACGCACGAGATCACCCTGCATCTTACCGGCAATATGGAGCGCTTCATCTGGGGCTTCGACGGCAAGAAATTCTCCGAAGCCGGGCCGATCGAGCTCAAGCGCGGCGACCGGGTCCGCTTCGTGCTGATCAACGACACGATGATGGAGCACCCGATCCATCTGCACGGGCTGTGGAGCGAGCTTGAGAACGGGCACGGCGAATACCGTCCCTACAAGCACACCATCAACGTCAAACCGGGCGAGCGCCTCAGTTACCTCGTCACCGCGGATGCGCCCGGGCGCTGGGCCTTTCACTGCCATCTCCTCTACCACATGGAGACGGGGATGTTTCGCGAGGTGCACGTCGCATGAGCGCCCGCATCATCCTCGCCGCCACCCTCTTCACCTTCGCCGCGCCTGCGTCAGCCGAAACTCCGGCTGCCAACGCCGAGCCCACCTTTGGCATGGAACCAGGGGCCATGCCGCCGGTGATGGACCAGGCCATCTTCGCCCACGCCATCTTCAATCAGCTTGAGGGACGCTGGAACGGCAGCAACCCCGAATTCCGCTGGGACGGACAGGGCTGGATCGGCACCGATTACGACAAGCTGTGGATCAAGTCGGAGGGTACGCTCAGCAAAGGCGCGCTCGATGACGGCCAGCAGCAGTTCCTCTACAGCCGTGCCGTCACGACTTATTTCGATCTGCAGGGCGGGCTGCGCAGCGATCTTGACTCACGGCCGACGCGCAACTGGGCCGCCTTCGGCGTTCAGGGCCTCGCGCCTTATTTCTTCGATCTCGAGGTTACCGGCTTTGTCAGCGGCGAAGGCCATCTCGCCGGCAAGCTGGAGGCCTCCTACGACCTCCTGCTCACGCAGCGGCTTATCCTGCAGCCGCAAATCGAACTGAACCTCTACAGCAAGTCGGACCCTGCCCGCCTGGTCGGCGCCGGCTTCTCCGACATCGATACCGGCCTCCGGCTGCGCTACGAGCTCGACCGGAAATTCGCACCCTATATCGGCGTCGTCTATCAGGGGAAATTCGGGCAGACGGCGAATTTTGCCCGGCAGGCCGGCGAGAGCACGAGCGACGTGCGCTTCGTGTTCGGCATTCGGACCTGGTTTTGAGGGAGGCGGATGCGCACTGTTATCGCTTCCCTTCTTATTGCCGTGCTTGTAGCCGCGCTCGCCACCGGCGCTGTGATTTATGCGGGCTGGTACAACGTCGCCGCCACGTCGCCGCACTGGCGCATGACCAGCTGGCTCTTTGAGGTGGCGCGCATCCGCTCGATCAAAACGCAAGCGGCCGGCATCCAGGCTCCGCCCTGGCTCGGCGATCCGGAGAAGGTCACCATCGGCGTCGAGCATTACGCGGCGCACTGCGCCGTCTGCCACGGCGCGCCCGGCGTGCCCAAGGGCGATATTGCGCACGGGCTTTATCCGCAACCGCCAGACCTTGCCAAAACCGCGCCGCTCTACAGCCCGGCCGAGCTTTTCTGGATCGTCAAGCACGGCATCAAGATGACCGGAATGCCGGCCTGGAGCGATCACAGCGATGACGAGTTGTGGGCAACCGTCGGTTTTCTTGAGAAGCTGCCGGGCATGAGCGAGCAGGAGTATGCCAGTCTGGTAGTGGCGAGCATGGCGCATGGCGGCATGCATCACTAATTTGTCTGCCGAAAAGGAGAGAGCCATGCACGCCCATTCAATCGACCAATGGCGGCACGAGCACGTATTCCTGGGAGCCCACCACGACCGAAACGAACGCCGCAGCTGGGCTGTCGTGGCGCTCTGCGTCACGATGATGACCGCCGAAATCGTCGGCGGGATGCTCTGGGGCTCCATGGCGCTCGTTGCCGACGGCCTGCACATGTCCACCCACGCCGCCGCCCTGGTCATCGCTGCCCTCGCCTACGCCTATGCACGCCGCCATGCGCGCGATGACCGCTTCGTCTTCGGTACCGGTAAACTCGGCGACCTTGCCGCCTTTGCCAGCGCCATCGTTCTTGCGATGATCGCCCTCCTCATCGGCTACGAAAGCCTTGCACGTCTGTTCCGGCCGGTGCCCATCGCGTTCGGGGAGGCAATCCCGCTTGCGGCGCTCGGGCTGGGTGTCAACCTTATCAGCGCCTGGCTATTGCGCGACGATCACGACCACGACATGGCGGCCGCTCACGGCCCTAGCGGCCACCACCACCACGCAGATCACAATCTCCGTGCCGCCTACCTTCACGTCGTCGCGGACGCCGCAGTATCACTGATGGCCCTGCTTGGATTATCCGCGGGCCGGATCCTTGGCTGGGTCTGGATGGACCCGCTAATGGGCATTATCGGTGCGCTTGTAATCGCCAACTGGTCATGGAGCCTTGTACGCAACACCAGCGCGGTCTTACTCGATATGCGAGCTGAAAAGGATCTAGCTCGCGAGATCGCGGACCGGCTCGAGGCCGATAGCGGTGACCGCATTGCGGACCTGCATATCTGGCGGATCGGCCCGGGCCACAATGCAGCGATTGTGTCGCTTGTATCAGACCGCCCCGAAACGCCCGCTGATTACAAGGCACGGTTAGCGGGGCTCGCGAGCCTTAGCCACGTCACGGTCGAAGTCCAGTGCTGCCCGGGCGCCCACGAACATGCCCGCTTGTGCCCCGCCCATGAATGTGCACCCTGAACGGGTTCGAGATGATCACATCTTCCGGTTCAAGCCTTTGGCCTTCCTGACGAAGCCGAAATAGAAAAAGAGCAGGAAGAGGATGAAATGCACAATGGACCGCCCGCCGCTGATGTTGGGCGTTTAAACGAAATCAGTCCCCAACAGAGGCACCGAAACATCGGCGAGGTAGAGATAAAACAAAATGCCCGACGATACGAAGAACGCGCCCGCCAGAAATTTGCGAAAGTCCCGGTTTCGCCATGCGAAATAAAGGCTCCCGGCAGCCATGATGGCGGCTGCGGCAATGTAGAGGGCAACGATCATGCTTGCCTCATGGCTGGCGGTTTCATTGACCTCGGATGGGGTTGCGAAGCGAAAGCCCGGAAAGGCGTAATCGGGAAAAGACCATGAAGGTGCTGCTGACCGGAGGATCGGGAAATCTCGGGCAGGCCCTCGTACCCAGGTTGCTCGACAAAGGCGACACGCCGGTCATTCTCGACGTTCGCGCCCCAGCGTCTCTGAACGAGGGAGCCGTGTTCATCGAGGGGTCCGTCCTGGACCGCTCGAAGCTGACGGAGATATTTCGCGGCTGCGACTGCATCGTTCACATCGCCGCCTGGCATGGCATCCACGAAGATCGCGGCGAGAAAGACGCGTACGATTTCTTCGACCTCAATGTGCGCGGCACCTTCGAGGTCTTCGAAGCCGCCGCGTGTGCCGGCAGCGTCAGGGTCGTCTTCATCTCCACCACCAGCGTTTACAGGCCGGACACACGGTACGGCAGCAGCAAGATTCTCGCTGAACTGATCGCGGAGGATTACCGAAAGCGCCGCCTTCTGAACGTCGTTACCCTGCGCCCGCGAGGGTTTATCCCGTATTGGGACAATGCTGTGTACGCCAAGTACAGCGACTGGGCCCGCTGGTTCTGGAAGGGCGCGGTGCATATCGATGATGTTGCCAGCGCGGTGATCCTGAGCCTCGATTTCTTATCCCGGCGACAACTCGACCAGCAGCTTGTCCTCACCCTCGACAGCGCCTATGAATACACCGACGCCGATCTCGATCATTGGGATGCGGAGGGACCGGGCTCGACCTTCCGGAAATACTATCCCCAATATTACGATCTGGCGCTCTCTTACGGACTCGATCCGGCATTAAAGCCGACCAGGCTCGATATTTCCGAGACGGTTTCCTGGCTGGGCTACAAGCCGGCGTATAGTCTGGCAAACTTGCTGTCTGAACTCGCTGCCTTCGGCGACCGCGGACCTCCGCGCTTTACCGGCAACTAAGGTGGCGCATGCGCCGCCGCAGTAGCCACGTTCCTGCTCCCGGCATGGCGCCGCCGGTAGCCCGTGGCTCACCCACGGCCGGTCTGCCGGCGTGGATTTCGCCGCAACTGACCCAGCTGGTCGAGGCGGCGCCGCAAGGCGACCAATGGCTGCATGAACTCAAATACGACGGTTACCGCATGCATCCCAGGCTCGACCGCGGGGCCGTGAAACTGCTGACGCGCACCGGCCTCGACTGGACGCACAAATATCCCGCCATCGCCAAAGCCGCGGCGGCGGTCGGCGCACGCTAGGCCTATCTCGACGGCGAACTCTGCGGCATCGGCCCCGACGGCATCACCTCCTTCAACATCGTCCAGCTCGCTTCCGACAGCGGCAACGCGGTGGCGCTGGCACAAAACGGCGAGCGGCAAGACCTGTTCTGATCCATCCGCCGCCCGCCCCGGCGGGCCATCCGAGAGTTAGAGCGCAGCCGGAAAGGGGGGAACCGGCCGGGCAAAGAGAGCGCCGCCCGGTTCTTCCCGCTCCCCGCTCTCGGAGGCTTCGCCATGACAAACGACAAATCCCTGGACCCGCACATTATGAGCCAGTTCACCGGCAGCGGGCATTGGTATCGCTTCGGACTGGACCCGCGCATTACCTGCACGGACGGCGCGAAATACGTTGCCGACACCGCCGGAGCCTATTGGCTTCTCGACGAAATCGCGCTCGCGCAGCGGTTTGAGAAGTCAGTCGCCGCCGAGGAATTTCAGGTGTGGAAGCTCGAGGTCAAGCAGGACGACAGCGCCACGCTGATCTGTGAGGACGGCAATGACAACGTCGTTTTGACCAAGGCGATCCCGTTCACCGACTTCCCCAAGGAAGGCGTGGCGCTCTGGTTCGCCAACGACGTCATTTACCTGCCGAGCGAACACTGACCGCCAAAGCCGTCACCGGTAACGGTCCCGATAAACGAACACCCGATGCGCCGCCCGCTGCAACCGCGCGATCGCTTCATTGCGGCATCACCTAAACCGAGGAGACCGAACATGGGCTGGCTCTTTCAACGCGACCCCGTCGACAATCCCGTTGCTCATATGATGTCCAAATTTACCTACGAGGACGACAGCTGCCGCCAGCAGCCGCTTGACGGCGCGCGCGTCGGCAACACGGTCTATCTTGCCGTCCGATCGACCGACAAGAAAGCCGGCCGCTCCTTCGTGTTCGCAGCCGTCATCCTGATCTCCAATACCAAAAAAGACGGCTTCGGCTATAAGGACCAGACCGAGACTATGGGGCCGTGCCAATACGACTGCCCCCAGCGCATTATGCGCTTGCTCTCGCCGCTCAGCGATCTGCCCCGCATCGGTTATGCCGCCGACTGGCGCGCCCGCGTCGCCGCCCGCCACGACCAAAAACGCCTCCACCGGCAGCGCCGCAATTCCCTGCGTGTCGGCAGCACGGTTACGCTGCCAAGCGCGGTCCGTTTTCCCGGCGGCGCCACGGCCACCGCCTTCTGTGTCGCTTATTTTCGGCGCAAAACGCCGGTCTTCATCTCTCTCGACGGACCCGAATTTTACTGCCGATTGACGGCCGCGGTCCTTGCCGCGGCGTCGATCGCCGCGCCGCACAGTGCCGAACCTCTTCCGGCAGGCGCTTGAATGGGAGGTATCACATGACGCCGCTAAAAAAGCCGTGAGGCGCCGCACCGACGAACTCTACCGCGACCGCTCGACATACCGCCGCATCGTGGTCACGCTGTACCCGGCGGGGTTCATTGGACTGCGCCTCGAAAAGTGCCGGCGCGAAGAAACCCTCTCGATGCGCGCCGCCTATGAAACCGCCGTGCAGACCCGCGTCATGCGGGAGCGGGCCCAGCGCCGCAACGGCAAGCCGTGTCTCGCCAGGCGCGGCCGGCTTTGACGGCTCGAAGAGTCAGAGGACGGCCAGGAAAGGGGTGAACCCGGCCGGATATGAGAGCGCCTGCCGGGTTCGGCTGCCGGATGAATTCCGGCTGGTCCCCTCTCCTGCTCCCGGAGGCATCTTCCATGACTGATTATTATACCACGACCGTCGTTCAGCCGGCGATCCCGGCTACCGACATCACGCCGCTCGAGCGCCTCTTGCTCAGCCATATCTTTCACGCCCAGCCTGACGGCGACGCCTTGTATTTCTACGCCGACGAAGGTCCCGCCGACACGGTCTGGCTCGATCGCGGCCCGGTCGAAGCCGCGCTCGCTCAATCGAAAAGCATCGAAAGCACCGCCGTCACCGTCGTCACCGAGCAGCTCGCACGCCTTCCCGCCGACAATGCCGAACTCGAACTCGACTGCAGCGACGACAGCTGCTGGCAATCGATCTTTCAGGACATCGTACGCCGCTCCAATACGCTGCGGTACATCACGGCCGTCTCGGCCTTTACCTGTTCCAAAATGTTGCCCCACGGCTTCGGCGGCATGGCGGTCGTCATTACCGCCTCCGATGTCATGGACAAGACAACCGGCGACATCATCGAGGATTTCCTCAACGAGGCGGTCCCGGACTGGAAGGACCAATCTCCCAAATCCTGCGCCCTTCCGCGCTGATCTCCGCATCAAGAGTTAAAGGCAGGCCGAAAGCGGGGTGAACCCCGGACGGTGAAAGAGAGCGCCCTCCGGATTCCGCAACTTCGCTTCCGGAGGCCCCCCCGCCATGTTTGATGCCACCTCATCCGCGCCCGCGGCCACGCTCCCGTTGTTCCTGCCCCAGGCCCCGCCCGACAAGGTGTCGGGCCTGATCCACGCCGCCACCCTATTGGCACAACTGCTCGGCCAGGGCCGCGCCGTCGACAGCCGCGCGCTGCGTTCCGCCATGGAAACCGCCTTCTGCGGCAGTGATGCCGAAGGCGCCTGGGTGTGGAAGGACGCCTACGAGGCGCTCGAAGCCGCGCAGGTCATGTTCCTGCGCAAATTCGGCGCGGCAATGCGCACGCGCGCGGGCTCTGCCTCCGTGATGCTCGAGATGCTGACGCGGTTGGCGGCACGGCTGCCGACGCAGACCCGCCGCTCCGAGGAATCCGAGCACTTTCAGCAATTCTCGACGCCGATCACGCTCGGGTTCGTGGCGGCCGAAGCGGCCGTGTTGACCGCGGCGGATTTGGTGCTGGAGCCGTCGGCCGGCACGGGCCTGCTGGCGATCTTCGCCGAACTCGCCAGGGCTCGCCTTGCTCTCAACGAAATCGCCGATACGCGCGCCGGATTGCTCGGCCGCCTGTTCCGCGGCGTCGATGTCACCCGCCACAACGCCGAGCAGATCCGCGACCGGCTGGATCCCGCGATCCGGCCGAGCGTGGTGCTGATGAACCCGCCTTTTTCGGCATCGCCCTTTGTCAGCACACGTTTTGCCGAAACCGCCATCCGCCATGTCCGCTCTGCCTTTGCGCGTCTCGCCGAAGGCGGGCGGCTGGTCGCCATCACCGGCCATAATCTTGCTCCCGATAATCCTGACTGCCGCGATGCCTTCATCGAGCTGCAGCAGAAAGGCCGGGTCGTTTTCACGGCCGCGATCGCCGGCCGCGCCTATGCCCGCCACGGCACAAATTTCGACACGCGGCTCACCGTCATCGACCGCCTTCCCGCCGACGATCCGCGGGCTTTTCCACCCTCGCCCGGCATGGCGGCCGACGCAGCGCAGCTGCTCGATTGGGTTTTCGGTCTGATCCCGCTGCGGCCGCCGGTTGCCGACGCAACACCGAGGCCTGCCGCCCCCCAGTTTCTCTCACCGGCGCCGGCGCGCCCCAAAGCGGCGGCGCCGCAGCTGGCATTGGTCAAACGCCCGGCGCCAATGCCGGACGCCGCCGAACTCGCCTATGAGACGCGCGAATGGCGCCCGATTGAGACACGCATCACGGCCGGCCTCTATGAAGGCTATGCGCTGCAAACGATCCATTTTCCTGCTGCGCAGCCGCATCCGACCAAGCTGGTCCAGTCGGCTGCCATGGCTGCGGTTGCCCCGCCGCGTCCCTCCTACCGGCCTCTATTGCCCCCGCGGTTGATCGCATCGAGCATCCTGTCCGATGCCCAGCTCGAAAGCATTGTCTATGCCGGCGAAGCGCATGCATCCCATCTCGCCGGCACCTACACGGTCGACGAAACCTACGATCTCGTCACCGCGGCGGCTGCCGATGCCGCCAATGCCGTCCGCTTCCGCCGCGGCTGGTTTCTGGGCGACGGCACCGGCGCCGGCAAGGGCCGCCAGGTCGCCGCGATCATTCTCGACAACCGGCTCAAGGGCCGCACACGCGCCCTCTCGATCTCCAAATCCGACAAGCTGATCGAGGACGCCGAACGCGACTGGACGGCGATCGGCGGCTACCGCTCCGACATCGTGCCGCTAGGGCGTTTCCGCCAGGGCGCGGCGATCGCGCTCGACGAGGGCATCCTTTTCACCACCTATGCGACGCTGCGCACGCAGGCGAGAGGCGAGAAAGCCAGCCGCGTCCAGCAGATCATCGACTGGCTTGGCAGCGATTTCGACGGCGTCATCGTCTTCGACGAAGCCCATGCCATGGCCAATGCCGCCGGCGACAAGGACGAGCGCGGCGAGAAGAAACCGTCGCAGCAGGGCCAGGCCGGATTGCGCCTGCAGCACGCGCTGCATGACGCACGCATTCTCTACGTCTCAGCAACCGGCGCCACGACCGTGCAGAACCTCGCCTATGCCGCGCGGCTTGGCCTTTGGGGCACCGGTGATTTTCCGTTTGCGACGCGCGCGGATTTTGTCGCGGCCATGGAAAAAGGCGGTGTTGCCGCCATGGAAGTACTGGCGCGCGATCTCAAGGCCCTCGGCCTCTATGCCGCCCGCTCATTGTCATTCGAGGGCATCGAATACGAGATCGTCGAACACACGCTCACAGCCGAACAGATCCGCATCTACGACGCCTATGCCGACGCCTTCCAGATCATTCATCGCAATCTCAATGAGGCGCTGAAAGCCGCCAACATCACCGGCACCAACGGCGACACCTATAACAGGAACGCCAAGGCGGCCGCGCGCTCGGCCTTTGAGTCCAATAAGCAGCGCTTCTTCAATCACCTGCTGACGGCAATGAAATGCCCGACCCTGATCGCCGCGATCGCGCGCGATCTCGAGGAAGGCCATGCCTGCGTTCTGCAGGTGGTTTCGACCAACGAAGCGCTGCTCGATCGCCGCCTCGCCGAGATCCCGGCCTCCGAATGGGCCGATCTCACGCTCGACATCACGCCGCGCGAATACGTCCTCGACTATCTCAAGCACTCATTCCCGACCCAGCTGTTCGAGCTTTTCAGCGACGAGGAAGGCAATCTGCACTCGCGCCCGGCTTACGACGGAAACGGCAATCCGGTCATTTCCCGGGAGGCGGTCGAGCGGCGCGACGCCATGATCGAGCATCTGGCATCCTTGCCGGCGGTTCAGGGCGCGCTCGACCAGATCCTGCACCGGTTCGGCACTGATCTGGTCGCCGAGGTCACCGGCCGCTCCCGGCGCGTGGTCCGGCGCGGCGACCGCTTCTGCATCGAGAGCCGCCCGGCTTCGGCCAATTTTGCCGAAACCGCCGCTTTCATGGATGACGACAAGCGCATCCTCGTCTTTTCCGACGCCGGCGGCACCGGGCGCAGCTATCACGCCGATCTCGCCTGCCGCAATCAGCGCAAGCGCATCCACTATCTGCTCGAACCCGGCTGGCGCGCCGATGCCGCGATCCAGGGATTGGGGCGCTCGAACCGCACCAACCAGAAGCAGCCGCCGGTGTTCCGTCCGGTCGCCACCGACGTCAAGGGCGAGAAGCGTTTTCTGTCGACCATTGCGCGCCGTCTCGACACCCTTGGCGCCATTACACGCGGCCAGCGCCAGACCGGCGGGCAAGGCCTCTTCCGCCCCGACGACAATCTCGAAAGCGCCTATGCCAAGGCGGCGCTGCGCCAGTTCTATCAGCTGCTGCATGGCGGCAAGATCGAGGGCTGCTCGCTCAATGCGTTTCAGGACGCGACCGGCCTCGATCTCTGCGACCAGGACGGCTCATTGCGCGAGGAATTGCCGCCCATCACGCAATTCCTCAACCGCGTGCTGGCGCTGCGCATCGCGATGCAGAACCTTCTCTTCGCCGCCTTCGAGCAACTGTGTGATGCGCGCATCGAGGCCGCGGTCAGCGCCGGCATCTTTGATGTCGGCGTCGAGACGCTGATCGCCGAAAGCTTCCGGATCGATGAGCGCCGCGCGGTCTGCACCTATGCCGCCACGGGCGCCGAGACCTGCTGTTATCGCGTACTGCGCAAGGACCGCAACCGGCCATTGCCCCTGGCTGAAGCTCTCGCGCTGCGCGCCCAGCAGGGGCGTCTGCTGGTCAACACACAGACGCATCGCGCAGCCGTCCAGATGCACGCGGCCAGCCTGATGGACGATGACGGCAACGTCTCTGTCCGCACCCGCCTGGTCCGCCCCATGGCGCGCGAAATGATGAGCATCATACAGTTCGAACATTCGCACTGGCGGGCAGCCACGCGCGAAGAATTCTCGGAATTGTGGGAAGCCGAATGCGCCCGGGTGCCGGAATTCTCCGAAAGCAGCTTTCACATCATCACCGGCCTTTTGCTGCCGATCTGGGACCGGCTGCCGGCCGACACTATGCGCGTCTACCGCTTCGAGACCGATGACGGCGAACGCGTCATCGGCCGTTTGATCACGCCGGAAGCGCTTGCGGCTCTCAATCAAGCCTTCGGCACCGGCGAGGCCCCTGCCCTTTCGCCTCTTGAGGCCTGGAGCGCCGTTCTCGACCGCGGCGCCACCCTCGATCTCGCCGGCGATCTCCAGATCCGCCGCTCAATGGCGATGAATACCTATCGCGTCGAGCTCGCCGGCTATGCCGACAGCGCGGTGCCGCAACTGAAGGCGCTCGGGCTGATTTCGGAAATCATCGCCTGGCGCCTGCGCCTCTTCATTCCTACAGCCGAAGACCGGGGACCGGCGATCATCAAAGCACTCCTCGATCGCCATCCGCTGCTGCGCGTCCATGCCCGCGCTGCCGCCTGATCGCGAGATGTACCGTGATCAGCGCCGCCGCCGATCTGGCGCGCCGCCTCGCGCGCGATGCCGAGGCCGTGTGCCGTCATTACCTCTCGAAGGGCCGGCGATCGGGCCGCTACTGGATCGTCGGCGATGTCCAGAACACGCCGGGCCGCAGCCTTTATGTGCGCCTGTCGGGTCCCGATTATGGCCCGGGCGCGGCTGGCAAATGGACCGATGCCGCAACCGGCGAACGCGGTGATCTGCTCGACCTCATTGCCCTCAACCGCGACCTGCACCCGCTCGGCGAGGCCATGATTGAGGCCCGTTCGTTCCTCGCACTGCCGCGCGCCGTGCTGCCCGTTAATCACCGTCAGCGAACGCCGTCGCCAACCGGTTCTTCCGAAGCCGCGCGCCGTTTGTTTGCCGCCGCCCGCCCCGTTCGCGGCACGCCCGCCGAAGCCTATCTGCGCGCACGCGGCATTAGCGCGTCCCTTCACTGGCCCGCATTGCGCTTTCACCCGTCGGTCTATTACCGCGCCGATTACGACGCTCCGCTTGAACTCTGGCCGGCCCTGCTCGCCGCCGTCACGGCCCTCGACGGCACCATCAGCGGTCTTCAGCGCACCTGGCTTGACCGCAAACGGCCCGCCAAGGCTCCGGTCACTGATCCGCGCCGGGCAATGGGCTTTCTGCTCGGCAATGGCGTGCGTTTCGGCGCGGTTTCCGACATTGCCGCCGCCGGTGAAGGCATCGAGACGATGCTGGCGCTCAAATCGGTGCTGCCGTCACTGCCGATGATCGCCGGTCTCTCGGCCAACCATCTCGCTGCCCTCGACCTGCCCCCGGCGCTGCGCCGGCTCTATGTCGCCCGCGATAACGATGCGGCCGGCCTCAGGGCGGCCGAACGCCTCTAGGAACGCCATCAGGGCATCGACGTGCGCGAGCTCAAACCGGTGCATGCGGATTTCAATCTCGACCTCTGCCGTCTCGGCGCCATTGATCTGCGTGCCCGGATCGCGGATCAGCTCGTTGTGTCCGATCGGGAGCGATTTCTTTCCAGCGCAGTCCGACCCAATGCGCAGCCCGTGATGACAGCGTGACCATCCGGTGTGCACCGGAAGGGAGAAACGGCTTTCGTGGCAGCGGCGCCGTGCCATGCCGGACAGGGCCGCGCCGCGGCCTTCTCGGGCGGCGATCTGCCAGAGGCGCCGGGCGGCGGCTGGTTATTTTCCAGGCTAAGGAGCCGCCGCCCTGAGCCGGTTTGGAATGGCGCCGGGCAACTATTTTCCGCCGCCGCCCCAGGTTTTTGTCCGTCGCGCACAGCGCGACGGGTTTGTGCGGCGGGGCGGCTTTGCAGCGCGAAGCAAAATAGTTGCCCGGCTGCCATCCTCCGCTGCGCTCCGGCCCTGCGGGTCCGAAACCGTCTCCGCCCCTGGCAACGATCGCCAGAAGGCCGCGAGGGGCGCGGCCAATTCTCCGGCAAGAAAGGCACAAGCCATGTCACGCCACCAAAGCACCTTCCTCTCCTTCTCCGACGACACCGATCCTGAAATTCACGCGGCATCGCCGACCGCGCATCTGCTCGACGAACTGCAGCTCTGCGGCCATCGCCCGTGTAAGGACGAACCGGATCCGCGCCCCTTGCCCGAGCCCGATGCCGCCTGCGGTCAAATCGGCGCCGCGGTCGAGGCCTTGAGCATCATGCTCACCGGCACGCGGCTCGAAGACGATCTCGCCGATCTCCTGTGGTCGTTCGTCAACCTGTTCCACCGCAAGACCGGCCGCATCGAACGCGATCTCGATCTCAACGAGCAGGCGCAGCGCAAGGGCCAGGCCGAACAGGACGGCTCCGAGGTCAAATCGGTCGAGCTCGAACGCTTGATCGCGCAAGGCCTCACTCTCATCGAGCGCCGCAACGCCTTCGAATTCCTGCGCGAGCACGCCGCCGAGCTCTATGAGATCGAGACCGGCTCCGCCTGGCGCCCGCGTGCCGGATCGATCGTCAGTCACCGTTCGCTGACAGCATCGGTAATCGACAGCCGGGAATTCATCGCCGCCCGCCGGCGCGCCGACACGGAAGTGCTCGCCCCCGCCGGCGCGCGCATCGGTTTCACCGGCGGCACCGAGTGCAACGACGTTGATGCGATCTGGAAGGCGCTCGACAAGGTCCGCGAAAAGCATCCCGACATGGTGCTGCTGCACGGCGGCAGCCCGAAAGGTGCCGAGCGCATCGCCGCCTGCTGGGCCGACAATCGCAAGGTCGCGCAGGTCGTTTTCAAGCCCGACTGGACCCGCGAAGGGCGCGCCGCTCCGTTCAAGCGCAACGATCGCCTCCTCGAGGCGCTGCCGATCGGCGTCATCGTCTTCCCGGGCTCCGGGATTTCCGCCAACCTGGCCGACAAGGCGAAGAAGCTCGGCATCCCGGTATGGTTCGGCAAACTGTCGACCGACGGCGCCGCCTAGGCGCCGTTTCCCGCCATCAACGTCCAATCCGCGCCGTCGACGACGGGCCGCGCGGCTTTCCGGGCAGTTGAATTTTTGAACTCGGTGTTCGAGTAGCAACGGACCACTTTTACCAGGCAGCGTCTCCCTGACCGAAAACCCGTCAAAAACGGCCTTCCATTCGTTAACTCGGAGGACTTGTTTTTTATTGGGGGAAATCTGTCATAAACTATACGACTTGCGAAGAGCGGCGGAACGCGCAAGAACAGACAACATATTCATTTGCACATTTTTAGGGACGACCCCTCCATGTCGTCATACCTTCGCATGAAAAAACGCAGGCACCCGCGCCGGGATGATTTGCCGCTTGACGCCCTCGACGGCGTGAGCAGCGAGGAACAGGTTTACTGGCAGCCGCTCGGCATGATGGGCGTGATAGCTCACCTGATCGACGGCATGGTGGACGAAAGCACCACCCAGACCGAGTTGCTCACCGCGGCTCTTGCCAAGCCGCATGTGATGGATGATGCCACCATCGACCGCGCCTTGCGGCTCTACGGCGAACGAATCCACTTGATCGAAATCTACTGTGACCAGCTGCGGCGCTGGCGCAATGACCACCCCGACGCCAAACAGCGCCGCGAGATCGAACGGCTCGAAAGCCATGCCAGCCGCTTGCGCGAGATGAACGCGCACATTCTCCGCCTTGCCGCCGAACTCGGCAAAGGCAATGACAGCTAAAACATCGCCTAAACGAGATGTTGGAAGCCCTGGTTGCGGCAGTGTAACCAACACGGGCGCGAAAGGACACAAGCACCGGGCGGGAGCGTTCTGGGCGCATCCAGCCATCGCCGCAACCGATCAGAAGCTAGACCCTATGTTCGCAGTCATTCCATCCTAACGGAACGAGCTGATCTATAAAAAAGGACGGCTCCATCCGGCAGGGAAGGAGCAATCCTCAGATCAGGAGAATGACTATGAGCACAGTATACATTGGACTGGATGGCGGCGGGGTGACGCTTCGCGGCCCCGACTTTTTCACCAGAATTCAAGATTTATGCAAAACCTCGACGGTGAGATGTGACAGCGACCGGAAACGGGCGAGCCGGGTGCGATAATAGTCCGCATCACGCGCTTGCGCCGTAATGACCGAAATAATTCCGCCGAGATGCCCCGGTCCCAAGCGCCAGAGATGGAGATCGGTGAGTTGGTCGCCCTCGCTCTCGACGGTTGGCGCAGATTGTTCGCCATACGCGGGTCAGGGTTCATATCGAGCAGGATCGCGCCGGTGTCCCGGACCAGACCATAAGCCCAGCTCGCGATGACGCCAGCGCCCACAATGCCCGCAAGCGGGTCCATCCACACCCAATCGAGAAGGCGGGCGAGCAGCAAGCCCACGATCACCATCACCGAGACTGCCGCATCGGCCATGACGTGGATCACAGCGGCGCGCATGTTGTTGTCGCGGCCCGCCGATCCGTGCGTATGCTCGTGCTCTTCGAAGACGACGGGGTGATCCTGCCGGCCGATCCGCACATGCGCAGTGAACGCGTGCGGTTCAGGAATCTCTTCGACCGATTCCAGATAGCCGCCTTGATCTTTCATCGCGAAAAGCTGCCGTGTGCCATCAGGGCGCACGGTTTGAACCGACGCCGCTTGTGCCATTAGAGCGGGGCCGGTTTCGACCCTTAGCCGGAAACGCGGCGGCACGCCATCCTCGAACACTTCGAGGACGATGACTCCCGCATCGGTCGTAATTTGGTGAGCCTCATCATGATGATGCCCGTCTTGCGCATGTCCGTGACCATGACTGTGGCCGTGATGATGCCCGCCGCTGCTCAGGAGCCACGCGCTGACGACGTTCACAGCCAAGCCAAGACAGGCGATCGGGATGGCCTCGGTAAAATGAATTGGAACGGGCGCAAAGAGACGGCTGACGGATTCGTACCCTATCAGCAGCGCGATCATCGCGAGAATGATCGCACTGGTGAACCCGGCGAGATCACCAAGTTTGCCAGTGCCAAACGTGAAGCTTTGATCATTGGCGTGCTTGCGGGCGTAACTGTAAGCGAGCGCCGCGAGCAAAAGAGCGGCTGCATGCGTGCTCATATGCAGACCATCGGCGACCAGCGCGATTGAACCGAACAACAGGCCGCCGACTATTTCGGCGATCATCATGGCCCCACAGAGCGCGATCACCGCCCACGTCTTGCGCTCGTTCTTCTCGTGTCCCTCTCCGAGGAATACGTGGCTGTGGAAAGCCGACGAAGCGCCGCTGTGGCTCTCGATCATGGCGGCCCTCACTTCAAATAAGTGCGGACAACTTCGAGCAGTTGCTCCGCCGCTTCTGTGTTTAAAGCGTCCGGATGTTGCTCGGCATCGACGAGATGCATGCGCACATGATCCTCGACCACCTCGGCCATTAAACCTGCCATGGCTCCTCGCGCTCCGGCGATGAGATGCATGACCCGATCACAACCAGCATCGCCGTCTAGGGCGCGCTCGATGGCTTCAACCTGACCCTTGATGCGCCGCACACGCGCCAGCAGCTTGCGTTTTCCATGGACGGTGTGTGTCATCCATCGAATATAGCTTAGCCCCCTATCCTATTTAAGCGGGACGACCTCGAAATAAGCCGTCGCCTAAACGAGGCCCCCTCAGTTTTTCCCCGCCGCAGATATTGCTTTCGCCCGGTCGAGAGCGTAAGAACGCTCGACCCATTGGGGAGTAGCCGCCCGGCGACATGACCGGGCTGCGCGTCAACACACTTGGCGATTACCGCCATGGCGCGCGGAGCCTTCGGGCATGGCGAGACCAACGGACTGACCCTGCCGCTGCCGAGCGAGACGGGATCAGCCGTTGTTCTGCCGCTCGGCCCGGAGCACCTTAATGGAAGCATTCCTTGTCTCGATCACTACCGTTGCCATCGCCGAAATGGGCGACCGCACGCAGCTTCTTTCTCTGGTATTGGCGGCGCATTACCGGAAGCCTTGGCCGATCCTCGCCGGTGTTCTGCTGGCGACATTGGCAAACCACGCCTTGGCCGGAATCATTGGCGTGTGGTTTGGAAAGTTCCTGTCGCCTGCCTTGCTGGATTCCGTGGTAGGCGTCAGCATGATTGCGATGGCGCTCTGGGTACTAAAACCCGATTCGCTGGATGGTGCTGGCACGGCAAATCACCGGGGCGCGTTCCTCGCGACCCTGATTGCATTCTTCATCGCGGAGATCGGGGACAAGACGCAAATTGCAACGGTCGCTCTCGCGGCGGGCTACTCCAACCTCGCCGCCGTAGTCGCCGGGACTACCTGCGGCATGTTACTCGCGAATGCACCAGTCGTGTTTCTAGGCAAAGCCTTTGCGACTCGTCTTCCCCTAAAGGCGATCCACTACGGTGCATCTTGCCTCTTCGCCGTCCTTGGCACTGTATTCATCATCCGTGCGCTGATGCATTGATCGTCCGCGTGCATATGACCTTGTTTCATTGTCCGATCTCAGGAGGCATCCCCCAATGATGGAAAAAATTCGCGCTGTCTGTCGGTAATGTTTTTTGCCCCGGTAATCCCCAGTTGTGGTTTTGCTTCTTCTTGTACATACAGGCGCTCAGCTATGTGGTCGCCGGTCATATTCCGATCCCAATACAGATAATGAACTCCATCGACACCCTCGCACAATATTGCATTGATAGGGTGCGGGCATGTCGGATCGTCTAATTCGGCCTGCAAGTAGGGATGCTTGCCATCCCGTGTGCATCGTTGCCACGCTACGCCAAGTTCTGCGGCATAACCGCTTTTGCGCTTGTCGATCAAAGAAAATCAGGCGCGCTATGCCACGCCGATCTTGTTACCGGCCTAAATTCCGCTGCTGTCACATGAAGATGAAGAGCCGAAATCTCGCCTACGAATCCGCCACTTTTCGGGCGGAATGCGCCGATTTTTTTCATGTAAAACCCTCCCGCTCATTTCCTTGTGGAGCGGGAAGGCGCGAACGGGAGCTAGTCGAGACCTAACTCACCGGCTACCGACCGGCTGCAACCAAGAAAAATGTTGGAGACTGTTCAAGCACACGAGCTTCGAAACGATGAAGGCCGGGGCTTCTACTGTCGCCGTCCATTAGCTTTCTCTCTGGTTAATCAGTCACCAGACCCATTCCAGCAACATAAAGACATCCTTAATCTTACCACATTGCACAAGTCAACTCCTAAATACCGTGGTAGCTTAGCCCGCGTGCCCGGTTGAACAGTGGCCCCGCGCGGCACTGCGTGACTCTTCCAGTCACCTAGTTACTTTCCGGCGCAAAAAGCACGCTGTTGAAAGGGTGGCGCCAGGATCTGGGCGCACGCGGTTATCCGACAAACGTGTCGGCTGGTGAGGGGCAGGAGGCCGTGCCTACGGGCCGGTCTGCTTGGCC
>Ga0306924_10000136_pt1 | contig 52718 bp, 47 predicted proteins | sample sta12Can44000111_FD_203756 | JGI IMG/M metagenome (GOLD analysis project Ga0306924, IMG submission 203756) | Lab enrichment of tropical soil microbial communities from Luquillo Experimental Forest, Puerto Rico - statanox.12C.anox.44.000.111 (v2)... | ecosystem: Environmental > Terrestrial >... | reverse complement strand
TTGCACAGGCGAATGCGAATGCCCTCGGAGATGAGCTGGTTCACGTCATCTTCACTGCGATACAGGTAAGTCTGTATGACGGTGCCCACTTTGCCGGCGTGTCTGGGCAACTGGTGCAATCCGCGAACAAAGTCCAGAGTACGCTGCGTGTAAGATGAACCTTCCATGTCCACACGCACGAAGCTATTGGTGTCTACTGCGTGCTGGACAAGCTCGGATACCAGCCTGAAGGCCAGGTCCTCGCTGACATCAAGTCCCATGTGGGTAAGTTTGAGGCTGATGTTAGCGTTGAGCTTGCGTGACGAGATTTCGTCGAGCATCCGGTGATATAGCTCGGCGCTCTGCTGGGCCTCATCTGGATTAGTAACGTTCTCACCGAGGTTATCGATCGACACGCTTGCGCCACGCCGGTTTACGATCTCGGTGACACGCACTGCGTCGGCCAGTTGCGTTCCTGCCACGAAGCGGCTGGAAAAGCGGCCTCCGAGAGCGGAGTTTTCGGCGAAATGGCGGATCGATTGGCTTTCCGAGAGTTTGATAAAGGCAGTCCTCAGCATGCCGTCACCGGTAGTACAGAACGCAGGTTCAGGGCAGGGAGCAAAATCCGAGAGTGGCTCATAAAAAATGTTGGGTGATGACCAAACTCACGATAATAGCGCCCGAACGGCAGCCGCACAAACGCTTTACTCCGGTGTGTGCTGTTGCGCATGATTCAGCTCCGGAAGCTGGTTGCGGTCGAGCTGTTCTATTTGGGCCGAAAGTCATCATCGCTGAATACGCAATTACCGTCGCAGCTGGTCTGCTTGTTGCCGTTCTCAGCCTGCGGGCAGGACTGCATGTAACTCATGCCAGATGGCAGATTGTTCTGGGCTTGTATCTCTTGTTTGTCGCGTTGACCTACGCGGTATTGACTGCTTACGCCATCGCCATGGCGAGACGCGGCAATTGCCGGGATGAGATTGCCGACGAACTGGAGCTGGAGCACACCACCACGGCAATTTTACGGAAGTATCGCAAGCAGTCACTGTGGCTTCGGGTGCCGCTGGTTGCTCCCTTTGGCAGCGATGCGAGAGTCTGAATTTCCTCCGGCCGAAACAAGTAGAACGATTTCCGCTGATTGCTCGTATCATTCGCAGACGGTTTCCCGCATGCACCTAAACCCTAGCTTTCGTGCGCGGCTGCTGCAGTATGTAGCGGTCCCAGTTGTACTCGCTTTTACTATCACGTCTCGAACACAAACCCTGATTCACGTTGACGTAAATCTTGTCAGCCTGGCGTTCGTCGCGCGCGACGCTCAGGGAAAGCTGGTGCCGAACCTCACCCGCGACGATATCGAACTCTACGAAGACGCTGTTCCCCAGAAGATTTACTCGTTTGCCAAGAGTACAGACTTGCCGCTAACGCTCGGGCTGATCGTCGACGTGAGTGGCAGCCAGGACCACTTCGGCAAGCAGCACCAGAAAGATCTGGAGGTGTTCCTGAAAGAGATTCTGCGTCCACAAGACCGCGTTTTTCTGGTTGGTTTCGCCAATCACCTGCGGCTGGTGAGTGATTACACGAATTCTTCCGAGCAGATTCTAGAAAGCTATGAGCGCTTCAATAAGGGTAAGGAGAAATTTCCCGAGATTGGTCCGCGTGAAGACCGCGATCTCGGCACGGCGTTCTACGACTCGATCTTTTACAGCGTGACGGAACGGCTGGCGCAGTCGGAAGGTCGCAAAGCCATCCTCATGTTTAGCGACGGGGAAGACAATTCAAGCTCGCACAACATGATGGCCACGATCGAGACGGCGCAGGCAGAGAATGTGCCGGTCTATACCATTCGCTACACCGAGACGAAACACGGCAAGCTTACGGCACGGAACAAATACGGCATCAGCGTGATGGACCGTATTGCGAAGGAAACTGGCGGGTTGCACATCAATGCGGAGAAAACTGATCCGCAAACCTACTTCACGCAAATTGCGGAGGAATTGCGCACTTCGTATGAAGTTTCGTACTACCCGACCAATAAGGCGAAAGACGATAGCTTTCGCAAGATCGTCATTACGCCGAAAGCTGAAGGTGGGACGATTCGCGCGAAGACAGGGTACTTCTCGCGATGAGCAACGCATGGGATTCTGCCCGGTTGTAAAGACAGTTCCTTTTACTCCCACTCAATCGTTCCCGGCGGTTTGCTGGTCACGTCGTAGACCACGCGGTTGATGCCTTTGACCTCGTTGACGATGCGGTTGGAGATGGTTTTGAGAACGTCGTGAGGGAGGTCGACCCAGTCGGCAGTCATGCCGTCTTCGGAGTTTACGGCACGGATGGTGCAGGTGTAGGCGTAGGTGCGCATATCGCCCATGACGCCCACCGACATGACGGGAAGCAGCACGGCGAACGACTGCCAGATCTTGGTGTAGAGGCCGGCGCGCTTGATCTCGGTGACGACGATGTCGTCGGCTTCCTGCAGCAAGGCGACGCGTTCGGGTGTGACTTCGCCCAGGATACGCACGGCGAGGCCCGGACCGGGGAACGGCTGGCGCTGGAGGATGTCTTCGGGCATGCCAAGGTCGCGGCCGATTTTGCGGACCTCATCCTTGAAGAGGTCTTTGAGCGGCTCGATCAGCTTGAGCTTCATGCGCTTGGGCAGGCCTCCGACGTTGTGGTGGGTCTTGATGGTCTGCGAAGGGCCACGTACGGAGCGCGACTCGATGACGTCGGGATAAAGCGTACCTTGGACGAGCCAGTCCACTCTACCGTGCTGCTCGGCGAGACGGCGGGCTTCTTCTTCGAAGACGGCGATGAATTCGCGGCCGATGATTTTGCGCTTCTTCTCGGGGTCTTTGATCTTGGCGAGCTTAGCCAGAAAGCGATCGCTGGCATCGACGGCGTCGAGGTTGAGGCCGAGCTTGTCTCGCAAGTTCTCCTGAACTTTCTGGAATTCGCTTTTGCGCAGTACGCCATTGTTGACGAAGATGCAGGTGAGCTGGTCGCCAATGGCGCGGTGGACGAGCACGGCAGCGACGGAGGAATCGACCCCGCCGGAGAGCGCGCAGATGACGCGGCCGCTGCCGACTTGTTTGCGGATGGACTCTACGGTTTCTTCGATGAAGCGCTGCGGCGTCCAGTTAGGTTGGAGGCCGCAGATGTCGAAAACGAAATTGCGGAGGATCGCCGTTCCCTGCTTCGTGTGGTGGACTTCCGGATGGAACTGCACGGCGTAGTACTTGCGCGAAGGGTCCTCGAAGGCGGCCTGGGCGTTGGAACTTTGCGCCACGAGATGGAAGCCATCGGGTAGCGCCTCGGCTTCGTCGCCGTGGGACATCCAGACGTGCAGCGGACCACTAAGACCTTTGAACAGCGCGCAGTCGTTGCGCAGAAGTTCGACATCGGCGTGTCCATACTCGCGCTTCTCGCCCGGGCGCACTTTGCCTCCGAGCTTCTGCGTCATGTAGTGCAGCCCGTAGCAGATGCCGAGCACAGGCACACCGAGATGGAGCACCTGCTGGTCGGCGACGGGAGCATCGGCTTCGTAAACCGACGACGGGCCTCCGGAAAGGATGATGCCGGCAGGCGCGTAGCTTTGGATTTCCTTGAGCGAGGCGGTGCAGGGAAGTACGACGGAGAAGACGTTTTGTTCACGGATACGGCGCGCTATGAGCTGCGTGTATTGCGAGCCGAAGTCGAGGACAACGATTGATTGGGGTTCCACGGATTAGGGTGACAGATGGATGGAGGAGTGTAAAGGGGAGGTGAGCAGCTAGCAACTAGCTCCTCGTTCTTCGCCTTCGCTTGAGCCGGCGATGAGGGAACCACCACATCGGAGCGCCCTGCTTTACCTTCTACATACGGGAGCGGCGAAGAAAAGCTAGGTGCTCGCTGCTAGTTGCTTCCCTATAATCTTCTCCATGCCCTTCAGGCGCACCCCCAAGATTTACGACGAGGCCATGCTGTACGAGTACGCTGTAGGTGCGCTGGGGCGAAAGATGCGCACGGTCGCAGAACTGAAGCGGCTAATGCGGGAGAAGGTGCGGCGCCAGCAGGAAGAAGGTCAACTGCTGGTTGAAGTTGTCATCGCTAAGCTCAAGGAACAGAAGTACCTGAATGACACGATCTACGCCGAGTGCTACTCCCGGTTTCGGCGCGAAAACGAGAAGTTTGGGCGCATGCGGGTGGTGCAGGATTTGAAGGCCAAGGGTGTCCATGGCGACGTCATCGAGAAGACCGTCGGCGCGGCGTATCAGGACGTAAACGAAGAGCAGTTGGCGCGCGAATATCTGCAGCGCAAACGCATCGGAAAACCAGCAACTCGTCACGAGGCGGCGAAGGTTTTTCGCTCGCTGGTGCGCGCGGGGTTTGGCAGCCGTGTTATCTTTCGCATTTTGCAATGTTGGAACGTTGACGACGAAACGATTACGGCTCTGGAGAGTGAAGCGGCGGAGACGCCACCAACGGAGCCGAAGGCTTAACCACTCCAACGGCTGTCGATATTATGCCCAGGAAACTCGATCACACTGCTGCCATCGCTCATCTGTCGAGCGTGGACCGCAAGCTAGGGAAAATTATTGCTAAGGCCGGACCGTGCGGGCTCCAGCCAGAAGAGACGCAGAACCTGTTCGAATCGCTGATGGAGGCAATCATCTACCAGCAGTTGAACGGGAAGGTGGCCGCGACGATTACCAATCGGGTCAAAGCATTGTTTCCCGAGAACACGCGCCGCATCCGGACACGTCACGGAGAAGCCGCGGCCTTCCCTTCACCCGAACAGATTCTGGCCGCTACACCGGAGTTGCTCCGCTCGGCGGGTCTCTCGCAAGCCAAGATGCTGGCCATTCGCGACCTTGCCGCGAAGGCGCTGGACGGCACGGTGCCCACGGTTAGAGCGGCGCATCGGATGAGCGACGAGGATCTCGTCGAACCTCTGACCCAGGTACGCGGCATCGGTCGCTGGACAGTAGAGATGCTGCTGATCTTTCGCTTGGGGCGGCCTGATGTGCTGGCCGTAGATGACTACGGCGTGCGCAAGGGGTTCGCCAAAATGAATCGGATGGACCAGCTGCCGAAGCCGAAGGAGTTGCAGGCGTACGGAGAGAAGTGGCGTCCATATCGTAGCGTGGCTTGCTGGTACCTGTGGCGCGCCGCGGAGGACAAGAGTCTGCCGGAGCCCGGAGCCGAATTGAAGAAGCCAGCGGCGGCGAAGAAGAGAGCGAAGACGAAGAGCGTACAGAAGCGGTCGGCGAAAAAGAAGGGTCGATAGGCCGTTACAAGCTCGCTATTTTGCCTGGGAAAGAAAGTCGATAAAGACCTGAGCCGCGGCGGCTTGGTCGGTTGTCGAGGACGGCAAGATAAATGCGGGTACAACAGCAGGACAAGCTTTCACGGCGCCACAGATATTGGCTGAGTGTGCTAGCTGAGCGACCAGCGTTGGATTGTCTCCCGCGTCCGCAGGGCTATTGAGAATTACCGCTTCGACCTTCACTTGCTTGTCGAAATTGCCCTTGAGTGCGCTTTTGTAGTCCACCTCGTTGATGGACTCGACTACTACCGGCGCTCCGGAAGGGAGTCGTGGATTGGACGACTGGAAGTCAAGAATACGGTGGTCGACTTCGTGGGCATAGGGGGAGTAAAGATCGCGGAAAACGTGTACCACGACGGGCTTTTGCGCCGTCGGCTTCTTACAGGCGGGAGCAAACAACACAAGACAGACGGCGGCTACGCACAGCCAGCGAGGGCTCATGCCGCCATGATACTGGACGGTGCTGTCTGCGACATGAATTTGAGCTCGGTCTCTAAGAAGAGAAGCCAAGTGGGGGCCGCTAATAATGTGTGAATACTTAATTGCATTTTCCTTTTTACGAATGCCGCCAGCCTCCAGGGCACCTTGAAAAATCGTGACATTTGTCATCCGGCGACGCTGACAATCGGCACTGTTTACCTCATAGAAGCTGCCGCATCATGACAACATTAGGGCAACGTGCTGAGTTCTTGAGAGGACGAAATGCCGCAATCGACCGCTACAAAACCGGTTACCCTTCCAAACCCGGAAGAAGAGTGCGATGCTATTGGCATTCACCTGGAGGAGAGCCGCGAACCCGGTATGCGGGACTTAAAGGAAGAACTGGCATCCTTGCGGATCGAGCGCAATCCGACCCAGCAACGCAGGTGGGGCTTGTGGATTTTCGTGCTCGTGCTACTGGCCGCTGCGTCGGCAGCGGGACTCTATGTTGCGCGCAACAAATCCGTGCTCACCAGCTTTGCGGCCGTTGAAGTTGAGCCGGTACGGGCAAGTGTTCAGACAACATCGGGGCCGAGCGCGGGAACACCTCTCCTGACAGCCTCGGGTTATCTTGTGGCGCGTCACCAGTCAGTGATTTCCTCGAAGATTCAGGGTCGGCTTTCAGGGCTGTATGTGGAGGAAGGCAGCTATGTGAAACAGGGGCAGGTGATTGCCCGGTTGGAAGATAGCGATTACAAAGCTTCCATCGACAAGGCTAAGGCCGATATTGAGTATGCCCAAGCAAACCTGGCGGAAATGCAGCGCCAGGCGCGCCTCCAGGAAGGACTGTTCAAGCAGGGCGTGGTTTCGCAGGACGCGCTCGACAGCGCCAACTCCAGAGTGCGTATTGCCGATGCCACCCTGCAGCAGAACGAAGCCACACTAAAGATGCAGGAAACTCTGCTCGAGTTTACGGAAATCAAGGCGCCGTTCGATGGGATCGTGGTGAAGAAGATGACGGAAGTCGGCGAGAGCGTGGCGCCGATTCCGCCGGGAGTGAATATTTCGACCTCCTCGGGAGCGATCGTGGCCATTGCCGACATGAACTCGCTGGAAGCCGAAGTCGATGTGAATGAGGCAAACGTAGGTCAGTTGGCGCAGGGATATCCGGGTGACATTAACGTGCAGGCGATTCCCAACCACACTTATAAGGGTGTGTTGCGGCAGGTAATTCCCACGGCTGACCGAACCAAAGCAACTGTCACCGTAAAGGTCTCCATTCTTGACAAGGACATGCTCATCAAGCCGGAGATGAGTTGTAACGTTACCTTCCTCGAACCGGGCAAGAAGGGCCAGCAAAACGCTGCGCCGGTACGTATTATCACGGTGCCGAAAGAGGCGGTCGTTACCAAGAACGGCAAGCAGGTGGTGTACGTCATCGAGGACAAGAAAGCCCGCGAAGTCGCAGTCGTGACGGGTAACGAACTGAGGGGCGAGATCATCATTAAGTCGGGACTGGCGGGATCGGAAACCATCGTCAACAACCCTCCGCAGAAATTGCAGGACGGCTCGTCCGTCAAGTTCAAAAGTTAGCGAAGCTTCAGGAGTTACTCATGAGTGCAACCGCAGTGGCCGCCAAGACAGGCGCCGTCAGTGTGCAAAATGTCGTGAAGATTTACCAGCGTGACAGCCAGCAGATCAAAGTGCTGGACGGCCTGACTCTCGAAGTGCCGCAAGGCGAGTTTATGGCGCTCATGGGGCCGTCCGGTTCAGGCAAAACGACGCTGTTGAACCTGATCGCCGGCATCGATCGCGCGACTTCGGGAAGCGTGCACGTGGCCGGAACGGATCTCACGCCGCTTTCGGAAGGCGAGCTGGCCAAGTGGCGCAGCAGCAATGTGGGATTCATCTTCCAGTTCTACAACCTGATTCCGGTGTTGAACGCTGTGGAAAATGTCGAGCTGCCGCTACTGCTGAGTCATCTCTCGAAGAAAGAACGGCGCGAGCGTGCGCTGACGGCGCTGCGCATAGTGGGGCTGGCAGATCGCTCGAAGCACTATCCGCGGCAGCTCTCCGGTGGACAGGAACAGCGGGTGGCCATCGCTCGCGCCATCGTCACCGATCCGGCGGTGCTGGTGGCCGACGAGCCAACGGGCGATCTCGACAGCAAGAGCGCCGAAGAAATTCTTGACCTGATGCAGACCTTCAACCGGGAGTTCGGCAAGACGATCGTGATGGTAACGCACGACCCGCGGGCGGCCTCGCGAGCGCACACCCAGCGACACCTCGACAAAGGAGTGCTGACGGAGTGATATGAAATTCGCACCTCTTATCCTCAAGCATCTTCGCAAGAATTGGTTGCGCACAACCAGCACCGTACTGGCGATGTCGGTGTGCATCTTCCTGTTTTGCGTCCTGCAGACGGTGATTGCAGCAGTGAACTTCGGGTTGCATGCGGGTAGCACGCGCAGATTGGTGGTTCGCGACTATGTCAGCCTGGCGAACAATCTGCCCATCAACTACAAGCAGAAAATTGCCGCCTTGCCGGGTGTGACTGACACAACGATCGTGTCGTGGTTCGGCGGAATCTACCGCGATCCCAAGAATTTCTTCCCCAACCTGGCGGTAGAGCCGGAAGCGTTCTTACGCATTTACCCAGAAATTATGTTGCCCGAAGACCAAAAGGAAAGATGGCTTAGTGACGTGCGTGGCGCCATTGTCGGGCGCAAGCTGGCTCAGCGGTTTGGATGGAAGATCGGCGACACCTTTGAGCTGGAAAGCTTCATTCCGCCGTATCGCGTAGGCAAGCCTTTCGATTTTGTCATTGACGGTATCTACGATACGGACGAGGCCAAGTATCCCGGCACTGATCTGGGTGCGATGTACTTCAATTTCAAGTACCTCTACGAAGCGACGGGACGACAGGTGGGCATAGGCACGCTTACGGCGCAGATCGATGATCCATCGCACGCGGGCGCGATGTCGAAGGAAATCGACCAGACTTTTGAAAACAGCGATAACCAGACCAAGACGGAGACCGAACAGGCGTTTCGCGCAGGCTTCGTCGCGCTGGCAGGAAACCTGGCGCTGCTGCTCAATGGTATCGGCATGGCGGTGGCCTTCACCATCCTTCTGGTGACGGCCAACACGATGAGCATCGCAGTACGTGAACGTCAACAGGAAATCGCCGTTCTGAAGACGCTCGGATTCTCCAGCGGACTGGTCATGGGGCTGATTCTCAGCGAGGCATTGTTGCTCGGACTTATGGGAGGCTTGCTGGGAATTCTGATTGCCCGTGGCATCATCACGGGGCTCACGTATGTGCCGTTCCTGGGTGACGTGCTGCGAGGCTTCCCGAACCTCGGACTCTCGCCGGAAATTGCCGCTCTGGGGGTGGGAATTGCGCTCCTGCTGGGTCTGCTGGCGGGGTTCATTCCGGCGTTGCTGGCGTATCGCGCGCGCATCACCAACGCGTTGAGGCAGGTGTAACATGGCGCTTCCAATTCGCTACAACATACGTAATCTGCGGCAGCGGTGGAAGGTGACCCTGCTGGCCATATTCGGAATTGCCCTGGTAGTGGCCGCGGTGGTGGTCATTGCGTCGATGGCGGCAGGATTTCAAGCTGCACTTCGCGCTACAGGTACAGATAACAATGCCATCGTGACGCAGCGTGGCTCACTTTCGGAGCTGACCTCGTGGATCGACATTGGGCACGCAAAAACGATCATGACTGACCCGCGGATTGCACGCGATAGCAGCGGCACGCCACTGGCGTCCTGCGAAATCGTGATCATCGCCAGCAAACCGAAGAAGACCGACAACCAGCCGACCAACATCACCATGCGAGGGGTGACACCCGAGGCATTCAAGGTGCGCAATGGCATCAAGCTGGTGGAGGGGCGGATGTTCGAGCCCGGACTCTTCGAGGTCATCGTCGGTAAAAAGATTGCCGAGCGTGTGAATGGACTCAATATCGGCGATGTGGTCAAGGTGCAACGCAAGGAATTCAAGGTAGTCGGATTGTTCACCGCAGACGGCAGCTCGTTCGAGAGCGAGATGTGGGGTGACTACAACGCTATGGGTCCGGCCGTGGGTCGCAATGGCGGCTGCGAGTCGCTTACGGTACGGCTTACCAATCCGGCCGTACTGTCGAGCTTCGACAAAGACTTGCGCGCCAATCCCCAGATGCAAGTGCAGGCCGACTCGGAACGTGCGTATTACGAAAATCAGGCAGGCGGCATCGCTACGGCCCTCAAGATATTGGCCGCCTTCGTGGGCATCGTGATGGGCATTGGCGCTGTGTTCGGGGCAATGAACACGATGTACGCCATCGTTTCCCAGCGTACGCGCGAGATCGGCACGTTGCGCGCGCTGGGATTCTCGCGCCTCAGCATCCTGCTATCGTTCGTGATGGAATCGATGCTTCTGGCGCTAGTGGGCGGCATTATCGGATGCCTGCTTGCTGTGCCTATGAACGGCTTCACCGCCGGCACAGGACAGACGCAAAGCTTCAGCGAGTTGGCGTTCGCCTTCAAAATCACACCGCAGATTGTGACGGTGGGTCTGATGTTCGCGGTCATAATGGGCATTGTCGGTGGGCTGTTGCCCGCCGTGCGCGCGTCGCAGATGCCGATTACGAAGGCCTTGAGGGAGGCGTGAGGTCAGGTGGCTAGTGGCCGGTGGCTAGAACAGAGCACTTAGCACTCAGCCCAGCGTTCTAAAAGCTAAGGGCTAACGGCTGAGTGCCAAGTACTAGATTCCCAGCCCGGTGACGCGAATGCCCGCGCCGTGAACCTTGTGTCGGAGGTTCAGGGTAATCAGTAGCGCCGTAATCGACTCGACGATGCGGGCGTTCTCCAGCTTGCCGCCGTCGATGGCGCGAACGCCGGGAATCTTTACCGCCAGCTCGGAAGCAACCTGCCGCGCGCGGTCATCGTCGCTGCAGACAATGACATCGCAATCCACATCACGATCGCAATCGAGCAGCGTGGCCGAGAGGCTGTGAAAGGCTGCCGCGACTATTACGTTCTTGCCCACAATCTCGGCCGCCTGCTCTGCGGCAGAGCCTTGCCATACACCTAACATGCGGGTCGGGCGCCCTCCGACCGCGGCTGCCAGCGGCACAGTTGCGTCGATCAGTACCGTGCCTTGGCGAAAAGCCGGCTTGAGTTGCCTGAGCAGGTCGGCCTGTCCCGCGAAAGGAACAGTTACCACTACTGTGTCGCACATCTTTACGGCGACACCGTTCTCCACCCCTTCGACGCTGCCGAGGGCGCCTGCCTTCTCGGCAATTTGAGCAGCGGCGGCTTGGGCGCGGGCTCCATCGCGCGAACCAATCACGACCTGCTCGCCGGCACGCGCCCAGCGCAGCGCCAGTCCCGAACCTTCAGGGCCAGTGCCGCCGACGATCGCAATCAAGCGGCGTCTCCTGTGGCGACCGGCTCAGGCACCGTCGGAGCAGGAGAGTCGAAGTATTTTGTGTAGGTGGTATTGCGTTGCGCCGGAATGCGATCGAGCTCACGGATACGCTCGTGGAACTCGGCCGCCGACACGTACTGCCCAGCGGTAGCGCCAGCCAAACGAGAGATGTTCTCCTCGAACAGCGTTCCGCCGTAATCGTCAGCGCCGGCCAGCAGCGCCAGTTGCGAGACTTCGCGGCCCAGCTTCACCCATGACACCTGAATATGGTTGATAGAGCCAGCCAGCATCACCCGCGCCAGCGCATGCACCTTGATGTGCTCTTCGAGCGTTCCTCCGGAGCGCGCTAAACCCTGTTGATATAGAAGCGTTTTCTCGTGAATGAAGCCGAGAGGTACGAACTCCGTAAAGCCACCTGTTCGCGACTGGATTTCGCGAAGCAGGAGGAGCTGGTTTACCCAGTGCTCGGTCGTCTCGCGATGGCCATACATCATGGTTGAGGTGCTGCGAATGCCGCATTCATGCGCGGTCTGAATGACGTCGATCCACTGCGCGGTGCTGAGCTTGTTGCGCGACAAAACCAGGCGAACGGAATCGTCGAGAATTTCAGCGGCCGTGCCCGGTAAAGTGTCGAGGCCATTTCCCTTCAGCATCAGCAGATAGTCGCGTAAGCTCATGCCGGTGAGTTCCACGCCGTAGGTGATTTCCATTGGCGAGAAGGCGTGAATGTGTATGAACGGCGCGGCGGCCTTCACCGCCCGCAGCACGTCGCGGTAGTAAAACGGCGGAAGATTGCGCGGCAGCCCGCCCTGTATGCAGACTTCGGTCGCGCTCCAGGACGCGGCTTGACGTGCCTTCTCGCCAACCTGATCCGGCGTGAGAAAGTATGCCGTCTCATCACGCGGGGAAACACTAAAGGCGCAGAACTTGCAACCGACAAAGCAGACGTTGGTGAAATTGATATTGCGGGTGATGATGTAGCTGATGACCTGTCCCGCTAATTGCCGGCGGATTTCGTTGGCGGCAACAGCAAGCCCGAAGAGATCATCGGCGCTGACGCCCGCCAGGAGAAGGCATTGATCACGGCCCAGAACCCCGCCGTCGAGGGATGTCAGAACTTGCTCCAGCGCGTTGCGAACAGCGGGCGAGATTCGGTCGCAGACATCTTCCCAGCGACTCTCCTGCAGCGCTCGCCGGTCGCACCAACTCGGTCGAACCATCGCTTCTTGCCTCCTGAGGTTAGCCGTTTCGCGGCCCTGTGCCACGAAATGCTCTCTCGGTTGACCAACTAGCGGAACAAGTCTTTCGCGGCGGGACGTACGATCTGGTGGGCCGTGCCGCTGCCGCGACGGTAGCGATAACCTCGAATTATACAAGCCGGAATGGACTTATTTTTTCCGCACACCAGCCCAGCCAGGCATGCCAGTTCGTCGGCCACGCACTCTTCTGTTGCGTGCATCTCGTAATCGTAAAGGTCGCGTTGGCCACGGTAGTCGTGCAACGGCACCATTCCAGACAGACCGATCGCCACCTCATTCAAGCCTTCGCGCCAGGCGCGACCAAAGCTGTCGGCGATGATCACAGGGACGTGAAGCGAGGTGCGCTTTTTGATCTTTCGGGAGATTGTCGCGGCAGACCGATCCGGATCGGCCGGAAGCAACACCGCCGTTTTGCCGCCATCGACGTTGGAGACATCGACGCCGCTGTTGGCACACACAAATCCATGAGCTGTTTCGGTGATCAGCACGTGCTCTTTGCGCACAACCCGCTTCGCCTCTCGCAGCGCCAGTTCGACCACACGCGCATCAACACCGTTCTCTCGCGCGAAACGTCGGGCAGTCCCCGATGGCTTGATCTCGTCCAGTGCAACGGTCCGCCCTTCCGCCTTGGCAACGATTTTGTGCTTGATCACCAAAATGTCGCCTTCTTGCAGGCGACGACCTCCAAGGACCAGGGCATCGACGATGAGGTCGGCGACGGAATCACTAGGTGTCACTTCGCCAATACCCATGACCGGTATGACGCGGATTTCTTTGTAAGCATCTTCTACAGAAGCTGGCTTTCGCGGCATCAGCCGGCCGCTCCCAGAGATGAAGTCGACTGGACCGTGTAGCCCCACTCTCGCAGCAGGCGCTGTGAATGAGTCTCTCCCTGGCGCTGCAAAAGGAGCTCAAGTTCGTGCGGGTTGTCGATGTCGAGCCCGATACCCGACATTTCCAGGATCACCAGCGGCTTGCCGGTTTTCCTCATGCTCTCGCAGTGTGGGAGGAAGCTGTCGTTGCCGAAGCGAAGCGGAATAATGTTTGCCGGCCTGCGCAGTACGCAGTTACTTCCCCGGCGATCGTAGGCGGGAACGAACACGGCGCCCTGAGGCGGGGCCGCATCAAAAACCTCCTGGAGCTCGGCGCTCGTAATCAGCGGGATGTCTGCCGGAATTACAACCGTGGCGTTGTAGCCGCGATCTTCGCACCACCCGCTCGCCATTTCGATGGCGGCTGTCTCGCTTTCGTTGCGACGGTCTTCGATGATGCCAAATTTGAACTGTGTGGCCAACGATTGCGCCTGCGGGTCTCCCGTCACCAGAAACACCTCGACGCGGTCGGCCACGCCGCTGACCGCAGTCAGTACGTCGCGCAGCATCGCCTCAGCTAACAACGTGCGATGATACTGGTCGAAGGCGTCGCCCAACCGCTGTTTGGCGTTGCCCATGGTCTTGACTGGAATCAGCAGGGCGGTGGGCATGGTCCTAGATCTTCGCTCCACGCGCTTGCATCGCGGCGTGCAGGGTAAAGCGCGCGAGTTCCTGCTTATCTTGCGGCGTCTTCATGATGGTATTGGCGCAGAGGACGTGCAGGTCGCCCTCGCGCAGGTGATCGGCGTCGGCATGATCGGCCATGTCAACAATCAAAATGTCGAGAAAATCTTCATAAGCTTGCGCCACCCCGGCGATGGTGCTGGGCCATCCTTTACGTTTCATCAGAGTGCCTGCCGGGCCGGAGAATGCATCGCCACCAATGATCGGGCTGACGGCGGTCACCGGGGCCGAGGCTTGCCGCAGCGCCTCGCGCATTCCGGGTACGGCCAGAATCGGGCCGATACTGGTCACCGGATTGCTGGGAGCCAGAATGATCACGTCGGCGGAATGGAGGCATTCAAGCACTCCCGGCGCCGGTTTGGCCCTCTCGGCTCCTTCGAAATGCACAGCGCGCACTTCCACCTGGTGACGCTCGCGGACGAAATACTCCTGAAAGTTCAGGGTCCCCAGGGGAGTGTCTAGCATGGTGGCAACGCGGTCGTTCGACATTGGCAAAACACGAGTTCTGATGCCCATTCGCCGCGCCAGCTCTGCCGTAACAGCGCTCAGCGACTCGCCATCGCACAGCAGATTGGTGCGCACCAGATGAGTGGCCAGGTCGAGGTCACCTAGCCGAAACCACGCCGGCTGGCCAAGTTGCTCCATGCGCTCTAGGCAGCGGAAACTCTCGTTGTCCAGACCCCAGCCCCGCTCCGGGCTGATGGCGTCTGCAAGGGCATACAGGATCGAATCGACGTCGGGGGAGACGTGCAGGCCCCACCACCGCAGGTCGTCGGCGGTATTAACGATGACCGTGAGGCTCTCGTTGGGCACGACGTGCTTCAAGCCTTGCACCAGCTTGGCGCCTCCGGTACCGCCTGAGAGCACAACTACCATCTACGTTGCCTTCGCATAGCCGTGATCGTCGGAGGCCGCCAGCAGGCGTCCGGCCAGGAGCCCACCGCGATCAATCATGCCCGATACGAACTCAGGATACACGGGCAGCCGCTGACGAAGTTGTTGCCCCGCGGCTTCGGTCCGCCGCTTCAGTTCATCGAGGTGCGGCCACGGTTTTTCCGGGTTGATGTAATCGGGCGTCAGGGGCGACACTCCGCCCCAATCGTCAATTCCCCCTCGCAAGAGGTCTTCATAGTGATCGTCGCTGAGGTTTGGTGGGGCCTGGATGTTCATGTCGCGCAGAACCAGGCGCGCCACCGCCAGGGTTCGCAAATGGTCTTCTGTATCCGGTTCGGGCGAGTTCGCCATCGGAATGTCGGGTTTCGCCCGAAAGTTCTGCACGATGACTTCCTGTACATGACCGTATTGCTCGTGCAGACGCTTGATGGCCAGCAGGGAATCGACACGATCTTCGAGCGTTTCGCCAATTCCTATCAGGATTCCGGTGGTGAACGGCACGCCTAGCTTGCCGGCATCCTCGATGGTCTTCAGGCGCAGTGAAGGGACTTTGTCAGGCGCCTTCTCATGCGCGCTACCTGGTTGCATCAGGTTTGGGCTCGTCGTTTCCAGCATCAATCCGAGGCTGGCATTGGTGTGACTTAGACGCTCAATCCAGTTGGCGCTCATCAGGCCGGGATTGGAGTGCGGCAACAGCTTGGTCTCCTGTAGTACCAGTTCGCACATTGCCTCCAGGAAGTGAAGTGTGCTGCGGTAACCTCGTTTGCGCAACAGCTGACGCATTTCGGAAAACTCCGCTTCCGGCTTGTCGCCCAGCGAAAACAGCGCTTCCGTGCAGCCCAGGGCTTCGCCTCGGCGAGCCACATCCAGCACTTCGTCTGGAGTCATGGTGTGCGCTCCCGGCTGCCCCGGATCGCGCCGGTACGTGCAATAGGCGCAGTAGTCGCGGCACAGATTGGTCAGCGGGAGAAACACCTTACGTGAGTAGGTAATAAGGCCGGGTCGATATTGCTCTTTGAGGAAACAGGCGGTCTCCAGCACGTCCGGCAGTACCGCGCGGTCGCACCGTAACAGCTGAACGGCGGCCTCGCGCGACACCATCTCGCCCTCGCGAACCAAACGTAGGTACGAGGCCACTCCAGAGCCCGGCAGACTCTGTGGCGTTGAGCGCTTAAAGGCTCTTACCGGCACAGTCAGACCTCAGCGCGAGACCCTCTCGCGGAAGGATATTCTGGAAGCATAGCGCAGAAAGTAACTTCCTCGCACCCTGGTCGACGGGTTCAGAGGGCCTATGAACGTCGACTTTTCGCTGTGGTGTGCGGTGCCCCGTAGCGACCACGGAAGTACAGCAGCGGCGACCCCTCAGCCACGCTAACTTGTTTCACTTCACCAACAAAGATGGTGTGGTCCCCGGCGGCAAGGGCTTGTACGACGACGCAGTCCAGGTTGGCCAGAGTACCCTCCACCACCCACGCCCCACTCTTCATCTGTTTGTAACGAATGTCAAGACGCCGCGCAGCGTCAGAATTGCGCTCGGGGTCGGCAAAGAATTCCGACAACGCCTCCTGTTCCTCTCGCAGAATACTCACGCCGAAACGCGCGCGTTCGCGCACGTGCAGGTAAGTCTCGGCCAGGTGGTCGATGCACACAAGCACAAGAGGCGGTCGCAGAGAGACAGAGCAGAAAGAACTGGCCGTCATACCGTGAATGTCCCCGCCGGGCGTCTCCACGGTGATCACTGTGACCCCGGAGGCAAATCGCCCCAGGGCCGCGCGAAATTCCTGCATCGTAAGCGAAGACTGGTCATTCATGAGGACTTTGGCCGAGTGCCAATATACCCTGAGTCTACCGCGGCGCACGAGACATCCCCCGCAGGTGTGGCCTGCTACGATTTCATGAGTGACCCACTCCGGCACATTTGTCGTTCGGTGCGATCCAGAAGCGGCTTTCAATCTTCTGTCCACGCCAGAGCGCTTTGCGCCGCTCCTTCCTGATCTCGAAAGCATGACCATGCAGGATGCCACGCACTTCACCATTAGGACCCTACTTGACATCGGCCGAATCAACGGTCGCATCAACTTGTCTATGGAGCTGAGCGAAGCCTCTCGCCCACACCGGGTCGGGTATCGTGGGCACGGAGTTATTGCTGGCAGTCCGCTACAGTTCGAACTCGGATTCCGTATCACCCCGGTTGACGGGATGACGGAAATTCAATGGCACGGCGAGGTACGGCTCAATGGCTCGCTCATCTTTCTGGCTGGTGATCTGCTGGACACCATGAGTCGTCATAATTTCGGACGCATGGCCGATTCGCTGCAGCGCACTCTGCGAAGGTTATCTTTGTCGTCTGCTGGCGGCGAAACGAGCCTTCCCGATTTCGAAATCTGACCTTTACAGTTCTTAACAGTGTTTAGCCAAGTGAAACAAATGCTTCACACTCACACCCGATTGTGATGTATCTCACTGCCACTTTGATGACACGACCTTACACTGATGGTGGATTATTACGTACCGCTAAATAGCGGCCTTCATGGAGGATTTATGAATTGTCATAAACGTATGTTAGCCGTGCTGATTGCAGCCATTTTCGTGGTCGGCGCGACCACTTTGCTGGTGGCCAAAGACAACCCGATGGGAATTGCTCCGAAGTATGAGATTACCTTCTCCGCTCCGACCGTGGTTGGCGGGACTCTGTTACCGGCAGGCGACTACAAGATCATTCACGAGATGCAGGGCGCCGAGCACATTATGATCTTCAAGTCGGCCAACGGTAAGACTGAGGTCAAAGCGAAGTGCAGCCTGGTTCAACTCAGTGAGAAGGCGAAGACCACCGAGCAGCGCTATACCGAGAATGCGAAGAATGAGCACGTGCTGATCGAAATGACCTTCAGGGGCGACACGGCCAAGCACGTACTGGTGCAATAACAAAATTGCAGACTCTGGTTCGTCGGGCAGCCTATCAAGCTGCCCTTTTTCTTGGTGAAGACGTCCTGTCGGATGCACTGCAGGTCAGCGAACTGCATCTTGCAGCGCCAACCTGAGTTGAACCCGCCAATCAGGCAATCGCAACCCGAATCGGCTCGCGAGCTTTTCGTTGGAGAGAACGGAATTAGCTGGTCGTCGAGCCGCGGTGGGAAACTCGTCAGTCGATATGGGAACGACGCGATCGGCGAGTAACGGTGCTCCCCATTCACCGGTATCCGCCGGCCACTCGGCCAACGCCTCATACTCTTCCAGTATCTGTTGAGCGAAGCCTGCCCAGGAAGTCTCGCCGGCGGCAGACAGATGGAAGATGCCGCTTGCGCTCGACCCTGCTGACAGGCATTGCGCTGCGACCTGAGCGGTGGCCTCAGCAATCGTTCTTGCCCATGTGGGAGCGCCGTATTGGTCGGCTACCATCCGCAATTCAGGTTTTTCGCGCGCCAGTCTTAAAACCGTGCGGAGAAAGTTCTTGCCGCGAATGTCGTATATCCAGGAGGTCCGCAGGATCAAGTACCGGCATCCACTAGTTGCAATGGCGTGCTCGCCTGCCAGCTTGCTCTTTCCGTAAACGTTCAGAGGGCCTGTCGCGTCATCTTCGACGTATGGTCCAGTCTTGCCGCCGTCGAAGACGTAATCGGTGGAATAGTGAATCAGCAGTCCACCGGTGCGGGCGAGTTCCTCGGCGATGCGCCCTGGTGTCACGGCATTAACAACCTGAGCCGCCTCCGGGTCACTCTCTGCCTTGTCAACAGCGGTGTAGGCGGCGGCGTTCACGACGACGTCGGGAGCAATCTGTCTGATCCCACTCGCCACTTCTTGCGGATCAACGAAGCTCACCTGCGCACGCGTCCAGGCAACGACCTCGCCTAATGGTGCGAGGGTTCGCTGCAGTTGCCAGCCCACCTGGCCGGTGGCTCCTGTGACGAGAATGCGGGGGCTCATGGTCGATAAACGGGGAGGCGATCGCGTTGAATTTGACCGAGCGGCAGATTGCGTTGATCTTTGGCAGAAAGAATGGGCGAGTCGACGTGCCAATCAATACCGATATCCGGATCATTCCACAGAACGCCGCAGTCGTCTGCGGCGTCGAAATAATCAGTGCATTTGTATAGAAAATCTGCCGATTCCGAGAGGACAACAAAGCCGTGGGCGAAACCGACGGGGATATACAGCGCCTGTCGATTCGCAGCTGAAAGCACCGCACCTACCCACTTACCGAAGTGCGGCGAACCCACTCGGATGTCCACGGCGACATCGAAGACTTCGCCCTGCGCTACCCGGCACAGCTTAGCCTGCGGCCTCTTGAGCTGATAGTGCAATCCTCGCAGGACGCCACGTACCGAACGCGAATGGTTGTCCTGCACGAAAGTTTCATGGATTCCGGCGCCAGCCAGCGCGTCGGCACGGTAGGTTTCCACGAAGAAACCGCGCGCATCTTCAAAGACGCGCGGGGTGATCAGCAGCACTCCGGACAGGGAACTCTCGCTAATTTGCAAACGGGGCCTCGGGGATTGGACCGCAGAAAATCAGCGCGGGCCGATTCTCCACGAAGCGAAGATTATAATCCGTGATTCCAATCTATGCCTCGCTGCTCGGTCATCATCGTGACGTACAACTCGAGTGCGCATATCGAGGCCTGCGTGAAGGCGCTGGCCCCGCAGGATTGCGAAATCATCGTTGTTGACAACGCTTCCCACGACGACACCCTCAGCCGACTGGAGTCACTCGCAGGCGAGATCCCCCTGCAAGTCCTGTCACTCAATCGCAATCTAGGATTTGCGGCGGGTGTGAACGTCGGCGCCCGTGCCGCGGTTAGTGATGTGCTGCTGATTCTGAACCCTGATGCCATTGCAGAGTCAGGAGCGCTCGATGAACTTTTGACTTGTCTCACTCGCTCCGGAGCTGCCGCCGTGGGCGGCGCGCTTTTGCAGAGCGATTGCCCCGCCAAAGGTTTCGCATTCCGCCGGCTGCCCACACTGGCCAGCTTGCTGTTCGAAGTCCTGGGCATCAATCAGTTTTGGCCGTCGAACCCAGTGAATCGCAGCTATCGTTGTCTTGACGCAGACTATTCCCGCGAGCAACCGGTCGAGCAGCCTGCTGGTGCGTGTCTGGCCATTCAGAGCGAGATTTGGGAGAGTTTGCGCGGTATGGATTCGCGGTTCTTTCCTGTGTGGTTTGAGGACGTGGATCTGTGCGCGCGGATCCAAAAAGCCGGCGGTAAAATCGTGTACTGTCCGGTAGCGAGGTTTCAACACGACGGCGCCCACAGCGTAGGACAACTCAGGTTTCGCGACCGTCAAGTATTCTGGTACGCCAATATGCTGCGCTACGCCGCCAAGCATTTCTCTAGAGTAAGCGTTCTCGTCTTACGCGCCGGCATCATTGCGGGAATGCTGCTGCGCATAATTGCAAGCGCGTTAGCGGGTGTGCCGGGCGGCATTAACCGACGCTCGGCGGTTCGTGCTTACTGCCAGGTCGCATGCGAAACACTCGGCGCATCCTAACCCCGACCGAGCAACTCGGCGAACAACTTTTCGTACTGCTCCGCCACTCTTTTCCAACAAAACATACGATCCGCCCGCTCCACTGCTCGCGCGGCCCAATGTCGCCGCGCCTCCTCGTCGTCCAGCAAAGCTTGCAACTTTCGCGCAAGCTCGTCCGGCGACTTGCCGTAGCGAATCGTGGCATCGCCGGCGGTTTCGTTGTTCTCCGAAGAATCCAGCGACAACACCGCCGTCTGCGAAGCCATCGCTTCAATCAGCGCCGGATGCACGCCTCCCACTTCGCAGGCGAAAACAAAGATTCCTGCGTGCTTTTGCAGCGCCCAGTATCCATCGTCGTAAACGGCTCCGGTGAATCGCACACGTTCGTCCGCCTGCTGACGCAGGCGCTCCTCATACCCTGAGTCGTAGCGGTTATTGCCTACCATGACCAGTGGCCAATCCGTCCGTACTTTGCGCCAGGCGGCGAGCACCAGCTCAGGATTGTTTTCCGGCTCCAGCCGGCTGATATAAAGCACATATCGTTCCGGTTGCAAGTCATGCTGCAAGTCATAAGGTTCGAGACTCAACTCCTTTTGCGGTACATCCGATCCATACCCGATTACGGTCGAATCCTTGCCATATCGCTGACGGTAATAATCGTGGATCGATCTGGCGTCGGTAACGACATGTGTGGGCGTGAAGGTCGAGACCCACTCGCAAAGGTGCAGCAGAGCCTGGCCCAGGGCATTCCATTTGCCGCGCCGGCGATCGAGGCCATCCACGTTCAGAACGACCGGTTTGCCGAGTACTCGCGGAAACCACGCAAACGGGCTATTGGCCACATTGCACAGCAAGACGAGGTCATTGTCGCTGAAGGCCGCGTGAATACAGGAAATCAGGCCACTGGACCAGGTGTCCAGGTGCTTCTGATGAATGCTGGGAAGAATGACCCGCCGGACCCGCCGATCGTATACGTCTTCGGGAGTCGTGAACGGTTTCCGGCAATATACCGTCACGAAGTGCCCCCGGTCTGTAAGCTGCGAGCTGAGCTTCTCGGCGAATTGCTCGAACCCACCGTAACGATTTGGGATTCCCCTGGTCCCGACAATGGCGATTTTCAAGGCCGGCCCTCGGCGGTGGACCTGCCATTGGTTACCGAGGCCGGAACTGCGCCCTCAGAATCAATCGCTCGCGGTGCGTCGGAAAACCACCACAGTAACTTGCCGTCCGATACGCGTCTCCGCGTCTGGACGACAGCCCGCTTCCTGCGCACGCTGCTCAAATTCCGCAGTGGATACGCGATCGCATTGAGCATCCGCCAATCGCGTAGCAAAGCGTAACCGAGCACCGTCAAATCGCGCGTCAGCACCGGCCAGAACAGCCGCCGGCATAACCAGCCGGACGCGTTCTTTCCCCGCATCAGAAAGCGGTTCTTTACCGAGTGCCAATTGATTTCGTGCGGCAGACGCTCGCGCCTTTCCGGGGTAACGCGCCGAACATGCCAGGCCACCGCCTGCGGCACGTAGAGACACTTCCAGCCCATCAACTGGCCTCGCCAGGCGAGGTCGGCGTCCTCGCGATACGAAAAAAACTCTTCGTCGAACAGCTGTCCCTCCACGGAGACCGCCTCCACGAACGAACGCCGAAGCATTGCCGCGGCGCCCGTTGCTCCGAACACCCACTGTTCGCGCTCGTATTGCCCGGCGTCCTGTTCTTCTGCGCCGCGATCCAGATGCCGCATGTTGCGGGTAAAGTAAATTCCCGTGGAATCGATCGTGCGTGTGAATTCAGCTTTGCCGTCGGGGTCCCAGCGCAAAAGCTTCCCACACAGCGAGCCGGCTTCACCATGTGCTTCGCCGGCCTCAACCAAGCTGCGCGCAAAATTGCGGGCCAATATCACGTCGGGATTCAGGCACAGTAGCCAATCGCCTTGAGCTGCACCAAGTGCCCGATTCTGCGCCGCCGCAAAGCCGACGTTCGACTGGTTGTAGATGACGCGCCAGACGGACTTACGCGTGCGCAAAATGTCGCGCGTGCTGTCATCCGAGCCGTTGTCCACCACAATGACCTCGAAGTTCGGATAGTCTTGCTGGTCAATAGAAGCGAAACAAGCTTCGAGATAGCGCGCGGAATTCCACGTCACGATAAGGACTGAGACCATCAGCCCTTAGTATGCACCCTTGCCCGAAATAACGATGGGAATGGTCCGGAAGAAGATCTTGCAATCCAGCCACAGAGACCAGTTGTCGATGTATGCGAGATCAAGCTGAATCCAGCGGTGAAAATCCATGTCGCTGCGTCCCTCGAGCACCCAGATGCAGGTCAAGCCAGGACGCATGCGTAGCCGGCGGCGCTGCCAGGGTTCGTATCTTTCCACCTCGCCCGGAATGGCAGGACGGGGACCGACAAACGACATGTCGCCGCGGAGGATATTCCACAATTGCGGTAGCTCGTCAAGGCTGAAGCGCCGCAGAATTCGCCCTACCGGCGTAATTCGTGGGTCGTCGCTGATCTTGAAGGCTGGCCCGTCACGCTCGTTAAGCTGGTGGAGCTCGGCCCGGAGTTGCTCAGCGTTGTTCACCATCGACCGGAATTTGTAGAGTGTGAACTTCCGCCCGCCCAATCCGCAACGAGTTTGACGAAACAACACGCTCCCCGGCGAGGTAATGCGAATCGCCGCCGCGATCACCAGCATCAAGGGAGACAGCAGCACCAGCGAGAGTACCGACATCACCACGTCAGCTACCCGCTTCAGGAGCAGTAGCAGTTCGCTCTCCGGAGCAGTCGACAGGCTCAGCAGCGGAACATCGCGGAAATTCTCGAGGTAAATGCGCGAATAAGGTGAGGGCAGGAATTCCAGTTGCACTCGCGTTTTCACACCGACGTTGGCGCAGTGCGACATCACCGGCTCAAGCCGCGCCAGTTCCTGCATGCTGACGGCAAACACGACTTCGTCGATGATGTGATCTTCCAGTACTTTCTCCATCTGCCCGACGGGAAAAACCTCGTAGCGGCCGAACCAGTCGCCCAATTTCGACTCGTCGCTATTCGGATCCACAAATCCGACTAGCCGCAGCCCCATGCCTCGGCTCTCTTCGATCAATCCGGCCATCTCATGCGCACGCGTGCCGCAACCCACAATCAGGAAGTAGTGGTAACGGTGCAAACGCCGCCGCATCCAGGCGATACCGTTGTACGAGACGTAGCGCCCAAGCACCAGCAGGGTGAAATCGACCACTCCGACCAAAAGAACGTACGTCCGGCTGATGTCGTCCCGACGCAACAGGTAAAGTCCCGCATACACCAGCAGCAGTACGATTGCCAACTGGTTCAGCAGATTGAGCCCCAGTTGGATAGGGTTTGACATCTCGAGGTCGCGGTAAAACTTCGAGGCGTATCCGACCAGCGCCCAGGCCGCCAGAAACGCTACCATCAGTGAGGCGTAATGAGAGAACGGATAGATGGGAGGAAGATGCCGATCGAGGAAATCGACATGGACCAGCAGGGTGCGCAGATAGTACGCCACCACAAAAGCGCTTGCCGTAATGGCAACGTCTTGCAATAGCGTGACGGTGCTCAGCAGTTTGGATCTTCGATCAAACACGAACCAGTTTGCCTTGAACTGCTCCGGAGGAATGGTCGCCGCAGGTCGCCTGCCAGCCAGACTTCTTCACATCGATGCAAGCAACGAGCCGCTTCGATCTTACAATTTGGCGTTGAACACGCAAAAGGCAAAAATGCAACATACAATTGTACAACGGTTGTCGCGAGCCTAATTCCACTCTGGCTGAGCAAAGCCAGAATTTGACAAGATTCAATTGCGCCCTGAGTCGTTCACGCTGAACCCAATCGATTTAGCTTTCGGTCGGGGAAGATAATGTCGCAGATGCAAACATTGGTGGCACTTTGATCATAGATGTCGGCGACTGCGGATTTCCTCAAGCCTCAAATTAGCAATCATCCTTTGCGGTTAAGATAGACACACCGGACCAATTGATTGTGCTGTAAAGAATTCACGCTGGACTGATCAACGGCGCGAAAGTCTGCCCAAAAACATGCAAGAGTCTCACATCGACAATGGCAGCAGAGCCTCTCGTGCTGTCGTAGGACTCGACCGCGCTATTTTCGCCTTTCTGGCGCTTTTCGCCTTGGCCCTGCCATTCTCTATCAAGGGCGCAGAACGCTCGTGGAAGATCGCGTTGGTGTTGTGGCTGCTGAAGCTCCTCATCGAACGCGCGCGGCCGTTTCCTCAGCCTTTAACAGCGCCACTTTTGGCTTTCGTGAGCCTGAGCGCGATCTCGACCATCTTGTCCCCCGAGCCCTATCTGAGTTGGGACCGCATGAAACTGGTCTGCCTCGTTCTGGCAGGTATTGTTGTGGCGCAGAATCTTCGGCGCCTCTCCCAGGTCCGATGGCTTGTCAGTCTGCTGGTGTTTTCCGGATTCGTCGCTGCTCTGTTTACCGGCTGGCAGTACGCCTATGGCATCGGGGTACGAATGCAGCTCTCTCCATCGTCTCGGCTGGTAGCGATGGGAATGCGTGCCGATTCCATCGTCACCTCGATTGCCGGCCGTAATATTCACACTCCTGAGCAAATGCAGCGCACTTTGGCAGAGCGGCCCGCAGCGGTCCGGGTTCCGGTTAAGTACATCCCCTATCTCAGCACTTGGCAAGAAATAGTTGTGGCTACCCCCGATGATTTCGTTCGCTCCGGCCTGGGTAAACCACAAATGCAACTGACTCGCGGCAGGCCCTACCGCGCTCAGGGTACTCTGGGACACTATGTCGTGTTCGCTGAAATGCTAATGCAGGTCGGCTGCCTTGCCTGGGCACTGCTTTTGTCCGCCGATCGCAATAGACCGCTGCTAATCGTCTGCTCCGCTGTTGCATTCTTAAGCATAACCGCAGCTCTGTTTGCCACGGAAACTCGAGCCGCCGTTGCTGGCCTGGGGGTTGGCTGCCTGTTGACACTGCTCCTCATCAGTGCAGGAAAACAGCGCTGGCTAGCGATTGCGGGACTTATCCTGATCCTGGCGGGAGCAACTGTCTGGATTCAACGCACCCGCGGCCTGCATTGGCTGGACCGTAGTGATGTTGGCACTCATTTTCGCGTTTTGATGTGGGGAGATGGTCTCCGCCTCATCCGGCAGCATCCCTGGTTTGGCGTCGGCATGGAGACGGTCCGAGTTCACTGGCTGGAATGGAATATTCGGGGATTTATCCAGTATCACGTGCAAAGCCATTTTCACTCGACATACCTGCAGATCGCCGTCGAGCGTGGGATTCCGGCGTTGCTGGCATGGCTTTGGTTCTGTGTAGCGTACGTGGTATTTCTGACGCATCTCTCGCTCCGCCTCAGGCGCCAGAATCGTTTTGCGCTGGGCACGGCTACCGGGATCTATGCGGGATTTGTGGCCTTCGCCCTCACCTCATTCGTTCACTACAACTTGGGAGAAGAGCCGTTGGTTATGCTGCTGTTCTTCAGCATGGGGATTGCGATTGCACTAGACAGAATCACGTTGGCCCCGACAAGCGAAACCACAACTTGATCTGTTTACTACCTGATGCACAGCAGCCAGATTGCCGTCAGGCACCCGCCCCAAAATAGCGCGGAGAGCGATGCCGCAAAGAGCCATCCACGGAAGGCGGTGGGTTGTGGTGCTTCGCGTAACAGGGTCTGAGCTGCGCGCATAGTGCATTGGACATCGAGCGTTCAGGCGCGAAACGCGAGACGGCGATCGCCCAGCGGAGTTCGCTGATCCGAACACCTGCTTCAGCTAATTCGTGGGCATCCGCAATGCACTAGAATGAACATCAGGTGAGGCCGTCTTCGTGAATACTTATCAGGAAATCGTTGATCGCGAACAAAAATACCTATTGAACACATATGCCCGCTATCCCCTGGCGCTGGTCCGAGGTAAGGGCGTGTATCTGTACAACACCGAAGGCAAGCGCTATCTGGATTTCCTGTCCGGCCTGGGAGTGAATGCCCTCGGCCATGCTCATCCCCGCATCGTCAAAGTGATGCGCGAGCAGGCTGCCAAGGTGGTTCACCTGTCGAACCTCTACTACAACGAATATCAGGGACCGTTAGCGGAGAAGCTCTGCCAGAAGTCCGGTTTGGATCGCGCGTTCTTTACCAACAGCGGTACCGAAGCCATTGAAGGCGCCCTTAAGCTGGTGCGCGCCGCCGGGCACGCAACCACCGGTCCGCACAAGACCAGGGTCCTGGCGCTGGAAAACTCTTTCCATGGCCGCACGATGGGGGCATTGGCGCTGACCGCGCAGGACAAATACCGCACAGGCTTTGACCCTATGCTGGAGGGAGTGCGCTTTGTGCCCCGCAACGACCTGGAGGCATTACGCGCCGCCATGGACGAAACGGTTTGTGGCATCTTCATCGAGCCCATCCAAGGCGAAGGCGGCATCTTCGAATCATCAGCGGGATATCTTCAGGCTTGCCGCAGCCTGGCTGATCAGCACCGTGCGGCACTCATTTTCGACGAGATCCAGTGCGGCATGGGACGCACAGGCCGACTCTTCGCTTTTGAGCAATTCGGCGTCATACCTGACGTGATCTGTATTGCCAAGCCAATGGCCGCCGGCTTTCCGATGGGTGCGTTTCTCTCCAAAGACTGGCTGGCGCAGCACATCACACCTGGTCGTCACGGCACCACCTTCGGTGGCGGACCCCTCGCCTGCCGCCTGGGGCTAGAGTACCTTGCCATACTCGAAGAGGAGAATCTTTTGGAGCGGGTGCGTCGGGTAGGCGCATACCTGACCAGCAAGCTGCAAGAGCTGGTTGGCAAATACTCCATTGCCACCGAGGTTCGGGGTGTGGGCATGATGCAGGCGCTGCAGCTTACAATTTCGGGCAAACCGATTCTCGAAGGTGCAATGGCTGACGGCCTGCTCATCAACATCACGCAAGACACTGTCGTCCGAATGTTGCCGCCATTTTTAATCGAGGAAAAGCAGGTCGATACCGGCTTCCGAATACTGAAGCGGCAATTGGCGGCGGCCCAGAAGGCTGCGAAGCAGACGAAGGCGAGCGCGGCCGTGTGAACGCCGGATTTCGCGTGCCACCCCCACAGTCACTTGGTAACTGCACTTTCGTTTGGGTTGTCATGTGATGTACATCACATACGAAATTTGCAACTGAATTAGGTTTGGTTCGTCGGAAAGGTCGCGGGGACTTAACGGCTTCCTAGGAGGGTTTCCTCCCCTTTTACTGCCCTCCCAAGCGAGGCGCGTCCGGAGTACGCGCCTCGCTTGGTTTTGTGCTCTGCGGCGATTTCTATTGATCCAATCTCCCCACCCGTTCTGTCATCCACCGGGCGGATTCCTTGGTTCCCAACGCGCCTCCGACATCAGCCGTGGTCCTCTTCTCGCGTACTGCATCGAGCACGGCAGCCTCGATTTTCTGCGACTGGGCAGTCAGGCCTAGGTGCGCCAGCATCATTGCACCGGTGAGAATCGCGCCCATCGGATTCGCCTGATTCTTGCCCGCTATAGGCGGTGCCGAGCCATGCACCGGCTCAAACATCGAAGTCCGTCCGGGATGAATATTGCCGCTGGCGGCCATGCCCAGCCCGCCCTGCAGCGCTGCGGCCAGATCGGTAATGATGTCGCCGAACATATTGTTGGTAACAATCACCTCGAGTGATTGCGGCTCGCGCACCATTTGGAGGCAGAGTGCGTCGACGTACATGTGCTGGGCTGAGATTCCGGGGAACTCGGCCGCGACTTCCTTGAATACCCGCTGCCAAAGGCCGCCAGCGTAAGTCATGACGTTGGACTTGTCGGCCATCAGCACTCCCTGGCGACTGTTCGCGCCAGCGTACTCGAAGGCGTAACGAATCACGCGCTCCACACCTTTGCGGGTGTTGATGTCCTCCTGCGTCGCAATCTCGTCGGGGGTCCCAAACTTGAAGTTGCCGCCCATGCCCGCGTAGACGCCTTCCGTGTTTTCACGTATGACGGTGAAGTTCACGTTTTCGGGGACCACATTTTTGAGTGGGCACAGCGCGGCATCCAGCAGCTTTACCGGACGAACATTGGCATAAAGATCCATCTGGAAGCGCATGCCCAGGAGGATTTCTTTGGCATGAATGTTCGTCGGCACCCGCGGATCGCCTAGCGCTCCAACGAAGATTGCATCGAAGTCGCGCGCCAGCATGGCGAATCCGTCGGGTGGGATCGTGGTGCCGTCGATCAGATAGCGGTCGGCGCCCCAATCGAAAGCGGTGAAGTCCAGCGGCGCGCCCGAAGCGCGTATCACTTCAATTGCGAGAGGAATGACTTCTTTGCCAATGCCGTCGCCGGGTACAACAGCAATGCGTTTGCGTGTGGTCACGAGTTGGAACGATAAACAATGAGGCGAGCAGTTAGCAATTAGCTGTCGGCCCTTGGCCATCAGAGAAGACCACCACTTTGGCCCTCCAGCTGGATTGGCATGGAATCTCCAGGAGTTACGGGTCAAACAGGAGCTAACTGCTATAAGCTGACTGCTTCCGCGATACGACGCTTCGGCTCCCGCTATAATCAAAGGTTCTGTATGGGTGTTGTGACGTTACAAGACAGGCTCGCGGCTCGGGGCGCTAGGCTCGGGGAGTACCGCGGGGTGGAAAGTCCGGCCTCTTTCGGCAATGCTGCGGCCGAGTTCCGCGCACTGCTGGAGGCTTGCGGCCTGCATGATATGAGCTGGCAGTCCAAGCTGGTGCTGACCGGCGAAGATCGCGTCCGCTGGCTCAACGGCATGGTAACCAACAACGTGCGTGATCTTGCAGTCGGGCACGGAGTGTACAGCTTCCTGCTGACTGCCCAGGGCCGCATCGTAGCCGATCTCGTGGCCTACAATCGCGGGGACTACTTGCTGGTTACGAGCGATCGCTCTCAGTTACAGGCGGTTACTGAGATGTTCGATCACTACATCATCATGGATGATGTGGAGGTTGCTGACATTAGCGACAAGCTGTCCGCCGTGGGCCTCACTGGCCCAAAGGCTGCTGAAACCCTGAAAGCCGTCGGCATCGGCGTATCCCAGCTTGACCCCGGCGAACTGAGCGATCTTGTCTGGCGAGAAGTCGGTATCACGGTTGCGCGCGGTACGCACCCAAACTGGGAGAGCTACGAGATCTGGTTTGCTCCGGAGCATACCGCCACAGTGTGGGATGCGTTGATCGCCTCTGGCGCGACAGCCGCAGGTAGCCAAGCATTGGAGTGGTATCGGATGGCGCGTGGTGTCCCGCGTTACGGTATCGATTTAACCCAGCGTGCCCTCCCGCAGGAAACCGAGCAGAAGCACGCGTTGAACTTTACAAAGGGTTGCTACATCGGTCAGGAGATCGTCGAGCGTATCCGAGCCCGCGCCATTCTGCATCGTACATTCACGGGCTTCACGCTCGAGGGCGAGCCGCCGGCAGTGGGAGCGAAGATTACCGAAGCCGACAGGAACATCGGCGAAATCACCAGCTCGGCCCGGATTCCATTCCCGACTGGTGAACGCACGCTGGCATTGGGATATTTGCGTCGCGAGTTCGAAAAGCCGGGCACCACGGTGCGGGTCGGTGAGCAAGCTGCGACAGTACAGGCGATTCCGTTTCAGCTTTAATACAGGGGAGTTATGGCAGAGAAAGAAAAGCAATCAGGGTTTGTAGTGAACGACCGTCGCCTATTCAGCAGCGACGGAGAGCTGCGGCAGGATGTCGTAGAAGCCGAAGAACGTGAACGCGCGGCCAGCGAAGCGCAAAAAAAAGGTGTGACGCAGGCCGCCGAGGCGCCGAACGTCGAAACCTCGTCGACAACAGCGCCGGACCTCGAGGCCGAAGCTCCCAGCGCTGACGAGCATAAGGCCGGCGCGGACGCCTATGCCGCTTCGACGAAGAAAATGGACTATCGCATCAAGAAGGAGCTGGACAAGGAGGGAAGAGGCGACCAGGCGCGCGACCTGGAGATGACTTTCGAGAAGTTCATCGCCTCGCTCTACATGACCGCGCTGATGCAGCTTGGCATGGCGGCTCCGCAAGGCGAGAAGCCCATGCTCGACTTGATTGGTGCACGACAGACCATCGACATTCTGGGTATTCTGAACGACAAGACCAAGGGCAACCTTTTGCCCGGGGAAGAAAGCACTCTGCGCAACGTGCTGTATGAGTTGCGCATGGCTTATCTCGAAGTCACCAACCTGATCGCCAACCCACCCCAAGGCGTCGCGCCTAATGCGAAGTAACAACAACGGATGAAGGCCATCCTTACGGTGCTGGGCAGCGGTACTTCGATGGGTGTTCCCACCATCGGATGCGGCTGCGCGGTTTGCACTTCTGCTGACCCGCGCGACCGTCGCCTGCGTCCTTCCATCATGGTGCAGTGGGATGGCCGCACCGTTTTGATCGACACCTCGCCCGACTTTCGCGAACAGGCGATTCGCGAGCAGATTCGCCGCATCGATGCCGTGCTCTACACCCACGGGCACGCGGACCACATCCTCGGCCTAGACGATGTACGTCCTCTGAGTTTTCCGCGAGTCACGGGAGGAGGCAAGATTCCGCTGTATGTCGACGAAAACACTGCCCGAGTATTGCGCAGTGTCTTTCGTTACATCTTCGAAGGAGACTACAAGTACGGCGGACTGGCGCAAGTGGAGATTCGAAATGTTAACGGTCCAGTCGAGCTGTTCGGCGCGAAGTTTGTTCCTCTGATGGTGAACCACGGCGACTATCCAATTCAGGCGTACCGTTTCGGCTCAGCGGCCTATCTAACGGACTTCAGCTCCATTCCTGAGGAGACGATGGCGCAACTCGAAGGTCTGGACATCCTGATTCTCGATGCGTTGCGGCATTATCCGCACCCTACGCATTCAACTTTGGAGAATTCGCTGCAAATTGCCGAGCGGCTCAAGCCGAAGCGCACGTTTTTTACCCATATGTCGCATGACTTGCCGCATGAAGCCACCAACGCCAGCTTGCCGGAGACCGTGCGCCTCTCGTTCGACGGTCTGAAACTCGAGTTCGAAATTTAGGTGCCCATCAACGATGCAAGTGTTTCGCAAGTTTGAGGAAGTACCCGCGCAGTACGGTCCCACCGTGGCCAGCGTCGGCAACTTCGATGGAGTCCACATCGCCCACCAGGCCGTGGTGCGGCACATGGCCCAACGCGCTCACGCCATCGGAGGCAAGGCGGTAGCGGTGACCTTTGAACCGCATCCGCTGCGTATTCTGCGCCCCGACAGCGCGCCAAAGCTCATCACGCCGCTAGAGGTGAAGCTGAAACTGCTCGAGCATACCGGCGTTGACGCCACTCTGGTGCTGCCCTTTACCCGCGATCTTTCGCTGATGTCAGCGCACGACTTCGCCCGCAACCTGTTGGTGGACGTGCTACATGCTCGCGAAGTACACGAAGGTTACAACTTCCACTTTGGCCACAAAGCCGAAGGCAACGTGGAAACCCTCGCCGCCTTCGGGCGCGAGATGGGCTTCGATGTTCACACCCATTCAGAAGAATTACTTCGCGGCCACCATGTTTCCAGCAGCGAACTTCGTCGCTTGATAGCCGCGGGGCACCTAGGCCGCGCGCGCGCGTTGCTGGGACGGCCCTTCAGCATCGTCTCCAATCCGGGTCGAGGGCGTGGCTACGGAACGCGCTACACCGTCCCCACGGTGAATCTGGCCCGTTATGACGAACTGGTTCCCGCCAATGGTGTTTACATCACCCGAATACGCATCAATGGCGAGTGCTTCGATGCAGTGACGAATGTTGGCGTGCGCCCGACATTCGGCCCGGACTCATTCGCCATCGAAAGCCATCTGCTGAACTTCCATCCGATCGAGCTATTGGCGCAGACCGAGGTCGAGCTGATCTTCCTCAAGCGCCTGCGTGAAGAACACAAGTTCGAATCGATTGAAGCACTGAAGGAGCAGATTGGAAGAGATGTGGCGCGGGCCCGGCGGCTCTTTCGCTTAGTGGAGGGGATTAGCAGTTAGGCGGCTACGAGTTTAGCCGATGCCCGCTCGCGCTGAATGCAGTATTCCGGTGCCTACTCGCGCCCAGCGGGCAGGCTCACCTTCAAATCGTAGTGTGGCTTATATCGTCCGTCGGTGAGTGCGACAGTCTCCCGGCAAGCATTCCGATCTGGCAGATCATTACACGCAGTTCACGCTATCCTTGACTCATGCCCAACGTCATGCCTGAATTTCGCACTCCCTCAGCCGGTGAAAGGTTCTTCAATCGCATCTTCGGCTATCTTGTCGGCTTTGGGTTGGGCTTTCACTACAACTATTAGCCGCAAGTCCGGGGACGTAAAAGCGGCAAACTCTACCCCACGCCCATCGATCTGCTCGAACTCAACGGCAAGCGTTTCCTGGTCGCCCCGCGCGGACGAACACAGTGGGTACGCAATGCGGAGGCCGCAGGTGAGATCACACTGAAGCGGCGAAGTTTTCGCCAGAACTTCCGCCTCCGGACTCTTTCCGACGTAGAGAAGCCGGCTGTACTAAAGGCTTATCTTGATGCCTTCCGCCGTGAAGTACAGGGTTATTTCCCCGTGCCTGCGGGATCGCCGCCGGAAGCGTTCCTACCATTGCTCGAGAAATATCCCGCCTTCGAACTGTTACCGAAGTAATCGCGACATTGGGTGGAAGCGCCGGGTTTTTTAGCGGGGTTCGGGTCTGCGGACATTAGTGGTCAAGCATCAATGGCCGCCGAGGTTGGCAATTCCCGCCAGTTGAGAGGGGAATGCTTCAATGTGTGAGACCCGTGGCCTCTCGCGCGCCGCTCACGTATGATCCCATCCGTGAAAATCCCGGCTCGTCGTACCCTTGTCAGGCTCTTCATCGCCCTCATCTCAATAGTTGCCAATTGCCCCTCCCAGCAAGCGAGCAGAGGCCCGCAGCTCGCTTCGCAGCAGCCTCCCCCGTACTGGGCCTTCACCGTCGATCCTCCGAACGCTCCACCCGAGGCGACCGGCAACACTCCGCAACATGTTCCCAACAGCTCGCAGTCGTACACGCTGGCTCAGATCGCTGACCTCTTCTCCGTGCCCGACTGGCATCCCGAATCGCATCCTCCGATGCCAGATATTGTCGCCCGCGGACAAAAGCCCAACCTGTACGCCTGCGCCTACTGTCACCTGCCGAACGGCCAGGGACGTCCGGAAAACGCCAGTCTCACCGGTCTTCCAGCCGACTACCTCACGCAGCAAATGGCGGCCTTCAAATCTGGGGCACGCAAGACCTCCGAACCCGAACTCCTGCCGGTGAAACACATGGTTGGTGTGGCGCAACATGCAGACGGTGAGCAGGCCGAGGCAGCTGCGAACTACTTCGCCTCGCTGAAGCCCAAGCCTTGGATTCGTGTAGTGGAGACGACTCAAGTCGCAAAGACTCATGCTGCCGGCTGGATGCTGGTGCCGGATGAACCTAACATTCTGGAGCCAATTGGCAACCGGGTAATTGAGATGCCGACAAATCTCAAGCTTACCGAACTGCGTGACGACACCTCAGGTTTCATCGCCTACGCTCCGAAGGGCAGTTTGAAGAAAGGACGTTTTCTGGTGAACAAAGGCGGCGACGGAACCACCATGCCTTGCTCCGGTTGCCACGGCCCCGATCTGCGCGGCCAGAACAACGTGCCTTCCATTGCGGGACGGTCACCCAGCTACATAGTGAGACAGCTCTACGATTTGCAAATCGGTTCGCGCAGCGGCGGTGCCACCGACCAAATGCAAATCCCCGTGCTCAAGCTGACAATGAACGACATGGTGGCTATCGCAGCCTATCTGGCATCACTACGGCCGTAGAATGCTGCCACAGATTTCAGAAGTTCTCCATCAACCAAACGTTGGAACTGTTGGGCAAGGTGACTGGAAGGGCGAGATGATGGCCATCCGGCGAGGGATGCCGCCGAGAAAGCAAAGGTTCTGATCCTCATAACGCACTTTGATTCGGCCATCCATTCGAAGGTGTAACAGAGCGCAATCCCGAGATCCGGGCGTGCGCGAACGTTTCCCGGCTATCCAAAGACTCTTGCCGTCGGCTGCCCAGTCGATGCCAGCAGTCTGGTGAGCGACCAGTTCGGACGCTCCGGTCTGGCGGAAACCCGTAGAAATTCGATTTCATGGCTCGCACCGGTAGCTATGTCGAATGCGAACTCATCTTCCGGGCGGCTGGCCTTTCACTGGCCGAATTCTCCGTGTCTCAAAAGCTGACGGCAGAGACGAAGGATCGTGACACTCATTGGCGGCCAATCCGATTATGTGACCTATAACAACCTGTTCGTCTGATCCGACATGCAGCCTCAAAAATTGAATCGTAATGAGCTCATCACTGCCACCGGGCTTCCCGGTAAGATGCGAGACCGTCCAAAGACACCACTCGCCTCGAAGTAAGAACGATTGAGTAGATTGTTCAAATTCGCCTGAAGGGTGAGATTTGATTTCCGCACAGGCAAGCTATAGCTCGCCATAACCCCAAACGTGGCGTATCCGGGCAGGAGGTAATCGTTTGTCATGTTTTCCCTTATTCGCACTCTGAGCCGTGATGCCTGCGCCGAACGTCAAACGCCTTGGTTCATCTAGCAGTGAGTAAGTCGCCCATACGCGGCCGCCGTTCTTTGGGACGCCAGCCAAGCGATTTCCCGCTGTTCCGAAAAATAGATCATTGACGATTCTTGCATTGGTGAGAGCGTAAGCAACGAGCAAATTCCACCGAGGCGTAATCGTTCCGGTTATGTCAAGTTCGACTCCACGGCTCTTAGCCTCACCGATCGGTAAAGCGTGATGCCCATCGAGAGGAAACAGCGGGTCCGGGGTCGCGATGTTCTGTTTTGTGAGATTGTAGTGAGCCAGAGTTCCGAGGAGACGTCTTCCGACAGCGGCCTTGATGCCGACTTCCCACTGTTGAGCAGTTTCCGTCGGCAACGGCATGTTGTGGCGATCAACGAGATCGCGGTTGCTGGCCCCGAAGTTCTCAACGTAGCTGCCGTATAGCGAGAGCCACTGCCGTGGTTGCCAAAGAACTCCTATCCGGGGCGTAAATCTGTGATCGCTACTGTTTCCTACGCCGTAGATACTGCTGGCATGATCGCGGGCCAAATCGTAACGCACCCCTCCCAATAGAAACAGGTGACCGCGAAGCTGGACTTGATCCTGCAGATACACACCGTACCAGCCGGGAGTTCCGTAGATGGTGAAGCCTGACGAGGGGTTGACCGGCCCGATCGTCACTCCGTGCACGGGCGCAAAAATGCTGATGTTATCGAGGAGCAGACCACTGATGCTACAGCAAGTCTGAGAATCATCCTCGCGATAGTAATCTCCTCCCAGAAGGAGGTTGTGTTTGACGCCCAGAGCATTGAATCTGCCCAATAGGTTAATTTCGAATGCGTAGGTAAAAAGGTGAGAGACAACCTTAAGCCCGATTAAGCTGGTCTCTAGCGTGCGGTTGAGGATACCGAGCTTCACGTCGTCGTCGTTCACGAAATCTGCATAAGCTCCACCGGCCCTTTCATCGGTCAATGCCGAGTTGAACATAGCGCTCAACCGTAAGTGCTGATTGAACAGATGGGAGAAAGACAGGTTGAATATCTGCTGGTTAGCATTGTGAAAATCAGTGGGTTCACCCAGATTCCGTTCCACGGGGAAGTTCCTTAGAACATTATTGACACTGACTTCGCCCGCTAACGGCCGGTCGCCATAGGCTATCAGTCCTATATTGTCAGGGGTCGTTTGATTGTTGAAGTATTCATACTCCAGACTCAACTGCGTCGCTGGAGAGATCTTCCACTGGATGGTGGGAGCAAGAAACCAGCGTTGGTCGCCGACAAACTGCCGAAAAGAAGCGGACTGCTCGAAGGAGGCGTTGAAGCGATATGCTAACTTCTCCTTGTCTATTGGGCCGGTCGCATCGAATGACGTGAGATAAGAAGCAAAAGAACCAAACTGTTGCTGCAAGGCGTAATGACTAGAGGAGAGAGGCTTCTTCGTGGTGTAGTTGATAAGGCCGCCTGGTTCTATACGGCCATAAAGTATCGACGCCGGACCCTTGAGAACTTCGACCTGCTCGATGTTCGCAGTTTCGCGCTTCCCGCTGTCGCTCGTATCGATGCGGAACCCGTCTCGATAGACAACTTGATTGTTAAGAAAACCGCGGATCACCAACTAATCTCCGAAGTTGCTGAACCCTGGATTGGTCTGGTAAACATTGCTGACGTTGCGAATCGCCTGCTCGAGCCGTGTCACTTGCTGATCTTGAAGAACCTCGTTAGGCACAACTTGGACGGAGAATGGTAGCTGCAGCAAGGGAGTGTCCGTCTTGGTGGCGACGGTCGTAGCCATCGCTGCATAGCCTTCCGGCTGGAAGACATTAACTGTTTCCGTGCGACCGGCGACTTTCATGATGATCTCGAGATCGGGCAGAGGAGTCGCCACCGAGACAAGGATGTCTCTCCGCGCGGTCTCAAACTTCTTGCGCTCGGCTTCCAGCGTGTAAGGCCCGGGCCCGATTCCCGAAATCACAAACTGGCCATTAGAATCCGTAGCGGTTTTCGCTGTAATGGCGCCGGAGGGGTTCCGTAGTGTGATCTGTACCTCCGCCAGCAAGGCCCCTGAGGAGTCCACGACGCGCCCTCTGATAGTTGCCGAGTCCGGTATCTGCTGTGGCAGAGCGCAGGCGCTCAGCGCGATAAGACATAAGCACCCGAGTCCAGCAAAAAGAAGGAAAGCCACGGTCCGGGAACGCTGTCTCACCCTCCCTCCTGAATGCACGTTGACAAACCTTGACGAGCCCGAATAGCAGACAAGCACGCTCCAGGGGCTACAGGAGGAAACGAATCAGAAACTCTCGAGCAGCCATGCGTTCGAACTATCTGTATTCGCTCCGAGCGCAAGGCGTCGTCCGTCTGGTGAAGGTGTACCGCCCATGATCTCCGGGCTGCGGCTTTCGATAAGGGTTCTCGAATTTCCGCTTAGATCAACGTTCACCAACCCTGACCGTGTACCCCAAGGTCCCCTCCCCATGTAACCACCCACCCATATGCTCTTGCTGTCGGCAGCCCAGTCGAGACCAACGATCAGCTTCACTTTCGGCACAGGAAGATATCTTTGCTGACCGTTAGCGAGACTGAAAATCCGGAGCGTAGCCTCTGCGTACGGATTCTGCGACTTGGCACTCACCAGGTACCTGCCATCAGGGGAAAGGTTCCAGCTGTTAAATCCATCCTCTTTCTTGATTCTTGCTGTGGCAAGCTCTGCTGTCTTTCCATCGGAAGGGTCGAAGATAAATGACCTGTAGCTGTCCGCATCGATCTTGGCGTAAACACACATGGTTGCAGGCTGTTTCGCGCATGCGAAATTCACGATCCCTTGTGCCTCCAGAACCACGTGGGATGGGCCGCCGGAGAGTGGCACTTTCATCAGTCGGACCCTATCGGTTGGACCTATTGGAAGGGGAGCCTCCAAATAAAGTATGTTCGACCCATCGGGTGTTAGCCGTGGCAAAAGGGCATTTTGTTTGCCGCCAACCAATAGTTCGGGCTGAGTTTGGTCAATTTCTTGTTTGAAGATGTGGTTTGGCCCGTCGCGATCAGATACGATCAAGACGGCTTTGCTATCGGGAGTCCAGGCACCGGGAAAGTCCTGCCGTTCGTCGAGGGTAAAGCGACGTGGCGGGCTTAGTTTCTTGCCTCGTGCGTCCAATTCTGTTAAGTAGACATCCTGCTGCAACGCGCGGCGCAGCAGCGTAATACGCTTGCCGTCGCTGGTGGCGCTGATGGCTGTGATTCCCTCGCGATCGTTGGTGATCCGTACGGGAGAGCCCGAGGGACGTCCAGTGTGGGTGTCGAGTTCAACCCGCCACAAATTCCAGTCGCTCTGGTTCGGTTCAGCTTCCTGCACAGAGTAGATGAGGCTGTCCGGAGCGACCCAAGCCATGTGCTGCCCTATGCCCGGCTGTGAGAAAACTGTCTCGGTCCGGCCAGTCGACAAATCGTAGAATTGGATTTCGATATCCTGCCGCTCAGAAGACGCTCTGGCGAACGCAAGCCGCTTCCCGTCAGGGGCCCATGCCGCCGGTCCAAGATGATCGGAGCTACCATCGACGATTTTCGTGACGCTGTTAGCGTTTACCTCAATTAGCCAGATCTCCCCGTCATCCCAAACACCCTTCAGGAATGTCAGCTTCGTTCCATCGGGGGATACTCGTGCCCCGGAGCCTTCGTCGGCTAGTTTTCGCGGCGTACCGCCCAATATCGATATCAGCCACAGGCTGGGTGGCTTGCTCGCATCACTGATCCATGAGACCACGAGATGGGAGCTGTCCGGGAACCAGCTCTCAACCGTGATATCGAAATTCTTCGGTAACTGCACGGGATGAGTCTCGCCAGTGTCTATCTGTCGCACGTAGAAGCCGGTTGAATCTGTGTATGCGAAGTACTTGCCATCGGGCGACATTACGCTACTGGTCAGAGGCAATTCGTGCGGATTGGCAGTCAGCCGTCGCTGATTCAGACTCGGAGCTGTTTCCGAATGCCGACCACTCCAAATGCCGTGCAGAAGCGTTCCGAACCGAGTTTGTGAACGTTGTCGGCTCTCAAGAGACAAGGCTAAGATTGCGATGCCCGCAACCAACCCCGCCAATCCCACGGCGACAAGCGACTTCCATGGCCGCTTCTTGTGGCTCAGACTGTCGACTGGCCGAGCTGAGACCTCTGCCTCACGGGAAGGCATTGTTACGACGTGACGCAGTGCTCTGGTCCCATTCTCTTCAGCGAGCCACTCGACAGGCACAAGGAGACGGTACCCGACCCGAGGAAGCGTTTCGACAAACTTGGGGCGTTCGGCGGAATCCTCCAAAGCTTGCCTTAGCTTTTTCACCGCTGTGTTTACGCCGTGCTCGAAGTCAACAAAAGTGTCTTGCGGCCACAGGGCAGAGCGCACCTGCTCCCGGGTCACCACGACCCCCTGTGCTTCCAGCAGTAACCGCAGTACCTGGAGAGGTTTGTCTTGAATAGGCACACGCTTTCCGGAGCGGAACAATTGACCGCTGTTCAGATCCAGCTCGAAGCGGTCAAATCGCGCGAACGAAAACGTGGACCGAGAGGTCGCCATCCGAAAACCCTGAGTGACCGAGGTTGCAGTCTACCTCAATTCTCAGGCTATGTCTCTATCTAGCGGTCCGGCCAGTCCCTGTTCACCTCTGTTCGTAAGTCGCTCAGCAGCCGCAGGTTTGGTGGGTTCACCACCAATTCACCGCGGGGCTATTGATCCCTCTGAGCAACTCATGCGAGTTTCTGCCCCACGGGCCGGAAAGGTCAGCGAACGAACCCGACTTGCACATGGCACCGCTGCACGAGGTGGTGCGATGGTTCATTACCGGGTTTGTTTGCGAAGAACAATCCGCCCAAACCGACTGACAATCCAGGAGGGTCCTCTATGCGAAACAGATCAGATTGGCGTCAACTGACTTCATTTCCCCTTTGGTTGTTCACCGCAGTGTTGCTGATCGGCGCAACTGCCTACGGGCAAACTGCGGCAACCGATCCGGGCGGATCTCGCTGCTCGAAACGCACGCTATCCGGCAGCTATGGATATTCGGCTCAGGGGCAAGTCTTCCTACCGCCGCCTATACCGCCGGCTCCGTTCACTTCTACGGGCATGGTGAACTTCGATGGCAACGGCAACTTGTCGTGGGTCGAGCACACCGTCATCGGCGGCGCACAGCAAGGCTCGGATTGGACACCCGCCAGCGGCACGTATACCGTCAACTCGGATTGCACTGGGACGATGATGGTTGATACCCCCAATTCTCCTGTGCCGTTGCAACTCTTCTTCTCCGTGGTTCAACAGGGGAAGCAGCTCTACAGCGTAGTGAACGGGAATGCAATCACCACTGTGTGGACCAGGCTCAACTGATTGGCCCGGCTTAACGGCTGGCATTGAGAGAAGAACAGCCGGAGACAGGCAGGCCCGGCTGTTTCTTCTCGGGAAAAAGGCTACTTCTTCCCCACTTCCTTCCTGTACGCGGCGCTCAGCGTGCCCTGCTGTTGCGCGATCGGTAGCAGTGTGGGATAAAACTGCACAAACGTCGTATCCACCGCGCCATGCTGCTCGTGACAGCTGTAGCAGTCCATCTCGTGCGGAAACGGAGTGGTTGGTTTCGTCTCGTCGAAACCATAGAATGCCCAGCCGCCAGGGACGCGCTTGTCCTTGAGGTGTACTTCCCGGCCCATGACATCGCCATCCTGAAAGTGACCACTCTTGTTGATGGAGGCCTTGCTGCCCGCGCCACGCACTTCCAGCACCAGCATGGTCTGGTCGGGCCAGGTGCCGGTGTCCAGAAAGGCTTTATACGCTGGCGGATTCACAAATACGTTATCAAACATGTCGTGTCCTGCCATACCGGCAACGCGCGGCGCGTAGCTCATGTTGAGTCCACTCGTCAGATATATCCATTCGCGATAATTGGCCGGGAACTCCAGCTTACCGTCTTGCGTAAAACGCGGCGTGTCCCCCTGGACCCCGGAGGCGGGAGCTTGGGCGCGAGTTATGTGTGACCCGACGACAGCCATTCCAACAACGGAAATCGTGATGGCAACCAGTATGCGGAATCTCATTTTCATCCCCACAAGTCTGCTTTCTATCACCAACGGCCGAAGTCTAAGGTGCACAGGCGCTGCAGTCTTGAATAATCTCAACATTCGGTGAGGACTGGCAATTGGCAGCAGCGGTGAGACAAACAATCATTGAGCAGCGACTGACGGGCGGCGAATTCTACGGCAGTGTGCTTGACAAAGCTGCGGTAGGCGGCGCGATCTTTACCGACCTGCATCACTCCTGTGCCGGCAAGCTGCCGGCACATTCCCACGAGCTGCCGTTCTTCTGCCTCTTCTTTCGCGGAGACTACGAGGAGAAATATGGCCGTCGTGACGTCCAGTTCCGACCATTCACGTTCTCCTTCCGGCCTGCCGGAGTGCCGCATCAAGATGCGATCGGCCCGCGCGGCGCTCGCATGTTCGGCATCGAGGTGAAGCCGGCTTGGCAGCGCAAACTGGAAAGCTGTTCCGGCTCGCTCAAGGTCAGCTACGACTTCCAGGGCGGCGAACCTTTGTGGCTTGCACTCAAGCTTTATGCCGAAACGCGGGCGCCCTTGCCGGCCGACGACCTCCTTGTCGAGGGCCTTGTCTCAGAGCTGCTGGGTACAGTTGCCTGTAGGCCAGAACCATCCCAGATCTCGCCGCTCTGGTTACGCCGGGTCCAGGAGAAGCTTCACGCAGAGTTTCATGCACGAATCACTATGGACGAATTGGCGCTTGAAGCAGGTGTGCATCCCGTGCATTTATCTCGCGTCTTTCGCCGCTGTATGGGGAAGGGAATTGGAGATTACGTGCACCGGCTCCGTGTGCGGCAAGCCTGCGAGCGCATGCTTGCCCCCGAAGTTCCGCTGGCAGATATCAGTGTTGAACTCGGATTCGCCGACCAGAGCCACTTCAGCCGCACATTTCACGCGATCACAGGAGGCACGCCGGGTGCTTTTCGTGCCATGCTGACCCGCGAAGGTATTACTTCTCCCGCTTCTCTGAGCCGCCGCCTGTCTTCGTCCAACTCTTGCCTTCATCCGTAGAGTATTCCGACCACCAGTCCACCAGGTCATTCGACTTGAATTGATTGACGGTGCGGAACCACACAGGCTTATCCTTGATGGTAGTCTTGGTCAGATACTCCCAGTGCGCGCCGTTCTCGGTGACGGCTACATCGCCGGCGCGTGGACGGCCTCCCTCTGGCGACATTCCGTAAAAGTGATAGCTGCTGTTTTCAGGATCGAACGCATAAACGGAAAGAAAACGCATCTTCTTGCCGTTGTCCTCCACATCCTGATCGCAAACCACAAAGATATGGTCAGGGGACCAGGCGCAGGTGGAAACCCCACCGCCGCTGCCGGCTTTGCTGTACTCGGTATCAACTGAATGCGCGTCACCCACCCACTTGCCACCGACCCAGCGGCCAATCACGTCAGCGCCAGACTTGTCCGACGATTTCTGAGCCGTCGCCACACTCACGATATATGCCAGCATTACTGCGAGAAGGCTCCTCATCGATATCGCCTCAAAATCCTCTCATAGCCTTAAATCGGTTTGCTGCACACTAAATGCCAACTGCTGGTCGCTCGTCCCCGACCCTACATTGCCCATTTCCCCTGACCAAGGCACCTGTGACGAACGGCTCTAAATCACATTCGAGTGACAGCACATTCATTACAATAGCCGTATGGACTCCTTCGTCATTGCAGGCCGCAACTTTTATTCCCGGTTGATTGTCGGAACTGGCAAGTACAAATCCGGACTGGAAACCGCGCGCGCCATTGAAGCCTCGGGCGCTGAGATGGTCACCGTTGCCGTGCGCCGTGTGAACCTCGATCGCACCAAGGAATCGCTGCTCGACTTCATCGACCCCGACAAGTACTTCCTCTTGCCGAATACAGCCGGCTGCTACACCGCCGACGAGGCTATCCGCACCGCTCGACTGGGGCGGGAAGTCGGCCTCTCTGACTGGGTCAAGATCGAAGTCATCGGCGACCAGCAGACGTTGTTTCCCGACGTCGCCGCCACTATCGAAGCTACTCGTGTTTTGGTGAAGGAAGGCTTTACAGTTCTGCCGTATACCTCTGATGACATTGTGGTTGCGAAGCGTCTTATAGATGCCGGCGCGAGTGCCGTAATGCCACTGGGCGCTCCCATCGGCAGTGGCCTTGGCATCCAGAACCTACCTAGTATGCGCATTCTGCGCGAGATGATCACCGAGGTACCGCTCATTGTCGACGCGGGTGTAGGTACGGCTTCGGATGCAACCATTGCAATGGAGATTGGCATGGACGGCGTCCTGATGAACACTGGCATCGCCGCGGCCCAAGATCCCGTGCTGATGGCCGAAGCCATGCGTGAGGCCGTCCTGTCCGGCCGCAAGGCCTACCTCGCAGGCCGCATGCCGAAGAAGCTTTACGCGACAGCAAGCTCTCCATTGGAAGGCGTGGTACGCTAGTCTATCCGCCCCGCGAAGACCTGTGCGGCTGCCCACACAATCTGGTTTTACTTGTGCGGGTTTTCCATCGAGAAGAACCAAACCGGTCCCGGCAAAAGAAGCTGGAACGGCCCGTTTCCATTCCCGTGCAAACGCCATTCGTCTAAAATAAGCGACTCGCCGGCTTCGCAGAACCGAGGTGACGCAAAGTGCCTAACAACCGGCCCAACACCAAAATCCTTTTGGACGGCGGAGACCCCGAAGAATCAAAGACCATCCGAAAGCTACTCGGCTTTCTGGATGGCCAAACCACTAATCCCACCTACATCTCGAAGAATCCCGAAGTTCAACAACGCATTGCATCTGGCCATCGTTTCAGTCCTGACGAACAGGAAGACGAATACGCAAAATCGTCCAGCAGATTTCGCCGCTCGTCGGCGATGCCGGAGTCTCCATCGAGGTCTTTGCCGACTTCGATACCAAGGCCGAGCAGATGCTGGAGCAAGGCGAGGAAATGTTCTCCTGGATACCCAACGCCTACATCAAGTACCCCTGCTTGCATGAAGGCCTTCGCGCAGCGCAGATATCAGTGGAGCGCGGTATTCGTGTGAACATGACGCTTTGCTTCTCGCAGGAACAGGCTGCCGCCGTTTATGCCGCGACAAAAGGCGCGCGTGATCCGGTTTATGTTTCGCCCTTCGTCGGCAGGCTCGATGACCGCGGCGATAACGGAATGGATGTGGTACGCAACATCAAGCGCATGTACGCACAAGGCGACGGTCATGTGCAGGTTCTCGCCGCCAGCCTGCGCCGTCTGGACCATTTGCTGCACGCCTTCGCCTTAGGCGCGGAGCTGGCGACTGCCCCGGCAAAACTGCTGCAGGAATGGGCCAGTCACGACCTCGTGCAGCCCGGGCCCGAGTTCAAATATGAGCCTGTTGTGGACGGCAAGCGCCTGGGCGAAATTTCTTACAAGAACTTGAAATTGACCGACTCCTGGGAGAGCTTCGACATCCATCACGAGCTGACTGACAAGGGAATTCGGAAGTTCGTTGAAGACTACCGAAGCACTCTCCAAACAGCGGCATGAAGGGTGCCCCAGGTTCGCGCCCTTTTTTTTGGGGCGCTAGCCTGGGACTAAGCCGCTTCTGGGCAAATTTACTTCAGCGTCTAGTACTCGATCGCCTTTGTTGCCCCGTGTATTCTCCCAAGCATGCGACTCGCGAGGATTGCTATTTGTGCTCTCAGTGTTTCGGCCACGTGGGCAAGCGCACAACAATCTCCTCCTCGCCTATCTCAGCCAATCAAACACATTGTGATTGCCGCAAGCACCGTGCTCGATGGTAGGGGCCACGTGCTGCACGATACGCGCATTGTCATCGAAGGCTCGAAGATTGCCGCGATCGATCCCAAGGCCACACCCATCGCCTACGACCTGCGCGGGCTGACCGTGCTGCCCGGCTGGATCGACTCGCACATACACATCGCCTGGATCTTTGGCAAAGACGGGAAGAGCGGCAGTCCAGCCGGGACAGCGGCCGAAACCGCGTACCAGATCGCTGCGAACGCCTGGGTAACCTTGATGGCCGGTTTCACCACGGTACAGAGCGTGGGCAACCCTGCTGACATTCCTTTGCGCAACGCGGTTGCCGACGGCGAGATTCCCGGCCCGCGAATTCTCACCGCCGCTGAACCACTCATGGGACAAGGCGACAAGACCGGCACGCCGGATCAGGTCCGGGAATTCGTGAGAAAACAGAAGGATGCTGGTGCTGACCTGATCAAGATTTTTGCCAACTACAGCGTCCGCAGGCCCCAGATGATGCTGTGGCAGGAGCAACTCAATGCGGCCTGCGATGAGGCCAAGAAGCTAGGCCTTCGCACCCTGGTGCATGCTTACGGAGAGGCTGTCCACGCAGCCACCGTCGCCGGCTGCACCGAGGTCGAACACGGAGTGCTCGCGACCGACGACGATCTGAAATTGATGGCAGAGAAGGGAACCTATCTCGATCCGCAGGCCGGTCTGGTGTGGGAAAACTACCTTCAGAACAAAGAGAAGTTCGTTGGCACTCCCGGCTACCCGGCAACGCTCGAGGGCTTCGCCTCAGTGGAGACGCTGATCCCGATCTACCGCGACTTCATGAAGCGCGCCTACACAATCCCGCACGTCAAAATTGTTTTTGGATCCGATGCGGTCGCGGGGGCGCACGGGCGCAACGCCGAGGAGTTCATCGACCGGGTGCGGGATGCGGGCGTCGATCCGATGACAGCGATGGTCTCGGCCAACTCACTGGCGGCCGAAGCCATGGGTCTGGGCGGCCAGATCGGCTCGATCGCCCCTGGTATGCAAGCCGACATCATCGCGCTCGACGGCGACCCCCTACGAGACATCACAGCCGTGCGGCATGTCTTGTTCGTGATGAAGAGCGGGGTGGTGTACAAATACGAAGCGGTACCGAGAGGTGCCAACTGAGGTGGTCCGGCCTTTATCCTAGCCGGATCTTGTATCAATCCAGTCGAGAAGCCAGCAGGTCCACGACTTCGCGCCCGATCTCCAGAGAAGCAGTGGCCGCAGGCGAAGGCACATTACACGTGTGGATCATGCGCCGGCTGCGAACGAAATAGAAGTCGTCGAGCAAGTTACCGTTGCGATCAACCGCTTGCGCGCGCACACCCGAGCCACCGGGAATGAGGTCGCCTTCCGCGATCTCCGGAACCATCCTCTGCAGGGCGCGCGTGAAGGCCGGTTTGACCCACGAGCGGTATTGTTCAGCCGCACCCTTCTTCCAGTATCTACGCGCCATCTTCCAGAACCCCGGCCAGCGTAGCATCTGGACGGTCTCAACCAAGTCAGGTTCGGTGCCTGTGTACCCTTCACGGCGAAACGCCAGTACGGCGTTGGGTCCGGCACCGACGCTGCCGTCCACGTGTCGAGTGAAGTGAACCCCAAGGAAGGGAAAGCGCGGATCAGGCACAGGATAGATAGGGTTGCGGACAAGGTAGCGTCGTTCGGGCTTGATCTGGTAATACTCCCCACGGAAGGGAATGATCTCGAGATCGGTTTGGCAGCCTGCCATGCGCGTTATTGTGTCGCTGTAAAGCCCGGCACAGTTGATGATGTAAGTCGCGCGGAACTCGCCTGCAGGTGTTTCGACGACGTTGGCGTCGCTGTCTTCATGAAGGCCAACAACTTTGGCGTTGCAAACAATCTCACCGCCTGCGCGTTCGATGAGCTCCGAATATTTGGCGGCCACCAGCTTGTAATCCACAATCCCGGTAGAAGGAACGTGCAGGGCACAGATACCGTCAGCGTAAGGTTCAAGCTGGCGGAGTTGGTCGTGGTCGAGCATGCGCAAGCCCTGCAGCCCATTTGCGATACCTCGCTCATGCAGCGCGTGCAAGCGAGGAACTTCGTCCGGCATTGTTGCGACCACCAGCTTGCCGCACTCTTCGAAAGGAATTCCGTGCTCGGCACAGAAACCCTTCATCGACGAGCAGCCAGCCACGCAGTTGCGTGCCTTCAGTGAGCCCGTGCGGTAATAGAGACCGGAGTGGATGACGCCGCTATTGTGTCCGGTTTGGTGGGCGGCTACGCGGTCTTCCTTCTCCAGCACGATGACGCGCCGACCAGGGAATCGGCGAGTAAACTCAAGGGCGGTGGCGAGTCCCACAACACCTGCGCCGACGATGATGAGGTCCACCTTGCGATCATGCATAAGCTGGATTCGAGGGTGATTATACGCACGCGCCGGGGCATCCTATTATGACGCCGGGCACATCGGATGGGTACGCAGGAGAGTAAGCTCGACGCAGCCACCGCGGAGGTACAGAGTATGCGTGTGTTGGTCACAGGCGGTGCAGGCTTTCTGGGTTCGCACTTATGCGACGCCTTGCTGGGGGAAGGGCATTGCGTCGTCTGCGCCGACAACTTGCTGACAGGCTGCAGGGAAAACTTGCAGCACTTGCAACACGAGCCGCGATTCGAATTCCTACAGCAGGATGTCTGTTTGCCTTTTGATCCTGGCAAGGTGGAATACCTTTTTCACTTTGCCTCACCCGCCAGTCCCGTGGATTACCTTCAGCACGGCATTGGAACCTTGCAAGTTGGATCGGTCGGCACATTGAATTGCCTGGAGCTTGCGCGGAAGCATCACGCGAGGTTTTTGTTGGCCTCAACCTCGGAATGTTATGGAGATCCGCTGGAGCATCCCCAAAAAGAGAGCTACTGGGGGCACGTGAACCCCATCGGCCCGCGGTCGGTGTATGACGAATCGAAACGCTTCGCAGAAGCGGCCACTATGGCCTACCACCGCTACCATCACATGGACACGCGCATTGTGCGTATCTTCAATACCTATGGGCCGCGGTTGCAACTCAATGACGGAAGAGTGATATCAAACTTCATGAAACAGGCGTTGCTGGGCGAGCCACTTACGGTGTACGGCGATGGTTTGCAGACGCGCAGCTTTTGTTACGTCAGCGACGAGATCGATGGCATTCTGAAGCTCTCGCGAGCGCACGAGCCGTTTCCAACTAACATCGGCAACCCGCATGAATTTACTATGCTGGAGTGTGCGCAGCTTGTATTGCAGGTAACCGGCTCGACGAGTACTGTGCGTTTCGAACCGCTGCCCCAAGACGATCCGAGGCAGCGCAGGCCGGATATAACGAAGGCACGAACGCTGCTCGGCTGGGAGCCAAAAATCGATCTGCGCACCGGTCTGGAATTGTCGCTGGAGTATTTTCGAACCCAGGTAGATGCCCAAACCAAGGGCCCAAACATGGGGCACCCAGTGACACAGAATTAGTACCGGCAGTTTTTTCCCCGTACCGTACAATGCCCTCTGAAGTACCACCCGGTCTGATATGAACGCCAACTCCGAGTTCGATGAATTGCGCCGCGAGACGAAATCGTGGTGGTACAACATCCGTCGCAAGCTGCTGCGCGAAGCCGCCGCCCAGGCCCTCCAGGGCAAGCGCGAGGCCCGTGTGCTCGACCTGGGATGCGGAGCGCAGTTGCAGTTCGAAAACGCGGCTCTCTATCGCGTGTGCAATCTGCATTCGTCTCCGAAGGTAATCGCATTCCGCCAAATGGAAGGCGATATAAACCTCGTCTGCTCGCGGATGGAGGAGCTGGGGCTGGCCTCGAACTCCTTGGATGCAATTGTCGCTGGAGACGTGCTGCAAGCCTGCCCGGAAGACGTCGTCGTATTACGCGAAATGCGCCGGGTGCTAAAAGAAGGAGGCCATCTGTGCCTTACCGTTCCGGCCTATTCATTCCTGTGGGGCGAGGATGACGAAGTCCGTGGAAATCATCGACGCTATACCATCAGCGAGCTGCGGCGAAAGATGACCACCTGTGGCTTGCAGGTGCAGCGCGCATCGTATTTCGTGGCGAGCGCCTTTCCGCCGCTGGTGGTGGGTCAGATTGCCAGCAACATCTTTCATACCTCCATTACCCGCAGGCAGCGTCCACAGCACTCGCGCCTTGCCAATTCCGCAATGGAGTTGCTGCTCGAGGGCGAGCGGCACCTCATGCACTACATTAACTTTCCGTTTGGCACGCGCATCGTGTGCTGGGCGGTGAAGCCGGCCATGGTGGCCGAAGCGGTGACTGTCCCAGCGTGGGAGCGACGGTGGGCGCGCGCTCCGCTGGCGCCCAGCAGCGGATGAGGTTCGGCATGAACCCACCAGAAAAGTAAAGTTTCCTCATGTTTTAAGCACTTTACCTTGAACTCTGTTTATGACTGTGCTAAATTTGTGCTAGCAGTAATGGAGGCAAGCACAAATGGACGCGCCACTTATCACAATCTTTGTCCGCCACAATGCGGACTGTAAGTACGCGGGAGATGAATTTTCCAAACGGTGTCAATGCAAGAAGCATCTGCGCTGGAGTATGGGAGGGGAGCAATTCCGCCGCAAGACCGGCTCAAGATCGTGGGCCGGGGCGGAGGACGCCAAGACCGCGTTAGTGGCTCAGCTCACCGGCAAGCCCCCGGTTGTGGAGGCCGCGCCGGGAGGCCGCTTGCTCTCCCACGCGATTGAGACATTCCTAGCCAACAAGAAGGCGCAAGGTGTAGGGCGAAGCATCCAAGGCCACTACACGGTGCGGCTCAAGCGGCTCTTGCAATTCTCAGAAGGCCGGGGACTATTCGAGATCAAGCAAGCCCTCACCGTGGAGAATCTCACGGCTTTCCGTGCCACGTGGGAGGACCTCTACCCATCCACGCACACCCGCGCTCTCGTACAAAAAGAGATGAAGACTTTTGCCCGGTTCTGTTATGACGCCGGATGGATTGAGCGTATCCCGCGCCTCTCGCCTGTCATGGTGGACGAACCGGAGACGGAACCACTCACGGACGCGGAGTATAGCAAGCTGCTAGAGCACGCGACCGGCAAGATTCGTACCCTCATCTTGGTCATGCGTTGGAGCGGTCTAGCCATTCGGGACGCATCCACACTGAAGCGAGAAGACTTGAGCATCAATGCGGAAGCGGGAATCTACCGCATTATCCGGGAGCGCACGAAGACCGGCGCGGCCCTCTATATTCCGATTCCGAAAGACGTAGCCCTTGCCATACAGGAAACGCTCAACGGCAACCCCGTGTATGTGTTTTGGAACAAGAAGACGGATTCTTCCGGGAGTCGGCAAGCAATGCACATGGGTGAGAAGATCAAAGCGGCCTTTGACGCGGCGGGGATACGCAGCAAAGGCAATATGGTGAGCCACAGACTCCGCGCTACCTTCGCCGTGGACTTGCTCCAGAAGGGCGTGCCGCTGGAGCACGTCTCAAAACTACTCGGTCACAAGAGCGTGACCACAACCGAACGGCATTACGCGAAGTGGGTAAAGGGGCGGCAAGATCGGCTAGACGCGCTGGTAAGTGCCACGTGGGCGAAATAGCGCGTAAAGAATCGAATCCGCACTTAAACGTAGATTCAACAACATGCAGGTCAGCGGATGACATCTAAGGCCACGAAAAGCAGTGGTAGACCAGCAAACAGAGCGCAGATGGAGCGCGGGTTCTGCGGCCCGGAACGTGAGATTGAGGACGGAACCAGAGTGCACAGGTCAAGGGTTCGGCTCCTGCGGCATGGTGGGACGGTAACGGGAAGACGTATGAAAAGATACAGTGTTTCTTGCAGGCATCCAGAGGCTTCAAGCAGCTGCCTAACTTCCGTATAGCCGACCATCCACGAACTGGTTTGGTGTGCGAGCACAGGGGCGTTTACTGCTACTAATCTGATGACCGAACCCATTAGCCGCTACTGTGGATCCATCGCGCACGATGTTCGTGCGTACATTTGCGAATTTGCCACCAATGGTTCCGGCTCGGTTTTCGCTTGACAGCGAGGGCGCAGGCTTATAGCTTCTCCCTCGACGTTGGGGGCAGTACCGGACATTTCGAACAGAGTTTGTTCACGTCCATTCTTGAAATCACAAAAGAGTTTGTCGTTTTCTTAGTCCTTGCAAGGTTGCGAAGGTGTGTAGATTCGCCTGGATTTCACGGTCTGCGGACCTGAGGAGGCAACAGTGGGTAAATCCTATCGCTCTCATCTGACGAAAATGTTCCGCGAGGCGCAAGCCATCTGCACAGAGTCTCGCCTCACCGGCGCCCCTGTTGATGAAGTCACCGAAATGCGCGCAGAACGCACCATGAAGGCGCGTGAAACCCGTCGGGAGTTCCTCCAAACCGCGGGGATGGCCGCCGCTGCGGTCGTCGCGTCCAGCGTTATGCCCTCCGGGATGCAGGCTGCTGGCAAGCTGGGAAAGGTCGTCATTGTAGGAGGCGGCGTCGCCGGCCTGCGCTGCGCCCATCGGCTCTGGACGAAATGGGGCCGCGCCTCAACCGTCTACGAATGGGATGACCATGTGGGCGGGCGTATCGACACGTTTTACAACTTTAACCAGCGCCTTCCGGGTCAAGGCCCAACCTTTTTTGCCAATGGGGAGTATGTCGAACTGCATGGCGAGTACGTCTCCTCCGAACACTCCGAGATGATTGGTCTCGCGAATCGTTACGGTCTGCAGCTCGACATTGCCAGCACCAACCAATCCGTCCCTGCGTTTCCGCCCGGCACCGTCGACGTGTACTGGTTCAACGGAGCTTACTACACCCAGGTGCAGCTCGCGGCCGACTGGAAGAACTTCGGCTGGAGCGTCTTCAACAAGGCCGTCCTCGCAGTGCCCTTTGCGCCCTGCTACAACTGCAAGAACAACCCAACCGCCGTTTCCTGGGACAACACGTCAGTGCCGGACTGGATCAACCAAAATGTCCCCGGCGGCATGAGCACACCGTTCGGAAAACTCTGCTACCAGGACGTCATCAGTGAATACGGCGGCCCACCAGAGACACAATCCGCTCTGAACCTGCTTTACGTTCTTGGCTACTTCGACAGCGCGAGTTCTGGAAGAGGGTTTCAACCGACGGGTTATCCCTACCTGGCGGGCACGGACGAAAAGTATCACATCCACGGAGGCAACTATCAGGTCATTCAAGGCATGGCCAACGAGCTTCCCGCCGGCACCATCCAACTCGGCCAGAAGTTAGTCGCTGTCGTGCTCAACTCCGATGGCACCTACACCTGCACATTCCAGAATTCCTCCGGGACCCTTTCTGAGGTCACCAACATTGAGCATGTCGTTCTGGCTATTCCCTTCAGCACGCTGCGAAGCGTGGACCTCTCGAAGGCAAACCTCTCGTCGCTGAAGATGCATGCCATCAACAATTACAACCTCGGCAACAATACAAAAACGCTGGTCCAGTTCAACACCCGTTACTGGAACACTCTGGGTTACGATGGCGAACTCTACGGTGACACCACCGCCATCAACTGGGACAACACGTCCTATCAGCCGGGCTCCCCGAACGGATGGGGTGGCGCGGGCCTTCCCCAGGGAATCATGGTCAACTTCCAGGGCGGAGTGAATGGGCAAAACCTGGCTACCAAGTACGGACTCACCCAGGACACCTCCGTGGCGCCGAGCCAGCTGGTCAGCGATACCCTGGCCATGTGGGAACCAGTCTGGCCGGGTATTACCGCCCAGTACAACGGCTTGGCGGTCGTCGCCGACGGCAACATTGACCCGCACTTACTAGGGGCATACTCGCAATACACTCTGGGCCAATACACCACGATCCGAGGAGTCGAGGGGGTGCAGGAGGGCAATATCCACTTCTGCAACGAGGGCACCTCCCTGAACTTTCAGGGATTCATGGAAGGTGGGGCGACTGAGGGTGTACGCGTAGCCGATAACGAAATAAAGAACGCATAAGGAAGGAGTCCCTTGTGACTCTGCATCGCAGCAGCCGGCTTTCGTAGTTCGGCGGTTTTCGGTGGTGTAATAGGCTGCTGATTTCAACACTTACTTCCGGTTGCCCTTTCAACTGCGCCAGCATTGACCCTTGAGGCAAGAG